>Ga0316188_10001155_pt1 | contig 12390 bp, 10 predicted proteins | sample Phiworburrow1_MG_FD_204933 | JGI IMG/M metagenome (GOLD analysis project Ga0316188, IMG submission 204933) | Coastal sediment microbial communities from Maine, United States - Phippsburg worm burrow 1 | ecosystem: Environmental > Aquatic > Marine > Coastal > Sediment | place: USA: Maine...
CACAGTATGGCGCCTTTTACTAAGGAAGACGAAACCTTGCTGGAATTCGTATGCCAACAAGTGGCTGCACAAGACTTAAGCACTATTCTTGTGCAGGGTCCATCCTGAATTTGATGATCAGGGAAGAAATAATAGTGATCACGGCGATCACAGCAATTGAAACCGGGATTCCAAAAGCATCAGCCACTATTCCTGTCAGTATGGCTCCAATAGCATAGCCTAGATCTCTCCATAATCTAAAGATACCTATGCATTCTGCTCTTTGACTGGGATTCGTATACGCTGCAATTCCGGCAAGAAAAGTTGGATAAACCATTGCCGTTCCAATTCCTAAAAATGCAGACAATACAATGAAATGCATAAATTGACTGCTTAAGGTCATCAGACCCAAGGCAATCCCCTGAATCAACATACCCCAAAATAAAAGTCCTTTTTTTGGAAGAATATCTGCCAATTTACCCGTAAATAGCTGTCCAAGGCCCCAAACCGTCGGATAAACCGCTACAACTAAACCGATCTGCTTCAGATCAAATTCCAATCCTGCCAACAGTATGGGAAAAAGGCCCCAAATCATACCATCATTCAGGTTATTGACCATTCCGGCCTGAGAGATCGATCCAAGGTTATTATCAGTTAAGGAAGTTTCCAAAAAAACGTTCTTCAACAAAGGTTTTGTGCTGTCTTTGGTCTCCATCGCTACGTGATGTTTGGTGTCTTGGATAAAGAAAATTGAAAAGATCAGTCCCAACACAGAAATAACGACGCCAATATAAAATGGATAAGGAATCAATCCATAATTCGCTGCCACCCAACCGGTCAAAAAAGCGACACCACCTACTGCGAGATAACCGGCAGCTTCATTAAACCCCATGGCAAGGCCCCGGTCCTTCTCTCCCACCAGATCTATCTTCATGACAACCGTACTGGACCAGGTAAGGCCCTGATTAATGCCTAAAAGTAAATTTGCAAAAACGATCCATGACCAGCTCGGTGCATGAATAAGAATGAAGGGAATGGGCAGGGCTATGATCCATCCAAGAATCAATAGATTCTTTCTGCCGAATCGGTCGGCAAGGGCGCCGGTAAAATAATTGGTAATGGCCTTGGAAATTCCAAAGACAATGATAAAAGACAAAATGGCTGTTTTGGCCCTAAGCTCAAAAATCTCTTCTGCCAGCTGAGGTAAGACTGTTCTTTCAAGGCCCACCATTCCTCCAACAAATATATTAACAACAACCAGCAACAGGAATTGCTTCCAGTTATTGATCAAACCCAGTTTAATTTCCCTTCCCAATTTATAATTGTTGTTTTACTACTTTGTTCATCACTATTGACAAGCGGATAAAGTGGTGTTAGCCTTTATTTTAAAAAAATGAAATACTTCTTTTTTTTGGCCTTTATCACATTTATATCCGTGAATCATCCACAGGGAACATTTCCTTATCGTCGATCTGACCAAAGGTAAGGTTTCTCTTATGAATTATCCAATAGCCAAAGGGACCATTATCCATACTTTCATTTAACATCATCAAAACCTTTTTGTTTGATGCTGCAGCTTATGATTATTCGAATTCACACTTCATTTCCTAAAAATAGTATGAGATGTGCCCTACCCGGATGGGTCGGATGTATACTTATTTTTATTGAGGTCAAAATACATCTTATCCCCCTTTTCTGACCCGTTCAAAACGATTGCCTAAAATGGTTCATTATAATTGATAGAACAGTTGTTCATCAGCTTGTGTTTTCTTATTTTTGCGACATATTTCAGCCAAAAAACATGAGCACTACAAAAAAAGTAAAGTCAGCCTTAATTTCAGTCTTTCACAAAGACGGACTGGAGCCTATAGTAAGAACATTAAATGAACTCGGAGTGACCCTTTTTTCAACAGGTGGTACCGAAAAATTTATCAATGACCTGGGAATAAAGGTGGTTCCTGTTGAGGATCTGACCAGCTATCCTTCAATTCTTGGCGGGAGGGTAAAAACCCTTCATCCAAAGGTTTTTGGCGGGATTTTAGGCCGTCGGGATAATGACAATGACCTTTTTCAATTAGCTGAGTATGAAATCCCTGAAATAGATATTGTGATTGTCGATCTTTATCCTTTCGAAAAAACTGTGGCCAGTGGTGCTGCTGAACAGGACATTATTGAAAAGATTGATATTGGCGGGATCTCTCTGATTCGGGCTGCTGCAAAAAATTTCAAAGATGTTATTTGTGTTTCCAGCATGAAACAATACGATGAATTTTTGAAGATTCTTACAGCCGATAAAGGACATATCCGTTTAGAGGACAGAAGGATTTTTGCGGCAAAAGCATTTGCCGTTTCCAGTCATTATGACACCGCGATTTTCAAATACCTTAACCAGGAGGCCAATGAAATTGAATTCAGAGAAAGTTTTGATCAAGCTGAAGCATTGAGATATGGTGAAAACCCACACCAAAAAGGTTATTTTTATGGAAAGCTGGACGAACTTTTTGATAAATTACACGGTAAAGAATTGTCATACAACAATTTACTGGATGTTGATGCTGCAGTGAACCTGATGAATGAATTCAAGGGAGAGGCGCCAACCTTTGCCATTTTGAAACATAATAATGCCTGTGGACTGGCCCAGAGAAGCACCATTGAACAAGCGTATATTGACGCTCTGGCAGGAGATCCCGTATCAGCTTTCGGTGGAATACTTATTGCCAACACTACCATAAACGCCAAAACAGCTGAAGAAATTCATACATTATTTTGTGAAGTGGTGATTGCCCCGGCTTATGATGCAGAGGCTCTGGATATTTTAAAAGGCAAAAAGAACAGGATCATTTTGAAACAGAAAGAGATCACTTTACCCCCTGTGAATTACAGAACGGCACTGAATGGAGTGCTTATGCAGGAGAAAGATAACATGACTGACCAGCATTCTGCTTTGCAACAGGTTACCAAAATCTCTCCTACTGAAAACGAAACGACCGATCTGTTGTTTGCATCTAAAATTTGTAAACACACCAAATCCAATACCATAGTCCTGGTAAAGAACAAGCAATTGTGTGCCAGTGGTACGGGTCAGACCTCAAGGGTAGACGCTTTAAATCAAGCCATTGTAAAGGCCAATCATTTTGGATTTGACCTGAAAGGCTCGGTAATGGCCAGTGATGCATTTTTCCCTTTTCCGGATTGTGTGGAGATTGCAGGTAAGGCAGGTATAACTTCTGTGATTCAGCCCGGTGGATCCATAAAAGATCAGTTATCCATAGATTATTGCGATAATAACCATATGTCCATGGTCATTACCGGCACCAGACATTTTAAGCATTAGAAAATAACCTTGCCCGGCAAATGTAACTTTGTATTTTTGAATGGATTCTTAATAAACCCCAGATAAAATACTTTTAACTATTTTATGGCATAGGCTTTAAGAATTGGGTAATTTTATTACATTTGTGACATTCACAATACAAACAAGTTAACACGTTATTATTTTATGGGGTTTTTTGACTTTATGACCGAAGATATTGCAATCGATTTGGGGACTGCAAATACTTTAATCATTCACAAAGGAAAAGTTGTAGTTGATAGTCCGTCGATTGTGGCAATTGACAGAACTACAAACAAAATTATTGCTATTGGTCACAAAGCCAATCAGATGCAAGGTAAGACCCATGAAAACATTAAAACCATCAGGCCTTTAAAAGATGGTGTCATTGCAGATTTTGAAGCTTCCGAACAAATGATTCGCGAATTCATCAAAAATATCCCTACCATAAAAAAAAGATTTTTCAGACCCTCCTTAAGGATGGTCATCTGCATTCCGTCAGGAATTACTGAAGTGGAGAAGAGAGCCGTAAGAGATTCTGCGGAACAGATGAATGCCAAAGATATATATTTGATCTATGAGCCCATGGCTGCTGCGATTGGTATCGGAATAGATATTATGCAGCCCAAGGGAAATATGATCATCGATATCGGGGGTGGTACAACAGAAATTGCGGTAATCGCTTTAAGTGGCATCGTATGCGATAAATCTGTAAAAGTGGCAGGAGATGTCTTTACCAGTGATATTTCCATGTATTTGAGAACCCAGCACAATTTATATATCGGTGAAACCACGGCAGAAAAAATAAAGATCCAAATTGGTGCGGCTACTGAAGAACTGGACACCCCACCGGATGACATTTCAATTCAGGGCCGTGATTTATTAAGTGGCAAGCCAAAACAAATCGAACTGTCATACAGAGAGATCGCCAAAGCCTTGGAAAAATCTATTTTAAGAATTGAAGATGCCGTAATGGAAACACTCTCTCAAACACCACCCGAACTGGCGGCCGATATCTATAACACAGGAATATATCTCGCCGGAGGAGGATCGATGCTCCGTGGATTGGATAAAAGGTTATCCCGAAAAACAGATCTGCCGGTTTATGTGGCTGAAGATCCGTTAAGGGCAGTAGTAAGAGGGACAGGAATTGCTTTAAAGGATCTTGAGAAATATAAAAGTGTTTTAATGAAGTAGAAGCCTGATCAAATATTATGCAACAAATTATTTCATTCCTTTACAAGAATAAATTATTTATCCTGTTTTTGTTGCTCGAAGTACTTGCCGTCATTTTTACGATTCAAAGCCATTCCTTCCACAAAAGTAAATTTGTCAATTCAGCAAATTTCGTTTCCGGAGGTATCTATAACAGAATCAATAATTTCAAGGAATTCCTGCTGCTAAAGAAAGAAAATGAACGCCTATCAGAAGAAAACGTTTATTTAAAGAACTTGATGAATATGCAGGATAAGGAAATGGCAGAAATTGACCAAATAGTCATTGACACCATAAACTATAGCCAAAAATACCGTTACACAGGGGCAAAGGTAATCAACAACAATTACAGAAATAACAACAATTATTTGACCATCAATAAAGGGTCCAACAGTGGAATAGAACCTGATCTGGGAGTCATCAACAGCAAAGGTATTGTTGGCATCACCAAAAGTGTTTCAGCAAATTATGCCACCGTACTATCCATTCTAAATGTGAATTCCAGGATCAATGCCAAATTACTGAACAGTGATCATTACGGAAGCTTAACCTGGGATAATAATGACTATAATGTGGTCCAGTTGCTTGATATTCCGATACAAGCCGCTGTTTATGTAGGAGATACCATTGTTACCGGAGGTAAATCGACTATATTTCCTGAAGGAATTCCGATCGGAGTCATAAAAGAATTCAAAACGCTCAACAACAATTACGAATATATTAATATATCCCTTTTCAACGACATGAGTTCAATCGGATATGTTGAGGTCATAAAGAACTTTGATAAATTAGAAATTAAAACCCTGGAAGAAAAATCAACAAATGAATAGGGAAAACATCAATAGCGCCTTATTGTTCATAGGATTGATTTTGCTGCAAATCATTGTGCTCAATAACATCAATTTTCTGGGTTATATCAATCCGTTTTTTTACATTTTCTTTATTTTTTTATATCCGATCAGAAAAGATGATGCCACACTGCTTATACTGAGTTTTCTTTTGGGATTGTTCATTGATATTTTTTCAGATTCGGGAGGTATAAATGCCGCGGCTACGCTTTTTATTGCTTTTATCAGGATACCGGTGCTACAAAGCGTTATCGGAAAAAGAGAAATTGATTACGGTGCTGTAACCATATTTAAACTCCCTTTTCCTAAAATGTTCCTATACGTTGTCATCCTGACTTTTGTGCACCATTTTATAGTTTTTGGGATGGAATATTTTAAATGGAGTAAATTTGATATCATTTTTATTAAGACATTATTAACGAGTATATTTACAATAATATTGACCATGATAAGTTTTACCTTTGTCATGAGAAAAAGATAAAAAATGCCAAGAAAGTCACTGCTTTATTTTCTGATCCTATCTGTTGGTCTGATATTCATCAGCCGGTTATTCTTTTTGCAGATACTGGACACAAAATATCGCCAAAATCCCTTGAATAATTCAGCTGTAACGGTAAAATTTGCCTATCCAGACCGGGGGTTTATTTATGACAGAAATGGTAAACTTCTCGTTGCAAACCAGGCTTCGTATGACATCATGATCATCCCAAAGGACGTCGAACCGCTTGATACTTTAGAATTTTGCAGTTTATTAAGAATTACCAAAGACGATTTCTTAAAAAGATATTACCGCACAAAAAATTATTCACCCAGAATACCTTCGATCTTTTTAGGACAATTATCAAAAGAAGATTTTGCTTTTCTTCAGGAGAAAATGTTCAAGTACAAGGGTTTCTATATTCAAAAAAGATTTCTTCGTCAATATCCTAAAAAAACCAGCGCCAATGTTTTGGGCTATATCAGTGAGGTCAACGAAGGTCTATTAAGAAGCAATAATTATTATCAACTCGGTGAACTGGTGGGTTATCATGGCGTTGAAAAACAATACGAGGGAGTCCTCAGAGGACAGAAAGGGGTTAACTTTATACAGAAAAACAGTTTCAACAAAGAGATCGGTCCTTATAAAGATGGAATTTATGACACTTTGCCCATTCCAGGTAAAGACATAACGCTCACCCTTGACATGGACCTTCAAATGTATGCAGAACAACTCATGGTCAACAAAAGGGGCGGAATAGTGGCTATAGAGCCTTCATCGGGTGAAATCCTGTCTTTGGTTTCAACCCCTAGTTATGATCCAGCCATGCTTGTTGGAAGAAAAAGATCAAAAAATTCGTTCCTGCTGTTTAATGATTCGATCAAAAAACCCATGCTCGATCGCGGACTGCAGGCTCAGTATCCGCCAGGTTCTCCCTTTAAGATCATCAATGCCTTGGTAGCATTACAGGAACAGGTCATTACCCCTCAAACTGCGTTTTATTGTTACCATGGATACAAATATGGCAGAGGTGGATTTATGAAGTGTCACTGTGGAATTGTTGGCTCACCGATTAGCATGAACACGGGTATTTACCGCTCCTGTAATGCCTATTTTTCAAATGTTTACAGAAAGACCATCGAAAAATTTGAGTCACCGGCTGAAGGGATGGATACCTGGAGCAAACACGTAAGAAGTTTTGGCCTGGGAGATTTTCTCGGATACGACATGCCTTCCGGTCAAAGAGGTCTCATCCCTGATGCGGCACTTTACAATAGATATTACCCGAATCACCAATGGAAAGCCATCACCACCATTTCAAATGCCATCGGCCAGGGAGAGGTTTTAACAACCCCGATCCAATTGGCCAATATGACGGCCGCCATTGCCAACAGAGGGTATTATTTCACCCCGCATATTTTGAAAAAAGTTGGTGACAGTCTTAACGAAGATAAAAAATATACCACGCCAAAATACACTACCATAGAGCCTCAGTATTTTGAACCCGTTATTGAAGGTATGTTCAACGTTTTTGAGTTGGGAACGGCCAGAGGATCCAAAATAAGTGGCATAGAGATTTGCGGAAAAACGGGAACAGCAGAGAACTTTAAAAGAATCAATGGCGAAAAGATCCAATTTACGGATCATTCCATTTTTATCGCCTTTGCGCCAAAGGATAATCCCAAGATCGCCATAGCTGTTTTTGTGGAAAATGGGTATTGGGGATCAAGATGGGCCGCACCGATTGCCAGTCTTATGATCGAAAAATACATCAATGGAGAGATCAAAAGGGATTGGTTGGAAAAGAGAATGCTGGAAGGAAGTCTGGAAGAAGAATATAACAAACAACTTGAAATAGAAACATACGTTGCGAAAAAGGAAGGATAATATTTTTAAAGGGGTTGATTGGTTGTTAATAGCAATGTACCTGATATTTGTTTTTCTGGGCTGGCTAAGCATCTATTCCGCAACTTATTCAGAAACAGAATTTGAAATCTTTGACTTTTCCACAAAATATGGGAAGCAGATGATTTGGATATTGCTCAGCTTTGCCATTATTATTTTCATTCTTGCAATCGATAAAAAATTCTATGAGCAGTTTTCTGGAATATTTTATTTAGCCTCTGTGCTTTCACTTTTAGGGCTATTTGTGTTGGGAACCAGCATCAATGGAGCCACCTCTTGGTACAGTATCGGTTCATTTGGCATTCAGCCTTCCGAATTTGCCAAAGCCGCCACGGCTCTGGCCATTGCAAATTACCTCAATGAAAGAAATCAGGATCTTAGAAAATTATCCAATCAGCTGAAAGCCTTTGGTATCATCTTTCTACCTGCCCTTTTGATCACCTTGCAGCCTGATCCGGGTTCGGCACTTGTGTATGGTTCTCTCATTCTTGTACTTTACCAGTTCGGACTCCCTTTGTATTATTTGGTGATCGGTTTTTTAGCCCTGCTCCTATTTATCATCACCTTATATTTTGGCTATCTGAGCACTTTGATCATTGCTTCTCTGGTGATTTCTGCCCTGCTGATTTATATGATCTATAAAAACAAAAAATACCTTCGTCACAACTGGATGCGTTTCCTTGTTATCTATTTCTTTACCAGTTTATTCATTATTAGTGTTGACTATGTATTTAATAATGTATTTGAACAGCGACACAGAGACAGGTTTAATATTTTATTGGGTAAAGATGTTGATGACCAGGGTATTGGATACAATACGGCTCAGTCAGTGATCACTATTGGATCCGGAGGGGCCAGTGGAAAAGGTTTCCTTCAGGGTGACCGAACTCAGGGTGATTTTGTTCCGGAGCAGCAAACCGACTATATCTTCAGTACGGTGGGTGAAGAATGGGGCTTTTTGGGAAGCAGTTTTGTCATCCTTCTTTTTGTGGCTTTTTTGATTCGACTTCTTTTTATCGCCGACAGGCAAAAATCAACCTTTAGTAAGGTGTTTTCTTACGCAACCGTTGCCATTTTCTTTTTCCATTTCACGATCAATATTGGTATGGTCATCGGGTTGTTACCAACAATTGGTATTCCTTTACCGTTTTTTAGCTATGGAGGATCCTCCTTATGGGGATTTACGGTACTCTTGTTTATCTTGATCAGGCTTGACGCTGACAGGGTGTATGAGTGGTGATTGGCATTGATTCAATGATTCAATGATGTAATGATGTAATGAAATATTGTATTTGCAATATGATTTTTATTTTCAGATAGTTGCATCATTTTCAAATTAGTTCTTCTCTATAGCTATTCCTTTTAAATCTTACCTTTCCAACTTTAAACTTTCCAACTTTCCAACTTTAAACTTTCCAACTTTCCAACTTTCCAACTTTAAACCAGATTATCCAACAAAAAAAGCAACCCAAATGGATTGCTTTTCAATATTTTTACAAGACTGACTTATCTTACAAGGCAGCTACGTGCAGTGTTAATTTTGACTTGATATTGGCTGCTTTGTTTTTGTGTATCACATTTTTCTTAGCCAATTTATCTACCATCGATACAATACTTGGCAACAAGGCTTCAGCCTCTTTCTTCACTTCAACAGCTTTAAAACTTTTGATCGCATTACGCGTGGTTTTGTGCTGGTACTTGTTTCTTAAATGTTTCGACTCATTGCTTCTAATTCTCTTCAATGCCGATTTGTGATTTGCCATAATTGTAATATTAAATTGTTATTTAAACAAATTGTAGCCCGTAGGGGAGTCGAACCCCTCTTACCAGGATGAAAACCTGGCGTCCTAGCCGATAGACGAACGGGCCTAGAGTTTGCTTTTATTGTTCAAGCGAGTGCAAAATTAATACAATAATCCAACTCTGCAAGTACTTTTTAATTTTTTTTTATTTTTTTCAATAAGCCTTTGCAAACAAAACCCTTTTATCTGATTTCGCTCCACTGAATACGCAAATACCCTTCTCTTCCTTTGCGTCAAGAGGGATACATCTAATGGTGGCTTTGGTAAGGTTTTTAATTTTTTCTTCGGTTTCAGCAGTTCCATCCCAATGCGCAGACACAAACCCCCCTTTACCGTCAAGGACTTTCTTAAAATCATCGAAATTATCAACTTCGGTGATCATGTCATTTCTGAAGTCTAAGGCTTTTTGGAACATTTTCTCCTGAATTTCATGCAACAGGAATTTTACTCTGTCCACCAAGTTATCCTGGCTCAAAATCTCCTTTTCCAGGGTATCTCGTCTGGCCAATTCAGCAGAATTGTTCTCGAGGTCTCTTGGGCCAATGGCCAATCGCAAAGGAACGCCCTTAAATTCGTACTCCGCAAATTTCCATCCTGGCTTCTGTGTGGTTCTGTTGTCATATTTTACCGATATCCCTTCTGCCTTAAGCGCTTTAGTCAATTGTGACACTCTTTCATTGATTTGATCGAGTTGTTCAGCACTTTTGTAAATGGGTACAATGACCAACTGGATTGGTGCAAGTTTAGGAGGAAGTACCAAGCCATAATCATCACTGTGGCACATCACCAAAGCGCCCATCAACCTGGTTGAAACGCCCCAGGATGTCGCCCAAACATATTCCTGTGTACCCTCTGGGGTAGTGAATTTAACGTCAAAAGCCCTGGCAAAATTCTGTCCCAAAAAATGTGATGTTCCTGCCTGTAACGCCTTACCGTCCTGCATCAAAGCTTCAATGGTATAGGTATCCAAAGCCCCTGCAAATCGTTCGCTTTCGGTTTTTGTTCCCTTGATCACCGGCATAGCCATAAAATTCTCGGCAAACTCGGCATAGACTCCCTGCATTTTTTGGGCCTCTTCAATGGCTTCGGCTTCTGTAGCATGTGCCGTATGGCCTTCCTGCCACAAAAATTCAGCGGTTCTAAGAAATAATCTCGTTCTCATTTCCCAACGCAGAACATTGGCCCATTGATTGATCAAAAGCGGAAGATCGCGATAAGACTGGATCCATTTTCTATAGGAATCCCAAATGATCGTTTCTGAAGTTGGTCTGATGATGAGTTCTTCTTCCAGCTTGGCCGTTTCATCTACCACAATTCCTTTGCCGTTTTCATCATTTTTCAACCTGTAGTGGGTCACTACCGCACATTCTTTGGCAAAGCCATCTACGTGGCTGGCCTCTTTGCTAAAATAAGATTTTGGGATCAACAAAGGGAAATAGGCATTCTCGTGTCCGGTTTCCTTAAACATCCTGTCAAGCTCAGCCTGCATCTTCTCCCAAATCGCATATCCATAAGGTTTTATAACCATCATTCCACGCACACCTGAATTCTCGGCAAGGTCAGCGTTTATGACTATTTCATTGTACCATTTAGAATAATCTTCAGCTCTTTTGGTCAGTTTGTTACCCATAAAAAATGATTTTTGGCATAAAAATTGTAATATTACTCATGAACTCAAAAAATAAGTTGCAAACTTAGTTTTTTTTTGCTTTACAACCATAAAAATACTTGACTATGAAAAACTTTACTTCTTTAAAAAATATATGTTTTTATGGCGTTTCACTAATTCTGCTAACAGGAGGATTATATTCCTGTGGCTCATCTCAACAGGCTTATAATGAGGGTGACGGAATTTATGGAAGCCCTCAAACAAAAGGTGAGGTAGTTATGGTGCGAGACACCAAATCTGACTATTATCAAAATTATTTTGCCGGTGAAAATCAAAATAGCCAGGAGATCTTTACTGATATCGATGCTTATGAAGGATACAATGATACAGATACAATTTATGTAGAAAATCAATATTCCAATGGAAATCCTCCATGGGAGCAATCTTCTTCCAATGTAACCATAAGCTTCAATATGGGCTTTGGAGGCTATTATGGTTGGGGTTATCCATACTATGGTTACGGCTATGGTTGGGGATACCCAGGTTATGGATGGGGATACCCAGGTTATGGTTGGGGATACCCCGGTTATGGATGGGGATACCCAGGATACGGTTGGGGATACCCAGGTTACGGTTGGGGATACCCGGGTTACGGTTGGGGCCATTACCCACCTTATTATCCAGGATATTATGAAAGGGCCACTTACGGGAAACGATATGCAAATAACAGCGGTAGTATAAATGGTAATTATGGAAGAATGAATACCCGGAACATCAGTACCGAAAATAAATTTAACCGGGCCTATAGTCGTTCTGCAAATAGCAGAAACGTGGCCTCCAGTTATGGTACGAACAGCCGAGGAAGCAGCAGCCGATACGGAACCACTCAGGGAAACAATAATAGATCTTACCAAAACAGGTCCAGTTATAACAGAGCTAATAGCAGTTCAAATTATAGAAATAATTCCTCAGGGAACAATTCAGGAAGCTATAAAAGATCAGCTGCGCCTGCCTCAAGGTCATATTCATCTCCTAGCTCCAGAAGCGGGTCTTCAGGGATGAGAAGCGGGTCTTCAGGGATGAGAAGTGGCTCCTCAGGGATGAGAAGCAGCTCAGGAAGACGTCAAATGTCCTATAACAATATGGACTCCAGTCCGACGTCATCAAATCGTAAATTTGTAAAAAAAACTACGTCTTATGAATCTGCGGCATCTAATGAAAGA
>Ga0316188_10001157_pt1 | contig 12384 bp, 11 predicted proteins | sample Phiworburrow1_MG_FD_204933 | JGI IMG/M metagenome (GOLD analysis project Ga0316188, IMG submission 204933) | Coastal sediment microbial communities from Maine, United States - Phippsburg worm burrow 1 | ecosystem: Environmental > Aquatic > Marine > Coastal > Sediment | place: USA: Maine...
CCACGCGTCGCGGGCTCTCCGCAATCGAGGTGAAGTCCACCGCGTCCGGTCTGGCGATCTGATCGAGCGCGATCCGGTGCAACGAGGCGACCTCCAGCGGATTCGGTCGCAGCTTCCGGTCGTCGGCCGCCCACAGCACCACAGGCGTGATCAGGTAGCCCGAGCGCGTCGGATAGTCGTCGAGCACGCCGAGCACGTCGCCGGCGCCCAGTTCCAGGCCGACTTCCTCGTGCACCTCGCGCAGTGCCGCGTCGATGAAGGTCTCGCCGTCATCGCATCGGCCGCCGGGCAGCGCCCACTGGCCGCCGTGGGCCCGCAATTGCTCCGCGCGGCGGGTCAGCAGGAACCCCGAACTGCCTTGCACCTGTATCAGGGCGATCGCGACCGCGGCCCGTTTGAGCGCGTGGGTCGCCCCGGGCGCCGCGGCGCGCGGGAACGCGGCCAGGCGCGCGAGCACCTGCGCGCGCAGGCGGTCGTCGAACGGGTGCTGCGTGGACATCGGGCGGTGGCGTCGGATGATTGACGGAAAACACGAATCATGACCGATTCGCGGCCGCGCTATGCTTGCGGGACTCGCCGCCACCCCATCAGTGGAGTCATCAGATGCCCGCCCTCGTGCTGCGCGAAGACCGCGACGGTCTTGCCGTACTCACGCTCAATCGCCCGGAGAAGCTGAACGCGCTCACTGTCGCGCTGTTCTCTGAGCTGCGCGAGCACGTCGAGCGCATCGCCACCGAGACCGAGCGGGTGGGACTGGTGATCGTGCGCGGGGCGGGAAAGTGCTTTTCGGCCGGTCACGACCTGGCCGACATCTCGCACGGCGAGCGCCCGCCAAAGGCCAGCTTCCAGGCCGACACGATCGAGGCGCTGGCGGAACTGCCGCAGCCAGTGATCTCGGCGGTGCACGGCCACTGCTATACCGGCGCGCTCGAGCTGGCGCTGGCCGGTGACCTGATCGTCGCGGCCGCCTCGGCGCGCTTTGCCGACACCCATGCGCGCTGGGCGCTGACGCCGGTCTGGGGCATGAGCCAGCGGCTTGCGCGTCGGATCGGCACATCGAAAGCGCGAGAGATGTCGTTCACCGCACGCACCTATACCGGTGAGGAGGCGCTCGCGATGGGGCTCGCGAACTTCTGCGTCCCCGACGAGCGTTTCGACGCCGAGCTCGACAAGCTCGCGACCGACATCCTCGCCAATTCCTGGTTCAGTCATCGGGCCAACAAGCGGCTGCTCAACGAGACCGACGGAATGACGCTGCGCGCCGGACTGTCCTACGAGATCCATCGCACCGAGGGCAGGGGGCCCGACATGCAGGAGCGCATCGAGCGCTTCATGAACAAGACCGGCAAGCGATCTTGAGTCCGACGCGATCGTCGCCGATGCGCCCGATTCACGTCGCCCAGTTGCTGCTGCTGTCGTTCATCTGGGGAACCGCCTACCTCTTCATGCGCGCATCGGTGCCGGCGTTCGGACCCGCTCCGATGATCTTCCTGCGCATGGCCTTGGGCAGTCTCTTGGTGCTGTTCCCGTTGACGCTGTGGCGATTCGGCCTCGGTCCCTTGCGCGAGCACTGGCGCGAGCTGGTGATCTTCGGCGTCGCGTTTACCGCCGTGCCCTTCCTCGGCCTGGGCTTCGCCGCGCAGTCGATCTCGGCGGGGATGCTCGCGGTGCTGCAGTCGGCCGCGCCGCTGTTCGCGGCCGTCGTCGCCCATTTCTGGCTGCGCGAGCGGTTCACGCCGATCCGTGCGCTCGGTCTGGTGATCGGCTTCGCGGGCGTCACGCTGCTGGTCTGGGACAAGGTCGGGGTGCGGGAGGACGCCGGAGTCGCCGTGCTGGTGACGCTCGCGGTCACGGCGCTGTGGGGCGTGTCGTCGAACTACGCGCGCGCGCGCCTGCATGCGATCGATCCGATCGTGCTCGCCACCGGTAGCATCGGCGCAGCCGCGATGGCGCTGGCGCCGTTCGCGCTGCTGTCGTGGCCGGTTGAGCCGCCCGGAGCGAAGGCCTGGGCCGAGGTGATCTTTCTCGGCATCGCGGCTTCCGGGTTCGGGTTTCTGCTGTACTTCGGCCTGCTGGGCCAGATCGGCGCCGTCCGCGCGACCTCGGTGACTTTCTTGAACCCGGTCGTCGCGATGGGCGCGGGCGCGGTCTACCTGGGCGAGGAAATCACGCTGCGCATGGTGCTGGGCTGCGTGGTGATCCTCACCGGCACCGCGCTCAGCCTCGGGCTGGTGCCGCGCAGATCGCCGGCAGGATCTCGCTGATCGGCCCGCGCAGCAGCGCGTCCGCAATGTCGTCCAGCGGCGTCGGGTCCGCATTCAGGATCACGACCCGCGCACCTGCGCGCTTGGCGAGCGGCACCGCGCCCGCGACCGGATAGACCTGCAGGGTCGTGCCGATCGCCAGCATCACGTCGGCCTCGCCCGCCACCCGCATCGCGCGGTCGATCACCTCGGGAACGAGGTTCTGTCCGAACGAGATGGTGTCGCTCTTCAGGATGCCGCCGCATCGCCTGCACGAGGGATCGGGCTCGCCGGCGCGCACGCGGGCTAGCGCCTCCTCCATCGGAATCCGCGCGCCGCACTGCCAGCACATCGCGCGTCGGAGCGTGCCGTGCACCTCGATCACCTTCTGAGGCGAGTTGCCGGCGATCTGATGCAGTTCGTCGACGTTTTGCGTGATCAGCGCGTGCAGCCTGTCTCGACGCTCGAGATCGACCAGGGCGAGATGCCCCGCATTGGGTTTGGCCGACCAGGCGGAGTGTTCGAGCCGCGCGCGCCAGGCCGCCTGGCGCACCTGCGGGTCGGCAAGGTAGTTCTGGATCGTCGCCTGCTTCTCGGCACCCGGATTTCGCGTCCAGACCCCCTGCGGGCCCCGAAAGTCCGGGATGCCGGAATCGGTCGAGATGCCAGCCCCGGTCAGGGCGACCACCCGTGCGGACGCGGTGATCCACTGACGGACCGTGTCGAGAAGTTCGGTGGACGGCATGGCAGGGCTCCTCGGGCGGGCAGACGCGGTGATCTCGCGGGCGGTGGCTTACGTCCCGGCAAGGGTGTCGCGCGCAGCCCGCTGCCGGCGCGATGCTCCGGTCTCCAGGTGCCATGCTAATCTGACCCGAGGTCATTGGCTCGCATTCAGCGACATGACTGCCTCGCCGGTCGACGAGTCCGGGTCCGGACACGTGGCTGGCGGAGTGGCGTGGCCGGTCGAGGAGGAACGCAATGAACAAGGCGCAGCAACGGGCCGAGGAAATCGCCGCCGCAGTGGCCGACATCCGCCACATCGAGAAGCGCAGCGGCGTCAATCGCGCGAGCCTGGCCAGAATGCGCGAGCGACTGATCCGGCTCGCCGCGCGCACGGACCTCTTCGGCGTTGATGCCTACCCGCCGCCTGAGCCCGGCGGCAAGGCGAGGTCGTGCCTGTATCGGATCTCCGAGGACGCCGATCACCGGTACGCGCTGTATGCGAACGCTTCGCTCGGCGGCTATGGAACCCCCGTGCACAATCACACCACCTGGGCGGTGATCGTCGGCGTGACCGGCGAGGAGCTGAACCGTTTCTACGATCGCACGCCGGACGGCGAGGTGCGCGAGAAGGGGCAGGCGGTGGTCAGACAAGGCTCGGGAGTGTCATTCATGCCCGAAGACCTGCACTCGATCCACATCGATGCGCCGCTGCTGAACTTCCACATGTACGGTCTCGCGCTCGAGCAACTCGATCAGCGGGAGTTCTACAAGCCCGAGCAGCACGCCTGGGAGGTCTTCCCCGCACACTCCGACATTCGCGAGGCGCGGGCCGGCGTCGAGTGATCGCCGGGACGCACGCGCCATGGTGCGAGGCATTTCGAGTGCAGTGCTGCGCGAGCGGCTGATCGAGGGGTGCGAAATTGCGCTGCTGGACGTGCGCGAGCAGGGCGTCCACTACCGTGGTCATCCGTTCTTTGCCTGTTCGCTGCCGTTGTCGCGGCTCGAAATGATGGTCGCCGACCTGGTGCCGCGCCTCAGCGCGCCGATCGTGCTGCTCGACGGTGGTGACGAGGATCTGGCGCAGCGCGCGGCGGTCGTGCTCGACGGCCTGGGTTATATGGACGTCTCGATCCTCGACGGCGGCTGCGCAGGCTGGCAGGCGAGTGGCGGAGAGCTCTTCGGCGGGGTCAACGTTCCGTCGAAGGCCTTCGGCGAGTTCGTCGAGCACCACTACGGCACGCCGCGGGTGCCGCCGCAGGAGGTCCGCCGCCTGATCGACAGCGGCGCCAAGCTGGTGATCCTCGACTCGCGCCCATACGACGAGTATCACCGGATGAACATCCCCGGGGGCATCGACGTGCCCGGGGCCGAACTGGTGTATCGGGTCCACGACCTGGCGCCGGAGCCCGACACCCTCGTCGTGGTCAATTGCGCCGGCCGCACGCGCAGCATCATCGGTTGCCAGTCGCTGAAGAACGCGGGAATTCCGAATCGCGTGGTCGCGCTGAAGGACGGCACCATGGGCTGGGAACTTGCCGGTTTCAGCTGCGATCGCGGCTCGCGCGCGGTAGCTGCGCCGCCGGGTGCAGCAGGGGCCGCAGCGGCGCGCGCCGCTGCCGAGCGCGTCGCTGCGCGATTCTCGGTGAAGTTCGCGACCGCCGGGCAGGTGCGGACCTGGCAGGCGGACGCCCGGCGCACCCTCTACCTGCTCGACGTGCGCACGCGCGAGGAGTTCGAGCAGCTGCGCATCGCCGGATCGCGCCATGCACCGGGGGGGCAGCTGGTGCAGGCGACCGACGAGTACGTCGGCGTGCGCGGCGCGCGGATCGTGCTCGTGGATCCGGCGCGGGTTCGCTCGGTGATGACTGCGTCGTGGCTGAACCAGATGGGGTGGGACGATGTCTATGCGCTCGAGCCCGAAGGCGAGAGCGGCTTCGGGGACTGGACTCTCGAGCGCGGCCCGTCAGCAACGCAGGCTCCGGATCTCCCCCGCTGGACGGCGATCGACGCTCAGGCGCTCGCGGCTGCGCAGGCCGGCGACGGTGTGGCGGTGATCGATCTCTCGACCAGCCTGCGTTTTCGCGACCGGCATATCCCCGGCGCGTGGTGGGCGGTGCGTTCGCGGCTTGACCAGGTGCGCGAGAGGCTCGGCGCGGTCAGGTTGCTGGTGCTGAGCTCCGAGGACGGCAGGCTTGCGCATCTGGCGGCGCCGCAGGCGGCCGCGCTGTGGCCGGGCGCCGAGGTTCGGGTGCTCGAGGGCGGCAACGCCACGTGGTTTGCCGCGGGGCTGCCGGTGCAGGCGGGGCTGGAAAACGCGACCACCACGCTGGACGACGTCTGGTACAAGCCGTACGACCACGCCGCCGACTACGAGAAGCACGCGCGCGACTACCTGAACTGGGAGGTCGCGCTGGTCGAGCAGATCGCGCGCGACCCGACGATCAGGTTTCGCGCCTATTGAGGCGACCGGCGACCGCACGCACCTTGCCGGGGGAAGCCCGCCAGATCGCGAAGGCCGACAGCACGCAGAAGCCGATCGCGGCGCCGAAGCCGGGGGCGTAGCTCCCGGTCATGTCGTGCAGGGCCCCGGTGGCCCAGGGGCCGATCGCGCCGCCGCCGATGGCTGCCACCATGATCGAACCGAAGATCGCGCCGTAGTGAGGACCCTCGAAGATCTCTGAGGGAATCGCGCCGACGACCGAGGTGAGCCCGTAACCGAGCACGCCCTGGGCCAGCACCATCAGGTAGAGCAGCGGCATGCTCGGTCCGTCCTGCAACATCAGCAGCGCGACATAGCTGACGAGAAAGCCCAGTGTGCCGAGCGCCCAGACGGGCTCGCGCCCGATGCGGTCGGACAGGTGGCCCAGCGCGATCTGTCCCGGCACGCCGGCGAGGCTGACCGCGCCGAGCGCCCAGGCGGCATCGTGCGTGTCGAAGCCGACTTCCAGCAGGTACTTCGTCTGATGGACCTGGACCGAATACCAGGCAAACAGCCCGCCGAAGTAGCCCAGCGCGAGCCACCAGAACCGGGCGGTCCGGATCGCTCGCGCCAGCGTCCATTCGACCGACACCCAGGCGTGATCGACGACGTTCGCCCGCGCGGCGGCGGCCGGGTTCGCGACCATCGGGTCGCCGTCGGGCGACAGTCCCAGTTCCTGTGGCCGTCGCCGCAGCAGAAGGTTCAGCGGCACGAGCACAACGGCCACGATCAGGCCCAGTGTCCAGCTCGCGGTGCGCCAGTCGGTGCGCTCGATCTGCGCCTGCAGCAGGGGCAGCATGACGATCGAACCGATCCCGACCCCGGAGAACGCGATGCTCATCGCCAGGCCGCGCCGGCGGACGAACCAGTTCGGCAGGAACAGCGACTGTCCGGTGTAGCCCAGGGCGACGCTGCCCGCGCCCACGAGCAGGCCGAGTGTCGCGTAGATGTGCCAGGGCTCGCTGGTCAGCGGGGCGAGCAGCAGGCCCGCGGCCATCGAGATCACGCCCAGTTCCATCACCACCCGCGGGCCGGCGCGATCCATCAGTCGCCCCAGCGTGGGGCTCAGTACCGCGGAGACCATGAAGCCGAACGAGAACGCGCCGGCGGTCAGGCCGCGGTCCCAGCCGTACTCGTCGAGGATCGGCGGGTAGAACAGCGAGAACGCGGTGCGCGCGTTGACGCCCAGCGCCATCGTGACGAACGCGACCGCGACGACGACCCAGCCGTAATAGAACGGCAGGCGGCGCGCGAGTCCGGAAAGCAGCGACGGCCGCGAGCTCAAAGCATGGAGGCGAGGCGCCGAAGGCCTGCGTCGGTCGTCTCGAGGTCGTGCACCAGCGCGATGCGGATGAACCGGCGTCCGTCGTTGCTGCCGTCTTCCGACGGCTGCGTCAGGTACTCCCCGGGGAGCACCTTCAGCGCGACGTCGGACCATAGCCTGCGCGTGAGCGTGGCGCCGTCGTCGACCCGCACCCACAGGAAGAAACCGCAGGGCGGGCGGTAATAGCCCGGATAGCCACCGAGATGGCGGTCGGCGATCGCGAAGCGCGCGCGCAGGCGCTCGCGCATCGCATCGACGTGCGCGTCGTCGGACCAAAGGGCGGTGGCGGCGGCGAGCAGCGGCATCGGCGTGCACGCGGTTCCGTTCAGGCGCACCCGATTCAGCGCGGCGATCACCTCCGCGGCGCCGACGGCAAATCCGGACCGCATGCCCGCGGCGCTCGATCGCTTGGACAGCGAGTGCAGCACGAGGACGTTGTCGAGCCAGCCGGGGCCGTCGTCCATTTCGGCGAGCACTTCGAGCGCGCCCTTCGGGGGCTGGCGGTCATACAGCTCGGCATAGCACTCGTCGAACACGACGAGAAAGCCGTGGCGGCGCGCAAGCAGCGCCGCCTCGCGCATGGTCTCGGGCGCGACGACCCTGCCTTCCGGATTCGACGGGGAGCAGAGATAGAGGATCGCAGTGTCCGCGAGTGTCGCCGCATCCAAGCCCGAAAGATCCACCTCGAAGTCGGGGAACCCGCTGCTGGCGAGGTACTTCGGCTGCGCGCCCGCCATGATCGCCGCTGCACGATAGGTCTGGTAGAACGGATTGGGCATCACCGCCAGCGGCGCCGGCCGCGAAGGGCTCACCGCGATCGACGCGGCCAGGAAGAGGCCTTCGCGCGTGCTCGACACCGAGGAGAGTTCGCGGTCCGTCGCGACGCGTCCGCGCACCGACGGATAGCGACGCTCGAGGTAGCCGTTGGCCGCGGCGAGGAACTCCGGCGTGCCGAGGGAGGGTGGATAGCGGTTCCACTGATTCGCGTGGTCGGCGACGGCCTGCGCGAGCATCGGCGGCGGCGAGTCCTGCGGTTCGCCCACGTGCATCGTGATCGGTGCGAGCGCCGGGTTCGGCGTGATCTCCGAGAGCAGGGCGTCGAGGCGCCGGAACGGCGACTCGAAGCGCGCGATGCGCTCGTTCAGAAGGGGCTTGACTGTGCCCGTGGTCGGGCTCGATGCGCGATTCATCGCCTGAAGACTCCCGGGGGTGCGGCTGCGGTCGGATACGTCCTGGGTGCCCGGCATCATAGCCGAGCGCGGCGGCATCGGTCCCAGGCACCGCTGCGCGTGGGGCTGCATCGAAGGCCGCGGCGCGCGACGGCACGACACGCCAGGCTGCGGTATCGTCATCTATGATGAGAACGGTCACTTTCAGCTTCAGGGAGATGCAATGACGAAGGTCGTGTCCGAGGTCGCGGGGAATGTCTGGCAGGTCGAGGTCAAGGTGGGGCAGGCGGTGACCGACGGCGAGACGCTGATGGTGATCGAGTCGATGAAGATGGAGATCCCGGTCGAGGCGCCACATGCCGGTACCGTGGCCGAACTGCGGGTGAACAAAGGGGACCCGGTGGAGGAGGGCACGATCCTCGTGGTCCTCGACTGAGCCGCACGCCATGGCGCGAGTTCTGCTGATCGGCGGCGGGCACGCGCACCTGATCGCGGCGCCGCTGATTTCGCAGGCGGCCGGCGACGAAGTCAGCGTCGCCCTGGTCGCCCCGTCGGCGGAGCTGCTGTACTCGGGAATGATGCCGGGCTGGCTGAGCGGCCAGTACCGGTTCGACGAGTGCGCGATCGATCTGGCGCGGCTGTGTCGCGCGCACCGGATCGAATGGATCGAGGACGAAATCGTCGACATCGACTTCGCGTCGCGCGAGGCGGTCGGGCGCATCGGGCGCTATCCGTTCGATCTGGCCTCGGTCAACGTCGGATCGGCCAACGACCTCGGTGACATCGGCGCATCGCCTCCCATAGTGCTCGGCGCGAAGCCGTTCGCGCAATTCGTCGACGAGTGGACCGCCTGGCTCGGCGCGGCCAACGCCGAGCCCCGGCCGCGCCCGCTGGTGGTGGTCGGCGGCGGAGCGGCGGCGGTCGAGATCGCCTTTGCGCTCGCCGCGCTCTCGAAACACGGCTCGGCGCTGGCGGGCTCCAGGGTGGTGCTGGCCACCGCGGGTGATGAGCTGCTGCCGGGCATGTCCCGGATCGCGGCGAGGCTGGCGCTGGGCAGCCTGCTCGCGCGCGGTGTCGAACCGCGATTCGGCTGCCGCTACGTCGGCGCCGGGGACCGATGCGCGCGCTTCGACGGTGCGCAGCAGATCGAAGCGGAACTGGTGATCGTGGCCAACGGCGCGCGTGCGCCGCAGTGGGTGGGGGCGGCGGCCGGCCGCAACGCGGTGGCGCTGGCGGGTGACGGTGGCCTGGCGATTCGTTCCGATCTTCGCTCGACATCCCACGCAGCGATCTTCGCGGCCGGCGACTGCGCGAGTTTCGTCGATCAGCGCGTTCCGAAATCCGGTGTGCACGCGCTGCGGCAGGGGCCAGTGCTCGCCGCAAACATCTGCGCCGCGCTCGAGGAGCGCGCCCGGGTTCGGGCCGCCGGGACGACGTCGGTCGCGACCCGGCGGTTTGCCGCGCGCCGGCGCACGCTCGCGCTGCTCAATCGTTGCGACGGCAGCGCGATCGGTGCCTGGGGTCCGATCGGGTTCGCCGGCGCCTGGGTATGGCGGTGGAAGGACCGCATCGATCAGCGCTTCATGGCGCGCTTTCGCTGATCGTCGGCTCGGTGTAAGGTTCGCCGCTTCAACGCCGCCTCATAAGCCATGCACGACGTCCTGCCACTGATTCCGAGAACCGACTTCCCTGCGATCCAGCGCCGCGCTCTGGCCACGCTTCAGGTCAATCTCGGCTACCGCTGCAACCAGTCCTGCAACCACTGCCACGTCAATGCCGGACCAAACCGCACCGAAGCGATGGACGCGGACAACGTCGAACTGGTACTGGCCTACCTGGCGCGCAGCGGCGCCGCAGCGCTGGACCTGACCGGGGGCGCACCGGAGCTGAATCCGCACTTTCGTTCGCTGGTCGAGCGCGCAAGTGCGCGCGGGATTCGGGTGATCGATCGATGCAACCTGACCGTGCTCTTCGAGCCGGGCCAGGAGGACACCGCGGACTTCCTCGCCGCCCACGGCGTGGAGATCACCGCCTCGCTTCCCTGTTATCTGGAGGAAAACGTCGACCGGCAACGCGGCAAGGGCGTTTTCGACACCAGCATCGCTGCGCTGCGCAGGCTCACCGAACTCGGCTACGGCGCGCCGGACGGTCGCCTGGTGCTGAACCTGGTCTACAACCCGCAGGGTCCGGTGCTTCCGCCGCCGCAGGCGTCGCTCGAGGACGACTACCGCCGAATGCTCGGCGAGCGTTGGGGCGTGCGTTTCACTCGCCTGTACACGCTCGCGAACATGCCGATCCAGCGCTTCGGCTCGACACTGGTCTCCAAAGGCGGGTTCAACGGCTATCTGCAGTTGCTCAAGCAGGCGCACCGCGACGAGAACCTTGACGCGGTGATGTGCCGCGACCTGATCAGCGTCGACTGGCAGGGCTACGTCTACGACTGCGACTTCAACCAGATGCTGGGGCTTCCGTTGCGGCGTTCGCAACGGGCGCGCAGCCATCTGCGCGACCTGCTCGGTGAAGATCTGTGCGGTAACCCGATCGTCGTGCGCGACCATTGCTACGGCTGTACCGCCGGGCAGGGCAGTTCCTGCGGCGGCGCGTTGGCGGCGGCCGCGGGTGCCTGACGCCGGCGCTCCGGGGCGCTTCTGCCCGGCCGACTATCGGCTGGGTCCCGAGGCCTTCGCGGCGGTCGAGCCGTTCGAGGCCGATGTGCTGTATGTCGTCGGCGGACTCTACGGCAACACGGTCGCGCTGGACGCGTTGCTCGCACTGTTCGACGAGGAGGCGTCGCCGCGCCGGCGGATCGTCTTCAACGGGGACTTTCACTGGTTCGACCGCGATCCGGCCGAATTCGCACGCATCGAGGCGCTCACGCACGGACATCGACGGCTTCGCGGCAACGTGGAGACCGAGATCGCCAGACCGGGCGACGAGGCGGGCTGCGGCTGCGCCTATCCGGACGATGTCGACGACGGCACCGTGGAGCGATCCAACCGCATCCTCGGCGAACTGAAGCACGCCGCCGCCGAGCTGGGCTGCGCCGACGCGCTGCTGGGCTTGCCGATGGTGGCGCGGGCCCGCGTCGGCGCCTGCCGGGTGGCGATCACGCACGGCGACGAGCGATCGCTGGCCGGCTGGCGACTGGCCAGCGAACGGATCGACGCCGCGTGGGACGACGGGCTCGCCGACGCGCTGCGCGCCATGCAGGCGGACCTGATCGCCAGCAGCCACACCTGCGTGCCGGTGGCCAGCACCCGAGAGACGTCGGCCGGCGTGGTGGGCATGATCAACAATGGCGCGGCCGGGATGGCAAATTTCGTTGGCACGCATCACGGTCTGATCACGCGGGTCGCGTTGCCCGGGATCCCGCTGCCGCGGGGCGTGCGACCGGTCTACCGCGCGTCGATCGCCGGGGCCGAGGTGGCCGCGGTCGCGCTCGAGTTCGACCTGTCGCGATGGCTCGAGCGCTTCGAGCGCCAGTGGCCCGAGGGTTCGGACGCACACCGCTCGTACCATCGTCGTATCGTGCACTCGACCCAACTGGCGCCCGAGCATGCCGCACTCGGACGATTCTCCTGCATGGCCGAGGCGCTCGACGTCTGAACGGGGACGAACCGGACACCCGGCTGCAGGTTCGGAAGAGGGGACGCTGATGAATACGAAGAGGCTGCTGCTCCTGCTCGCCCTGGCCGGCGCGATCGTCGCATTCTTTGCGCTCGGCCTCGACCGGTACTTCACGCTTGCCGAGGTCAAGGCCCGGCAGCAGGAGTTCACCGCGATGTTCGCCCAGCGTCCGTTCGCGGTCGCCGCCGCCTACTTCGCGGTGTATGTCGCGGTGACCGCGCTGTCGTTGCCAGGTGCGGCACTGATGACGCTGCTGGGCGGCGCGATCTTCGGCCTGTTCTGGGGAACGATCGTCGTGTCGTTCGCGTCGAGCATCGGAGCGACGCTCGCCTTCCTCGCCTCGCGCTTCGTGTTCCAGGCGGTCGTCCAGCAGCGCTTCGGCGACAAGCTCGCCGCGATCAATCGCGGGGTCAGCAAGGAGGGAGCGTTCTATCTGTTCACGCTGCGCCTGGTGCCGGTCTTCCCGTTCTTCCTGGTCAATCTGGTGATGGGACTCACGCCGATCCCGGTGCGCACCTTCTACTGGGTCAGCCAGGCCGGCATGCTGCTCGGTACGATCGTCTATGTGAACGTTGGCACACAGCTCGCGGGGCTCGAGTCGCTTCGGGGAATTCTCTCTCCGGCGCTGATCGCTTCGTTCGTTCTGCTCGGGGTGCTGCCGCTGATCGCCAGGAAGGTCGTCGAGGTCATCCGTTCCCGCAAGGTCTACGGCCGATGGAAGCGCCCGGCGCGCTTCGACCGGAACATGGTGGTGATCGGCGGCGGCAGCGCGGGCCTGGTCAGCGCGTACATCGCCGCGGCGGTGAAGGCGCAGGTGAC
>Ga0316188_10001158_pt1 | contig 12382 bp, 12 predicted proteins | sample Phiworburrow1_MG_FD_204933 | JGI IMG/M metagenome (GOLD analysis project Ga0316188, IMG submission 204933) | Coastal sediment microbial communities from Maine, United States - Phippsburg worm burrow 1 | ecosystem: Environmental > Aquatic > Marine > Coastal > Sediment | place: USA: Maine...
GCACAGTGGCTTAAGGATCAATGACCAGTGCCGTTGATCGTTATGCAGTGTTCGGTAATCCTGTCGCGCACAGCAAATCACCGCAGATACACAGGCTGTTTGCCGAACAGACAAAACAGTCGATAACCTATACCGCTGAACTTGCTGCCATCGGCCAATTCGCCCAGACCGTCGGAACCTTTTTTAAAAACAACGGTAAGGGCTTAAACGTCACTGTACCGTTCAAAGAAAATGCCTGGTCGCTCGCCACACAAAGAAGCACTCGGGCGCAGCGCGCCGGCGCGGTTAATACCTTAAAACTGCAGGAGGACGGCAATGTATTTGGCGACACCACTGATGGCGTTGGCCTGGTACGTGACCTCATGCAGAATCACGGCATCCAGATAAAAGATAAAGCCATTCTTATCATCGGTGCCGGCGGTGCCGTTCGCGGGGTACTCGAAGCATTGCTTGAACAACAGCCAACATCTCTGCTGATCAGCAATCGCACGAAACAGAAGGCCGTGCAGCTGGCAAAGGATTTTGCTGATCTGGGCAACATCGATGGCTGCGGCCTGGATGAGATAAACCAGTCCAGTTTTGATATCGTCATCAACGGTACATCTGCCAGCCTGCATGGCAAATTACCTGCATTACCTGGTTCTATTTTTAAAAAAGACGCATGCAGTTATGACATGATGTATGCCGCGCAGGCAACGCCTTTTATGCAGTGGTCGAGAGAGAACGGTGCACAACAGGTGTTCGACGGCCTGGGCATGCTGGTCGAGCAGGCTGCTGAATCGTTTTATATCTGGCGAGGTGTGCGGCCGCAGACAAGACCGGTGATCGAGCATATCAGAAACCTGCTCTCACGATCCTGAAAAGATCTTTAAATCTGCGACCGGGCATCCCTGCACATCGATTACCAGTTCACGCAGTCGAGCACTGTTACCACAGCATAGAATAATTAAGCTGCAGTACCATCGCACCCAGATCCGGCGTTTCCTCTCCAGCCGGTACGCCGTCATTGCTGATAGCCTGTTGAATATATTCACCACGGAGAGCAAATTCGCTGTTTTTGCTCAGCGGCAGTCCATATTTCAGGCCAACAGTTGTAGTAACTGATTTTGCCAGGCGGTAATCGTTGCTGGCGTATTGCCGGGAGATAACCTCACCTGTTGTCGCGTCAACATCACTACCCAGCTTCAGATCGTGAATATAAAAATCGGCAGCATCCTGGCTGTAATAACGCAGATGCGGCTGCAGGTAACTGTTTTTCAGTTCATAACGATACTTCAAATCCAGGGTGTGCGAAGTAATACCCCAGTCATCCCAGTAATAGCGGTATGAGAAGTGAATAACATCTTCGGTCAAAGTGCGCGCCGTATTGAAATACAGGCTGTTACGCTGACGCGAATCAGGTCGACTCTCATAGACATATGGCAGGTCACCTGCGGCTGCAGCGCTTGCTGTCGCCGGCAAACCGGTAGTCGGATCGATTACCGAAAGAAGCTTGTAGGGATCATTCTGATAACCGTCAGTCATACCATAGGTATAGTTCAACTGCATTATCGTTTTGCGATCGATGACCTGGGTCACGCCGATAATAAAATCGCTTAAGGTTTTGGTCTCGCTCGAACCGCGACGATTCAATGTAAAACCCTGCGCTACCATCGGATCCAGTTCGATCGGTACGCCACCCACCGGATTGATGGTATCGTTGTTGTATGCGATGCCGGCAGTCAGCGTGGTATTTCGGTTATTGAAGTCGCGCGCGTAGGTTGTACTGAGGCCAAGAGAAAAATAATCATACTCTCCCGATACGTTAAGACCCAAAATTATTTTTGATTCACGATCAAGAGCAATCGTCCAGTCTGCACCCAGCGCAGCGCGGGTATCATGGAAGGTCGAGTCCAGCGGCGTTTCTCCAGCATTGGTCGTATATGAACCGTTACCTGATGGCGTGGTGAAGGTCTGCGCGACAGACGTCGCATGGGCGCCATTCGGCGTCGCACCGGTCAGCACATCGACTACCAGCCTGAGATCGATACGGTCATCATCATTAAGCTTGTGACCGACATGGATCGCCGGCTCAGCCGCCTGCACACGACCATCGCTCTCACCGTAATAGAGAAAGGCAGTATCGACGTTCCAGTCTGAATCAGCCGCCTGCGTGGCAGTTCCCGTCATCTGCAGCAGGGAACAGGTAGCGAGACTAACCTTACCCTTGATATTTTTTAATTGCATCCGCAGCCTCCACCACCAACACCTTTACCACCACTGGAGGCTTCTTTACTGAAATAAATATGATCATCATAAAAACTGTCAAAATAATCCGGCACCAGCTGCATGGAGTCTTTTGCGAGTAGATCGCGCTCCCATGGCTCGACACCCATCGAACTGCAGCCCGCTAATAAGGCGAGACAGACAAGCAAGTAAACTGATTTCATTAAAAGTACCTTTTATTTACTCAACAGGCTTTTGATCGCCTGCTCTAAACCGGTTTTATCATTGTCTCTAAAACCAATATGTGAGGCGTGCACTTTCCCATCACGATCGATCAGGTAACTGCTAGGCATGCCTCTTAGTTTATAGTCAGAGGCACTTTTCCCATCCTCATCAAAAGCAACGATGAAATTCACTTCCATCTCTTTAAGAAATTTGTCGGCTAATTCTCTGTCTTTGTCCAGATTGACCGCCAATATTTCAAAACCCTGATCAGCATAACTCTGTTTGATATCATGCATCCAGGGAAAAGACTTTTTACAGGGCTCACACCAGGATGCCCAGAAGTCCAGATATACCACCTTGCCTTTCAGGCTTTCTAACCGCACCTTACCATTCACCCCTGGAAGTTCAATATCGGGCGCTTCGTTTAAAGCTGCAAAACTATTATGACTAAATAAAGTCATACTTAATATTATAATAGTGATTATACGTTTCATATTTGAAAATTCTATTTTAAATTACCGGCATAAGAGTAATCTGTAATTCTTAAACAATCCTTAAGACATTATAAATATAAAATTCCTTAAATTGTATCTTAAGAAATCCTTAAGATTCACCGATTAAAACACCAATTAATAAAGCAACGGGTTATATTGTGAGAATTCTACTGGTCGAAGATGATGCTTTACTTGGCGATGGCGTGTGCGCAGGATTACGCCGCGAAGACAATTCTGTCGACTGGGTAAAAAATGGTGAAACCGCATTATCTGCAATGACAGAAACTTTGTATGACTGCGTCATCCTCGACATCGGCTTACCAAAAATGAGCGGCCTGGATGTACTTCAGCACATGCGCAGCTCAGACAATGATATCCCTGTTTTAATTTTAACCGCACAGGATGACATCTCTGATCGTGTGAGAGGTCTGGATGCAGGCGCTGATGATTATCTGGTAAAACCGTTTGAATTTAGCGAATTATGCGCCCGGCTTCGCGCCCTGACTCGACGTGCCCGTGGCATGTCGTCAGAAACATTACAATATAAAGACATCATAATCGATACTGTTGCACACACCGTCAAATGCGGTAATCAGCCCGTATTGCTGTCTCGAAGAGAATTCTCACTGCTGTTTGAATTGATAACAAACCAGGGACGCGTATTATCCAGGCATCATCTGGAACAGAAGCTATACAGCTGGGGCGATGAAATCGAAAGCAATACGATCGAGGTATACATCCATCACCTGCGCAAGAAATTTTACCCTGAGCTGGTCACCACCGTCCGTGGCATCGGTTATATCGTCGCCAAAGAATAATTATGTCGATCCGTTCACAGATTTTAAAACGTTTGATCACCGCCTCAATCATACTCGTGGGCGCTACAGCATGGCTCGGATATGAAGATGTGCGTCGTGAAACGCGAGAACTGTTCGATGCACAGCTGGCACGTTCTGCACGCCTGATCCTCAGTCTGGCACAGGCGCAGAATGGCGACTCCGGTTTTTCGAGAATCCAGGAATATCTCGACGAGAACGGCCTCTCTGTAATGTATATCGATTTCGAAGAACAGCCGGACGAACAACAGGAGCCACACGGCCACATCTATGAGACAAAGCTTGCTTTTCAGATCTGGGACGATGAAGGCAACCTGGTGGTCAAGTCCTACAACGCACCATTAGAACCCTTGACCTCACAGGACAGCGGCTTTAACAATATTATCATCGACGATTACGACTGGCGTACATTTAGCCTCCTCAGTTCTAACCAGCAATACCGCTGTATCACAGCGGAAAGAATCGACGTACGTAATGACCTGATCAGGCAGGTTAGCAACGATTTATTCTATATGTTTATCATCCTGATCCCTGCCTTATTCCTGATTATGTACATCTCCATTCACCAGGGCCTAAAGCCATTACAGCAACTTGCCTCGCAGATAAACCGGCGTAGTGGCGATAATCTGGACCTGATAGCCAACCAAGACGAGCATGAAGAAATCGCCACCATCAAAAATGCATTGAATCAATTACTGCAAAGGCTAGAGGAAACATTAGCTCGTGAGAAACGGATCACTTCTGACGCCGCGCACGAACTGCGTACGCCACTTGCAGCGATCCGCTTACACACAGAATTAGCAAAGAATGCGAAGACCCGAGAACAGCAAAATGAATCACTCAACCAGGTCATTCTTGGTGTTGATAGAACAACACATCTAGTTGAACAGTTATTAACTCTAGCGAGACTCGAGCCAGAGCTGGTCGCCAGAGACTTTACCCAGGTCGATCTGGCCGATTTGATCATAGAAGAGAGCGCCTTATTATCACCGCTGGCGATCGGAAAAAATTTAGATATATCATTCGATAATACGCCGATAAAACCGATAAAAGGCAACGAAGCCTCGCTCCGGATATTACTGCGCAACCTGCTGACCAATGCAATTTCTTATACACCGACCGGCGGCAGAATTATCATCAGCCTATCAGAGAAAGATGAACATACTGTTTTAGTTATCGAAGACAGTGGACCAGGCATTTCTGAAGAAGATCGTGAACGTGTAATGGAGCGCTTTTATCGCCTGGAAAATTACCAGACGCCAGGCTGTGGCATCGGCTTATCAATCGTTGATCGCGTCGTACAGATACATCAGGGGTCGCTACAATTATGCCAGGCAGACAGTGGCCAGGGCTTAAAAGTCGTAATACAGCTTAAACAGCAACATTTTTAAATCGGTAAATTGACTATTGCGCCTTGAGAAAGGCCGTAAAGTTTTCATGCGGCAACGGCTTGCTGATATGAAATCCCTGTATAGTGTCACAACCGAGACTGACCAATAAATCAAATGCAGATTTATTTTCAACACCTTCTGCAACGACACGCAATCCCAGGTTATGCGCCAGCTCGATGGTTGAGTGCACTACCGCCTCATCATCTTTATTCGAAACCATGTCCTTTATGAAAGACTGATCGATTTTTAATTCACTCACTGGCAGACGTCGCAATCGACTCAAAGATGAGTAACCCGTACCATAGTCGTCAATCGATAACTCAACACCTAATGAACAGATGTGTTCAAGTACTTGCGCCAGCCGGTCGAACTCTGACAAAAATAAATTTTCTGTGATCTCAAAAGTTAAGAGCGCACCTTCTGATTTAGCGGTGATTATCTGATCTATCTTATTTTTAAAGTCCGGGTGCATCAAAGTTTGCGGCGAAATATTGACTGCAACACGTATAACATTAAATTCACACTGCCACTTTTTCGCCTGTGCTAGTGCGGTCTCTATAGCCCAGTATGTGTACTCGTCGATCAAGGCGTTTTGTTCGAGTACGCGGATGAATATATTCGGCGGAACACTGCCTCGCGATTTACATAACCACCTTCCCAGTGCTTCAGCTGCAACCACTTTACCGGTTTCAGCACTAATTTTTGGCTGATAGTGTAATTCAAACTTCCTTTCATCAAGCGCTCTGCGCACATCGGCAACCATGGTGAGGTGTCCCTGTGCCAGATGATCATTGTCCGGGTTGTATACACAGACATTAACATTACTACTTTTTGCCTCATACATAGCAAAATCAGCATGACTCAAAAGGCTGCTTATCGTTGTACCATGCTCCGGGTAAACAGCAACACCGACACTGGCATTAACAACAATACTGTTCTGTTCAATTGTAAAAGCGTCCTTTAAACTGCTTATAAACTGCTCGGCACGATGTAACGCATGCTGCTGATCATGGCCGGGCAGTACAATAATAAATTCATCTCCACCGAGTCGCGCCAGAGTTTCATGATTATTTATCTCTTCATCAAACCGGCGTGCAATTTTATTGAGTAAGCTATCACCGCGATCATGCCCTAGTGCGTCATTGATATCTTTAAAGCTATCGATATCAATAAGCAAAATACCTATCATGCCATGGCCGTATTCAGCATTGGATATGTCCCGATTTAGGCGATCATGAAACAAAAGTCGATTAGGCAAGGCAGTAACAGAATCGAATAATGACAGGTATTCAAGTTCTTTACTGCTTTCGACGAGCTGCTTGTTTAAAATCTCTAGTCGAGAACGGTAGCCTTCATTCAGCGCAAGGGTAGCTTCAAGATTTTTAACCGCCATCGCATTCTCTATAGCCACAGACACAATACTGGCAAAAAGCTGCAATAAATTTAAATCTTTCTTATCAAATACCCCGCCATCTGTTTTATTCAGGCCAGCGATGCCACCAAGAAAACGACGCTTACCCTGTAGGGGTACAAGAATCATGTTGCCCGCTTCTTTCTCCCACAGGTTTTTTTCATCGTCGCTGAGCTCATCGAGCATTCCCTGCCACCAGGGTCTTTTTTGTTTCCATACCCAGCCACAAACACCATATTCCAATGGCAGAGATTCGCCAACAATTTCATCTGCGTTTTTACCGGCGCCACCTCGGTAAGTGTATGTTTCGCAATTATCATCGAGTAAGGGGATCAATACGGTTTCCGCATTAATCAATTCACAGGCACGCTCTGAAACAATTTGAAAAACCTTATCCAGATCAAGTTCACTACCAATCTCGGTAAAAGTTTGCTGTAATAAATCTATCTCAGTCTCTTTTTCCTGAAGACTGCGACTAAGATCAATTATATTTGAATTATTTTCTTTAGCCACGCGTTCCCTAGACTTATTCCAATAGTAATCAAAGAGTTACGAATACAGATAAAAGGAAGTATAGTACAGAACCAAATATATCTGGCGGTTATACGTCACAATTTGGAAATTCATGAAACAATCGTCAAAAAATCATCCGTGACAACAGACATTTTGCTTAGTTTTTGATTAACAGAAAGAACCAGCAGGCCGGCCTAAATGAGATGTCGGTTTTTAAGAGCCACATAATGATTTGCCGAATAGCTGAGAAATGCCTTCTCTTTTTCAGTGAGCTCACGTACTTTTTTAACCGGACTACCCCGCCACATATAACCGCCATCAAGGATTTTATTGGGCGGCACCAGGCTACCGGCACCCACTATAGCGCCTGATTGCACGACGGCTCCATCAAGAACGATAGACCCAATACCAATCAAGCATAAGTCTCCGATGGTGCAGCCATGTAGCATCACGTTGTGGCCAACAGTTACATCATCTCCCACGGTCAGGCTAAAACCGCCCGGCGCGTATTCACTATCATGAGAGACATGCAACACACTGCCATCCTGTATATTGCTGCAAGCACCAATAGTTATCGAATGTATATCACCTCGAATAGAGCAACAGGGCCAGATCGAACTATCCTCACCAATAATAACATTACCCGTTACTACCGCACTTTCATCAATAAACACTGTGTCAGCAATCTGCGGGGTGAAATTTTCAAATGAACGTATATTTCTCATGACTTAAATATTTTATTAATATTAAAGTGACTCTGATTAATGAGCATAAATAATATACCACTGAATTGGCCTAATTTAGCGATAACATAATAGAATCAGGTAAAATTCTCTCTATGGATAAATCCTCTACACCATCACGAATCAGCACTACCCTGAAATCGAAACTTAAAACATTCTGGTGTCAGAGTGCGTTATTTTACCGAACGTTTTTCGATAAAGTTGTATCACTAGTTTTAATCGCAATACATGCGACACGACATCTTTTTAAAGCCACACTGATTAAAATAGATCAGTTTATTGATTATATTGCACGGCACCCATTACTCGATAAACTAGAAACAGCATACAGCAGTTTGCACTCAAAAATCAGGCAGCTGTCATTATCAATACAACAAACCAAAGCCTATCAAAAAGCGGCTCTCTATGTACAGCTGGTAAGATTAGATAAGCCCATCGGCATCCTTTTATTATTATGGCCAACATTGATCGCATTATGGATCGCTGCTCGGGGCTGGCCTGAACCTGCCGTATTATTCGTGTTTATCGCCGGCGTGATTTTAATGCGCTCGGCAGGATGCGCGATAAATGATTACGCCGATCGGCATGTCGATAACAAAGTGAAGCGTACTAAGCATCGACCGCTAACCTCTGGCAAGATCAGCGAGAAAGAAACCTTGCTGGTGTTTGCTACACTCAGCCTGTCTGCATTTATCCTGGTTTTATTTATGAATGAACTGACTATCTGGATGTCTTTTATCGGTATCCTGCTCGCCGCCAGTTACCCTTTCATGAAACGCTATCATTACCTGCCGCAGGTACATCTGGGTGCCGCCTTTGGCTGGTCAGCACCGATGGCGTATACCGCACAGGCGAATGAAGTCACCGCGGTCACCTGGTTAATTTTTCTGGCTACCATCTTATGGGCAACAGCCTACGATACCATGTATGCCATGGTGGACTATGATGATGATATTAAGATCGGCGTGAAATCGACGGCGATATTGTTTGGCAATCAGGACAGGTTAATCATCGGCATCATTCAGATACTGTTGATCTTAAATTTAATACTCATCGGTAATCGCGCTGAACTCAGCGGCTTCTACTACCTCGGTGTGACAGCCGCCAGTGTGTTTGCTGTATATCAACAATATTTAATAAAAGACAGAAAACGGGAATTATGCTTCCAGGCTTTTTTAAATAATAACTGGTTTGGCCTGGTGCTGTTCGTTGGCATATTCCTTGACTATCAGTTTGCCGATTTAGTTTAATCGATTTGCCGAGTATATGACTCGTGTCTTTACCAGCGTAGTACGGCAATGACATTACTTCTTCAATGGCGCACGTGCGACACTCAATACACCGACACGCTCGACGTTATTTTTCTTTAATACCCTCGCCAGCTCGTTGACAGTTGAGCCGGTGGTCATAACATCATCGATAATCAGTATGTGGTTTGCTTTTATCTCGGAGACGACCTCAAACGCACCCCTGATATTTTTCTGTCGCTGGCGCGCTTCCAGCCCCGTCTGCGAAGTCGTTTTCCTTTGCCGGATAACGGCATCATATTCGATCGGGATCTTCAACCTGCTCGACATGATCCGTGCTATTTCAATCGACTGATTGAATCCTCGCTGCCGCAATCGAGCCGGATGTAACGGCACCGGCAACAAACAGTCTGGCTGCTGCTCGACTTTCGATATCCTGTGCAGCCACATCAGCAACAACAACTCTCCGAGTGAGCGCGCATAGGTAATCTTCTCAGCAAATTTTAACTGATGAACCAGCCTGATAACGTCATCTTCATAGCGAAACAGGCTGTAGGCATAATCAAAGGCGGGGGCTTTTTTTATACAGCGACCACACAGGACCGCAGCACCAATCTCATCCGTCAGGGGCAACGCACAGCGTGCACAGCAGGAATCATTGCGCGGCAGAGTCATGAAACAATCTGTGCATATCTCAACATGCGGGTGAATAACCTGCCCCTTCAGCATCGGCGTGTTCACCGTACGTCGGCAAAATATACAGCGTGATGGGAACAACTTTGAAAATAAATCGGGCGCAAGTTCCATTTTGGCTACACATCCTTGTAGTGTATGATATGCACAATTATATCGAGAAGTACTCACCATGTCAGAATTACGCAACGATTGGTCAAAAGAGGAAATCACCGCATTATTTGCACTGCCATTTAATGACCTGGTTTTTCAGGCTCAGTCCATTCATCGGCAGCACTTCGATCCCAACCAGGTTCAGGTCAGCACTTTATTGAGCATCAAAACCGGTGCCTGCCCGGAAGATTGCGGTTACTGCTCACAGAGTGCACGCAATGAAGCCGAAATTGAACGCGAACGTTTATTACCACTCGACGAGGTCATCGAAAAAGCACAACTGGCAAAACACAACGGTGCCAGCCGTTTCTGCATGGGCGCCGCCTGGCGCAATCCTACCGATAAGAATCTCGATAAAGTCATCGACATGATCATCGCCGTCAAAAATCTCGGCATGGAAACCTGTGTCACCCTGGGCATGTTGACCGAACAGCAGAGCAGGCGCCTGAAGGATGCCGGGCTGGATTATTACAACCATAACCTGGATACCTCACCTGAATATTATGGCGATATTATCACCACCCGTACTTATGATGACCGGCTCGATACGCTGAAACACGTCAGGGATGCCGGCATCAATGTCTGCAGCGGCGGCATACTGGGCATGGGAGAAAAACAGACGGATCGCATCTCAATGCTGCAGCAACTGGCTAACCTGCCCCGCCACCCCGAAAGCGTTCCTATCAATATGCTGGTACAGGTAGAAGGCACACCTTTATACGGTGTCGACAAGATAGAACCGCTGGAATTTATCCGCAGCATTGCGGTTGCCCGGATCCTGATGCCTAAATCAGTCGTCCGCCTTTCTGCGGGCCGCACTGAGATGTCCGATGAAACACAGGCCCTATGTTTTCTTGCCGGGGCCAATTCAATTTTCTATGGTGACAAACTGCTAACAACCGCTAACCCGGATGAAAACCACGATCGCCAGTTATTTGATAAATTAGGTATCAATACCGTGAACAGTCAGACCCCGGAAAAAGTCTGTACCAAGGCAGCATGCGCCTGACTCAGAGAGTCGTCCTTGAATAATAATAACGGCCATCTACCCCCTTCTCTGTTTTGAAAGATCTCAGTAAAGCTCTCGCCGAAAGAAAACAGCTACATCGATATCGAACACGTCGCATCACGTACGGGCCTCAACAGGTCGAAATGAATGTCGATGGCAAAGATGTAGTCGGCTTCTGCAGCAATGACTACCTTGGCCTTGCCGATCACCCCGTGATCAAACAGGCGATGATCGATGCTATTGCTCTCTATGGTACGGGTAGCGGCGCTGCACATCTGGTCAATGGGCACTCGATCGTACACCACCAGCTCGAAGAAGAACTCGCAGAATTTACCGGTTACCCGCGTGCGCTTTTATTTTCCACCGGTTACATGGCTAACCTCGGCCTATGCCAGGCGTTGCTGGATAAAAACGACTTTGTTTTTGAAGATCGCCTGAACCATGCGTCATTGATCGATGGCGGTCTGATCACCGGAGCACGCTTCCAGCGATATCTCCATAACGATGTTGCCAGCCTTGAAAAAAAACTGATACAGGTAACCCGCTCTATGGACGCAGAAACGCTGGTACTGACGGATGGCGTTTTCAGCATGGATGGCGATATTGCCGACCTGCCCGCACTGACATCGCTGTGTGAAAAATTTAACAGCTGGCTGATGGTTGATGATGCCCATGGCTTTGGCACCCTGGGAGAAACCGGAAAAGGCTGCCTGCAGCATTTTGCTCTGGACAGAAATGATGTGCCTGTTTATATGGCAACTTTTGGCAAAGCCATGGGCACCGCCGGCGCCTTCATCGCAGGTAGCGATGACCTCATCGAAACAGTCATACAGAAAGCGCGGACCTACATCTATACCACAGCGATGCCTGCCGCCATTGCCGAAGCGACACGCTGCAGTTTGAAAATTGTGCAAAATGAACCTGAACACCTGCAAAATTTAAATAATAATATTGCGTACTTTAAACACTGCTGCATTGAGACAGCGATACCCGCCTCCACCAGCCAGACGGCGATACAGCCTTTATTACTAGGTAAAGATGAAACAGCGGTCAAAATCAGTGAACAATTATTTGACAGGGGTTTGCTGGTGACCGCCATCAGGCCACCTACGGTACCCGAAGGCACTTCGCGTTTAAGAATTACGCTTTCAGCAAAACACAGCCATGATCACATTAATCAATTGATCGAGGCTTTAAGTCAGTCATTCAAGCAAAATCAATAATGCTATTTAATTTTGAAATGTCACTTTCCATTAATGTAGCGTTCATCATCGAAAGTGACGACCCAGTCAGGCCTGTAGACCACAAAGACACTGATCAACATACCTGTAATAAACGCTTCTGGAAACATGAACAGTGGTAGATAGAGCAGCGATTCCCCGATCAGCTTAGCATCAGGATAGGCATCTACCAGGCTTAATAACAAAATTGAAGAAAGACGACTGGCAGCAACAGCGATTCC
>Ga0316188_10001159_pt1 | contig 12379 bp, 6 predicted proteins | sample Phiworburrow1_MG_FD_204933 | JGI IMG/M metagenome (GOLD analysis project Ga0316188, IMG submission 204933) | Coastal sediment microbial communities from Maine, United States - Phippsburg worm burrow 1 | ecosystem: Environmental > Aquatic > Marine > Coastal > Sediment | place: USA: Maine...
AATTCGTAAATATCCACTACGACACCACAGGTGGAAAATTTATTGCCAATATCCTTACTCGACCATTGGATCGCTATTCCATGACTCACGAAGCCGGAGTTACTGTTACTCAGGGATTTCCCGGTCCATATTATAGTCTAAATTTTAGAAAAAACAACCCATTTCACGGATTAGAAACTTTGGAAATAAATGGTCGCTTTGGATTTGAAGGCGTTGCCTCATTTTCTAGTTCTGCAAATTTTTACCGAAGCACAGAGGCTATAATCAATGCCTCAATTAGTTTCCCCAGATTATTAATTCCACTTGGCAAAAAAGCCCAAAAACTAGGAAGGTATAATCCTAGAACAAAAATCAATTTGGGCTATTCATATACCAATCGTCCGGAATATAGAAGATTTAATCTTTCATTCTCTAACATCTTTTCTTGGGAAGGAAATCATGGGGCACAATATTCCTTCACAAGCACCAATCTCCAAATTATTCAATCTGATTTAAATCCTGCATTTAATGAATTGTTGCTGAACATTCAAAAAAATCAAGGCAACAACTTAATCAATTCCTTCAGACCATCATTAGTAAGTTCTATGATTTTTAGCCTGACTTGGAATCCCTTAAACTACGGTTTGGAAAATAGAAACTCTTACTTTTTTCGCCTTCAAGCTGAGAGTGGCGGAACGACTTTCAACTTATTTGAACCCACCATTGCAACAAAATATGGACTGAATACCTACAAATACGTGAGACTAAGTTTTGACATTCGTAAGAAACAGATAATAGACTTCAATACGTCTTTGGCTTTAAGATTTAATATGGGTATCGTCTATTCTTATGGTGCAAATAAAGCACTACCTTATGAAAAATATTTTTTTGTGGGTGGCAGTAATAGTGTAAGAGCTTGGAGGCCAAGGCGTTTAGGACTTGGATCTCTCCCGCCAATTATAAGTGCTAATATACAAAAAGACGGGCTATTTAACTATCAATATGAAAAACCGGGGACTATTCTTTTGGAGGGTAGTGTAGAGTTGAGAAAAAAACTTTTTGGATTTGTAAATGGTGCCGTTTTTTTTGATGTAGGAAATGTTTGGTCTTTTGACAATAGCACAACCTCTAGTCCCGACGACCCTAACGTTGCCTCATGGGCAAAAGACGGAAGTGCCCAATTCAAATTCAATCAATTTTACAATCAAATTGCAGTTGGTACAGGTTTTGGGCTTCGCTTTGATTTTAGTTTTCTAGTCCTCCGATTAGATGTAGGAATAAAAGCATGGGATCCAGCCAGAAAAGAGGGGGATAGATTGGTTTTATCCAAATTAAAATTCATTGGACCCTATAGCTCTGACCGCGAGCCGGTGATATACAATGTAGGAATCGGTTACCCTTTTTAAACTTAAATTTAGAACCCTAAATGGAAAAAGCCTATTTTCGTTTTTTCATTTTTCCACTTCGCCGTCCAGAGACAGGACGTACCTAGCCATTTTTTTTGCGTCTTCTTCAGACAAATCCTTATGAGCTGCCATCGGTACATCGCCCCAGACTCCAGAGCCTCCATTCATTATTTTAGAAGCCAATAAGCTAACATTTTCTTCAGTAAAGGCATAACGCTTGGCAACATCTAGGTGGGCGGGCCCTATGATTTTACTAGTTGCAGTGTGACACACCTTGCAGTCATTAGCATCTACCAATGCCTTGCCTTGTGCTATATCATCCGCAGGCACATCCACAGCCTTAGGAGTACTTTCCACCGGAGTGGAGTATTCTTCAGCGTTAGTAGCTCGCTTTTTACCCCCGCAGTTTATAAGAGTTACAAATATAGTAAGTGCTAGGAGTGTAAATAATTTTTTCATTTTTAGTTTTTTTAATGTTAAATTCACCAATACTTTATGAGGACAAAAAATCAAGATAATAACATCAAAAATCCCCATTCTTAATGTCAATCATTTTCTAACAAATATACCAAATGTTTTTTGAATTTTAAAGCAAATTTTTAGGGCTTTGACCTCAAAATAATCCAACTTCTTGAATTCATAAATTTGAGTGTGATAACAAAAACTTTTATTTTTAAACAATTGGAAAGTATGCAAATTTTAACTATCAAATTTCACGCATTCCTTAAGAGTTTTCTCGTCATACTTCATCCCGTATTGATTAAGAACATCTTGAGGAACTCCATCCCATTGATTGGGTTTATTTCCAACATAACCAATATCTTTAATTCCTATCTCACTTGTAAAAAAGCCTGTGGCAGTAAGATCACGCATTAAATTAAAGAAGGCAACCCCTTGCTGCATTTCTGGTTTTGCTTTTAAAGGCCAAGCAATTTGTTCAACCATTTCTATTTGCTGCTTCTTACCACAATTACTAAAAGATTTGCCATATAACTTTAGACATTGCATATCTAACCATTTCAATCCACCGCGCATAGGTAACTGATACTGAGGTTTATCCTTAACGATAAATTCAATAAAATCAGGAACTTTAGCCTCAATCGCTCCACCGGAAATATCATCCTTCGGGATTATAATATCTGAAAGTGAAGAGATTGTGTTCATTTCATTGGCATCAAAATATTTCTCAGCCGAGATTCTATTGAAATGTTCAATCTCTTCAGGTTGCCTATCCATGCCACCAAGATTGCTAACCTCCTTTTTTGGAGTGTTCGGCAAAGTACAAGCATCGATCAATAGCCCTGTAGCTATAGTTCCGGTAGCAAGAGTCTTTAGGTATTTACGTCTGTTCATAATAGTATGATTAAATTCGATTAAATGTTCTGTTTTTTTAATTCTTCAATTATATATTCAGAAGCACGCATTGAAAGTGCTAAAATAGTCCAAGTAGGATTTTTGTCTGCTTGTGAAACAAAAGGTCCACCGTCAACGACAAATAAATTCTTACAATCGTGAGCTTGATTGAATTTGTTGAGAGCTGATTTCTTCGGGTCATTACCCATTCTCACAGTACCCACTTCATGAATAATTCTTCCAGGAGCTTCCAACCCATAGTTTTCATCTTTACCTTTAATCCCCCAAGTTATCTCGGCTCCCATGTTATGGAAGATTTCCTTAAATGTTTCCTGCATATGCTTTGCTTGGTTAATCTCAAAGTCACTCCACTTGTAATGAAACCGAAGAACAGGTATTCCAAACTTATCAACAGTTGTAGGGTCAATTTCACAATAATTTTCTTCTCTGGCTACGGCTTCGCCACGCCCCGCCATTCCAACATTGGCACCATAAAAGTAGCGATAGTCATCTTTCAGCGAAACTCCATACCCGCCTGCCTCTTTCGTTTTTCCATTCCTATCTAAAAACTTACCGTTCAAATTTTGTATGCCAAAACCAAATCCATAGCTAGGCATTCCCATCCCACCCCAATATTCAATATGGTAACCCCTTGGGAAGTCCAACTTTTTATTGTCTAGCCACCAGGGAGTATAAACGTGAAGCCCTCCTACTCCATCCTCATTGTATCTTTTTCGACCTAACAGTTTTGGAATTATTCCGCCCATTGCAACACCGGTTGAATCATGCAAATACTTTCCAATAACACCACTTGAATTGGCTAGCCCTGTGGGGAACCTTGTTGACTTAGAATTTAACAATAGTCGCGCAGACTCTCCGGCACTGGCAGCAAGTATAACAATTTTTGCATTTACCTCATATTCAGAAAGATCCAACCTATTAACATAAGAAACACCAGTTGCGATTCCCTTATCATTAACCAGTACTTCACGCACCATTGCATTAGTAATAATGTCAACATTACCGGTTTGCAATGCTGGATTTACCAGAACCGAAGAGGAAGAAAAGTCTCCATAAACAGTACAACCGCGGTTACATTGAGAACAAAAAAAACATGCCCCCCTATTTTTATTGTCGGGAAGTGATTTCGTTAATATTGAAAGCCTAGAAGGAATAACCGGAATGTTAAGTGAGTTTCCCGAATCCTTAACAAAAAGCTCATGTAATCTGGGTTTAGGTGGCGGTAAAAAAATCCCATCCGGTTCATTAGGGATATTTTCATTGGTGCCGAATATACCTATGAGTTTATCAATTTTATCATAATAAGGAGCTACATCTTCATAACTAATAGGCCAATCTTCACCTAGACCATCAATACTTTTTCTTTTAAAGTCCTTGGGACCGAAGCGAAGAGATATCCGCCCCCAGTGGTTAGTTCGCCCGCCTACCATTCGTGAGCGAAACCAGTCAAACTTAGTGTCGTTTTTTCTGGTATATGGTTCCCCATCAATTTCCCATCCGCCGTATGAAGCATCGAAATCACCGAAGGGTCTAAAAGTAGTACTAGCCCCTCGACGCGGTGATTCCCACGGCCACTTAAGTTGAGTTACATTTTTTGCAGGGTCATAGGGAGCCCCGGCTTCAAGCAACAAAACTTTTATTCCGGCATTTGCAAGAACATAGGCGGCCATTCCACCTCCGGCACCTGAACCCACGATACACACGTCATAAAGTTTAGGATTTTTTTTAATCTGAAAATCGGGCATAACAAATTTGAATTTTGGATATTAGATTCTTAAGAATAATACAATTTCCCACTAAGGAACAAAAAACTTTTCAAATCAAACAAAATTTTACTCAATATTTAACGGAAAACTTCTAAACACCGAATAAGAAGTTTCAATTCCACGAATTAATCAACGAAATAGCCAATGCCGATACATGCAATTAGAAAACCGCCAAGCTAAATTCATTATTAGGCATATTTCTTTCCCAATAAAAATAGATTCTAAAATAGTTCAACTTCGCTAAAATTTTTAAATGGAGTGACAAACCAATTTACAACATTTTGATTATGAAGATAATTTTTTCCGGTGAATTATAAATGTTCTATAAAATGCGATAAAACATAGAAACATTTTTTTGCAAAACGTAATTTTAAAAAGTTATTGCTATCCACTCGTTCAACATTAGAAAGATAAGAAATAGTTTAATAATGCTGATTATCTAATATTCATAAATTTAAATAATAAAATTATCATAAATCTTAAACAACTACCTACTTATATTAAAGTGCTATTACTAAACTTTGTCATCTTTCGCTTTAGTATTTGTCTATTAAGAGTGTTTTCTCGAAATAACTATTTTTGATTTCAAAGTTAAATATACACAATAAAAAAGTTCACTTGGTCTAAAATTGCTATATTTAAGTCGTTATTAAAGAAAATTAAAACTGAAAATAAAATAAAATTTGAATTAAAGTAAATACAAGAAGCTTTTTTATAATTAAAACCGTCATTGATTTTTTTGTTTATTAAACACATTATCACAATATTGCGGGTATTATTTAGTTGCTTTATGAATTTAGTTTGAAATGAAGTCATAGGTTATTGTTAAATGAAGAAAAAAATATTTGATTTTTTGAGAATTGAGGATGATGAGATTAATGCTGTCCTTTTGCTGTTGGTATTGAGTTTTTTTGTTGGAATGTTCACGGCAACAGTTACTGTCGCATCACAAAGTCTTTTTCTAAATTATTTCGATGGACAAACAGATTTGCCGATTGCTTTAGCCGTTGCAGGTGCGCTGGGGATGTTGACAACAGGTCTGTTTAATTTTTTCCAAGGGCGAATGTCTTTTGTTACCCTTGCATCAATATTTTTAATTTTAATAATATTTGCCACAAGTACAATTGAGTTCGGGGAGAACCTTGTAGAGGACAAAACTCTGCTATTTTACTTCGGATTTACTCTTATTTTGCCATTTACTTACTTGACACAGCTTATATTTTGGAACACGGTTACTCGATTGTTTACTTTAAGACAGTCAAAAAGAATTATTGGCACCGTTGATATAGGTATGGATGTGGCACAAATAATCGCCTTCTTTAGCATTCCAATCCTGCTAACTTTTCTCGACCCAGAGGATTTGTATTTTATTGGACTAATCTGTGTTGTTGGATTTCTATTGATTTTTTTGCTTCTAACCTCAAAATACATGTCAAAAGACAGTGTTCGCGAGGGGATATTACAAGAAAAAGAGCATAAAAAACTTAATATTTTTCAATTCTTTGGAAATAAATACATACTCATTATTTCTGCTTTTATCATTGTTTCATATTGCTCTGCAAGTTTTATTGACTACTCCTTTTTGAATTTAACTACAACACAATTTGATGATAACCAATTGGCAAATTTCTTAAGTTTGTTCGAAGGCACCATCGTTATCTTAGGGTTTTTAATTGGTTTGGTAGTAACTGAAAGATTACAAGAACAATACGGATTGCGTATTTCCCTCCTCGTTAATCCGGTAGTGTTGGTTGTCTTCACTTTGGTTGCTATCTGTTTGGGGTATTTTTGGGGATTTGAACCGGCTCAAGGAGCTACAGATACCATACTTTTCTTCTTCATAGCTATTGCAATGTGTAAATTATTGGTAGCAATATTTCAAAACGCTATCGACCAACCAGTCACCAAGTTATATTATGCGCCCATAGAAAAATCCATTAAGTTAGATGCTCAAACAAAATTGGAAGGAGTAATTTATTCTTTTGCCACTTGCATTGCTGGTGGTCTTATCGTGTTAATTAATAATTTCAAGTTTTTCAATTTGCTCTCCATTTCAATGTTCACGCTAATACTCTTAATATTTTGGGTCATTACAGTTAATAAAATTCACAAGGGATATAGAAATGCTCTACAAAATTCTTTAAAAAGGAATCAGGAACTTGGCAATAAGAAAATAGCACATGAATTTACAGTAGAAAGTGTCCTCTCAATGGAGGTCTCAAGTTCAGAAGAAGATAAGATTTTTTATTGTTTGAAATTAAGTGAAAAGCTAGACACCCCCTTGTTTGAGAGCTTAATCTTAAAATTAAGCGATAGCCCACACCAGAAAGTTAAAAAATTCATTCAAGAAAAAATTAAGGAATTAAAAATCGAAGACAGCACTCAGAATGAGATTCTTAAGTTGGCGAAACTGGGTCAAAGTATGTCTGAAGATAGCGATATGCTTTCTATTTCAAATGATAGACTAGTAAAACTCAGCAGATCAAACCAAGTATCAGACAGAATTTTGGTAGCCAAATTACTAAGGAAGTTGATAAATGACCGGAATATATTTATTCTGTTAGAATTACTAAGGGATCCAGATCCCAAAGTACGCATTTTGAGTATCAACACTGCTAGGAAAGTAAAACGTCCCGAAACATGGCCTATTCTTATAGATATGCTTTCTTCCCCACTTTATGGTAATCACGTTGCCGGGGCACTCCGAGAAGGTGGAGTTTCTACTCTAAGTTCATTAGATATGGCTTTTTATAAATCAGGTCAAAATGAGCAAGTTTTAATTAAGATTGTACAAATAATTGGTCACATCGGCGGAGCTGAGGCATGGAAAATATTGTGGAAAAAATCTGACTACCCCGATAAAAGAATCGTCAAGCAAATTTTCTTTTCATTAAGATTTACCAATTACCAAGCCCAAGGACGAGAAAGAACTCAAGTATTAGAACTGCTGAGTACCGAAATAGGCAAAACTTTTTGGAACCTTTGTGCTCAAGAAGAATTACCGGACGAGCCTGAATTCCAATTGCTTAAAGATGCCTTAAAGGAAGAACTCACAGAGAATTACCAACAACTAACACTTCTGCTCTCAATTCTATACGACCAACAGTCAATACAGTTGGTTAGCGAAAATATAGACTCCGGAACGGTTGACGGAATGGCCTATGCTCTCGAACTGATGGACTTATTTGTTGATGCCGAAATTAAACCTAAGCTTTTCCCTATTTATGATTACCTTTCGATTAAAAATAAAATGGAAAAACTTCAATCTTATTATCCCAGAGAAAAATATACAGCTATTGAGGTTATTACCTTTATCTTAAATAGAGATTTTAATATGAGCAATAGGTGGACAAAAATGTGCGCCGCTTACATAACTGCGCAATTACCGGATTATGCGATTAATGACGCCTTAATTGGTCAAATGTTTAATCCGGATCCATTAATTCAAGAAACAGTGGCTTGGACTATATTTAACAAGGATCCGGCAAAATACAGGCTTATTTTATCCAGAATTCCAGTTCGGGATGTAAGATTTCTTGATGACTCCATTCAAAAAAACGACATTTCGAATCCTTTGAACGATGGATATTTCTTAAGAACAGAAATTGTGGTTCTACTTAAATCTTTGCCGGTTTTCGCCGGAATTTCTGGTGTTATTCTATCTGATATATCAGAAAGAATAAAAATTGTTAATCTAGCAGATGGGGAGAAAATTGAGTTTTCAAATTCTTTGGAAGAGCAACCTGTGCTCATTGTGGCTTCAGGTAAATTAAAACTCACGCAGAAGGATGGCACAGTTCAATTTCTCAATTCTAAAGAAGTTTTTGGGGATTTTTTTAAGGTGGCTCAGAACCCTGTTTTAACCAAGCTAGAGTCAGTTGGTAAATCAATAGTTTTCAATATTAATCTTTATGATGCCTATTTTATTATGGCCAAACATCATCAATTGGTTCAAGGGTTAATAAGAAATATTACCGAAGATCAAATGCCTAACTTGTCATATAATAACTAAGCAATTAACTATGCCTTTTGAAATAGACGCATTAATATCCTTCTCAGAAAAAGATAACCAAAACGGTTGGGTAACCCAATTTAAAAAATACTTTGAAAGTATGTTTCACCAGATACTTGGTTCTAAAATTACATTAGAACTAAAATCTGAAAGGGATGATATTAAGGATGAATCATTTAAAACCGTTGGAGTAATGATTGCCATACTGTCTAAAGATTATATCCAATCGGAAAAATGCTTAGAAACACTCGAAAATTTTCATAAGAATTGTTCTACCCAAAAAAATGATACTAATCGAATATTCAAAGTATTGAAACATTCGTTGCCAAATCAAAAACAACCCCCACTTCTAAGAGAATTGGTTAGCTACGAAATGTTTAAATTTGACTTTGAAACAAATATGGCTTCAGAATACATTGATTTCTTTTCCGAAGAAGCAAGCAATTATTGGATGCGCATGGCAGATATTATGTATGATATCCATGAATCGCTTTTGGTCATAAAAAATATTGATAATAAAAAAGTAAAGTATATTAATAATAAAAAGACAATTTTTTTGGCCGAAACAAGTCGTGACCTTTCAATACAACGCAATATTATTAGACGAGAATTGCAACGATATGGATACAAAGTTCTTCCCGATAAAATGTTGCCTCTTAAAACTAAGGAATTACAGAGTACTATTTTAAGTGATTTAGAGCAATGCAGTCTTTCCATACATCTTATCGGGAATGCCTATGGAGAAATACCGGTTGACTCAGAGAAATCAGTAGTTGAAATACAAAATAGAATATCGGCAGAGTATTCGGCTAATAGAAAACGTATGAACGAAGAGTTTCCCAGGCTCATCTGGATAACCCCTAATATCCAAAATATAAGCGACATTCAAAAAAAGTTTATTGATTCCATACAACGAGATACTGAAGCTCAGGAAGGAGCAGAAATATTGCAAACCCCCCTTGAAGATTTTAAAAACATAATGCGTGAGGAGTTACTTTCTGAAGCTACAAATAATAATATTCCTAAGTTATCAAGCAAATCAATTTATTTAGTTCACGATAAAATTGATCTTCAAGAGGTATCTCCAATAATCAATTTGATTAAAAAATCGGGTTTTAGCGTTTTATTACCCACATTCGATGGAGATTTAATTGAAATCCGTAAAAAACACATTCAAAACTTGCGAACTTTGGACGGAGCTATTATATTCAAAGGCAAAGTTAATGATAACTGGGTGAGAATGAAAGTTCTAGACTTATTAAAAGCTCCAGGTTTTGGTAGAACAAAAAAAATCCAAGGCAAAGCTATTTTAAGTAAGTCCAGTTTGGACCAATATAAAAACCAAAATTTAACCCTATTAATGGGAAAGGATAGTGAGTCTGAGAGTTCAATTAAAAATTTTCTAAATGAATTAAATTCTTAACCAAAAGATTAAATATGGTTACTAACAAACAAAATTCTCAAACTCAAATTACTCAAGAAAAGCAAAATCCTTTCCCGGGACTGCGTCCGTTCAAAATTGAAGAGAGTTATCTATTCTTTGGCAGAGAAGGACAAGGAGACGAGGTATTACATAAACTTGCAGAGAATAGATTTGTAGGTATAATTGGTCCATCAGGAAGTGGCAAATCTTCATTTGTTTATTGTGGGGTGTTACCAATACTCTATGGTGGGTTTATGTCTAATAAAAACCCAAACTGGGAGGTAATAATTACTCGTCCGGGTTCTAATCCAATAATGAACCTAGCAGAGTCCATTTCTAGTCTCAGGCCGGAATATAACAACCTTAGCTCGGAAGATAAAAAATTAAGTGACGCAATTGTTTCTACTCTATTAAGAAGTAGTTCCTTAGGCTTAATAGAAGCCATTCAACAAACTCGAAAGTCTAAGGATGTAAACTATCTGGTATTAGTAGATCAATTTGAAGAATTATTTCGTTATAAAGACTCCACAAACTTAAATGATATTTTTTCCTATGTTAACTTGCTTTTGACGGCAATTAACTACCTAGAAATCCCTGTCCATGTTGCTATTACGATGCGCTCCGATTTTATCGGAGATTGTGCCCAATTCAGCGGTCTAACCGCCAAAATAAACGCCAGTCACTATCTCATTCCTCAAATAACCAGGGAACAAAAAAGAAGTGCCATTGAAGGTCCTATTGCCGTGTTTGGTTCAAAAATTTCATCACGACTTACTCAACAATTGATTAATGATCTTGGCGACAATCCTGACCAATTGCCCATTTTGCAACATTCGCTTATGCGCACTTGGAGTTTTTGGCAACGCTACAAAGATTCAGATGATGAAGTAATTGACTTGCAACATTACGAAAGTATTGGCACTATGAGCCAAGCTCTTTCTCTTCATGCAAACGAAGCCTTCGATGAATTGAGCCCCGAGCAACAACGAATTTGCGAAGTGATGTTTAAAACCATTACTGAAAAAAGAGGCGACAACTACGGAGTCAGAAGACCTACTCCACTTTCTGAAATTGCTGCAATAGCTGATGTATCCGAGAGTGACCTAATTGAAGTCATTGAAAAATTTAGAGAACAAGGACGGTCTCTTGTTACCCCTGAACACCACGTGCCTCTGACTTCAAAATCTATGATTGATATTTCGCACGAAAGCCTGATGCGCATTTGGATTCGGTTGAAAAATTGGGTGGAGGATGAAGCCGAGTCTGTTCAAATGTATTTACGTTTGGCCGAAACTGCATACCAGTATCAGATTGGAAAATCAGGTCTATGGAGACCTCCTGACTTGCAACTTGCTCTTAACTGGAAAGCTAAAAACCGCCCTACTTTGGTTTGGGGGCAACGTTACAATCCGGCATTTGAGCGTACGATGGTGTTCCTAGATTATTCCAAAAATGAATGGGAAACAGAACAAAGAATAAAGGAACTGGAGCAAAAACGTAAGTTGAAACGCAATCAGGCTATCTCAACAGTTTGGGCCTCATTGTTTTTTATTGCCGGTATTGCCCTTGTTTATGCCTATTTCCAACAAGTAGAAGTAAAAAAAGCACAGAGAAGGGCAGAAATTAGTGCCCAGGATGCAAATAAGCAGAGAGCCTTAGCCGAAAATAGTGCTAAAATTGCCCAGCAAGAAACCAAATCCGCAAATTTAGCGAGACAGGCGGCTGTAGAATCTCAAAAAGAAGCCGAAAGGCAAAGAATGATTGCAATTCAAAACGCAAAATTAGCCGAAAACAACTCAATGAGAGCACTTTCTCTTCAAAAATTGGCTGAAAGTAATTCCAACTTGGCTAAAAAAAATGAGATGGAGGCCAATAAGCAAAAAGATGCTGCTTTAAAAGCAAGCAACGATGCCCTTAAGTTGAGATATCTGGCAATAGCAAAATCTATGGCCATAAAGTCAAAAGAATTAGGTAATGATGTCACCTTAGAAGCTCTCGTAGCCCAACAAGCTTATTTGTTCAATAAGACTTACAATGGAAGCCCCTTCGATAACGACATATATAATGGTCTATACAAGGCATTGGCTAATCCAAAAATTAGTGACCCTATTACCAAAAATTTGGCAGGACATAACGGTGGAGCTGCACGTGTATTGATTTCTAAGAATTCCTCTAATGCTATTTATTCCGGTGGCAGTGACGGAAGAATTCTTATATGGACTTTGAAAAACGGAATCTGGAATTACGACTCCATAGCCGGAGGGCGACAAACTTACCAAGTATATTCTATGGACATAAGCCAAGATGGAACATGGTTAGTTGCCGGAGGCCAAGCCATAGGCAATGATTCTAAAAATTATCTCGAATTATATAATTTAGTGAACAAAACCAAAACTCCTTTGCTTATTTATGGCTTTGA
>Ga0316188_10001160_pt1 | contig 12371 bp, 10 predicted proteins | sample Phiworburrow1_MG_FD_204933 | JGI IMG/M metagenome (GOLD analysis project Ga0316188, IMG submission 204933) | Coastal sediment microbial communities from Maine, United States - Phippsburg worm burrow 1 | ecosystem: Environmental > Aquatic > Marine > Coastal > Sediment | place: USA: Maine...
CCAGATCGGATCGTCGTCCCAGACGTTGTAGGTACCGGTGGTCGCGCCGTTAATGGCGTTATTGGTCAGCGCCGCGCCGAGATCGGCAGCCAGCAGCTCGGACCAGAGCGGGCCGTTTGAGGCGCGGCCCTGCCAGTAAGGCGGGTCCGGCGGGACCCCGCCGCCGGTCGCGGCATAGAGATTGCCGGTGTCCGACAGGCTGTCGCCGAATACCACCACATGCTCTACCGTATAGGCGAGGGCGGTGGTGGTCCAGAAGAGCGCGGCCTGAAGCGCGCACAGTTGCGTTCCGCGACAAAACAGGCGGTTTCTCATCATCTCAATCTCCTTTTGACAACATCCTCTGGGCACCGCGTCGATCGCCAGACCAATGATTCTGATCGGGAAGGCGCAGCCCCCCACACCCCGCCGACACCGTATGCTGCCGGCGAATTGCTGCGCACTCATGCGCAGAACGATAGCGCACGCTTACAGCGTAAATATCAACCATAACTGATACAAGGCTTTTCGCGGTTTTTACCGCGGCCCAGCAACGCCAGGGCATGCCCCGACCGCCCCGGCGACTGTCGCCCACGCCGCAGCGCAGCGGGCTCCCGCCGGGCAGGGGCTCACTCGGCGACGCGCAGCTCCCACTTGGGGCAGCCGTAGTAGTCGATATCGGCCTGCACCGAGGGGTAGCGGCCGCAATTGAAATAGCGCCAGTAGAATGCGTCGTAGCCGGTACAGCGGCCGCTCACCTCGTCCAGCAGCGGGCAGCGCAGCGACTTCACCTGGCAGCAGCGCTGACAGCTGCCGCAGGAAGCACCGTGGGGCCAGTGCGGAGACAGCGCCGCGACATGGCGGCGGGGCGAAGAGCGGGGCGCACTGGCCAGGGGCACGCTCATCATGAAGCGACCCTCACCCCGCAGCATGAGGCCGAACAACCGCCACGCATGCGGCAGCAGCCGCGCACCGGGGCGCAGATAGCGCCAGAATCGCCAATCGCCGAAAAAGAGCTGCGTCATCAGCGGGGCCGTCAGGAAGCCCCCCACCACGGAGACCATGGCAAACACCACGTAGGCGTGGAAGCCCACGCGCGCGCTGGCCCAGCCGACCCGCTGCCAGCGCGTGGGACGCCCGTTGGCCGCCCGCGTCAAGCGCCAGACGCCGGCGCCGTCCGTGCCGATGACGTTCGCAGCGGCATTGACGCGGGCCGGCTGGTATATCTCTTCACTGCGCTCAGTGGACACGTTTGCTGACACCCGGGGGGAGGGGCCGCAAGTATACCCGGCCGCAAGCCCCCGGGCAGCAAATTCTGGTGGCCGCAGCGGCCACGCGGGGCTGCCGGCAACGCCGGGGCCCCGCCCCGACGCGCCTCATTCATGGCGTCGACGACGCCCCGTCGCGCCGCACGTACAGGTGGTCCGGATTGACGCACAGCACGTTGCCGCAGGTGTGCAGCACCAGGTCGTGTCGCTTCAGATCACCGATATAGCGCAGGTAGGCGTGGCGGAACGCTATCCAATGGCGGGTGCGGGTCTTGAACAGGGGAAAGCCGGCCTGGTCGAAGCTGGCGACCCATATCCAGCAGCCCTGCTCATCGGCGCGGCAGCTGTCATCGAAGCGCGCGCAGACCTCGTCGGTGAAGCTGTCGGGATACTTCGCCTTGAAACGATACAGTGCCTGATAATGCTGTCGGCAGAAGCGCGCCGATTGCACCGTGACGGGCTCGCTGCAACCCTGCACCGCGCATCTCTGTTTCATCGTTGCGCCACCTTGCCTACCCCGCCTAACCTGCCTCGCTCAGCGCGCCGGCCATGCCCGCCACGGCGGCACCGCACAGACCCGCGAACGCAGACCCCCACGCCACTGCTGCGGACTCAACTCAGGTATACCGGGCGCCAGCGAGCAATTCAACCCCCATCGCGCCGGCACCGCACGGGGCCGCCTCAGGTGCCGCAGAAGGTCTGCCGCACCACCTGTTCGGGGCGCGGGGGCAGCGCATACCTGGCCTGGGCGGCATCGAACGCACAGGGTTCGGCGAGCCGGTCGACCAGCGCGTGAAACGGCTGCAGATCGCCCCCCTGCACCGCCGCGGCGATCACCTCTTCGACCAGATGATTGCGCGGGATATAGGCGGGATTGGCGGCGTCCATCATGGCCTGCCGGGCGCCGGCCGCCAGGGCGTCGCCCTGCAGACGCGCCCGCCAGCGCTGCAGCCAGGGAGCGAGCGCCTGCGGCAGCGCATAGATGCCGCCGACATCGCCGCCGGGGGGCCGCGCCGCGACGCTGTCGGCCAGGCTGCGGAAGGTCAGGGTGAAGTCCGCGCGGGTGTCGGCCATCACCGCCAACAGGTCCTGGATGAGCTCGTCATCGCCGTCCCGCAGCCGGCCGATGCCGAGCTTGCGCGCCATGCCGGCACGATAGGCCTGCTCGTACTGCGGCGCAAAGGCGTCCACGGCCTGCTGTGCAGCGGCCACGGCAGCGTCGGGGTCGGGCTCCATCAGCGGCAGCAGCGCCCCGGCCAGGCAGACCAGATTCCAGTGCGCAATGGCCGGCTGATTGCGGTACGCGTAGCGCCCGGCCTGGTCGATCGAGCTGTACACCGCATCCGGGTCAAAGCCGTCCATAAAGGCGCAGGGACCATAGTCGATGGTCTCGCCCGACAGCAGCATGTTGTCGGTATTCATGACCCCGTGAATAAAACCGGTCAGCTGCCAGCGCGCCACCAGCTGCGCCTGGCGGGCGATCACCCGCTGCAGCAGCGCCAGCGCGGGGTTGGCGGCGCCCGCCAGGTCCGGATAATGGCGCGCGATGACGTGCTCCACCAGCAGGCGCAGGCCCTCGATATCGCGCAGCGCCGAGAAGTACTGCAGCGTGCCGATGCGGATGTGGCTCTGCGCAACCCGCACCAGGATGGCGCCGGGCACTTCCGCATCGCGCCACAGCCACTCACCGGTGCTGGCCGCCGCCAGGGTGCGGGTGGTGGGAATGCCCAGCGCCGCCATCGCCTCACTGACGACGTACTCACGCAGCACCGCTCCCAGGGGTGCGCGCCCGTCGCCACCACGCGAGTAGGGCGTGCGCCCGGAGCCCTTGAGCTGAAGGTCGAAGCGGGCGCCGTCGGCAGCGGTCAGTTCACCCAGCAGAATCGCCCTGCCGTCCCCCAGGCGGGGATTCCAGCTGCCAAACTGATGGCCGGCATACGCCGTGGCGATCGGGTCGGCGCCCGGCGGCAGGCGATTGCCGGCGATGACCTCGATGCCGGACGCCGAGGACAGCCAGTCCGCATCGATGCCGAGCTGACGGGCGAGCGCCTCGTTGACGCGGATCAGCACCGGACCGGCCGCGGGCTCAGGCGCCACCCGCGAATAAAACCTGCCGGGAAGCCGGGCATAACTGTTGTCGAAACGCAGCGGAAGCTGGTGATGCATGGTCTGGCACTCGCCTCTTCTCTTCCGTGCCGTCCACCATCGCGCCCGCGGTCGGGCGCAGGGCAGCGGGGGCAGCAAACCGGCACGGCGCGCGCCACCCCCGTCGGGTCCAGCCCGCCGCAAGCGCGACCGGCATGCCATAATACTACCGAACGGCCGCCGTCAACGACGATTTACCACAGACCCGGTCCGCGGCGGCCAGCTGACCACTCACCGCGTGTTACCACGTATTCCATCAGAGCCCCGGCTCCTGTATAAGGTCGCCATGAAGATACCCAAGCGAATTCAACCCCTGGTCGATGACGGACTGATCGATCAGGTCATCCGACCGCTGATGAGCGGCAAAGAGGCCGACGTCTACGTCGTGCGCTGCGGCGACCAGACGCGCTGCGCGAAGGTCTACAAGGCGGCAGACCAGCGCAGCTTCAAGCAGGCCGTGCAGTACCAGGAAGGCCGCAAGGTGCGCAACAGCCGGCGCGCCCGCGCCATGGAAAAGCGCTCCAAGTACGGCCGCGGACAGCAGGAGCAGGCCTGGCACAACGCCGAAGTCGACGCGCTGTATCGCCTGGCCGAGGCCGGCGTCAGGGTCCCCAGGCCCTACGGCTGCGTCGATGGCGTGCTGCTGATGGAGCTGATCACCGATACCGAGGGCGACGTGGCGCCGCGCCTGAGCGAGGTGTCGATGTCGGCCGAGCAGGCCCTGGAAGACCATGCCGTCGTCATGCAGTACGTGATGCGCATGCTCTGCGCGGGGCTGGTGCACGGCGACCTCTCCGAGTTCAACATCCTGGTCGATGAATACGGGCCCGTGATCATCGACCTGCCCCAGGTCGTGGACGCCGCTGCCAACAACCATGCCCAGTGGATGCTGGCGCGGGACGTCGACAAGGTCACCGCTTACTACGCCCAATACGCGCCCGAGCTGCTCGACAGCCGCTACGCGCAGGAGATGTGGGCGCTCTACGAGAGCGGCGGCCTGCACCCGGACGCCGAACTCAGCGGCCACTTCGAGGAGACCGTCCAGGCCGCCGATGTCGATGCCGTGCTGGCTGAGATCAAGGCCGCGCTGGCCGAACAGCAGCTGCGCCAGGCCCGCCAGCGCGAAGAGTCCCTCGAAGAGCCCAACGACGCGCGGTAGGCGGCGGCGGGCTGCCGGGCTCGCCAGCCCACGGCGATCCGCCGATATCCGCCACCGCCCGCGCCGCAGCGCGGCACTGGCCGCTCACAGCTCCTCAACGATGCTGATGACCTCGTGCACCGGAACCCACACCTCCGATGCCTCCAGCAGCTGCCCGCCATTGTCCGCACCCGCCGTCGGCTTCAGCCCCGGCCAGGTCACCTCCGGGCTGCCGACCAGAAACGTGGCGTTGCCCACGGTCACGAAGCGCGCCAGATTGAGCAGCAGCACCCTGGCCGCAGCCGGCGCCCCGCTATCGACCGGTCCGGCCCGGCCCGCGTCGGCCGGGTCATTGCTCAATCCGTAATGGCGCGTGACGACCTTGATTACGGACAGGAAAGGCGCTTCCTCTTCCACCGAAAACTCCCGGGTTGCAGCTGGACCGGCGGAGTATACGTGCAAGCCGCGGTCCCGCCTACCACCGCCGCAGCGAGCCCGGGCGCGCAGCCGGCGGGCGCCTGGCCAGGCCGGTGCCGGCGCGCTACCATGACCGCACACGATGCAGGCATCACAGGGTGACCCACGGCATGAGCGTCCCGCAACCAGACCCCCGGCAGGCGGCCGCTGCAACCCGGCTGAGCGCGCACTGGGGCGATACCGCCACCACGCTGGCCGGAGCGTAGCGCCAGGCCGCGGCAGTGGCGCGGCAGACCGCATACCGCGAGCGCAACCACGCACTGGCCGCGCTGGCGGTGGGCGCACACGGCCTGGCCCTGCTGGCGGCGCTGCCGCTGACGCTGCTCATGAAAGACCCGCTGCTGCTGTGGATGCGCGCCGGTGCATGGCCGCTGCTGCTGATCGCGTCCATGGCCGGGATGGCGGCCGCCCTCGCCCTGCCACCGCGGCGGCGCGCGGGTCAGGCGGTGCTGCTGCTGGCCTGGCTGGCGGTGCTGTGCAGCGCGTGTTATCGCGAGGTCGAGTACTGTGCCCGGCAGCGCCGGGTGGAGACCGCGACCGGCGAGGACGCGCAGACCCTGCGGCGCGTCGGCGAGCACCTGGTGGTGGGTTACCGCAGCCCGGCAGACCTCCGCCAGCTGGTCACACGGGGTTATATCGGCGGCGTCATCGTCCGCCAGGACAACGCCGCAGGCCGGGCGCGGCAACAGCTGCGCGCCGAGATCGACGCCCTGCAGGCCTTGCGCCGTCGGGCCGGACTGCCCCCCCTGCTGATCGCCGCCGACCAGGAGGGCGGCGCGGTCGCCCACCTGTCGCCGCCGCTGCCCCGGCAACCGCCGCTGGCCGCGCTGGTCGCCTCCGGGGCCAGGGGCGCGGCATTGCGGCAGCTGGCCATGAGCTATGGCTTCGAGCAGGGCGCTGCGCTGCGCGCCGTCGGGGTCAACACCAACTTCAGCCCGGTCGTCGATCTGAAGCCGGTGCGCGGCAGCATTGCGCTGGATTTCTTCTCGCGCATCGCCAGCCGCGCCATCGCCAGCGACCCCGCCACCGTCACCGAGGTGGCGCTGGCCTACAGCCAGGGCCTGGCCGCCCAGGGTATCGTGCCGACGCTCAAACATTTTCCGGGGCTTGGCAGCGCCACTGCGGACACCCACCGCTTCAACGCGGAACTGACGCAGACCATAGCGCAGCTGGAAGCGGCGGACTGGCGCCCGTTCCGCGCGATTTTACGCCGCACCGAGGCACTGCTGATGGTCGGGCACGCCACCCTGACCGCGGTGGAGCCGGGGCTGCCCGCCAGCGTCTCCGGCAAGCTGATCGACGAGATCGTGCGCCGGCGCTGGGGGCACGAGGGCGTCATTATCAGCGACGATCTCACCATGGCCCCCACCTATCGCCGCGGCCTGTGCGACTCATCGCTGCGGGCGCTGGTCGCCGGCACCGACCTGCTGCTGCTCGCCTACGACTGGCAGCAGGTCTACACCGTGCTGGACTGCCTGCTCAGCGCCGCCGCCGGCGGGCGACTGCCGGATCTCACGGCCAGCAAAGCGCGCCTGTCGCAGCTACCCTGGCGCGCTGCGGCCGCGCCCGGCGCTGACCCTCAGCGCTCCCACGACGCCGACATCACGCCGTCGCTGTCGACATACTGGAAGTCAAACGCGCCGCCGTAGGCGCGCTGCAGCGCCGTGCCGGTCGACTTGGTCAGGTGCACGCCGGTGTAGCTGACCACCACGCTGGCACCGTCCGCGCTCTCCTCGACCAGCATGATGCGCTCCAGCGGGTGCTCGGACTTCTCCCGCGCCTCCGTGTGGTGTATCAGTGCCATGATCTCGTCGCGGTGGGCCAGCATGAAAGCGCCCCGCAGCGTGAGCAGGCCGGCGGGGACCTTGTCGTGGATGCGGCTGCAGGCCGGGCAGCGGTGCTCGTGGGCAGCTGCCGGCGCGTCGCCCCATTGCCATCGCCCCTGCAGATACACCGCCGCGCAGTCCCCGCACACGGTGGGCTCAGGGAGTTTGCCGCGCGACCGGTAGGGGTCCTGCTGGTGCTCTTCATACATGCGATCGCGGCGGGGCTGGTGAATGAAATCCTTGTTCTCGTCGGGTCCGGTCATCGGGTGACTCCTGTTACCAGTGGCGGCCCCCGCCCGCCGGGGTGACAGACCCCGGCGGCGGCGCCTCAGCACGTCCAGCCTCTGCGGCAGGCGACCTTTGATCCACTATAGGCAGCGGTGCACCGGCTTGTATTTGACCTGCATCAAGGTCGCGTATCGTCGCGCTGCCGACCGCGCGGTGACTGCCGCCATCAGGGCTGCGCGGCTTCGGCCCCGGGTTCGGGCCACGCGCCGCCGGCACCCTGGCGCGGGCGGAACCGCAGCTCCGTCGCCGCCAGCCGCTGGTACAGCACGATATCCCTGCGGCGCGGGAACCACTCGATCAGAAAGATCGCCAGCGCCTCCCACAGCGATACCCAGGCCGCCACCGTGAGGCCCTCGGCGAGCACCCTGCCGGGCACCGAGCGCGGCTCGACCAGCAGGTTGACCCACACCGCCAGCGACAGAATCCCCGCGCCGATGGCGAGCAGCACCAGCGATTTCCGGATCATGGCGCGGACGGTGGTGCGCTCGATCTCGGCGAGGTAGCGGAAGAAGCGGTTGACACTGCGCTCGACGCGCAGGAGCTTGTCATGGGCGGGCGGCTCGTCGAGCGTGAAGCAGATGCAGAAGCGGACGCCAGCCAGATCCCGCGCACTGTCGATGAGAAAATCGACGAGGTCCTGGTCGAGATCCCTGCGCACGTAGGGCGCGCTGCGGTCGAAATCGTCGTACAGCGCCTCGACGTTGACCGCCGCCACATCGATGATGTAGCCGCCCGAGGCCGCCTGCTCGTAACGATCGAGCACGTCGCGCTTCACCATAGCAACCGCACCTGCACTGACGAATCCCGCCGCGAGACCGCCGTGGGCAGCGCCAGTCCTGCCGCAGCGATGCGCTGCCGCGAGGCCGGCGCTACCCGGTCAAACGCTTGCCGCCGACGCGCCCGCGGGACTATTCGAAATCGAAGCGCAGACCCAGGGTCCAGCGCGTCAGGGAGTACACCGTATCCTCAGCGATCGCGGGAAAGTAATTGTTGACGGCACCGAGCACGATCTGAAAGCGCTCGCCCGCATGAAAGCTCAGGCCGATGCTGCTGCGGATCATGAATTCCACGTTGTCGGGGAAGATACTGGACCAGCCGCCGCCCACACCGGCAGACGCCAGCAGGCTCAGCGGCCTGACGAAGCGCCAATCCAGGTCGTAATTGAGTCCCAGCGTGGTGATATGGAAGTCGTCGGTCTCGCAGCCCTGCGCCGTGCACTGCTCCGCTTCGCCGTCGACGACATTGTCGATGGTCAGTTTGACGCCATTATTGAAGCGGCGGTTGATGACCTGGTTGATGCCGACGGCAAAATCCACAGCCACGCCCTTGTCCAGGCTCTCATCGAGATCGCCGTCCCCATGCTGCACCGTGCCGACGGCCAGCTCCAAATAACCCGCCTGCGGGTCGGCAGCGGCGCCGGCGCATGCGACCGCCGCCAGCAGTGCCATCATCTTCTTCATTCAACCACCCCATCACCAAAACCAGCCAACCGTTACCGAACGCACCAGGGCTGCCGGAGCCCCGGATTCGACAATGGCCAACTGAGTATAGGCACAACGCGCGGGTTTTCAAAAAACGCGGCCGCCTGCGCCCGGACACCGGGGCAGCAGGCGCACTACCAGCCGCCGATCCTGGACACGATCAGGTCGCGGAGGCGATCGCTCAGCAGCCAGTGAATCCAGCGCAGCGCCTTGGCATCCCGTCCCGCGCCGTAGCGCGACCGGGGCCGGCGGGATTCCAGGGCGGTGGCGATGACCTTGCTGACCTCGATCGGCGGCGTGGCGGATGCGGCCGCCCGGCCCTGGTTGTCGACGTAGTGCCTCAGCTGCCGCGCGTAGGCATCCCGCTGCCGCGCGGTGAGCTCTTTCAGCAGGTGCTCCATGGACAGCGCGTTCTTCTCGTGGATGGGTGTGCGGATCAGTCCCGGCTCCACCACTGCCACGTGGATATTGAACTGCCGCAGTTCCACCCGCAACACGTCGGACAACGCCTCGACGGCGAACTTCGACATGCTGTAGGCACCGGACAGGGGTATCGCCATCACGCCGGAGCCGGAGCTGATATTGACGATGCGCCCGGTCGTGCACTTGAGGAAGGGCAGCATGGCCTGGATCATGCGCACGGTGCCGTAGACGTTGGTCCGGAAGATGAAGTCGAGCTCCTCCATGCTGACCAGTTCGATGGGCGCCACCGGCGAGACGCCGGCGTTGTTGACCAGGGCGAAAAAGCTGACGTCCGAGCGGCTGTTAAAGAACTGGCTCACGTACTCCCGCAGCTCCTCCACCTGCTCCGCGTGGTTCACATCGACGATGCGATAGTGCATATTGTCCGGGCACTCCAGGCGCAGGCGCTCGCCGTCTTTACTCCTGCGCACGCAGGCGATGACGTGATAGCCGCGCTTGGCCAGAAAGATGGTGGTCTCCCTGCCGATCCCAGACGAAGCGCCGGTAATGACGACGAGTTTCTTGCCCATAGCTGCACCCTTGAGGCGTTATCATGCGGACGCCAGCCCACCGCCACTGCCGGCAGCGGGCGGGACCGACCTTCGTGTACTATACCCCTACCGGTCGCCAAAAACCCAGACCGGGGCGCGGTCGGTGGCGGCGGGGCGGCGGAAACCCCCGGCCCGGCGCGCGCCGCCCCCGAACCCTGCCGCGCGCTCCGTCGACAGACCAGGTGGCGCGCATGCCCAGTGACTCCTGCGAATGGCACCAACTCGGCAGCGGCGAGGCGGCAACCCGGCTGCAGGTCGACCCCGCCAGCGGCTTGAGCGCGGCCACGGCGCAGCAGCGCCTCGACGCATACGGCGCCAACGTCCTGCCCGAGGGCCGGCGCCGTTCACTGCCGGGAATTTTTCTGGCGCAGTTCCGCAGCCCGCTGATCTATATCCTGTTTCTGGCCTCGGCTATCGCCCTGGCGCTGGCGGAGTACGGCGACGCCGCCGTCATCCTGGTGGTGGTGGTCGTCAACGCGGTGATCGGCACCTTCCAGGAGGGCCGCGCCCAGCATTCCATGGCGGCACTGCGCAAGCTGTTCGCCCTCGACGTCGCCGTGATCAGGGACGGCCAGCCCCGCACCGTGCCGTCCGCCGCGCTGGTGCCGGGAGACATTCTGGTGCTGAGCGCCGGCGACGCGGTCGCCGCGGACGCGCGCCTGCTGCAGGGGTCGTCACTGGCGATCGCCGAAGCCGCCCTGACCGGCGAATCCCTGCCCGTCGCCAAGTCCGTGGAGGCCCTGCCGCAGGCCACCCCGCTGGCAGACCGCAGCAACATGGTATTCTCGGGCACCCACGTGACCGCCGGCCGCGGCCTGGCCGTGGTCGTGGCCACCGGGCTGCACACCGAAGTGGGCCGCATCGCCCTGATGCTGGAGGCCGCCGACGCGCCGAAGACGCCGCTGGAGCTGCGCATCGCCCAGTTCGGCCGCTTCCTGCTCGGTGGCGCCGCGGCCCTGTTCGCCGTCGTCATGGCGTTCGGCGTGCTGCGCGAGCTGCCCCTGATCGAGGTGTTCATGGTCGCCGTCAGCCAGATGGTGTCCATGGTGCCCGAGGGCCTGCCCGTCGCCATGACGGTCGCCCTGGCGGTCGGCATGCAGCGCATGGCCGCCAGGGGCGCCATCGTGCGCCGCCTGGCCGCGGTGGAGACCCTGGGCTCGACCAGCGTCATCTGCACGGACAAGACCGGCACGCTCACCCGCAACGAGATGACGGCGACGGCGCTGTGGCTGCCCGATGAGCGCCAGCTGGCGGTGTCCGGCGCCGGCTACGCGCCCGAGGGCGACATCACGGAACGGGGCGCGGTCGTGCAGGGCGGCGACGAGCCGGAGCTGCAGGCCCTGCTGGAGGCGGCGGCACTGTGCAACGATGCCAGGCTGGTGGAGCCCGACGCCGAGGCGCCGCACTGGGGCGCGCTCGGCGACCCCACCGAGGCCGCCCTGCTGACCCTCGCGAAAAAGGGCGGCCTGCCCCTGACCAGCCTGCGCGACGACCACGCCCGGCAGCGGGAGATTCCGTTCGACGCCGAAGCCAAGATGATGGCGACCCACCACGACCACCCCGGGCAGGGTCAGCGGGTGCTGATCAAGGGCGCGCCCGAAGCAATCGTCGCGCTGTGCGGGTACTGGCGCAGCCGTCAGGGCCTGCTGCCGCTGGACGATGCCATGCGCCAGCGCGTCGATGCGGCGGCTCACCGGCTCGCCAATGAGGCGCTGCGGGTGCTGGCGCTGGCCGAGATCCGCGCCGACCGCCTCGTGCTGGATGTCGCCGCGGGGTTCGAGCAGTTCGCCGGCCGCGCGGCGCTGCTGGGCCTGGTGGGCCAGATGGACCCACCGCGCAGCGAGGCCCGCGCCGCCGTCGCCGAGTGCGCCAGCGCCGGCATCCGCCCCGTGATGGTCACCGGCGACCACAAGGCCACGGGGCTGGCGATCGCCCGCCTGCTGGGCATCGCCCGCGCCGACGACCGCGCCGTCGACGGTACCGAGCTGGCGCAGATGAGCGACGAGGAACTGCGCGCGGCGCTCGCCCACATCCCGGTGTTCGCCCGCGTGCACCCGGCACAGAAGCTGCGCATCGTGCAGGCGCTGCAGGCGGACGGCCAGGTGGTGGCGATGACCGGCGACGGCGTCAACGATGCGCCCGCGCTGGCGCAGGCCGACGTCGGCGTCGCCATGGGCGTCACCGGCACCGAGGTGGCCAAGAACGCCGCGGACATCGTCATCACCGACGACAGCTTTCCGACCATCGTCACCGCGGTGGCCGAGGGCCGGCTGGTCTACGGCAATCTGCAGAAGGTGATTCTCTACCTGTTTGCGACGTCCATGGCGGAGATCGCCGTGCTGCTGCTGGCGCTGATGCTGGGCTATCCCCTGCCCCTGGCGGCCGTCCAGATCCTGTGGATCAACCTGGTCACGGAGGGCACGATCACCGTCAACCTGGTGATGGAGCCGCCGGAGGGCAATGAGATGCAGCGCCGCCCCATCCCCACCGGCGAGCGGCTGCTCAATCGCGCGCTGCTGCAGCGCACCGCGCTGATGACGCCGGTGATGGCGCTGTCGACCTTCGGCTATTTTCTGTGGCGGCTGTCCGAGGGCCTGCCTTACCCGCAGGTACAGACCGAGACCTTCACGGTGCTGGCCGCCTGCCAGTGGTTCAACGTGCTCAACTGCCGCTCGGCGACGCGCAGCGCGTTCACCTCCGACCTGCTCAAAAACCGCTGGCTGGTGGGCGGCCTGGCCCTGAGCATCGCGCTGCAG
>Ga0316188_10001161_pt1 | contig 12360 bp, 14 predicted proteins | sample Phiworburrow1_MG_FD_204933 | JGI IMG/M metagenome (GOLD analysis project Ga0316188, IMG submission 204933) | Coastal sediment microbial communities from Maine, United States - Phippsburg worm burrow 1 | ecosystem: Environmental > Aquatic > Marine > Coastal > Sediment | place: USA: Maine...
TCTCCCCGTCGATCTGACGGTTGTGGAGCGGTTCTCGCCTCCACTCGAAGACCTCGAGCAGGCAGCGTTCGTTGCGCGTGCGATGGCGAGTCGGCTGGTCGATGCTCTCGCGTCTGTCGGAGCGGCGCCGTTCCGGATCGTGGTCGAAGCAGAGGCCGCGGACGGCACGATCCGGTCGCGAACGTGGAGAAGCGCAGATCCGCTCGACGACCGGGCGATCGCCGAGCGGGTGAGATGGCAGCTCCGTGCCTGGATCGACGGCGTCGGAGCCGGTATCCGGGGTGGGCTTGCGGCGCTGAGGATCGAACCAGCCGATCTTTCTGGGGTGGGAAGGCAGCTCTCTCTCGGAGAGGACGCAAGAGCAGCGTCTGAGGCTCATCGGGCGCTCGCCGAGACCCAGGCGATCGTAGGTCTGGACGGGCTACTCCAGGCTCATCCGCAAGGAGGGCGTGAACCTGGCGAGCGGGTCGCGTGGCACCGGTGGGGTGAGACACCGGTACGGCTCCGGGATCCCGAGGCGCCGTGGCCCGGGAGGGTACCCGGACCCTCTCCGGCACTCGTACCGCCGGATCCGCAACCGTTCCATATCGAGTGGGACGGAGGGATGCCGGTGCGGGTTCGGCTCGGGAGCCGATGGGTGACGGTCCGGTCCTGGGCCGGACCGTGGCGTCGGGTCGGACGCTGGTGGAAGGGGGAGGAGCCGGGAGACCAGTATCAGATCGTCACATCAGCCGGAGCGTTCCTCTGCGAGATCAGGGAAGGGCAGACGTGGCTGGTTGGGATCTATGACTGAGCTTCAATCTCCACGCTTCACGCGAGACCTTGACGCTTGTGGCTTGCAGCTCGCAGCTACTCCGCGGAGCGGAGCTCTTCATAGACGGCGCCCATGTCTGCTCGCAATTGGTTCGTCACGGGCCGAATCTGGTTTGGCTCGATGTTGGCGCTCGGGACGGGGGGGAGGATCCTGACTCGCACGCGACCGGGGTAGATCAGCGGTGATCCGGGCGGGTTGATATCGAACGATCCGGAGATGACCACCGGCAGCAGGTCTGCTTCGTTATCGCGAGCGATTCTTACGGCGCCGGTGCGGAAGTCGGCCATCTCCCCGGTCCGACTCCTGGTCCCCTCGGCGAAGACCATCAGTGAGTACCCGAGCCGGTATGACTCGCGTGCCGCCGCGTTGATGGCCTCTCGAGTCGACCGGGCGCCGCCACGGTCGACCTTCACGATGCCTGCAGCGTCCATGCCGGGACCCATCAACGGGATCTTGTATAACTCCTTCTTGGCAAGGAACCGGATTGGCGTTGGAATCGCGAGAAAGAGCACAGGGATGTCGAAATTGGACGTGTGGTTCGACACGATGACGTACCGCTTGCCCGGGTCAACGTGTTCGCGGCCTTCCACCTCGATTTCGACGGGCGGGATTCGAAGAAACCGCCGTGACCATCTCTGGATCGTCTGTTCGATCCTCGGGGACTCCCGATTCCGCCTCCCGATCCAAGCCACGTATCCGGCCTTGACGATCGTGTACACGAAGAACAACGGGACGAGCACGAACGTGCGGATTGCAGCGCGGAGTATTCGGACCATGGCCGGGTAGCGTAGCGCTCGCGGAGGAGCGCTCACGGTGAAGATTCGTAGGTTGACGAAAGATCAGGCACGCCGCATCGCGCTCGGCGCTCAGGGTTTCGCCACACCTCGCCCCACCGGGCGCATCGACGTTCGTCACTTCCGTGGGGTGTTTGGGCGAATCGGGTTGCTGCAACTCGACTCGGTGAATGTCCTGGAGCGATCGCACTATCTCCCCATGTTCTCCCGACTCGGCCCGTATGACCGCACCGCCTTCGATCGATGGACCGCCTCATCCGGTGAGCTCTTCGAGTACTGGGGCCACGAGGCGTCGCTGATTCCGGTCGACCGGTACCCGACGTTCCGGTTCCGAATGGGCGAGATGAAGCCGTGGGGGAGTGTTCGGAGACTCCTCGACGAGCGCCCGGGCTACATCGAAGACGTGCTGGGACAGGTCGCGGAGCGGGGACCACTGACGGTGGCAGATCTCGAGGATGCCGGTGAGCGCGGTGGGCCGTGGTGGGGATACGCGCCGGGTAAGCACGCCCTCGAGTGGCTCTTCGCCTCCGGCCGAGTCACCGCCTACCGATCTTCATCGTTCGGCCGTCGGTACGACCTTCCGGATCGTGTGGTCCCGGCGTCGATCCTCGAGGAATCGCCGCCGGACCGGGCTGAGGCGTACCGCACGCTGCTGGTCGACGCCGCGCGGCACCATGGCATCGGTACGGTGGCCGACCTCGCCGACTACCACCGACTTCACAAGCCCACTGCTCGCCCCGTCCTCGAGGACCTCGCTGTCGAAGGCGCTGTGGTCCCGGTGGATGTGGAGGGGTGGCAACATCCTGCCTATCTCCATCCCGAGGCAGCGACTCCTCGCCGGCCCACAAGCAGCACTCTCCTGAGCCCGTTCGATTCACTGATCTGGAATCGCGATCGGGTCGAGAGAGTGTTCGGATTCCGCTACCGGATAGAGATCTACGTGCCAAAGGAGCGACGGCAGTACGGGTACTACGTGCTGCCGTTCCTTCTCGACGGCGAACTCGTGGCGAGAGTCGACCTGAAATCCGACCGAAAGACACGGCGGCTCCTGGTCCAGGCAGCCCATCTCGAACCCGGCAACGACGATTCACGAGTTGTCCCGCCGTTGGCGGCCGAACTCCAGGCGATGGCATCGTGGCTGGGGCTGGACAAGATCGTCGTCGCCGACCGCGGCGATCTGGCCCGATCGCTTCGCACCCACCTCTGATGGCTTCCTTTCTCAGAGCAACAGAACGAAACCGGTGGCAACGCCGCTGCATCCAATGCGGTCGTCATGATCCGCCTTCTCTTCGCCGTGTCGGGGGCATCATCGGAGAAGCGAGCAGTAGGCGAGGTGCAAACCGGCGCGCTTCAATCAGAGATCGACGGCGACGAAATCACCGGTCAGGCCGGAGAGGCGGTAGTGAGCTCCGGTGCGCCAATTGACGAACAGCAACTCACTCGATTCCGCGTCTTGCATCGCGAGATGGGTGCCGTCGGCGACGAACCCGATCGGGTGAGCTACCGAATCGATCCGCACCGTCCGGAGCGTGTCCACCGAGCGATCGCGAATCGTTACCGACGTGCCGCCGGTACTCGTGAATGTCGTGACTGCGATCTGGAGCCCGTCGGGCGAGATAGTCACGTTCAGGCTGCGCGCATCGGCGCCGGGGAAGAGGAAGATCGGCTCGAACATCCGGTCGAAGATCCCGACCTCAGATTCCGGAACCACAGCTACCGGGGCAAGCGCAGATGCCGTCTCGAATTCGTCGAAACCCTCTCCCGTTGCATCGACGAGGATGGCATCCCCACCCGCCGAATACGCGACTCCCGGCATGAAGCGTTCGGCCTGACCTTGCGGATCAAGGATGACAACTGCCGGCGATTCGCGATCATCGATCGACACGGCGTATCCCCAGTTGCCCCACGTCAGGAGGTGTGCGTGCTGGGGGAGCGTTGCGACCAAAGTAGATTCGAGCCCGCCGAGAATTCCCGGGGTGACGCGCACTCGGTAGACGCCGGTCGCTCCGGACGCCGCGACGGGTGCGGTGTAGGCGAGTTCGGCGGCCTCGGTCGGATGAAATCGTGCTGACGAAACCATCGCCTCGACCTGAGCGGCAGCGTCACCGGGCACGGGTCCCGCGAACAGGGTCGACTGTGCGTCGATGAAGGCGATCGACGCCCCGGTCGCGTCGAACCATGCCAAGCGAGGCTCGTTCTGCAACCGATACGACCGAGCGAATCGCTCGGATGGGAGCCACAGCACCGTTCGGGGGTCACCAGATCGGGAGATTGCCGAGAGTCGGTCCGTCTCGATCGGAACCATCTCCGAGAAGCGCACCGGGAGCGTGGTGGTGGTGACTTCAATATTGGAAGCATCCGCGGCAATCATGCTCTGATCTGAATCCGAGCCGGCGGGCTCATCGCCTCCGCCCGCCCCGAATACGACGGACAGCAACGTCAGGACGACCGCTCCTGCTCCGATCGCGAATGAGATGCCCGGTGGCCGCCGAAGCGGCGTGCCGGGTTCACGATTATTGTCCGGCGTCAACGGACGGACGCGTGATGGTTGGTCCCGTCGTGGCACGTCCTCAGGCTAGTGCTCTCGCTCGTGCGAATCACGACGTCGGGGGTCGCTATCGTTGCAGACATACCATCGGCAAGGAGCAGTCAGCATGATCGATTTCCAGGACCGGGTCGCGGTCGTCACCGGGGCCGGTGGTGGCCTCGGGCGTGTCTACGCACTCCTACTGGCATCGAGAGGCGCATCCGTCGTCGTGAATGATCTCGGCGGATCAGTGCACGGCGATGGATCCAGCACCAACGCAGCGGACGCCGTCGTCGAGGAGATCAAGAACAGCGGTGGCGTTGCAGTGGCCGACTACAACTCGGTAGCGGAGCCGGACGGCGGCACGGCGGTCATCGAACACGCCGTCGAGGCCTTCGGGCGGATCGACGTCCTTGTTTCGAACGCCGGGATTCTGCGTGATCGAACCCTCCTCAACATGGACGTCGACGATCTCCGGTCGGTGCTCTCCGTCCACCTGGAAGGAGCGTTCTACGTCACCAAGCCCGCCTTCCGGGTGATGAAAGAACAGCAGTACGGCCGCATCGTCTTCACCTCCTCGGGTTCCGGGATCTTCGGAAACTTCGGTCAGACCAACTATGCCGCGGCGAAGGCCGGCCTTGTCGGCTTCATGAACGCGTTGAAACTCGAGGGAGCCAAGTACAACGTCCTCGTCAACACGGTCGCCCCGATTGCCCAGACGAGGATGACGGAGGAGATTCTGGGAGAGATGGCAGACAAGTTCGACCCCGAGTCGGTTGCCCCGGCAGTTGCGTATCTTGCCTCGGCGGAGAATCGGCGAACCGGTGAGCTCTGGTCGGTCGGCGGTGGGTCGGTCAGTCGTGTGTTCACAGGACTCTGCGAGGGCTACTTCAAGCACCCGGATCACGAGGGCCCCCTCACGATCGAAGACGTTGCCGAGCACGCCGACGAGGTGCGCATCGAAGATGACTACATCGTGCCCTTCTCATCTCGTGACGAGTTCGCGAAACTCGGCCCGATGCTCTTCTCATGAAGGATTGGAAAGACAGCACTGCACTCGTCGTCGTTGACGTCCAGAAGGGCTTCGACGACGCCCGATGGGGAGAGCGGAACAATCCTGATTGCGAGAGAAATGTCGGGCGGTTGATCGCCGCCTGGCGTAGTCATGGATGGCCTGTGGTCTTCGTTCGTCACGATTCGGCGAGCATCGGCTCACCCCTCGCGCGCGGCACGCCGGGCAACGAGTTCAAGGATGTCATCACCGGGAAACCGGACCTCTTGGTTACCAAGTCCGTGCACTCGGCGTTCCATGGATCTCCCGATCTGGGAGCCTGGCTGACGGAGCACGGCATCACGGGGATCGCCGTCTGCGGTATCCAGACGAACATGTGCTGTGAAACGACGGCGCGAATCGGGAGTGACCTCGGATTCGAGTTGATGTTCGTGCTCGACGCCACTCATACGTTCGACATCGTGGGACCGAACCGTCACGTCTACCGCGCACGCGAGATCGCCCGATACACGGCATTGAACCTCGCTGCAGACTTTGGGCAGGTCGTATCGACGATCGAACTCGTCGACTGACGGACGAGGGGCTACCCCTCGAACCAGCTGATCCGGGTCGTGTCGACGTCGAAACGGGCAAACGTTCCCGGCTCAATGCCGACCGGCGACCAGGTGATGAGGGACAATCCTGCGTCGAGGTCGAGTTCGATTCGGTAGAGGCCGCCGCGGAAGAAGGACCCGGTCACGGTCGCCGTTTGAGAGCCGGTGGGGGAGAGCAAGATCGCCTCGGGTGGAATGACACCCGTCGTTGTTGCGACGGACGGGGACGGAACGGCCAGTTCGGCGAGCGTGGACGCCGCGCAGAGGTTCTCGAGTCCGATGAATCGAGCGATCCACCCGTCCGGCGGGCGGTGCCAGAGGCCCTCCGGCGTGTCATCGGCGACAATGCGTCCGTCGCGGATGATGGCTACACGGTCGGCAATCGTGAAGGCCTCCTCGCGGTCGTGAGTCACGTAGAGGACGGTCGCCTCGACTTGCGTGAAGATCGATCGCATCTCGACAAGGAGGTGTTCGCGGAGTGACCGGTCGAGCGCCCCGAGCGGTTCATCGAGGAGCACGAGACGCGGGCGCGGTGCGAGTGTTCGGGCCAGGGCGATCCGTTGCCGCTCACCTCCCGAGAGCGTGCCGACACTGCGGTCTCCATACCCGGGAAGGCCGACGAGTTCGAGGACTTCGTCCACCCGATCGTGGATGATCGCTGGATCCAATCCCTGCATTCGGAGGCCGAATGCCACGTTCCCGGCGACGTTCCGATGGGGGAACAGCGCGTAGTCCTGGAACATCAGGCCGAACCCACGCTTGTGGACGGGAACACCCAATACGGAGCGGCCGTTCCACGCGATCTCGCCGATTTCCGGATTCTCGAGACCGGCGATCGACCGAAGCATCGTGGACTTCCCCGACCCGGATGGGCCCATCAAGACATGGATCGACCGATCCTCAACGGTGAGGTCTGCACCGTCGAGTGCCGGTGTGCCGTCGAATCGGATCGTCAATTGGGAGACCTCGAGCATCACACACCACCCGAACGGGATCCGCGCATCGACTCGATTCCCATCGCGGCGATCCCGGTGATCGCCATCAGCAAGACCGCCATAGCCATCGCCTCGCCGAAGGTACCCGGTCGGCCGAGCAGACGGAAGATCGCAACGGGGATCGTGGCGGTTGCAGGGCGCGCGATGAAGGATGTCGCGCCGAACTCGCCAATGGATATCGCGAAGGCGAACAACGCCCCCACGGCCAGTGCGCGTGAGACGAGTGGGAGATCGACCTCTCGCCACACCTGTCGTGGTGATGCACCCAGCACGGCCGCGGCCTCCCGCAGACGGCGCTGCACCGACTCCATCACCGGGACCGTGCTCCTGATGACGAACGGAATCGCTACGAGCGCGTGAGCAATGGGGATCAGGATGAGAGAGGCCCGCAGGTCGATCGGCTGGTCGAGAGCTACAAGGAACCCGAAGCCGATGGTCACCGCCGAGGTTCCGAGAGGAAGCATGAGCACCGTGTCGAAGATCCGGCCGCCGCGCCCCCGAGTGGACACGATGACCACGCCGGCCATGAGTCCAATCCCGGCGGCGATGACGACCGCAGGGATTGCGAATCGGAGGGTGTTTCCGATCGCATCGAGCGGTGAAACGAATATGGCGGAGGCCCGGGGCGGATCGAAGAGATTCGCGTAGTGCGTCAGCGACAGGCCGGTTGGGGTGCTCAGGGATCGGGCGACCAGTACGACGATGGGCGTGACGACGATGAGGCCGAGCATGCCGAGGGTGGCGGTGATGAACAGGCGTTCACCGACGGTCTGCGGGCGCCGGGCGACCTCGGTGGGCGGACGGAGCGGGAGCTCGCCGGCAGTCCTTCTGCTGGTCTTCCCGTAGATCAGGAGGATCACCGTGACGCCGACGAGTTGGAGCACGGCGAGGGCCGACGCGAGGTCGAGGCGTAGGAATGCGGTTGCCTGTCGCCAAATCTCGACTTCGAGTGTCGTATGGTGGAGATCTCCGAGGACGAGGATCACGCCGAACGACGTGAACGAGAACAGGAACACCAGAGCGGCGCTCGATAGGATCGCGGGTCGGAGCAACGGGAGAGTGACCTCGCGGAAGACGCGCCACCGGCCGGCGCCCAGCGACCGGGCTGCGTCCTCGATGTGAGGATCGATCTGTTCCCAGAGCACGCCAACGCCGCGGATCACGATGGCGAGGTTGTAGAAGACGTGAGCGATGAGAATTGCCCAGATCGTGCCCCGTAGGTCGACGCCGAACGGACTCCCCGGGCCGAGGACGGCGAGGAAGGCGACGCCGACGACGAGCGTCGGAAGGACGAAGGGGATCAGGGTCAAGGAACGGAACAGCGACCGGCCGGGGAACCGGTAGCGGGCGAAGATGTAGGCCGCGGGAAGGCCGAGGATGACGGTGAGCACCGTCGACAGGAGTGCCTGCCAGAGCGTGAACCACGCGATAGATCGCATGGTCGGATCCGTCACGATCTCGGCGAATGCGGAAGTTGCGAACTGACCATTTGGTACAAGGCCGGTATACAGGATCGTCACCAACGGGTACACGAAGAAGTACCCAAGGAACGCCGCGGGAACCAGCGCAAGAAGCAGGACCCACGGCCTCGTTCTCATCGCACCACGGTCGCCCACTCGGCGAGCCACTGTTCCCGGTTCTCGTCGATGTGCGCGGGGTCCATCAGGATCGACCCCGCCGGAATGACGGCGTGATCGACGAACACGCCGGGGAGAGACGTGTCGCTATTCGCGGGGAACACGAACATGCTCAACGGCACGTCCTCTTGGAAGGTGTGCTCGAGGAGGAAATCGACGAGGCGCCCCGCAGTGGCTTCTGCCTTCGTGCCGTTGAGGATCCCGGCATATTCGACCTGACGGAAGCAGCCGTCCTCGACGATCGTGGTGGGTGCGGCGTCGAGATCCCCGAAATAGACCTCCGCCACCGGCGAGGTGGCGTAGGAGACGACAATTGGGCGATCCCCGCTCCCTGAACCTCCTGAGAACTCCCCGTAGTAGGCCTGGTCCCATCCAGGGACGATCCGGACGTCGTTGGTGACGAGATCTCGCCAGTACGCCTGCCAGGGGTAGGTGCCGTCCTCGCCGAACGTGGCGATCGTGGCGAGGAGGAATGCCAGACCCGGTGACGACGTCGACGGATCTTCGACAACGAGTGTGCCCCGGTATGCCCCATCGGCCAGATCGACGAGCCGATCCGGGGATTCAAGCCCAAGGCTTTCGAGCCTGTCGGGGTCGAGGTTGAGACAGACATCGCCGAAGTCGATGGGCGTGACGAGATCGCCTTGTACCCGCAGCGACTCCGGCACGGTGTCGATCGCAGCGGCCCGATGGGGGAGGAACAGGTCCTCGTCGATCGCTCGTGAGAGGAAGGTGTTATCGATCCCGTAGAGGACGTCGGCAACGGGGTTGTCCTTCGTGAGAATGGCCTGACTCACCATCGTTCCGGCGTCGGCAGATTGGATCACGCTCACGGTGATGCCCGTCTCTTCTGCGAAGACCTCGAGAACCCCATCGGAAACTACGAAGGATCCGTGCGTCATCAACACGATCTCCTCGGTCTCCGTGTCTCCGGCGCTGCACCCTGTCGCCACCAGAGCGATCACTGCGATGAGGAGTCCGGCCAAGGATCGGTTCACGATGGATTCCTCTCGTGAACGACCAGCAGTGTCCCCGTTCCGACCGAGACGGATGACGGCGTCGTTTCGATCACATTGCTGACACCCCGGGTCGAACCTGCGGGCAGCACCTCATCGACGAGTCTCCATCTCAGACCGTCGGTGTTGATCCCCGTCACGTCCATCGAGGCGGGGATGAGGGAGATCCCGTCGCCAACCCGACCGTTGACGCTCGCGGGATGACCGGGCACGCAACCGTAGACGTCTGTCAATCCGTCGGTCCAGACGATCTCGTCGACCTGCGCTGCGGTGGCCGCGAACAGCCCCATGGCGCCGAGGAGATGATCGAGGCGGCCGGTGTGGGCCCCGACGATCAACAGCTTCCTAGCCCCAAGGCCGAGGGCCGCGTCGATCGCGAGTTCGAGATCCGTGCGATCCTTATCCGCTGGATGACGCTCCGTCTGGGATCCTCGGCTGACGGCAGCGGCGAGGGTCCCCGGGTTGACGGAATCCATATCTCCGACGACGAGATCAACCACGAGGCCGAGCGCCGCGGCGTGATGGAGGCCGCTGTCGGCAGCGATGACGTAGGCGTCGTCGGGGAGAACGATCTCTCGATCGGCTTCGAGCGGTTCTCCTCCCGAGAGGATGATCGCCTGATTTGTGGGCGGTTCCACGCGCTCCCTCCGCTGGCATGATCCAGATCAGGTTCCGCGGGTCAGCGACATTCGCAGCAGTGCTACACCGGCCGCCCTCTCAGTTCGGCGTACCCGAACTCCCCGGAGTGGTCAGTCCCATGATAGCCGGTGCTCGAGGCCTGGCCGAAAAGGGGTTGACAAAGTGACAGTAGTGTGACATCATAATGATGTCAGTACGACCACAGGAAGATATCGAGAGGAGTACCGATGTTGTGGTACAACAGTCCAGAGGCCGTCAAGGTCATGAGAGAGACATCATTCGGACGGGACGAAGAAGTGATTCGCCGATCGCGGCTGCGCCTCATCGGCCGCATCCACGGACACTGAGGGAGAAGACGAACGTGGACGCAAGCATCGTGACGACCGAGATTGAACGGGCTTTGAATGTACAGCTGCGATTCGCCGGCGAGGATTCGGCGGTCGCAGAAGCCGCAGAGGCGATCTTGATCGGCCTGGAACCGGCTATCGAGCGTGCCGTCATGCGACTGGCCGAGCAGGCAGCCGGTGAAGCCGAAGCACAACTTCCCGGAAGGAGCGTCGGCGTCGAGTTGCGCGAAGGTGTACCCGTGCTCGTGGTTCGGGAGGCGGACACCTCGGTAGCGATCGACACCGACGACCTCGAAGCGAGGATCACCCTCCGCCTGTCGGAGAAGCTCAAGGCTGTGCTCGAGGACGCCGCCGACGAATCGGGGGACTCGATGAACGCGTTCGTGGTCAAGGCGCTGGCCAGCAAGGCGAGGGAGAGCGGCGCAGGACGGCGTTACACCGGAACGATCGAAACATGAGCGGCGTCATGAGGGAGTTCGCCGTCGGGGACCGCCCGGAGATCGTTGTCGCAGTGTTCTCGACCGACGTTGATGTCGTCGAGGGTGGCGACGGGTCGATCGGGGTTGAGATCGACGGGCCCAAACAAGAACTCGAGCTTTTCGAGATCGTCCATACCGGGGACATCGTGACGATTCGGTCGCGCAAGGGGGTGCGTCGGCGGGTCGGGCGAGGAATCTCCATCCGACTGACCGTTCCGGCATCGACGTCGGTTACCGCAAGGACGGCCTCCGGGGATCTCAGGTTCTCCGTCCCGATCTCGGATGCGGAGATCAACGTTGCATCCGGTGACGTCCACCTGGCATCGCTGAGTGGGCGTGGCAGGATCAAGACCGCGAGCGGGGACATCACTATCGGCGACATCGCGGGCGGGATCCGAATCTCGACCGCGTCGGGTGACGTGCGGATCGATCAACTCGGCGGCGACGCCTCGATCAATACCGCATCGGGTGACATCAAGTTGGGGACAACCCATGGCTCGGTCGAAGTGAGGACGGCGAGCGGGGACGTCACGGTCCGACGGTTCTCGGGTGTGATGTTCGAAGGGGCGGCGATGTCGGGCGACTTCGATATCGGCCTCGTGCCGGGGATGTCGATCGAAGCGGACATCCAGACACGGTCGGGGCGGTTCAGGAATCTCTCCTCCTCGTCGTCCGGGAAGAACGAGCCGTCGATCAGCGCAACGATGCGGCTCAAGACGATGTCCGGTGACGTGACGCTCCGCTGAAGCAGCGGGGCTTCAGGTTCCTCGAAGAACCCCCTCGAAGATGGTCGAGTCGTTGGGTGTTGGATACCTCACAGTCGGGGAACTCCGACTTAAGCTCAGGGCCGTCGATGCCGATTTTGAGCGTACGCCAAGCAATGGAGGACCGATGGGATCCCGCAGCGTTCACGAGTTGCCTGTTCCTATTCTGACGGACGACGAGCTGATCGGAGAATACGACAGGACGTTTGTGACGGCAGGTGCTCAGCGACCGCACAACGGATTCGCTCCTCGCTCGGACGATGTGACGATCCGCCGCAACTCGGCGGTCATGGGGGAGCTCCTGCGCCGGGGTTATACATCCGACGTCCCGGTGTGGTCGAAGACCGGCGCGTCCTAGAGCATCGCCCGCTCACTCGCGCCGAGATCATCCTCCGCGTTGCCAGAACGCTCGGTTGCGAGACCTGCAGCCTCGTGACCGGCCGCTTCCTTGCCATTGAGCACAGTCGCCGCTTCTGTAGTCCGCTGCGTGCCAATGAACGCGCACCAGCACCTCGTCATCCTTGATCACCGGCTTGTCTATCTCTTGGCGTTCTAGGACGTCGGGTGAGCCGCACTCGTATTGGACAATCTTCTCCATCCATCGTCTGGTCCTCTGGTTGTCGGCGCGACCGGCTCACAGGGGAAGTCCGGTGGCTGGCGTGGAACAGCGTGACGAGTGCACCTCCTTTCTGCGTCCTTTCCATCTGTGCACTTGTCGCGACATCGACCCCTCGAACGTCACT
>Ga0316188_10001162_pt1 | contig 12351 bp, 9 predicted proteins | sample Phiworburrow1_MG_FD_204933 | JGI IMG/M metagenome (GOLD analysis project Ga0316188, IMG submission 204933) | Coastal sediment microbial communities from Maine, United States - Phippsburg worm burrow 1 | ecosystem: Environmental > Aquatic > Marine > Coastal > Sediment | place: USA: Maine...
CCAGAAAGAGTATGCCCGCGCTTTCGAGTACTACGCCGAGGCCTGTGTGACGCAGCGCATGCGCATCACCTACGATCCGGTCGATACCGAAGTCGTCAATGAGCGCATCCGCAGCGTATTCACCGCCACGTTCCTTGCCGAGCATGAAGGCGAGGGCTGCCCGGATCCCTCACCCATTTTCATCGTCGGCCTGCCGCGCTCCGGTTCCACGCTGATCGAGCAGATCCTGGCCAGCCACAGCCAGGTCGAAGGCACCGCGGAGCTGCCCGACGTCGGGCGCGTGATCGGCAGCCTGCCGGCCCGCTGCGAGGGTCAGAGATACCCGGAGGGCGTGCGGCTGCTGGATGCAGCGGACTGGCGTGAACTGGGCGAATTCTACCTGGAGCGAACGCAGCGTCACCGCAGTGGCTTGCCGTTTTTCACTGACAAGATGCCGAACAATTTCCCCAGCGTCGGGCTGATCCACCTGATGCTGCCCAACGCAAAGATCATTGATGCGCGCCGCCACCCGCTGGACAGCTGCTTCGGCAGTCTCAAGCAGCACTTCGCCCATGGCCAGACCTTCAGCTATGACCTGGTCGAGCTCGGCGAATACTTCCTCGAATACCGGCGCATGATGCGGCACTGGCAGGAAGTGCTGCCGGGGCGCGTGCTGGAGGTGCGTTACGAAGACATGGTGCGTGACCAGGAGGGGCAAACGCGCCGGCTGTTGGCGTATTGTGGCCTGGACTGGGAGGACCGCTGCCTGCGTTTCTACGAAACCGAGCGCGCCGTGCGCACCGCCAGTTCAGAGCAGGTGCGGCAGCCGATTTACAGCTCCTCAATCAACCACTGGCGCCACTTCCGCAAGGAACTGGCGCCGTTGATCGAGGTGCTCGGCGACGAGTTGGAAGGCTGGGACCCGTAGGACCGAATTCATTCGGGAAACAAACCCAAACAATCGCGAACGATGTTCGCTCCTACGGCATAAACCGCAGCATCTTCATAGCCTGCGCCTCATTCGGGAAACCCGCCGCGACAATCGCGAACGATGTTCGCTCTACCGGAAATACCGGCGCACGTTCACGCCGAAGGTCCGCGGCCGCGAGGTGCGATAGGCGTCGCGGCCCCAGAACAGGTCGGCGTTGGTGTCGTGGAACAACACCGGCCGTTCGTCGGTAAAATTGTCGATGTACGCGGTGAACTCCCAGTCGGCGCTGCTGAATCCGGATCGCAGATCCCACATGCTGTAAGACGGCGCCTGCGAGCGCCCACCGTAACCCGTGCCGTCCGGATCCCCGTCAGCGTCCACCAGGCGGTTCCAGGACTCGCTCGAATAGCTGTATTGCAGGCGCAGGAAAAGATCGCCGCCGTCCATCCAGTTTACGGGCCAATGGAAATCCGTATACGCGGCGACACCAAGGTCCGGGGACAGGGCCAGCTGCGTGCCGGCAGGGATTTCCAGGACCACGTCCTCCGGCGACCGCTCGTCGAACACGGAGACGTCCTCGTCTATCTCAGACTTGAACAGATAGGTCGCGTTAACGCCCAGTGACCAGTGGTCGGTGGCCAGCCAGCTCAACTCCACGTCCATCCCGTCAATCACCGCGTCACCGACATTACCGATAACCGTCTGGTACGGCTGATCGCAACATAAGTAGCTTGGGTCGATCAACTCGAGCTGCATATCTTCCCAGAACATGTGGTAGCCAGTGACATTGACTTGCAGCTTGCCGCCCAGCCAGCGTGATTTGAGGCCCGCCTCGTAGTTGTTCACCATGTCGGGGTTGTACTGGATCGGCAGCGTCGGCTCGCCCCGCGCGCGGTTGATGCCGCCGCTGCGGAACCCTTCGGAGTACAAGGCATAGAACATCTTGTCTTCCTTGAAGAAATACTGGAAGCCGAGCTTGGGCAGCACCCCGTCGTCGCCGCCGGACTGCATTGCGACAAATTCCGGCCGGGTCGCCGGGATACTCCGGTAATAAGTGCGATCGATGGAAACATCGTACCAGCGGGCGCCGAACAGCAGCTTCCATTGATCGGTGATGTTGTAGGTCGCCTCACCAAACAGGGCGAAGTCCTCGCGTTCGCTCTGCTCACCGGAACCCCAGCGAATGTCCGTGGGTTCAAGCGGTCCATACAGCGCGTTGTAGGCGGCCCAGGATTCCGTCCGCGTGTAGTCGTCGATGTAGGTGCCGAAGTCCCAGCGTTGCTTGCCTTCCTGGTAGAACAGGCCCAATGTCCAGTCCCAGCGCGAGGTGCTGCCGCTCAGGCGGGTCTCAAAGGTCCAGCGCGTGTCGCGCTGGTCGTTGCGCCACCTGCCGGTCGGATCGCCGTCGTCGAAGTCGTAATAGGTTCCGTTGAGCTCGCAAGCGGTAGCGAAATCGTAGATGTTGTAATAGGCATAGTAGGAATTGCTGCCGCAGCTTCCACGACCGTAAAAGCCCAGCTGTGAGTGGTAGTAGGCCACGCCACTGGTGGCGTCCCACTGGTAGGCCGTGTCCCGCTCGAAGTAGGACAGCGACGACGTCAGTTGCGCAAAACCCAGATCGCCGTCCAGCGTCGCCTGGAAGTTGCTCCATGTGTCGTCCCACAGTTCCCGGTGGAACTTGATCGTCTGCAGGTCGCCGGTGGTCGGATCGAAATCGTTATTGCCGTTGATGGTCGAATCGCTGTAGTTGTAGATACCTGTCAGCGACCACTTGTCGGTCATCAGCCAGCGGGCCGAAATGCGGCCACCGGCCCAGTCGGTGCTGTTGAGGTTATCGCCAACGATGGCGGAGTTGGTCTTGCTCCCCTGGATCCGCTCACCGGTCTCCGCATCGAGGCGGCCAGGCGAGTTGCCCAGCACGTTGTCGATGTAGCCGGCATCCTTGGCGCCGAATCCGACCAGCCGGATGGCCAGCCTGTCCTTGATCAGCGGTATGTTGACCGTAGCGTCGGCATCCCAACCGTTGCCACCGCCGTCGACAGAGTGCAGGCCGCCGCCGACGTTGGCGGAAAACTGGGTCGGGTCGGGCTTGGCCACGATGTAGCGCAGCGTGCCCGACTGCGAACTGGCGCCGTACAGGGTGCCCTGCGGGCCGGCCAGGGCTTCGATGCGCTCCAGGTCGATAGGGCGGATATTCGGCGATTGCGCGCCGGTGGTGAGCGGCTGCTCGTCCAGGTAAATCGCGGCCGGAGCGTCGGCGATGTAGGGACGCACGGAGTCGGCCAGGCCACGGAACACGATCTTGTTGAGGCCCGCCGAGGAACTGACCACGGTCATCGCGGGTACGAATTTGGCGACATCCTGCAGACCCTTGATGCCGGACCGGTCGATCTCCTGCTGGCTGAAAGCCTGGATCGACTGCGGAATATCCTGGATGTTCTCCTCGCGCTTGCGGGCCGTGACCATGACCTCTTCGAGTTCACCGGCCGCGTTTTCCGCCGCGGCATCCGTGTCGGTCTGCGCCAGCAGCATGCCGCTGGAACCGGCGGCCAACGAGGCGGAAATGGCACTGAACAACCTGCGGTGCTTCCAGTGGCAGGGGATGGGCTTCAGACAATTGTCGCGCATGGCACTCTCCATTACCCCGCCCCGGGCACTTAGAATGAGGATTGGGCGACGAAAATATATAACGGGTGATCTCACTCGTCTAGTAAAACAACATTCGGCGACAGTACTTCATGAATGCGGCGCGGCGGTCAACAACGCCAGCGAGTCAGCCGCCAGGACCCAGGCTCCATCGCTTCGCAGCGCAGGGGGTTCTGCGCTGCTGCTGAAGCCGACAGCCCATTCCGGCGGCAAGCCTGACGGCAAAACGAACCCCGCATCTTCCGGCTTGGCGTTGTACAGAATGGCGACCGCTTCCAGGATCGGGCTGTTGTCCTTCTGGTCGGCATGACAGGAGAACAGGAGGGTCAGCCGTTCCGCGCCACTCCAGTCGCTTTCCTGCATGGGCCGGCCGTCAGGGTTCAGCCAGTCTATGTCGCACCAGCCCCGGTCGGTCGGCATGCGCCCGTGTATGTAGCGCGCCTGGCGCAATAGCGGCAGGCTTCTCCGTAAGTCGACCAGTCGGCGAACCTGCTCGGTAAATCCGGGATCCTCGTCCAGCCCGCTCCAGTCCACCCAGCCGGTTTCGTTATCCTGCGCATAGGCGTTGTTGTTGCCGCCCTGGCTGTTGCCGAACTCGTCGCCTGCCAGCAGCATGGGTGTCCCGTGAGAAAACAGCAGCGTGGCGAGCAGGTTCAGGCGCTGCTGACGCCGCCGGGCCTCGATGACAGGATCAACGGTAGCGCCCTCGACGCCGAAATTGCAGCTGAAATTATGCGCGTGGCCGTCCCGGTTGCGCTCGCGGTTGGCCTGGTTGTGCCGCTTCTTGTAGCTGACCAGGTCGCGCAGGGTGAAACCGTCGTGGCTGGTGACGAAATTGATGCTGGCGGTCGGGTGACGCCCGCTCGCCTCGAACAGGTCCGCAGAGCCGTGGATACGGCGTGCGAATTCGCCGCCCTGGTGCGCATCGCCGCGCCAGAAGCGCCGCACAGTATCGCGATAGCGGTCGTTCCATTCTGCCCATTCCACCGGAAAATGGCTCAACTGGTATCCGCCGGCGCCCGGATCCCAGGGCTCGGCGATCATCTTGGCGCCCTCGAGCCCCGGATCACTGCCGATGCGTGCGAGCAGGGCGTGACGCTTGTCGAATCCCTGGGCCGAGCGCCCCAGCACCGTGGCCAGGTCGAAGCGGAAACCATCCACGCCCATCTCCCGGTGCCAGAACCTGAGGCTGTCCAGGACGAGGCTTTGGACCACCGGGCTGTCTGCGTCCAGCGTGTTGCCGCAGCCGGTGTCGTTGACGTACTGCCCCGGTGCACCGGGCTCGGTGCGGTAGTAGGCGAGGTTGTCGATCCCGCGAAAACTCAGGCTGGGTCCCTGTTGCCCGCCTTCCCCACTGTGGTTGTAGGCGACGTCCAGGATGACCTCGATGCCGGCGTCATGGATCGCATGCACCATGTCGCGAAACTCAGCCAGCCCATCATTCTGAGCGAGACGTGCATCCGGTACGAAAAACTGGATCGAGTTGTAACCCCACAGATTGCGCAATCCGCGCTTGGCCAGGAAGTCCTCGTCGATCATGGCGAACACGGGCATCAGTTCCAGAGACGTGATGCCGAGCGCCTTCAGGTAAGTCAGCACGCGGCCGTTGCTGAGCCCGCGCAATCGGCCCCGGTCCGCTGCAGGTACGTCCGGATGGCGCATCGTGTATCCACGCACGTTCGCCTCGTAGAGGATCATGTCGGGCCACGGAACAGCCGGCCGCTGAAAGACGTGTCGACCCTCCGGCGGGTCGACGACCGAGAGGGGAACGAAAGGCGCGCTATCCGCAGCGTTTGCCAGCCACTCGCCATTTCCGGCGGGACGCTGGTAATCGAACACGGCCGGCGCCCAGCTGAAGCGCCCGTCGAGCCGGCGCGTCCAGGGATCGATCAGCAGCTTGGCGGGATTGTGGCGGAGACCCTGCTCAGGAGACCAGGCGCCATGCACGCGGTAGCCGTAGCGCTGGCCGGCCTGGCAGCCCGGCAGGTAGCCGGACCAGATTCCATCCCGCTTATCGGGCAGGAAATGCGTCGCAACCTGGTTGCGGTTCTCGTCGAACAGGCACAACTCGACGGCCTCGGCGGCGCCCGCATAAAGCGCGAAGTTGACGCCGTCGACATCACAGGTCGCGCCCAAGGCGCTTGACCGTCCGGTCAGGATCATGCAGCGGAGTCTAGACGCTTACCCGGTATTCGTGAAGTGGCATGAACCTGCTCCCTGATCGCGGCAGCCAGCTCAGCACCCAGGTCTCCGTACTGCATGCGCCAGCGCCAATTGTTCGCGGTGGTCCCCGGCCGGTTCAACCGTGCAACTGAACCCAGGCCCAGGAAGTCCTGCATCGGGGCAACGGCAATCGTCGAGCGGCTGGAGAAAGCCAGCCGGATCATGTCCTGGTGGATTGTGCCGGCAGTGCCGCCGGTGCGCTCGAGGGTAGTGGCGCGCGTAGATTCGATTTCCTCCGGGGTGCGCGTGTCGTCACCGTTGCCGCGAAACCAGCCGGCTGTCGTGTCGTTGTCATGCGTCCCGGTGTAGCACACGCTGTTCACTTCGATCGAGTCAAAATCGAATTCAGGATCTCCGACCTCGAATTGCAGCACCACCATGCCGGGAATACCGTGGTCTTCGCGCAGGGCATCGACCTCTGGAGTGATCACACCGAGGTCCTCCGCCACGATCGGCAATTTTCCCAGTGTCTGCTCCAACGCCATGAAGAGGGCGTCGCCCGGCCCCGGAACCCACCTTCCGTCCTTGGCGGTTTCCGCCCCATACGGTACTGACCAGAATGATTCGAAGCCACGGAAATGATCGATCCGAACAAGGTGGGCTTGCTGTGCCGCATGACGGGTGCGCTCTATCCACCACTTGAACCCGCTTTGTTCGTGATAGGCCCAATCGTACAGCGGGTTCCCCCACAACTGGCCATCCTCGCTGAAATAGTCCGGAGGCACACCGGCGACATGAGAGGGCTTGCCGTCTCGGTCGAGCAGCAGCAGCTCCGGATGCGCCCAGGCATCGGCACTGTCCAACGCAATGTAAATCGGCATATCTCCGAACAGGCACACGTTGCGCTCGGTAGCGTATGACTTGAGTGCTTGCCATTGGCGGTCGAACAGAAACTGGATGAAGCAGATGCGCTCAATCTGCTTGCGGAACGCTTCCCGGGCCCCGCTCAGCGCGGCTTGCTCGCGGCGCTCATAACCCTTGTCCCATTCGGGCCAGGGGCGCTCGCCATGCACCGTCTTCAGCACGCGAAAAAGGGCGTAGTCATCCAGCCAGCGATCGCTCGCACGATGCAGGAAGTCCTCGTATTCCGTTACCAGCCCGTTGCCTTTGCGCTCGCTGAAACGCTCGGCAGCCTTGGCGAGCAGAACGCGCTTCAGCGGGATCAGCCGGCCGTAATCCACGAAATCGCGAGGCAGTTCCCGCAGTGGCGCCAGCTCGGAAGCCTGCAACAGCCCCAGGCGTCGCAGCGGCTCCAGTCCGATCAGGTTCGCATTGCCGGCAAAGGCCGACAGCGGCTGGTAAGGAGAGTCGCCGTAAGCAGTCGGCCCAAGCGGCAGGAACTGCCATACGCCCATGCCCATCTCGACCAGCGTGTCAACAAACGTGGTGGCGCAGTCACCGATGTCGCCTATCCCATATTCGCACGGCAAAGACGTAAGGTGCAGGCCGACGCCGGCCCGGCGGCCCATGCTCAGGGCAACCGAGTCGCACTTGTTGTTCTGTTTGGCAGGCATCTGGCAGAGGCTTCCGTCGGCGGTTGTACGATGTATGGTTGAAGGCGCTATTTGAAACCGGATTGATTCATCCCGCAACTGCTCCCATGCCTCGGTGCTGTTCATGACGTGCTAGAGTTTGATCCATGCAATTCCTGCTTCCATTCCTGCTGGTCGGCCTCGGCAGCATGTTCGGAGGGGTCAGCCGTTACGGCATGACCCTGCTGACGCAGAACGTCTCTGCCTTCAGCCTGCCCTACGGGACCCTGGTTTCGAACCTGGCCGGCTGCCTGGTCATTGGCCTGATCGCCGGTTTTTCGGGCCGGTCGGAACTGCTCTCGACCGAAATGCGCCTGCTGCTGGCCACCGGTTTCTGCGGCGGCTTCACGACGATGTCGTCTTTCATCTACGAACTGGGCCAGTTCGTGCAGGACAAGGAGTACTTTTTCGCATCCACGTATTTTGTCGCCACGCTGGCCGGGGCCGGCCTGGCCTTCGCGCTGGGATTAATGATCAGCGCATCGATGATGAGGTGAACCATGGAGATTAGCGGGCAGGCCGTACTGTTGCGGGTGTTCATCGGCGAGAGCGACAAGCTCGGCCACCTGCCGTTGTACGAGGCTATCGTCAGGGAGGCCCGCGATGCGGGGCTCGCAGGGGCGACCGTGCTCAAAGGCGTGCTGGGCTATGGCGCCACCGCCCGTATCCGCACCACCAAGATCCTGGACCTCTCCGCCGACCTCTCGCTGGTGGTGGAAATCGTCGACGAGGAATCGAAGGTGGCGAAATTCCGGCGCCGCCTGTCCGAACTTTTCGAGGAGGCCAATTGCGGCGGACTGGTCACGCTGGAAAACATCCGCGTGGTCCACTACGTGCCGGAGAAAACCGGCTGACGCCGGTTGCCTATCTTCAGGCTGTCATTCCGCTGCTGCCGGGGCTTCCGCCACGCGGACGAAAAACAGCGAGCCGCCGCTGCTCTCGTCACGCCAGCTCAGGACCAGTTGTCCGGCCACGAAGGAGTATTGGGCCAGGCCCTCGAGCGCCTGCGCGTAACGCTGCTCCCACTCCATCAAGGGTGGTTGGCACATCATCCGCGTCATGGCCATCGGCCCGGCCAGCGACAGGTCCCCGGGCATGTCGCCCGCTGTCACGCTGCCCGTGTAGCGATTACAGGCCGCTCTGCCGGAAATGACTCCTTCGGCGAATTGTGCGGTGATCTCCACGTCATCCGGCACCGCCTCGTCCGCGCCGAACCGCACCAGCTTCCACTCACCTGCCAGGTCGGCCAGTGACATCCTGCCGAGGTCCTCGGTCGAGGTTTCGGTCATCGTATCGCCCTCCAGCGTAAAGGTCCGCCGCATTTTCTGTCCCGGGCAACAGGCGGCGTCTTGCGGGCCCGCCTGCACGGTCTCGACCGCCACCCGGCCGTCTTCGAGCGCAGCCGAGCGGATCTTGACGCGATCGCCCAACGGGGCGGTGGCGCGGTTGACCGCGGCGCCGGTGGCGTCCCGATCGAGCACCGCCAGGTAATCGAAGGTGCCCGACCCACCGGTGCTGATCCACAGCAGGACCACGCTTTCCTCGGCGGCATCGCCGTCGAGATCGCCGCTGAGCAGGAAGTCTTCGGCCAGGCCGGCCCGCGGGGCTGAAGCGCCACCCTCTGCGTACGGCTCACCTTCCCAAGTGCCGTCACGCAACACGACTGCCTCGTCGAACACGCCCGTGTACTCGGCGTTAGCGGCCTCCTGCCACGATGGCGCCGCCTGGGCGGCCGGAGACGGCGTGGCCGGCTCCGCCACGGGTGCCGCAGAGGTCGGCTCGGCCGCCGCAGTCGGTCGGTCCTTTCCACCTTCCCGCGGCCCACAGGCCGACAGGGCCAGAACCGACAGCGCCAGGATCAGAAAACGAAATTTCAGTCGCTCGCTCATACATTGCACTCCCATTTTTCCTTCAAAGCCTGCATTCACCAGATGGATCCCAGCGCCACGGTGATCGCTTCGCCACTGACGCCGCTGGCCTCCTCGGAAGCCAGGAAGGCGATGACCTCGGCCACTTCCAGCGGTGTTACGACCCGCCCCGGCGGATAGATTTTGCCGCGCTCGGCCCAGATCTCTTCCACGGTCAGGCCGCGCTGCTCCGCCTCGGCCCGCGCCGAGCGCTCGGCCATTTCGGTGCGCACCCAGCCGGGCAATACCGCGTTCGACGTCACGTTGTGCGGGCCCGCGTCCTGCGCCACCGAGCGCATCAGGCCCAGCAGGCCGTGCTTCGAACAGTTGTAGGCCGAGCCCGCGAACTCCGCCACCTGCCCGGCCGTGGAACTGGTGTAGACCAGGCGCCCGTAACCCCGCTTAACCATGCCGGCCGTGACCAGCCGCGAAAGGTGAAACGGCCCGTCCAGGTTGATGCGCATCGTCGTTTCCCAAACCTCGGGATCCTGCTCCCAGATCACGCGCTCGTGGGCCGAGCCGATGCCGTGGTTGCAGATCAGGATGTCCACCGGCCCCAGGCGCTGTTCGGTGGCGGCGACGGCCTGCTCGCAGCCCTCGAGCGTGCCCAGGTCGGCCGCCGCGTAATCGAGACCGAGCGCGGCCAGCTCGCTTGCGCTGCGAGCGACCGCCATCACGCGGGCGCCGCGTGCCGCCAGCAGCTCCGCCGCCACCTTGCCGATGCCCCTGCCGGCCCCCGTCACCAGCGCTACGCGTCCCTCAACTCCCGCCATGGTTTCCGTTCTCCCTTACGCCCAAGCTGCCGGGCTCACTCGCCCAGCCGCTGCCGCACCCACTGCTCGAACCCGTGGACATAGTCCTCGACTTCCAGCAGCACGCCCCGCTGGTGCCGAGCGCAGCGAATGCCCTTCTGGTTCAGCTCGCAGACACGGGCATCCTCGGTCACCACCTGGCTGCCGAAGGCAACCAGGCGTTTCACGTCCAGCGCCGGGTGGTCCAGCAGGTCACGGTGCACGTACCAGTCGACGATCAACTCGGTTTGCTCCGTGCCAAGCGGCAGCACCCGCACCGTCCGCACATAATCGACGTGGGCCACCAGGAACATCGTGGGCGCCCAGGTCGCGAAGGTCATGCCGCGCTCGGCATCTTCCTTGCCGAGGCCATCGAACCACGGCAGATCCGTGCCGCCGTCGGTCGACCAGGTCACGGCGCCGGGCCGCAGCATGGCATGTGGCCTTTGCGGGTCCGGTTCCTGTCCGGCGTCCGCGTAGTCCATGAAGCCGGTGCGGTAGATGGGGACCAGCCGGCACAGGTCTGGATGCACCCCGGGGCAGTGGTAGCATTCCAGGTAGTTCTCCCAGAAGATCTTCCAGTTGCAGGCCAGCCGCTGCGTCTCCCGGTGGACCCGGCGTAGCTCTTCCAGCGGCCAGGCCGCCACGTGGCCGGACTCTTCGGCCAGCGCCTCCTGCAGGCTGGAGCGCGGCTCCGCGGCCAGGTTGACGAATACGAACCCTCGCCAGCTGTCCAGGGCCACGCGGTACAGCGAAAAGTCTTCCAGGCGGACACCGTCCCTCTCGGTGGTGCGCGGAGCCCGCTCGAGCTCACCCGTCAAAGCGTAGGTCCAGGCATGGTAGGGGCAGACGATGCGCCCGTTGCTGAAAGTGCCCGACTGCGCCTCGCACAGCGCCGAGCCACGGTGCCGGCAGGTGTTGTGAAAGGCGTGAAGTGCGCCGTCGCCGGCCCGCGTCACAATGATCTGTTCGTCGCCGATGTCCACGCGCTGGAAGTCGCCGGTTGCCGGCCAGTCCTCCTCGCGCCCCAGGCACAGCCACTCCCGGTACCAGATAGCCCGTAACTCCCGCCGGTACTGGTCGGGATCATAAAACCAGCTTGCAGGCAGCGTTTCCCGGTACGGTTGAGCTTTCATGATGGTTCAATAACCCCGCTCGATATCGATGAGATGGTTGAGAGGTTCGCCAGCCACAAAACGATTGTAGTTCTCCACGAAGATCCGCGCGATATCCGGCGGATGGCTTTTGGCCGCCATGTGCGCGGTGACGGTGAGCCCGGGTGCATCCCACAGGGGACTGTCTGCCGGCAGCGGCTCCTCCTGGAACACGTCCAGCACGGCCGCGGCGATTTCCCCGCTTCGCAAGGCGGCCGCCAGGGCGGCCTCGTCGATGACGTTGCCGCGCCCGACATTGACCACGCAACAGGTCCGGCGCAGGGTTCGGAAGGCTTTCTCATCGAGCAGGCGAAGGGTCTGCGGCGTGTCGGGCAGCACGCAGACCAGGTAGTCGGGCACGGCCAGAAATGCGGTCAGCTGCTCCGCGCGGAACACATCTTCGAAACCTTCGACGGGCGCTCCGCTGCTGCTATAGCCGATGACGCGCATGCCGAAAGCGCCGGCCATCGAGGCAATGCATCGGCCGATCGACCCGGTGCCCATGATGCCGAGGGTCTTGTCCCGCAGGGTACCGGACTCGGCGGGCCACCAGTCTCGTCGCCGCTGGTGTTCCAACCGCTCCACCAGCCTGATCTCACGCGCCAGCAGGTAGCCGAGCACGTATTCCGCCATTTCTGGTCCGAAGGTGTCCTTGACGCCGGTCAGCAGGAAATCCCTGCGGCCCAGGGCCAGCAGTGGCGTGACGCCGGCCCAGCTCGATTGCACCCAGCGCACGGCCGGCAGATCTCCGAGCACCGCCGCGGCCAGGTCGGGCTGGCCCAGCAGCACGGTCTGCCCGGCGTAAGCGGCCCGTGCCGATTGCGGTGTGGTCACAGCCACCAGTTCGGTGCCCTCCCGCGCCAGCTCGCTCAGCAGCGGCAGGTAGGCCTCCGCATCTTCGGTCAATACGAGAACGGCGGGGCGGCTCATTGGCCTGTGTTGTAGCTGCTCTGGACGAAGTCAGCCAGATCCTGCTTGTACTTGGCCATCGACGGCGGGTGGATGTACATCATGTGCCCGGCCTGGTAGAGCTCCAACCGTATGTTTTCGCGCAAGCCGGGGGTGATGTCCAGCTGATCGATGTAGTACTTTGTCGCCAGGTGGGGGGTTGCGAGGTCGAAGTAGCCTTGCTGTATCAGCACCTGCATGCCTGGATTCTGCTTCATCGCCAAGCCAAGATCGACCAGG
>Ga0316188_10001163_pt1 | contig 12343 bp, 10 predicted proteins | sample Phiworburrow1_MG_FD_204933 | JGI IMG/M metagenome (GOLD analysis project Ga0316188, IMG submission 204933) | Coastal sediment microbial communities from Maine, United States - Phippsburg worm burrow 1 | ecosystem: Environmental > Aquatic > Marine > Coastal > Sediment | place: USA: Maine...
AAAAGCGCTTTGCTGACAAGCTGGGGCTGAGTATTTCCCCGGTGTTCGGCGGTGCCACAGCCCAGGCGGAATTCGAAGTGCTCTGCGGCGTGCCGGCCTTCGAGAAACTGAGCAGCGTGGAATTCAATGTCTTCACCGGCAGCGCCGCCCATTGCCTGCCGGGGATCCTGTCCGACCTGCACTACCGCACCATCGCCAGCAACGCCTACAAACCCAATTTCTTTAACGCCATCCCCGGTTACGAAGGCATGGGCTTCAAGGAGTTGCAATTTCCGGTCGAGTTCTATTCGGCCGCCCCGAGCTACTTACACTTTGGTGACCCCGGCGTCGAGGAATACCTGTTTGATGATGACCTGCTGTCGCAAAACCTGGCATTTGTGAAGGCGCATTTGCAAGAACACCCGGACCAGCCGATGCTCAATTACATGATGACCATCTACGGTCATACCCCGCATCTGCTGGACCCGGTGAAGCGCCCGGAGATCATTCAGACCACCGCACCCTACGCGGATGACCACCTGCAACGCTCCGCCAACCAGTTTTATTATCGCACCCAGGCCCTGGCTCACTACGTCGAGCAACTCATCGCGCTGGACAAAAACAGCCTGATTATACTGATATCCGATCACGTACCACCCTTACGCAATGGTCCTAATACCTTCAACGCCTTACACTATATGAACGACGTCGAACACGGTATGTACTATAACCGGGTCGCCATTATCGAGAATGGCCAAGCCGTTAAATACGCGCCCATTCATCACTATGAATTACCCGATGTGGTCCTCAACTACCTCACTGCCGGCGAGCATTGCCAGACTCACGCCTGCGCCCACCTGGGCAAAACCACATCGACCCGTGAGGCCCGCCTGGATGACTATCTCACCCTGATGGCGCACGCCTCGGAGTAAGTTTTAGTTCTTGTTCCATCCCGTTCGAATTCAAAGCACCACCCATGGACCTTTATAGACAATTTTCCCCTGCGGTTTATCAATATCCTTATCTTTGGTTTCAATGCTGACAACCACATTGGCCAATTCGATTTTACGTTGCATATTTTCAGGCAGTCGCATTTCCTGTTTACCCACTTTTTCTGAAAGGACGCCCATGGATTGGGTTTTACCATCCTTCCATACCAACCAAAGTACACAGACCTTATTATTTGGCATGTTGGGTGGTGCTATCGTTTCTACCATGACGCTTCGCGTCTGCGTTTTCGTTTTTACTACCCAGCCCGGCTGGGCATCTTTATTCATGACAAGCACAATGCGATCAGAGGATGTTCCATTTACTGAAAAGAGCAAGCTGATCACCAGCGTTACAGACGCAGCAACCAGGCCAAAACTACGCCAGAACACGAGGTTTGACCAAAGCGGTGCTTTTGCTGGTTCGATGGGCGCCAGGATGTTTCTCCATACAGCTGCAGGTGGCGTGATCGGAATGAGGTTTTCATTGAGCGGCTGTAGACGCTCTGTCCAGGCAGTGACACAAGCCTGCATTTGTGGATTTTGGATTAGCAGTTTTTGAAAGCGTCGACGTGCCGGGCCAACTAAATTACCCATGACGTATTCCGCCGCTAACTTATCTTGTAATGTCGGATCCTGATATCTCATTTTTCTAAACACTGCCGAAGTTGTTGCAGGCCGCGACGAATCCAGGTCTTGATCGTCCCCAGCGGAAGCTGTAAATGTTCCGCTAATTCCGCATGGGTCAAACCTTCATAATAGGCACGAATCACACAGTCAGACTGTTCCGGTTTTAACTCGGCCAGACACTTGGTGAAGGTAAGCCGGTCGATGTGATCTTCATGCGGTCCCTGCGCATTCGCCAGTGCATACTCAGCGTCAACACTAAACGCATCGTGAGATCGCTTGCGCAGTGTATCTATGGCGCGATTTCGAATAATCGTGGTCAGCCAGGTCATGGGAGCAGCATACTGGGATTGATAGGTACCGGCTTGCCGCCACACGCTGATAAAGCCATCCTGTAAACAGTCCTGGCCACTACTCTCGTCTTTCAATATACGCAGGGCAACGGCATATAGTTTCGGGCTAGTCAGACGATACAGGCGGGAAAAGGCTTTTTTGTCCCCTCTCCCTGTGGCGGCAAGCAACTCAACAAGTATGCGATTTTCTGCGTCAATCTGCCTGGCCAAGTCAGTACCCCGGCCCGCAGCAGTCAAGCTTGGCGGTGTGGTTGTGCAGTCTTGCACCGCAGAGATCTCGCCAAACCATGTCCACCAGGCATGCCATCATCTGCTGTTCCACTTCAATTGGATCGGGGTTGGTATTTAATAGGCCTTGAGGGATTTAATCAATCCCTGTCTGGCAACGCCGACTGTGCTTATTCGGTGGGCCGTTAAAGCCAAGCCCCTGATTTACCGATAAGTACTCAGTAAACCTCTGGTTGAATCGAGGTGTGGTAACCATGCTGGGCTGGTGCATTGAGACGCCCTGCACAAAGCGCAGGGCCTTGGTGAAGAATATTTTTAATGTAATATCAATATGTTAGCGAATTTTTCTCCACCTTCGCCCGCTCAGAATGAGCACGAAACAGAATTTACCCTGTATATGACGGCAGTCAGGACATAACTTATGGGCGAAGCGGCCCCGAAAAAGAAGATTCGTCTAGGCGACCTGCTGGTCGAGCACCAGCTGATCACCAATGATCAGCTCATGCAGGCCCTGGCCGAGCAAAAGACCTCCGGGCACAAACTCGGCCGCGTGCTGGTGGAAAAGGGCTACGTCAAGGAGGAACAGGTGCTCGAACTCGTCTCGCGCCAGCTGCAAATCCCCTATATTGACCTGCGCCGTTTTCAGTACGAATCTGAGACCGTCAGATTGATCCCCGAGATCCTGTCGCGTCGCTATCGGGCCATCGCCCTCAAAGAAGAGCGCGACGGCGGACTGCTGGTAGGCATGGCCGATGCCACCGACATTTTTGCCTTTGACGAATTGGCCAAACAGCTAAAACGTCCCATCAGCATTGCCGTGGTCAAGGAGACTGACCTGATCGAGACCATCGACATGGTCTACCGGCGACGCAGTGAAATCAGCAACCTCGCCGAAGAACTGCAAGAGGAATTATCCGATACCGATATTGACCTGGCGAACATGGTCAATAACGAGGATGTCACCAACGCCCCGGTGGTGAAACTGTTGCAATCCATTTTTGAGGACGCCGTGCAGATTGGCGCCTCGGATATCCATATCGAGCCCGATGAGCATGTTCTGCGTATCCGTCAGCGTATCGATGGCGTGTTACAGGAACAAGTGATGAAAGAAAAGCGCATTGCCTCGGCGCTGGTGTCACGCCTCAAACTCATGTCCGGGCTAAATATTTCCGAGCGGCGCGTGCCGCAGGACGGGCGTTTCAATATTCGTGTGCATGGGCGCAGCGTCGATGTGCGTCTGTCGACCATGCCGATCCAGGCGGGCGAATCCGTGGTCATGCGTTTACTCGATCAATCCGGCGGTATGCTGGATCTGGAACAACTCGGCATGTCCGAGCACATCCTGCATCGCTTTCGCGCTAACATCACTCGCCCGTTTGGCATGGTCCTGGTGACCGGCCCGACCGGTAGTGGTAAGACCACCACGCTATATTCTGCTTTATCCGAGCTTAATGACGCGGAGAAAAAGATTATCACCGTCGAAGATCCGGTGGAATATCGCTTGCCCCGCATCAACCAGGTACAGGTGAATACGCGCATCGGTCTTACCTTTGCCAGCGTGCTGCGCGCCGCCTTACGTCAGGACCCGGACATCGTACTGGTCGGTGAGATGCGCGATCAGGAAACTGCCGAAATCGGTCTGCGCGCCGCGATGACCGGTCACATGGTGTTATCCACCCTGCACACCAATGATTCCATTTCCACGGTCAATCGTTTACTCGACATGGGTGCGCAAGGTTACTTAGTGGCAAGCGCGCTACGCGCCGTGGTCGCCCAGCGTCTGGTACGCAAGATTTGTGATAATTGCAAAACCCTGTATACCCCGATCGCCCAGGACATGGCAGTGGTCTCAAATATCATGGGCAGCAATTATAAGGGCGCCTCCTTCTTCTCCGGCACGGGATGTACCCATTGTAATAACACCGGTTATCACGGCCGTATAGGTGTGTTTGAATTTCTGGAAATCGACGACCAACTGGCCGACGACCTGCGCCAATCCGACGCCAGTGCCTTCGCCAAGCATGCCAAACACTCCGAGCACTTCCGCTCGTTTGCGCAGCATGCATTGGAGTATGCATTACAAGGCACCACATCGATTGAAGAAGTCATCCGTGTTGCCGGAAGTATTGACGACTCAATCAATGAGTTTGCAGTCGACGGCGAAGAAGAGTTACCGAACTGATGCCGGTGTTTGCCTATACCGCCCGCAACGCCAGCGGCGTGGCATTGCAAGGCCGCATTGAGGCCAGCTCCGAAGACGCCGTCGCCGCGCAATTATCCAATACAGGCATCACCCCGCTTGATATCAACGAACTGCAACAGCCCAGCGACATTGGCAAAAAAATCAATACCTGGCTCAAATCCCGTAAACCGAAAATCCAGGACCTGATATTTTTGAGCCGGCAAATGTACACCCTGATGCGCGCCGGCGTTCCGATTATTCGCGCCATTAACGGCCTGGCCGACAATATGCCCAATCCTTACATGGTCAATGTATTAAAGGACATCGTTGCCAGCCTGGAATCCGGGCGTGAATTGTCCGCTGCTTTCGCCAAACACCCCAAGGTATTCAATCACCTGTTTGTGAGCATGTTACGCGTCGGCGAAAGCACGGGTGGACTGGATGGGGCGTTTTTAAAATTATCCGAATACTTAGAGCGCGAAAAAGAAACCCGTGATCGCATCAAACAGGCCATGCGCTATCCGGTGCTGGTGGTCGGTTTTATTGTTGCCGCCCTGGTAATTATTAACATCGCCGTAATCCCGAAATTCAAAGGTATCTTTTCCAAATTTGGCGCGGACCTGCCCTGGCAAACCCAGGGCCTGATCGCCATGTCTGATTTTATGCTGAACTACTGGCCGCATATTCTGGTCGCATTTGCCGGCATTGTTTTCTGGTTAAATCGTTACCTGCAGAGCGAGCCCGGTCGTTACAAGTGGGATAAGATAAAACTGCGCATTCCCTTAATCGGCAACGTGTTATACGAGGCCCTGCTGGCACGCTTTGCCACGGCCTTCGCCCTGACCCTGCGCAGCGGTGTGCCCCTGGTACAAGGTTTACACGTGACCGGTCATGCCGTGGATAACATGTACATTGGCGATAAAATTCATAGTATGCGCATCGGCATCGAAAAGGGCGATAGCCTGGCGCGCACCGCTATCGGATCAAAAATGTTTACGCCCTTAACCATCCAGATGCTCCAGGTCGGCGAAGAGACCGGTGCCGTGGACGACATGCTGGACAACGTCGCACACTATTACGATCGCGAAGTCGAATATAAATTAAAAAATCTCAGCAGCGCCATCGAGCCGATCCTGATCATCATTGTGGGCGCCATGGTCTTGATGCTGGCCATGGGCGTGTTCCTGCCCATGTGGGAATTAAGCAGCGTCATTAGCAAATAGGCGAGCGCAGGATGTGCACCAAACCACTCCCAGTGCGCCAACAATGCGGCTTTTCGCTGCTCGAGCTGGTCGTCGTCATCATCATTATCAGCGTGTTATTGGCCATGGCCATCGATCGCCTGATGAAATTACAGGTCGTGGCTGAGCAGGCCGCCATGGAAAGCATTATTGGTCACCTGCAAAGCGCCATTGGCCTGACCATCAGCGAACACATTGCCAAAGGCCAAATTCCTGAGCTGAATAAACTCATCGACACCAACCCCATGGACTTACTGGCCGACACCCCGGTCAACTACTTGGGTAGCTTCGCCACTATGCCCAAAAATGTAGAAACGGGAAGCTGGTGGTATGACGCCGGCTCGAAGACCCTCGTCTATCACGTTGGAAACCCACAAAATTTTCTCTCCGAAGGGCCCGAAAACGGGCTCGCGAAATTCAAGATCCGGCCGGTGTATGACGATAATAATCACAATGGAAGGTTCGATCGCGGCGATACGCTCGTCGGTCTGAAGCTGACCCCCCTGGCCAGATATCGCTGGCTGAACGAACCGATAAGCCCGGATGACTATACCCAGCCTGGCCAAACGAATGCGAGAGGATAGTGAAATGAACAAGCAACAAGGTTTTACCCTGATCGAACTGGTGGTGGTGATCGTGATTCTGGGCTTACTGGCCGCTGCTGCCTTACCGAAATTTATTAACGTGACGACTGACGCACGCGCCGCCAGTGTCAATGGTGTCGCCGGTGGTCTGCAATCGGCCGTGGCCCTGGCTCGATCACAATATGTCGTGAACGGACAAAACGGCGCAACCGATGTCACGATGGAAGCAACACTTGTCGCTACCCTCGACGAGACTGGTAATCCTGGTTTAGGTGGACGCCCAACTTGCGCGGGGATTCGCGATGCAATGGATGACCCACAAGATTATGGGATGACACCTGTAAATGCTGCAGCTTGCGCTGCAACTACAACTGCCGTTGTTTATCAACCACAAGGTGGTAATGCCACATGTCAAGTAACATATACGCCAGACGGTGCACCGGCTGTAGTTGCAATTACAACTGGTTGTTAACAAACGCGAACTCTAATAAGGGGGCGGCTACTGGCCGCCCTTTTCATTTCGACGGGTATATGAGTTATGCGGGAATGGATACCTAAGCAACACGGCTTCACCCTGATTGAGCTGGTGACCGTAATCACCATCCTCGGCCTGCTCTCGGTGGCCGTAATCCCCCGCTTTGCCTCCACGTCCAATTTTGAAACCCGCACCGCGCAGGACCAACTCATTAGTGCCGTGCGTCAGGCCCAGCAACTTGCCATGAACAAGGCGGTCAGCGCCAATGTGCAATTGCAAATCGATAGCGCCAACCAGCGCCTGCGTATCACCTACGATGAAAGCGGTACACAAACCATCGACATGACCATCGCCGACAACGTCACCCTGACGGCCACGACTATCAGCTTTTCCAAAAGCGGAGACGCCAATGCGGCCGCTACCATCACCATCATGCCCGGCACACGGCAGGTGCGTGTCGAGACTACGGGTTATGCCCATGTCTTATAATTTCCCTCGCGTGACCGGCTTTACCCTGATCGAACTGGTGGTGGTCATCGTGGTGTTATCGCTGGCCCTGACCGGTGTCACCTTGATGATCAACCAGGCTGTGCAGCACAGCCCCGATGCCCTGGTGCAGACCCGCGCCATGGAGCTGGCACAGACCTATCTCGATGAGATCTACAGCAAGCGTTATGACGAGAATTCCGGCGCAGGCGGCATACCGCGCTGTGATTCGACGGATACGAATTTCAAGGCTTGTAGCAACACCCTTGGCAGCGATAGTGGTGAAAGCAATCGATTGCTCTTCGATGATGTCGATGATTACAACGGCCTGAACGAACAACCCCCTACCTCCATTGTCGACGGCAGCGGATTGCCCAATTACGATAGCTACGCAGTGCAGATCGCGGTGGCGTATGCCGGTACCGAGCTGGGTTTCGCCAATAGCCGTCACGCCAAACGTATCACCATCAACATTACCACACCGCTGGGCAACACTATTCCCGTCAGCGTCTACCGGGTGAATTTCTGATGCGCACACAACGCGGCTTCACGCTGATCGAACTGGTGGTCATCATCGTGGTCCTTGGTGTCTTGATGGCCGGTACGGTGTCATACATAACCAACAGCGTCACAGCCTATAGTGCTGTCACGCGCCGCGATCAATTGACCTCCCTTGGGCGTGCCACCATCGAACGTGTCGTGCGAGATTTGCGTACCGCCCTGCCGAATAGTATTCGCGTGGCAAACAATTGCATTGAATTTTTGCCCATCCTGTCGGGTTCGACTTACCTGACTTTACCGACCGAAAGCCCCGCCAGCAGTTTTACCGCCGCTGAATTCACGCTGCCGAGTTATACCGGTAACGCCTATGTCGTGGTTTACCCCTATAACCAGACACCCCTGTACGCGCAGAGTAATCCGGGACCGATAGCTTCATTTAGTGCCAAGGCCGGCGCACCTACCAGCACCGTGACCCTGGGCGGTAATTATCAGTTTGCTCGTCACGCCCCTCATCGCCGCTTTTATGTCGTGAGTGCGCCGACGAGTTATTGTGTGGTGGGCACGGATTTGAATCGCTATCGTGGCTACGCCATCAGCGCGACGCAAAATGCGCCTCCTAGTGCGAGCGCCGAACTGGTTGCGCAAAATATTCAACTCAACGACGGCGGGGCGGTGGTGCCATTTAGCTACACGCCCGGCACCTTGCAACGCAATGCCATCGTCGCGCTGGATTTTCGTTTTCTGATCGATGGTGAATGGATAAAGCTCAGCCATGAAGTGCAGGTGCGCAATGTCCTCTAGGCAACGGCAACACGGCTTCAGTTTACCGATCGCGATCTTTATCCTGATCGTCATGGCCCTGCTCGGTACGGCGATTGTCAGTATCATGCTCAGCAATCAACAGGGTGTCAGCAGTGAAGTCCTTTCTACACGGGCCTTTTTCTCGGCGGAGAGTGGCGCGCAATATGCGTTGGGCCAAATCTTTCCTCTCGATGGCAGTCCAGGCAGTTGTCAGGCGCCTTATCCCACACTCAACTTAACGAGCACGGGTCTCGCCGGTTGCAACGCAGATGTCAGTTGCAGCAATACCACCATCGGCAGCAATGTGTTTTATACCATTACAAGTACCGGCAGTTGTGACTTTGCCGGCAGCAGTGCCGTGCGCCAATTAGAACTCATGGCGAGAGGCCCATGATGCGCTGGATGATCTTTATAATATCTTGTTGTGCACTATTACCAGCACAATATGTTTCTGCCGCGTGTTCACCGTATCTGGGGCAGGCATCGTTCAATGAATTCTTTAAAGACAGAACCAATCAGGCCTCTGATCCCGACGATTTTGTCGAATTGAAAATTCTCAACGGCGCAATCACCTCAACTATTTTCGATACCTGGACCATACAAATCTGTGAGCGCAATAATCCTGGTAATAACAACGATGCCGATGGTTGCAGTGGCGCGGTCTCTGTCAGCACCTTTACCGACAAGACACCCGCCTGGATTGTGTTGCAAGGCAGCATCGGCAATTACATCAACTTTAAGACCGGCTTTGATGCCATCTTGCGTGATGGTAGTGGCGGTGTCATTGATTACCTGAGCGTTGATGGCTACAAACCGCTAGAAGATTCAAGTTGCACGGGGACTTCTCTGCCCTTTGATTATCAAGCCAGCGCACCAGGTGCCAGTGATAAATTTATATTTCGTTCCCCGGACGGTACCGGTGACTGGGGCAGCGCAACCTCGGCCTCGGCACCGCCCACCGAAAACGACACCAATGACCAGGACCCAAGCGGCAATCCAGCACCCTACATTAATGTCGCCAACGTCACGGTATTTAAAGGCGATACGGCGAGCTTCAGCTTCACCCTGCCCGCGGGCGCGGTAGCCTATGATGTGAGTGTTCATTATCAAACTCTCAACGCGACGGCCATAGCGGGTACCGATTATACCGCGACCAGTGGTACGGCCACCATCACTGCAGGCAACACCAGTACCTACGTCAATGTGTTAACCAATGCGGCGAGCACTTCCGGGCAAGTGTACTTTTATCTTTACCTGTCGAACCCGGTGAACGCCACGCCCACCAACCATTACCCATCCGGAACCATCCTTGCCAACCCCCTTGCCGCCTGGGAAATGGAACAAACTAGCTGGACCGGCAGTTCCGCTGAAGTCATTGATGTAACCGGCAATGGCTATGACGGCACCGCCGTTAACGGCCCCGACACAGAGGGTACGCTATCCGCCATTACTGGCTCACCGGGCACATGCCGTTATGGCGTGTTTGACGGCAATAATGATTATGTCGCACTGCCCGGTTTTCCCAACTTGACCACCAGCTTTACGATTACCGCCTGGATCAAACCTAATGTGATCAATAAAGACCAACGCATATTCGCGGATGATCAAAACAATTCTGGTGGCTACGCCTTTAGTCTCGGTGATCCCGGCAATGGTCGCTTACGGTTTTTTTCCCGCAATGTCTCACCGGTATCCTTGGATAGCGGTGTAGTAATTAGCGCGGGGAGTTGGTATCACGTCGCCGTTGTGCACAATGTCACCAATAAAACGCGGCAAATCTTTGTCAACGGTGTCGCCGTCACCACGGCGCAAACCTACACTGGCACTTGGGGTTCGGATGCGGGTACCGCCGCCATCGGAGGTGAAACCAATGGCGCAGGATCGGAAGCCACCTCAAATTGGCGCTTCAATGGCAGCATTGATGAAGTTCGTGTTTATAACAACGCCCTGGACAGTACGGCGATCACAAACATTAAGAATCTGACAAGACCGTGCACGGCGGCATTACATCATATTGAAATACAACATGATGGCAGTGGCCTCACCTGTGAGCCGGAGAACATCACCCTGCGCGCTTGCATCAATAGCAGCTGTAGTGGTATCTACGCAAGTAATGTAACCGTCGACTTATCACCCAGTGGTTGGGTCAGTGGCAGTACCCAGACCATTGTTGGTGGTCAATCGACGTTTCAATTTCGCCATACTACCGCCGGTAGCGTGACTTATGCGATCAACAATACCCTTCCGGCGGCAACATCCGCGTATACGTGTTTGAATACCAGCAACTCGTCGACCAGCTGCGCACAAACTTTTTATGATACCGGCTTTATTTATACGATTCCGACGCAAACCGCATGCAATACCTCCACTCCGATTACCATGAGCGCCGTACGCCTGGATGTTACCAGTCAGGCCTGTGTCCCCACGTTTGTCGGACAAACCCGCAATATTGATTTTTCATTAAATTATGCCAACCCAACAACGGGAACGCAGAGCCTGACTCTCGATTATGCCGGAACAGCTTACACACCAATCAATAACCTCACTGCGCAAACTGTACCCATGACATTTGATAGCGCAGGTCAGGCAAACTTTACGCTCGCGTATCCGGATGCCGGGCAGGTGACGCTGAATAGTTTATACACCGGCACCATCGCCAACAACGATGAGGGGCTAAGCATGAGTGGTGCTGCCAGTTTTGTTAGCAAACCCTATAAACTGCTGGTGTTTGCGGATGAGCCGAATAACGATTGCGCTGGCTCCCTTGCCACCTGCAGTGCTTTTAAACGTGCAGGTGAAGCGTTTAATTTAAAAGTACGCGCAGCCTGTAGCGATGACACCGTAACCCCTAACTTTCAGCTAGATGGACTCACGCTCACACATACCAACACCGCTCCGGCGATTTCGCAAGGCGTACTTGGCGTCAGTAACTTCAATGTCCAGGCCGCTGACTTGGGTGAACATCTCATCACGCAAACGGTATCCGAAGTCGGTGCCTACACCTTTAGTGCCGGACTCCCCGTTGCTGGCTATTTCGGTGAAACGATCGGTGATGCGACGTTAAACACCAGCACTGAAATTGGCCGCTTCTATCCAGATCATTTTTGCCTGACGAGCAATTCGCTGCTGAATCGCACCGATAGTTACACCGCCAGTGGTTGTAGTGATGTCTTCAGTTATCTGGATGAACAATTTGAGGTCCGCTTTGCACTCAAGGCACAAGCGATGGGCAGTGTGTGCAGCAGTACCGAACTCACACAAAACTATTCGGGTACCTGGAGTCAATTCTCATCACCCTTTGTCGACGATGCCACGAATGCGAATGAACTCGGCAAATGGAATCTGGGTGCGCTGCAGGACCCTGCGGGTGCCGCTACCGATTTGCGCGCGCGAATCACGATTGATACAGGCGCGAGCTCGCCGTCAGCAGGCAGCTTTACCAATGGCGAGATCAATGTGACGACAGTGCTGGATATCAATCGACAGGGCAGCGCGCCGGGCTATACCGCCGAAGCCGAACTCAACGACGTGCACCTCGCGATAAATCCTCTAGACCTGGATAGTGTTGCCCTGGATACCACCAGTATGACCATTGGCACGGATACGTATCGCGACGTGGGCAATACCACGCTGTATTTTGGCCGCCTGTTTGCCGAGAACGCCTTTGGCACTAACGCCAGCGATATCGGCCTGGATATGTATGCGCGCACTGAATACTGTCACGCCATCACGGCCGGTATCTGTACCGATTGGCAGTCGAATGTGGGTGACAGTTGCAGCCTGTATAACATCACTCCGCCAGCCGGGACGGCCCTTGGATTGGCGGCGGGCAATGATGGCCAGGGCTATTACCAACGTGCCAGTGCGGCGACCACCTCCAGTATCTTCAACTTTGACGAC
>Ga0316188_10001164_pt1 | contig 12337 bp, 11 predicted proteins | sample Phiworburrow1_MG_FD_204933 | JGI IMG/M metagenome (GOLD analysis project Ga0316188, IMG submission 204933) | Coastal sediment microbial communities from Maine, United States - Phippsburg worm burrow 1 | ecosystem: Environmental > Aquatic > Marine > Coastal > Sediment | place: USA: Maine...
GTAAGGACGACCTGTACAGAACATCACTCGACCAATACACCAAGAGTATCCACAACCTGATGGGTAAGGTGACCGGTGCATTGCCTACCGGTAAAAAAGCCGGACAGGCACTTACCGATGGCAGCCTGTCGGCCATGCCAGGTACGGATGTGAATGGACCAACTGCTTTGGTGATGTCTGCTTCAATAGGTAACGACCCTGTGAAGTGGACCGCTACCCACATGAACATGAAAGTGCAGCCGGATCAGCTGAAGACACGAAAAGGTAGAGATCAGATTTTGGGTCTGGTAAAAACCTTATTCGACAATGGCGGTTATCATATTCAGTTCAACTGCCTGGATACAGAAATGCTTCGCGATGCACAGAAACATCCGGAAAACTACCGCGACCTTGTTGTTCGTGTGGCTGGTTTCAGTGCCTTTTTCACCAAACTTGATGTGGGTGTTCAGAACGAGGTCATTGAGCGTACGCTGCAAACATTCAAATAGAATCAAAAGATACAGTCCCGGGTTTTCCCTCGACTGTATCTTTAATAATACTTAAAGAAAGTAATTATGAAAACCATAAAGAAAATAGCTATCGCCATTGGGGCAGGGTATACTCCCGGCATCAATTCCATAATTATGGGAGCTGCTATTTCAGCCCACAAAGCAGGTTGGGAAGTAGTAGGTATTCGCGATGGTTTCGAAGGATTGCTCTTCCCTGAAAAATATCCGAACAAAGGATTGATTGACTTAGGGCCTGAGGTAATCGGCAAATTGAATCCGATGAGCAGCGATGCCATGGGTACAGCAGCGAGCATGGACCCCTTTAATGTGCGGACCATCAACGAATTGGAAATGATTGAAGAAGTGGATATGTCAGATACCCTTCTCGAGAACATTAAGAAAGAAAATATTGATGGCGTTATCGCCATTATGATGGGCAGAGGTCTAAGCATACTTCATAAGCTTAATGCAAAAGGCTTAAAGTCAGTATGTATACCACGAACTGTAGAAAATGATATGGCTGCGACTCCCGTTGCTTTCGGATTCAATACGGCACTGAGCTTCTGTGTCGAAATGCTGGACAGGGCCAAACAGGCAGCTGTCTCCGCTAAAAAAATCGGAGTTGTGGAAGTCCCCGGGTCGCAGGCCGGATGGCTGGCTTTGCAAAGCGGCATTGCCGTGTTGGCAGATGCTGTTATATCGCCGGAGTTCCCATGCGATGTGAATGACCTGGCGCAAAACCTGAAATCCAGAATAACCCCTGACAAGCCACACGCTTTGGTGGTAGTGGCAGAAGGAAGTTCGTTTGTAAATCTTCCAGGGCGCACAGAAGATACCCTTAGTGATTTGAGGAAGGCATTGTCGCCTTCGGCAACAGAAGAAGACAGCGAATTTACCATCAATAAAAGCGGGCAGGCAGCAAAAACGTTGTCGTACGCCTTGCAACAGTTGCTTGCAGATGAGGTATATCCATTGGTCTTGGGTCCATGGGTGCGCGGAGGGAATACCACTGCCGTGGATCGTCAATTAGGACTGGCCTATGGTGCAGCGTCCGCTAAAGCCCTCGAGCAAAACAAATTTGGCACTATGGCGACATTCGTACCCCCGCATATAGACTTTGTGCCGCTCATTGATGCGTTGAACAAAGTTCGCAGGGTGGAGAATGACAATGGATTTATTAAAGTAGCCCATGCATTGGGAATTTATACAGGAGTTTAATTCAACTATTATGGAAGCTCAAAATTATTTAGATATAAAAGGCCGCGTATTGAATATACAGCGATACTGTGGCGAAGACGGACCGGGTACCCGGACAACCGTATTCCTGAAAGGTTGCTCCTATCGCTGTAAGTGGTGCAGCAACCCGGAGAGTATAAAACCGCAACCGGAGCTGGATTTTAATCGAAAGGCGTGCAAAGGCGCGGCAGCATGCGGCATTTGTTTGAAGGATCCCTTCCCTCAGGGAGCGTTTTACGTGCTGGATGGTGACGATGACAAAGTTCATGCGAACTGGGATTTAGCCAACTCCTGTACCGAAGAACTTGCAGAATTATGTCCTACCGGAGCTATTGGTATGTTTGGCAAAGAAATGACAGCCGGTGAAGTCCTTAAAGAAGTATTGAAAGATGAAAGCATGTATCGCAATACCGGTGGCGGTGTAACCATTAGCGGTGGCGAGTGTTTACTGCAACCTGACTTCACGGCAGCTATTTTGCGCGGGGCCCAAGAAAGCGGCATCCATACTGCTATTGAAACGGCGGGAAATGTTCCCTGGGAGTTCATGGAGAAGGTTTTAAAGTATGTTGACCTGATGCAGCACGACAATAAACTGATGAATCCCGATCCGGAACGCCATAAAAAATGGATAGGGGTCACCAATAAGCGCTCTCTGGAAAACTTTAAGAAAGCCTACGAAACTTTTCCAGACGTAGAATTTATAGCACGAACACCCCTCATCCCCGGCATTAATGCCGATGAAGGGCATATTCGTGCGGTACTTGATTTTATAAAGCCCTACAAAAATGTGATTGATTATGAATTGTTACCGTATCACCGCTATGGGTTAGGTAAATATGCCTATTTAGGCAAGGTTTACGAATTACAGGATTATCAATCGCCTTCGCCTGAACTGCTTGAACATCTGAGGAGTATTATTGATGAGGCTTTTGGCCGGAAGGCAGAAGCCAAAGCATAACCTAAATGTGATAGTCCATGCCTTGTTCATGTTTATTGACAGGGCATGGCTTATGAACAGGTAGGTGAATTAAGAATTGTAAAGTATTTGATTCATGGAAACAGAAAATACAAAAAAGAGTCAATTCACCGGGCCTGGTTTTAAGGCAAAATTGAAATTTTATCATTGCAAAAGCAGCTACGATTGCATAGCTGCCTGTCCTGAGCAGGCCATAACGAAAGGTGCCGACCGCTTCCCCCCAATGGCCTGCCTGAGTGATGACCTGTTGCCTGGCAAGCCTGAAATTGATCTGGCCAAATGTACAGGATGCGGAGATTGTATTTCAGCTTGCCCTAACAATGCCCTGGAGATGGTTCCAGTAACCAGTCGAGGAGGCTCGGTCTTATCTTAAGTATTTGAAAAACATAAATCCAATCCAAAATGTCACTGTATCCTAAAAACATGTTTTTTACGTCAGAATCCGTAACGGAAGGTCATCCGGATAAGTTTTGCGATCTTATATCGGATACCGTTCTTGACGAATGTCTGAGACTCGATCCGATGTCACGTGTAGCGTGCGAGACCTACGTCACAATGGGCCTGGTGATCGTCGGGGGCGAGGTGACAACCAAAGCTATTTTTGATGTAGCCGAGTTGGTGCGCGAATTAGGAAATGATGTCGGTTATATTTCGCCAGAGTATGGTTTTGATGTCAATACAGGAGCTATTGCCCGAACCATACACAGGCAGTCGCCGGATATCAGTCTGGGGATTGCAAAAAAAGGAGGGAAAATTGGTGCCGGCGATCAGGGTCTGATGTTCGGATACGCCTGTAACCAAACGAAAGAACTCATGCCCATGCCCATCATGCTGGCACATAAGCTGGCACATAAGTTGACGGAAGTACGCAAAAAAAAGGTATTGCCTTACCTGGGGCCTGATGGAAAGACACAGGTTACCCTGGAGTATCGCAATGGTAAACCTGTGCGTGCTGATTACGTGGTTATAGCTGCATCGCATACATCCGCAGTAGTTACCCCCGACGGTAAATTCACTACCGAAGAAGCTAAGTATGAAATTATTGAAAAAGTGGTGCGTCCGGTTATGGGCGATTTGATGGACAAGCAGACCAAAATTACCGTAAACGGTACGGGAAAATTCCTCGTTAGCGGACCTCAGGCCGACACGGGGCTTACAGGGCGTAAAATTATTGTGGACACTTATGGTGGCTGGTCAGTGCATGGAGGCGGCGCCTTTAGTGGAAAAGACCCAACAAAGGTTGACCGGTCAGCCGGGTACATGACAAGGTATATTGCAAAGAACATAGTATCGGCTAAACTGGCAGATGAGTGTCTGGTTCAGTTAGGTTACTGTATCGGCCTTGTGGATCCGGTATCAGTTATGGTCAACAGCTACGGCACCGGCAAGATATCAGACGAAGCCCTGTCAAAGCTGGTTCGTAAGGTCTTCCCACTTTCACCACAAGGCATAATTGACCTCTTTAAGCTAAGACGTCCTATTTACCGAAATACTGCAGCATACGGGCACTTTGGCCGTGAGGAGTTTGAATGGGAAAAATTGGATGCAAGAGATGAATTACTAGCTCAGTTTTCCAGGGTTTGAAATTCATCTTACAGTATTCCTGATTAACGCTGGTTTTAATCCAGCCTGAATAAATTAGATAAGCTCAATTGACTTATGGAACTTACTAAGAATGATATTATCAGGCAACATCTGATCGATCCGGAGACCTGTATTCAGTGTAATACCTGTAAAACTACATGCCCGGAGGGTGCTATTTCGAACGATTCGGGAAAATATGTGGTAGATTCGATCAAGTGTACTTCCTGTATGGCGTGTATAGATCCTTGTCCTACGGGCGCCATAGACAATTGGAGGATGGTACCACGCTCAAATGCCTATAGCGTTCAGACACAAATAGGCTGGGATGCGCTACCAGTCGAATTGACGGCTGTTGAACTTGTAGCTGCAGGTGTGAATGGTATAGCGAAGCCCGAAGCTGAAGTATTAAAACCCTCCAAGAGCATTCAGGGACATCCATTGAGTGATCTGAATATTGGTTCAACACTTCCACCCTGGTCTGCTGCTCATGCCTACACCAGGCTATATGATCCAAAAAATCCTGTGACGGCAACCATCACAGGTAATATGCGTGTCACAGAAAGGGAGAAGGAATACGACACCCACCTGATCGTACTGGATTTTGGTAAAACCCCCTTCCCTGTCCTGGAAGGCCAGTCCATAGGTGTTATTCCTCCCGGCATAGACGCCTCCGGTAAACCACACCATGTACGTCAGTATTCTGTATCCAGTGCACGGGATGGTGAGCGGGAAGGGTACAACAATCTTTCGCTGACGGTAAAACGGGTGAATAAAGATCGTGAAGGCAATTCTGTACATGGTATTGCCAGTAACTACCTCTGCGATCTGAAGGTTGGAGATTCTTTGAAAGTAACCGGCCCTTATGGCAACAGTTTTCTGATGCCGAATCATTCGGGTAGCCATATTGTGATGATCTGCACCGGTACGGGCTCGGCCCCAATGCGTGGCATGCTCCATCGGCGGGACCGTCTGCGGCGCTCAGATAAATTTACAAGTGGCAAGATGATGCTGTTCTTTGGTGCCCGTACAAAGGAGGAACTTCCTTTTTTTGGAAGATTGTATAAAATCCCAAAGGATCTTGTGGATGTAAATATTGCTTTTTCAAGAACTCCCGGTCAACCTAAGAAATATGTACAGGACCTCATGCGCGAGCGGAGTTCAGATCTGGCCGTCTTACTGGCAGACCCTGATAGCTATTTCTACATTTGTGGCCTGAGGAGTATGGAAGAAGGTGTCATACTGACGCTGCGTGACATAGCAGAGCAGGCAGGGTTGAATTGGAAAACGTTGAGTAAGGAACTGAAAAACAATGGTCGTCTGCACATTGAGACTTATTGATCATTTTCAACCAGTTTATATGTCAAGTTTATGTTTCCCTGATAAACTACTTCCAAATACACAATATTAGGTATCAACTTATCTGGTTTATCCATATAGATGAGCATCCGGTTTATTTTTTGAATAGATGAAGCTGATTTGATAACCATGGAAAGTCATAAAATACCTATTTCTAAGTATTTTATTTATACGCATTCAATTGTAATTTTAATAGTGGAAAACCTTACATATTTATGAACTTAAAGAACACAATTATTTATGCCAGTTTGTTGATAGAGCGGATAAAAATCTTATAAAATAAGGAGCTCAGAATGTAAAAAAAGATAAAACAATAGTGAAATAGAAATAATCAGATATTAAAGAATTAGACATGTTCAATGTTTTCTTAATAGGCCTGCTGAGTTCCTCTTCACTTATTATAGGAGGAGTACTCGCCTCGCGTTTCACCTTGGAAAAGCGTATGATCGGCATCATCATGGGGTTTGGCGCAGGAACGCTAATTTCGGCCGTTTCTTATGAGTTAATTTTTGAAGCTGTACAAATTGCAAAAAGAAGTGGTTTTCCTGCATATGGCTTTTTTAGTGGAGCTTTGACATTTTTACTGGCAGACTGGTTGATCGGTCGATTTAGCTTTTCCAAGACGCAAAAACCAGACCCAAACAGTCATACTGCCTTGATTGTCCCCATGATTCTCGCGATCATACTGGATGGTATACCTGAATCCATCGTATTGGGATTGGGAATTTTTGAATATGGATCCGTTAGTTTGTCCATGTTGGTAGCCATATTCATTTCTAATTTGCCTGAGGCCATTGCCGGGTCGGTGGGAATGAAGGAAAGTGGCTGGAGCCGCAAGAAGATAATTATACTATGGTTTGGCATCGCGCTTTTTTGTGCTGTCGCTACTCTCCTGGGATTCACTTTATTCAGTAACATATCTCCTTCCTGGATGGCCTTTATTAATGCCTATGCAGGCGGGGCCATTCTGATGATGCTTGCCAATTCAATGATTCCCGAAGCCTACGAGAATGGAGGAAAACTTGCGGGAGTCTTTACAATTCTTGGGTTTTTTGTTTCCGTCTCAATAGTCATTTTAGAAAATTCCTGATGGAACGGACGAAAAAATAAGGAAAAAAAAAGAATTATTACAGTTAGGGAAATTAAATATTTCGACTTCAACTAAATAACAAGGTTATGGAAAATATCAGATTGCAGGAAGCACGTGAGAATAAACTCCCCTGGAAAAAGTGGGGGCCATATTTAAGTGAAAGGCAGTGGGGTACGGTTCGCGAAGATTATAGCGAGAATGGGGATGCCTGGAATTTTTTCACCCACGATCATGCCCGCTCCCGTGCCTACCGTTGGGGTGAAGATGGCATTGCCGGGATTTCGGATGACAAGCAGTACCTTTGCTTTTCACTGGCCTTGTGGAATGGAAAAGATGCTATACTCAAAGAGCGGTTATTCGGATTGACCAATAGCCAGGGCAACCATGGCGAGGATGTAAAGGAGTACTACTTCTACCTTGACAATACTCCTTCACATTCGTATATGAAATATCTCTACAAGTATCCGCAGGCGGCATACCCATACGGTGATCTTGAAAGAGTAAATGGGCAACGTTCGCGTAATGAAATGGAGTATGAACTGCTCGACACGGGTATATTTAATGAGGACCGGTACTTCGATGTGTTCATTGAATATGCCAAACAGGGTCCGGAAGATATTCTCATAAAGATCAGTGCCGCTAACCGCGGACCTGAAGCAGCGGAGTTATATCTACTACCTACCTTGTGGTTTCGCAACGATTGGTCGGCGTGGATTGCAGACTCCAACCGGGCAGAGACAAAGCCAATACTGTCGCAAATTAAATCAAAGAAAGGGGTGAGCGCACTCATGGCCAATCATTCAAAACTGGGTGAATTTATATTCTCCTGTGAGGGTGATGTGCCGCTGTTGTTCACCGAAAACGAAACGAATCATGAAAAACTTTTTCCCGGAACCAAAAATGAAAGCCCTTATGTAAAAGATGGGATCAACGATTATGTTATACATGGTGCACAGCAAGCGGTGAATCCAAAAAACCAGGGAACAAAAGCAGCAGCTCTTTATAAGCTTATGGTCGGTGCCGGTGAGACTTCCGAAGTTCGGTTGCGCCTGACGAAAAAGTCAGAAGAAGTAAAGACCGCTCCTTTTGTAAAAGATTTTCAATCTGTTTTTGCAGACCGGCTTCGTGAAACAGATGCATTTTATGCCTCGGTTACTCCGCATTCAGCGAGTGTTGATGAAGCCAATGTGATGCGACAGGCCTTGGCTGGTATGCTGTGGAGTAAGCAGTTCTTCTTTTTTGATGGTGACAACTGGTTGGATGAACACAATTCTAATCCCCTGCATTCAGGCTATAATAATGCCCGAAATTCGGAATGGTATCACATGTTGAACATGGATATCATTTCTATGCCAGACAAATGGGAGTATCCGTGGTATGCGGCCTGGGATCTTGCCTTTCATACACTGCCCCTTTCTATCGTTGATCCTGATTTTGCGAAGAACCAGATGGAGTTAATGCTTCGCGGATTATACCTCCACCCCAATGGGCAGATGCCGGCCTATGAATGGAACTTTGGCGATGTAAATCCTCCCGTACATGCCTGGGCCACCTTATTCCTGTATAGATCGGAGATGACATTGCTGGGGGAGGCAGATGTAAATTTTTTACGTTCCACCTTCAATAAGTTATTAATCAATTTTACCTGGTGGGTAAACCGTAAAGATCGTTTTGGTAAAAATGTGTTTGAAGGCGGATTTCTTGGCCTGGATAACATCGGTATTTTTGACCGTAGTGCACCTCTGCCTACCGGAGGCAACCTTGAGCAAGCGGATGGTACGGCCTGGATGGCGCTCTTCAGCCAGAATATGCTAGACCTTGCCAGTGAACTGGCAGTGCATGATAGTTCTTACGACGAAATGATTGTGAAGTTTGCACAGCATTTCCTCTTTATTGCCAGAGCCATGAATAAGCCTGGCAACGATGGGATGTGGGATGAGGAAGATGGATTTTATTATGATCTGCTTCGATTACCCGATGGAAGTGCTGTCAGGTTAAAGGTGCGCTCGCTGGTAGGTTTATTACCTTTATGTGCTACAAGTATAGTGGAAAAAGTACAGCGAGATCGGATTCCTGAGGCAATGGCAACCATCAAGGATTTTGAACGCAGAATGCCCGAACTTTTAGAAACCATACATGCCACCGGCGAAGGAAAATTTGGGGTAAATGAAAGGGGTATTCTGGCCCTGGTGAATGAAGATCGCTTACGGCAGATTCTTGCAAAAATGCTCGATGAAAATGAGTTTCTGGGGCCGTATGGAATTCGTTCAATTTCCAGGTTTCATAAAGAACATCCATATGTCTTGCACGTAGATGGTCAGGAATTCCGCGTGGATTATCTACCCGCCGAGTCCAATACCGGAATGTTCGGAGGCAACTCAAACTGGCGTGGTCCAGTATGGATGCCCATTAACATCATGTTGGTGAGGGCACTGCAACAATACTATTTGTACTATGGGGATAAATTTCAAGTGGAATGTCCAACCGGTTCTGGTAACATGATGAACCTCTTCGAGGTGAGCAAGGAAATCAGCCATCGCCTTATCAGTACGTACACACGAGGCACCAATGGAAAACGTCCGGTGTATGGGGGTACAGAAAAATTCCAAAATGATCCCAACTGGCGCGATCTGATTTTATTTTATGAGTATTACCATGGCGACAACGGGGCCGGACTGGGTGCTAGTCATCAAACGGGCTGGAGCGGAGTAGTCGCAAAGCTTATTCAAATCTTTGGTCAGGTGGATGCTGAGCAACTCCTAAAAGGCGGAATAAAATCCACATTCATGAAGGACACGAAGGAAACCGGAAAGAAGAAGCGTACAGTGAAAAAAATTACTGATAAAATTAAATAAGGAGTTGCAGCTGAACCTTGCAAAACCAATATTTACGGCCCGGTGATATGGCATTTTACCTGTATATCTCCGGACAACTGAACTCAGCGCGTTTCTTTTCTTGCCTTTAACCAGTAACTATGGAATAATAGTACCTAAGTCAAGGGTACTAACGGATATAAAATCGTTTTTAATTGTAACTTGTTACAAGGGCGATCTTTTAAATATTTCTTAAAATTCTTGTTTTTTGCAACATGCAATATTTTCATTCGTCCTTTAGATAAGAACAACTAACTCCAAAAATTGGAAACCGGCCAAATGTTTCAAATAGAACTGGTAGAGCGTTGCAAAGCCAATGATCGTAAGGCACAGTTAAAGCTTTACAGGCAGTACTGTGATGGAATGTATTATGTGACGAAACGATTTATAAATGACCCCGATGATGCCGAAGACGTATTACAGGAATCCTTTATTAAGGCGTTTCAGAAGTTACATCAGTTTAAGGGCGAAGTAACATTTGGAGCATGGTTAAAGCGAATTGTTATTAACAAGTGTATAGACTTTCTCAAATCCAAAAAGGAGCGCTTTCAGGAACTTAATGAGAATAACATTCATATTGTTGAAGATGAAGACTGGACTGTGGAGGATGGAATATCCATTGATGAAGTAAAAGAAGCAATAAATCAGTTATCCGAGAAATACCAGCTTGTGGTACAGCTATACCTTATGGAAGGGTATGATCATAGCGAGATCTCAGAAATATTGAATTTGACAGAAACAACCTGCCGGACCCGATTACTAAGAGGGAAAGGGCATTTAAAGGAATTACTTAAAGAAAAACGTTATGGCACAGGATCTTAGAGAATTGTTCAAAAAGGAGGGCAATAAGGAGCCTCTGATGAAAAAAGGACACGAGGAACGGTTTTTACAACGATTGGATAAAGAGTTACCCACCAGAGGAAAATCAACTTTTTATTTTATAAAAATCGCTGCCTCGGTATTAGTGCTTTTTAGCCTGGGGATATACACCTATACGAATTATGAAAGTGCTACACCGCAACAATCTGTTGTTGTTGATAAAGGAGTAAAGCAAACTGTAGAACAGGGTTATTCTCTAGGGGATCTTTCCCCGGATCTGAAGAAAGTTGAAAATTATTATGTAGCCAGTATCAACCTCGAATTATCCCGTCTGGAAGTCTCCGTCGAAAATAAAGCCCTGGTGGATGACTATATGTCGCGTTTGTCTGAGTTGGATGAGGAGTACAAAAGGCTGAATATAGAATTAAATGAAATTGGCCCGAATGATCAAACCATTACTGCCCTTATTAAAAACCTGCAATTAAGGTTGCAGTTGTTGCAGAAGTTAAAGTTAAAATTAAATCAATTAAAATCATCAGAAAATGAACAAGTTACATCAAACAGTGTTTAAAAGTTTTGTTCTGTGTGCTTACCTTTTTACGGTTGGCAGTTATGGACAAATTAAGTCGAAAACCTACAAGGAAACTTTTACGGTAGGGGAAGGGGCTGTTGTTGATATCAACACAAGTCATGCAGATATTGAATTTGAAACATGGAATAAAGATCAGGTAGTAGTTGAAGCAACAATTGAATTGGAAGGGGCATCCCCGGAAGAAGCCGAAGCCTATTTCAATAATAGCGGTATCAAAATCCTGGGTAACAGCCAGGAAATAACCATAAGAACGAGCGGGGAAAATGTATGGTTTTTTGGTGGTGACCATGGCAATGCTAATAACATTATTGTGGAAATCCCGGAAATGCCAAATATGGAACCCCTTTTTCTGGATTTACAAATCCCTGATATTCCCGAAATTCCTGAGATTATTATGCAAATGCCTTTACCACCCGTACCTCCTATGAAATTTAAGACTTTTGATTACAAAGCTTATGAGAAGGATGGTGAAAAATACCTTAAAGAATGGGCTAAAGAATTTGAAGAGAACTTTGATACAGAGTATCAAAAGGAAATGGAAGAGTGGGGTAAAGAAATGCAGGAAAGGGTTGAAGAGCGGGAAAAGGCTCGTGAAGAAATGATGAAGGAGCGGGAGGAAATGCTAAAGGAAAGGGAAGAAATGAGAAAAGACGCCCAGGAATTAAGGCGTGAGGCTCAGGAAGAAAGACAAGAATTAATGGAAGAGCATAGAAGAATGGCCCGTGAACAAAGCGAGATTCACAGGAATGTTATTATTTCAGCTCAGGGTGAGGATGGTCCTAATGTTTTTTACCGATCTGCGGATGGTGAAAAAAAGAATTACAAAGTTAAAAAGACCATAAAAATTAAAATGCCAAAATCTACCAAGCTGAAAATGAACGTGCGGCACGGTGAGGTTAAGCTGGCAGAGAATACAAATAACATGAATGCAACCTTGTCTTACGCAAGGTTGCTTGCCTACACTATTGATGGGGAGAAAACAAATATTGTGGCTTCCTATTCTCCCGTTTCAGTTCAACGATGGAATTATGGGAATTTAAACATTAACTTTTCTGACGATGTGGCTTTAAAGGATGTAAATATATTGACTTTAAATGCTACTTCTTCGGAAATTACCATAGATCGTTTACTTAAAAGTGCACAAATAAAAAATGACCTTGGGGCATTGAGGATCAATTCTATTGCCAGTGATTTTAAGGATCTGGATATCTCTGTTCAAAATGGTGAATTAGTCTGCCAGTTACCAAAAACGCCATTTAGTATTACAATTGATGGCACTTCTTCCGAATACACTGGTCCACCGGATTTAAAACTCGTATCGGA
>Ga0316188_10001167_pt1 | contig 12329 bp, 5 predicted proteins | sample Phiworburrow1_MG_FD_204933 | JGI IMG/M metagenome (GOLD analysis project Ga0316188, IMG submission 204933) | Coastal sediment microbial communities from Maine, United States - Phippsburg worm burrow 1 | ecosystem: Environmental > Aquatic > Marine > Coastal > Sediment | place: USA: Maine...
ATTAGTGATATCATCATCGCAAAGCAAGTAGCCATTATCAATTCTTCCATCGACAAAATTCTCGTTTATACTGCTTACTACGTGATTTAAATCGTTTGCTGAATAAGAACTACCGCACAAACCAATAAATTCATTTGCCTCTTCATAGATTTCTCCTACAGTCCAACCTGCAAACATTCCATTAGCAACAATTAAATCGACTAAAGAACCGGTTGCTTCTGAAAAATCTTCATCATAATTATCAAAACCAATACTTAAACCTAAAGCTACGATCTGTCCTGCAAGTGTATTACCATATCCTACAGGATTAACCATACTAACGGGTAATGGCAATGGAGTTCCACCGGATGGCAAGAAATTCTGAACTGCCAATGAACTTGTTAACTCTAGTGTACGATCACATCCTATGGTAAGTCCGTTAGGAAATGCCAGATGAAAATACTGATCTCTATAGCTTCCCGGGTTTCCACCATTGGCAACACTACCCCATCCACCTTGTGTTTGAGTTCTAAACTGACCACAATCATCAGAACCTCCATTTGTTTCATTAAGAGTGATGCTATCTGAATAACTGATCTCAAATGATGAACAAGCATCTGTTGCAAATGCAAATCCCGTAATTTCAGGGTCCGGATCCTGCATACAATCAATTGTAATATCTTCAGGACAAGTTAATTCAGGAGCTGTGCTATCAACTATATTGATCATCTGATAACATTGGGATGTGTTTTGACATTCATCCGTTGCGGTCCAAATCCTGTAAAAGTATTTTGGACAATCACCCTGTATAGGAGTTTCTATATAGCTTAAAGTAACATTACTGCATAGATCGGATGCTTCCGGAATTCCGGTAATATCTGTGCTGTAATCTCCCGATTCACAATCAATATTTATTGTCGGTGGACAAACGATCACAGGAGCTGTATTATCAATAATGTTAATTATTTGCTCACAAGTACTTATGTTTCCACAATAATCGCTTGCAGTCCATGTTCGTATAAACGACTGAGGACAAGACCCTTCGATCTCTCCATCTGAATAGCTTATACTCACGCTACTACAATTATCATAAGCAGCAGCCATTCCGGTTACAGATGGTGACACTGAAGAACCACAACTAATCGATTTTGTCGGAGGACAATAAATAGTCGGACCAGACTCATCAATTACGGTTATTACCTGCTGACAGGAAGTGAAATTTCCACATGCATCCATAGCTGTCCAAGTTCGGGTAAAGTTATAAGGGCAATCACCCGAATAAGCTCCATCAGAATAAAGCAATTGATAATTTGAACAATCATCAGTAACAGTTGGTGTACCTGTAAAAGGCGGAGTTATATCACCAAAAGCACAATTAATAGTAATATCATCAACACAACTTATGACCGGTGCCTGATTATCAATAAAACTTATTAACTGAACGCAACTTGAAACATTTCCACAGGTATCTGTGGCAGTCCAAATACGATGGATCTTCGGCGGACAATCATTCGTTAGATTTCCATCCATATGATTGATCGTTACATTATCTCCACTGCAATTATCAATTGCAGTTGCACTGCCGGATTCTGAAGGATCAGGAACAGGATCTCCACAATTTAATACTACATCATCTGGACATGTTATTACAGGTCCTTGAGTATCATTCACATAAATAGATCGTGTTATCGAAGATGAATTTCCACATGAATCAATGGCTGTCCAGGTCCTAAAAACGGCTTTTTGACATCCTTGTCCATAAATTACTTCATTAAAAAGTACAATTACCGAATCATTTTGACATACATCAAACGCGACAACCAAAGGAGGTTCAGGAATTTCACCACATTGTTGGTTCGTATTTCCAGGAATTCCTATTAATACCGGCCCTGTATTATCTTCAATACTAATGATCTGCTCACCGGAAACTGAATTCCCACAGGCATCTGTTGCAGTCCAAAGCCGAACAAAAGAAGAAAAACAATTATCCCCTTCCATATCTCCATCGACGAAGGATATAGCTACATTGGAACATGCATCATTAGCTGATGCCATACCTGTAATTGATGGTAAAGTCTCACTTCCGCAATTTAAAGTAATGTCATCAGGTAATACTAGTGTAGGTGCCGTTGTATCAGTTATATAAACTGTTTGATTACAACTGGCACTATTTCCACAATTATCTACGGCTGTCCAAACCCTTACAAAGGAGTCACAGGATTCACCGATCATATTTACATATGAAATATCAACATCAGTATCACAATTATCAATAGCTGTAGCCCAATTTAAGGGGATCATTTCAGTGGCAGAACATTCTGCATTTTCAGAAGGAGGACAGGTTATTACCGGAGGCATATTGTCAATTACGATATAATTGTATACACAGTAAAGTGTAGTGCTTCCATCATTTACCGTATAGGTTCTGGTTAGATAAAGAGGATTTGATGTACAACCTGATCCACTTGTCTGATCCGTTACATTGATCGTAACCGGTCCACAATTATTTTGATAACTAATGATGGAAGTATCGGCTTCCGGTATCTCTTCTAAACATGAAAATACAAATTGCGTATTTGGTGGACACGTAATGGAGAAATCGCAGCAAATAGGTGCAGTCCCATTAATATTACTCAGTACACATTCGTCACTATTGAGAGCTTCAGAACAATTATCAATGGAAGGAACAAGCGCATATACTGATGCAGAATAATTACTTGCAACCGGATAGGTTAAAATAAAGGTGTAAGAAGTGATTGCATTAATGTCATCTGGATCTCCAAGACAAATATATTGTCCACTTCCGCTACTCGCATTTATATCCTCTACTATATAAGTTGCATTAGAGCCACTAATACTTATTTCGACCGTATAGGCCTCAAGCCCATTACAATAGCTGTTGATTCCAACCAGCTCTAATGAACAATTCGTTGGATCAACTACTGTGTCAGGACAATCCAAGAATCCGTTATCGCTATTTCCATCAACAAAATTCTCATTTATTGAAGTGAGCACCTCGTTTAATTCTGTTGCATCATAAGCAGTGGAACATCCTCCAATAAATTGATTTGCTTCATCAATTAATTCATAGATCGTAAAACCCATAAAAGGGCCGGAATTTATAAGCAGATCACCAAGATTGATATCTGAACCCGAAAAATCGGCATCATTTTCATCAAAACCGATACTTAATGTTAAAGCCACTAATTGGCCTGCAAGAACATTTGAATAGTTTGACGGATCGATTAAATTTTCAGTAAATACCGCAGCGGTGCTCCCGGAAGGTAAAAAACTTTGCACTGCTGATGAGCTGGTTAATGTAAGCGTATAGTCACAACCAATACTCAAACCATTTGGAAAGGCTGAATCAAAATGCTGATCCCGATAGCTTCCCGGATTATTTCCGGATGCATCACTTCCCCATCCACCCTGGGTTTGGGTTCGGAAATTCCCACAATCCAGTTCCAAATTAATGGAATTTTCTTTAAAAAAAGCATCGCTTTGATCTTGAAAAGCATAAGAAGCGAATGAAAGGAGAAAAAAGGCAATAGCTGAAAATCCACTTAGCAAATTCGGATTAAAAAGTATACGTTTTTTCATAATCCAACATTTTATTATTTCTACTTGTACGGATTGGATTTACAAATCGTTCGGAGGTACCCTATTTTAGTTTAGAATCTTCTGGATCATCAGGCATAAAAAAAGCCCGCTTTGCTAGAGCGGGCTATTAATCAAATGAATAAGTAGTTCTATAATAAGGAATTAAATTCCTCTCTTATTTTTGGGTCACTTGGTCGACTTGCGTCTGCAGAAATAATTTTACCCTCTTTATCGATCAGAATAAATCTTGGAATTCCTTCGATAGCATAAGCTTGAACGAAATCCGATTTCCAATCTTTATCTGCAAAAAGCTGAATGCCTTCCATTTCTTTTTCTGCCATCATTGCGATCCATTTATCATAATCTTTTACTTCATCGATCGAAATACTAACAAAAGCGATGTCTTTCCCTTTATATTCAGTAGTAAGTTCTTTTAAGAAAGGTATTTCTCGTTTACATGGTCCACACCAAGTAGCCCACACATCTACATAAACTAACTTTCCCTTTAGATCTTCTAATGAAATGACTTTCCCATCTTTATTTGGATAAGAAAACTCTGGAGATTCATTTCCGGCTGTTAGATCTTCATATTTCTCAAACTTTTCTGTGATCATTATTTTAAAATCATCATCGCTTGATGTTTCCATCATCAATGCATAAAAATGTTCTAATTCAGGATGTGCCGGAGAAAAGCTATAGCGAAAGCTGTTTAGAAGGTCATTTTTAATCACTCCGCTTTCAATCATCTGTATCCTTGTGAAAGTCGAATCTAAACCATCTAAATCGCTAATATCGGTTACATAGTGATTTGTTACTATCGTTTTATAGCTGGAGAAATTAGCGTAATCCTCTTCATTATCATAGTTAAAACCATCAAATTCTGAATAGAAAGCATCGCTTACAACAAAGTCTTCGTCTTTGGTAAGATAAAGATGATAGTCTTCATAGGCTGATATATTCGCTAAATGATCATAATGGAGCGCTTTTTTCTCCATTTCCACAAAATTCTCATCAGGTATAGAAGAAGAAGTTAATAAATCAAGCTCTTGAGAATAGATCAACTTATTTAGATCATTAAATTCATTCTCATTCATTGCAAAAAATTGGTCGAATGCAGGTGCGTTAATTTCGGATTCAAGGTATTTTTTTGCGAGGTAATTATTTTTCTCTGCCCCTTTCCCTGTATAACTAAGCGTTTCGTCAAATTCAGCTGTATTTACATCGATATGAATTTGATCTCCCATATTTAAAAACATGGCACTCGACTCTCTTCCTTCTGCAAAGGAATAATATCCGGTCTGTGGAATCCATAATGTATCAGAAAAAGCATTATCATCATTAAGTGGGATTTCCATTTTATAATCATTCCCAGTGATTCGAACTTTATCACTCGTTGGATTTTCAACTGTTCCGGAGAAAAGGACATAGTTTAATTCCTCTTTTTTTCCGGTCTGACAGGAAATTATAGAAACAATTAAAAAGGTATACAATAGATTTTTCATATTAATAATTATAGTATAATATTATTTTAAACAGTTTTCAAGGCACCGAATATAATAAAGTTTACTAGTATAGAATATAGATTATCAATAGTTTATGATGAATGGTAATTCTATTCTTTCTCCTATTTAAACTTCATGGAATTAATAAATCTTGAACATTATTAAATATAATTTGTTTTTAAATGAAAAAATATACTACATTTGTTGCCACAATATTAGGAGTAACAAAATATGAAGATTTCAAAAGCCATAAAACAGGAGAAATTCAAATCAAATCAGAATATGGCTATTATTAATATTCTATATACCAGCAATTGGCTGAAAGATTATTATAAATCGATCTTTGATCCTTTTGAACTGAAGTCGCAGCATTATAATGTTCTGCGAATATTAAAAGGTCGTTATCCTAATGCTACTTCACCGGGAGAAATAAAAGAAGTGATGTTGGATAAGGCCCCTGACCTGACCCGCTTGATCGATAAACTAGTGTTGATGAAGTTAGTGGATCGGAATTCATGTAGTGAAAACCGTCGTAAAGTAGACGTTTTGATCAATAAAAAAGGAATTGAACTCCTAGGCCAGATCGATATTAAAATGAATGTATTTGATGAAAATTACAAATTGAAATTGAATGATGAGGAAGCAGAACAATTAAGTAATCTACTTGACAAACTAAGATCATAAAATTTTTTGTGATCATATTTGTTAAAACAATTATAGTTAAAACATAAAAACAAAAAAAACAAAGCAAAATGAAAAAAGTAACGACAATTTTAGTAATGGCACTATTCACATTAAGCAATGTGAATGCGGTTGAGCCGGTAAGTAATGGAAACCTAACCGTAAATGCAGAAAAAAGCAGCATCGACTGGAAAGGTGAAAAAGTAACCGGAGAACACACAGGTACGATCAAGATCAAGAGTGGTTCTTTAATGGTAAAAGAAGGTAAATTACAAGGTGGTGAATTCATTATCGATATGGCCAGTATTGAAAATACCGACTTAGATGGAGAATACAAAGGAAAATTAGAAGGTCACTTAAAATCGGATGATTTCTTTGGTGTTGATAAATTCCCTGAAGCAAGTCTTAAAGTAACAGGTGTTAAAGAAACAAGTAAAGCCGGTGTTTACACCGTAATGGCGGATCTTACAATTAAAGGGATCACAAACCCGATCACATTCACTGCAACATTATTAGATGATAAAGGAACAGTAGTAGCAAACGCAAATGTAGTAGTTGATCGTTCTAAATTTGATGTTCGATATGGTTCAGGAAGCTTTTTTGACAACTTAGGTGATAAAACGATTTATGATGAATTTACATTAACTGTAAATCTTGTAACAAAGTAATAGCACCTTACAAACAAGGAGTCAATAGTTAAGGGTGCTATTAAATTAGCACCCTTTTTTTCTTATTGTTAAAAGATCAAAAAAGAATATTACACGTTTTAAAATTGATTAATTTTCGAGTCATGTTAACAAGGAAAGCACAGGGTGGATTTATTTTCAAAAAGTATGAGGCTCCTTTTCAAAGTCCTTTTGATAAGCTGTTTGATATTTTTAAAGAGCTTATCACCTATACTTCGGGAGATGTTGATGAAGCGCTCGAATGGCTTAAAGAACTTGACAAAACCTATTCGCTTACAGATGAAAATTACACTCTGGATGACTTTGTAGAAGATCTGAAAAAGAAAGGCTTTCTAAGAGAACAGCCTGATGATAATGGAGAAGGCGGCTTAAAAATTACTCAAAAAACAGAGCGAGCTATTCGTCAACAAGCACTCGACCATATCTTTGGAAAATTAAAACGCTTTGGATCGGGCGATCACAAGACAAATTCAGTTGGAAAAGGCGATGAACATACCGGTGAATTCAGAGAATACCGTTATGGCGATTCTTTAGAACAGATCTCGATGACGGAGAGCTTGAAGAATGCGCAAATAAATCATGGTCTGGATTCATTTAATTTAGATGAAAATGATCTTGTTGTTGAAGAGACTTCCTTTAAAGCCCAGATGAGCACCGTTTTGATGATCGATATTTCTCACTCGATGATCCTTTATGGTGAAGACCGGATTACTCCGGCAAAAAAAGTGGCGATGGCAATGGCCGAATTGATCAGCACTCGCTATCCAAAAGATTCTTTAGATATTATTGTTTTTGGTGATGATGCCTGGAAGATCTCCATTCGCGACCTCCCCTATTTACAAGTGGGTCCTTATCATACCAATACGGTAGCCGGATTGCATCTCGCAATGGATATCTTAAGAAGAAGGAGAAATAGCAATAAGCAAATTTTTATGATCACTGATGGGAAACCTTCTTGCATGATCGATAAGGATGGGTCCTATTATAAAAACAGTTTTGGACTCGACCCTTACATAGTTGAGAAGTGCTATAACACGGCCCGACAAGCAAGAAAGCTTCATATCCCAATTACCACATTTATGATCGCTCAGGATGAATATTTGATACAATTTATTGAAGAATTTACCGAGGCAAACCAAGGAAAAGCATTTTATACAGGCATTCAAAATTTAGGAGCCATGATCTTTGAAGATTATGAACAAAATAGAAAAAAGCGTTTAAGAGGATGAAAAAAACAGAAAATACCATCAGCAATTTAGGAGAACTTAAAAAATCATCCTTTAAATCACGATCCATAAAAAATGAATTACGTGAGAACTTAATTAAAAAGATCGAGGCCGGAGAAGATTCTTTCGAAGGGATCTGGGGTTATGAAACGACTGTAATTCCTGAATTGGAACGTGCGATCTTGTCGCGTCATAGTATAAATCTATTAGGATTACGTGGTCAGGCTAAAACCCGTATCGCACGATTGATGATCAATCTGTTGGACGAATGGATGCCTTTTGTTAGTGGCTCTGAAATTCATGATGACCCCTTCCACCCTATTTCCAGATATGCGATCGAATTGATCAAGGAAAAAGGTGATGAAACCCCTATTTCGTGGGTTCATAGAAATGAAAGGTATTTTGAGAAATTAGCTACTCCGGATGTTACTGTTGCCGATCTTATTGGAGATGTAGATCCCATTAAAGCAGCTAACTTGAAATTATCTTATGCGGATGATCGTGTAATTCATTACGGAATGATCCCGCGAGCGAACCGAAGTATTTTCGTTATCAATGAGCTTCCTGATCTTCAAGCAAGAATCCAGGTAGCCTTATTCAATATTTTACAAGAAGGAGATATACAGATCAGAGGGTTTAAATTAAGAATGCCCCTGGATATGCAATTTGTATTTACTGCTAATCCTGAAGATTACACCAATAGAGGTAGCATTGTGACCCCTTTAAAGGATCGTATCGGTTCTCAGATATTGACGCATTATCCTGATGATATTTCAATAGCACAAAGAATTACAGAACAGGAAGCACAAATTACCCCAGAACAAAAAGAACGAATTTATGTTCCGGATCTTGCTAAAAAAATTCTGGAACAGATCAGTTTTGAAGCACGTGAATCTGAATTTATTGATCATAAAAGTGGAGTAAGCGCCCGAATGAGTATCAGTGGATTCGAAAATTTAATGAGTGCTGCTGAACTTCGGATGCTACGTAAAGGAAGTAAAAAAACCAGTATTCGTTTAAGCGACTTCCTTGGGGTCATTCCCGCTATTACCGGAAAAGTGGAGTTGGTTTATGAAGGCGAACAGGAAGGCGCCCATGCGGTAGCTGAAATGTGGATCGGCGATTCGATCAAAACGCTTTTTGGAAATTATTTTCCGAAGATCGAAAAGTTGGAAAGACCAAATGTGAATAGTCCTTTTAAAAAGATCACTGATTGGTTTTTCGAAGAAAGTGGATTTGAAATCGCAGATGATCTTTCGGAGGAAGAATACTCAAAGCTTTTAAAGTCGATCAAACCACTAAATGAACTGCTGGATTATTATCAAAAAGATCTTCCGAAGCAAGATCGTAATTTCATGCTCGAATTTGTATTATGGGGTCTGGTTGAATTTAAAAAACTAAGCAAAGACCGATATGACACAGGGGTTCAGTTTAAAGATGTGATCGGAGGGTATATCAGCGGATTTGGCACTGAGAATGCCTAAATAATCTCTATTTTTCTTTTTGATTATTTCTTCAATAGTGGAGAGTTATACTCCTATTATAGCAAATTATTAGTTGTATAAATTGGTGACAATTATCCTTGGTAAACTTCATTTTGGAACTTATTTTTAGTAAATTCTAAGTTGTTAAATCCCTTTTCCAAGATGAAAATCAAAAAAGTCCTTATTGCAAACCGAGGTGAGATCGCAATCCGAATTTTTCGTGCCTGCACCGAGCTGAATATCAGTACCGTCGGTATTTATACTTTTGAAGATCGCTATTCTCTACATCGTTATAAATGCGACGAAGCCTACCAGATCGGAGAAGATAATGATCCATTGAAACCTTATCTGAACATGTTTGAAATCGTTAATCTGGCGAAGTCTAAAAATGTAGACGCAATCCATCCGGGTTATGGTTTCTTATCTGAAAATGCTGATTTTGCCAGACTTTGTGCTGAAAACGATATCATCTTTATTGGTCCCCGTCCGGATGTAATGGACTCTCTTGGAGATAAGATCAAGGCGAAGAAAATTGCTTTAGAATGTGAAGTCCCTATTATTAAGAGTAATGAAAAGGCTTTGATCAATCTTAAAACGGCTATTAATGAAGCTAAAGTTATTTCTTATCCGGTAATGCTAAAAGCAGCTTATGGTGGTGGTGGACGAGGAATGCGAGTAATCTATAATGAGGAAGATCTTAAAGTTCATTTTGACAATGCTAAAAATGAAGCACTCAATGCATTTGGAGATGATACCATGTTTCTTGAAAAATATGTTGCCAATCCAAAGCATATAGAAATTCAAATCGTTGCCGATAATCATGGGACTATAAGGCATTTATATGAACGTGACTGCTCTGTACAACGGCGCTATCAAAAAGTAGTTGAAATCGCTCCATCCTATAATCTGGACCAGGAAATAAAAGATAAATTATATAACTATGCCCTTCGAATTGCTGAAAAAGTCAACTATAATAATGTCGGGACTGTCGAATTTTTAGTTGATGATGATGGAAGTATTTATTTTATTGAAGTTAACCCCCGGATACAGGTTGAGCATACTGTAACAGAAATGGTAACAGGAATTGACCTTGTTAAAACACAAATATTTGTTGCAGGAGGATATAAACTTTCTGATAAACAGATTAAAATTTATGATCAAAAGGACATCCATACCACCGGTTTTGCCTTGCAATGTCGGGTAACAACTGAAGATCCTAAAAATGATTTTCAGCCGGATTATGGAACGATCACCACCTATAGAAGTGCTGCAGGAATGGGAATTCGTTTGGATGTAGGTAGTGTATACCAAGGCTCCGCGGTTTCTCCCTTCTTTGATTCGATGTTGGTCAAAATATCCGCTCAGGGAAGAACCCTTGAAGGAGCCACCCGAAAAATGACCAGGGCTCTAAAAGAATTCAGAATAAGAGGAGTAAAAACCAGTATTCGTTTTTTGCAAAACATTGTTGCCCATCCTACTTTTTATGAAGGAAAAGCGACTGTAAATTTTATTAAAAATACCCCTGCCCTATTTAATATTAAAGAATCGCTCGACAGGGCAACAAAGATCACCAGTTATTTAGGTGATGTTATTGTAAATGGAAATCCGGATGTTAAATTCATTGATCATTCAAAAGTATTTCATCAGCCTAAAATTCCGGTTTACAGTCATTTTACTGAATTTCCCAAGGGAAGCAAGGATCGATTAAATGAATTGGGAGCAGAAGCTTTTACACAGGAAATTCTCAGGGACAAGAAAATTCATTATACCGATACTACTTTCCGAGATGCGCATCAATCCTTATTAGCTACTCGAATGAGGAGTATCGATATGTTAAAAATTGCAGAGTCCTATGCGAAAAATCATCCTCAGGTATTCAGTATGGAAATGTGGGGAGGGGCTACTTTCGATGTTTGTCTGCGCTTTCTTCACGAAAATCCATGGAAACGTCTGCGAGATCTTAGAGCGGCGATGCCGAATGTTCTTTTTCAAATGTTATTAAGAGGATCGAATGCAGTAGGTTATACTGCTTACCCTGATAATTTAATTGAAAAATTTATTGTTAAATCCTGGGAAAATGGAATGGATATCTTTAGAATCTTCGATTCCTTAAACTGGATAAAAGCAATGGCTCCGAGTATTGAATATGTGCGAACGCAAACAGATGCCATTGCCGAAGGAGCATTATCCTATACAGGAGATATACTCGATGTTTCAAAAAGTAAATACAATTTAAAATATTATACAAATCTTGCTAAGGATCTGGAAAATGCCGGAGCTCATATCATTGCAATAAAAGACATGGCAGGTCTATTAAAACCCTATGCTGCAAGTGAATTAATTCTCGCTTTAAAAGACACGGTAAAACTACCTATCCATCTTCATACCCATGATACTTCATCTATTCAGAGCGCTACTTATTTAAAAGCGATTGAAGCCGGAGTGGATATTATTGATGTGGCCTTAGGTGGTTTATCAGGGCTGACCTCTCAACCTAATTTTAACTCTATGGTCGAGATGATGAAATTTCATGAAAGAGAGAATCCAATGAATATTGATTCACTTAATGAATATTCAAGCTATTTTGAAAATGTCAGAGAGTATTATTATCCCTTCGAAAGTGGATTAAAAGCTGGAACAGCAGAGGTATATAAACATGAGATCCCGGGAGGACAATATTCAAATCTTCGTCCACAGGTAAATGCACTTGGATTAGGAGAGCGATTTGAAGAAGTAAAGAAAATGTATGCTAAGGTGAATATCCTCTTTGGCAATATCATTAAAGTAACACCCAGTTCGAAAGTGGTCGGAGATATGGCCATTTTTATGGTAACTAATAACTTAAGTCCTGAAGATCTTCTTGAGCGGGGCGAAGAATTATCCTTTCCCGAATCCATTATCAGTTTCTTTAGAGGAGATCTAGGTCAACCCTACGAAGGATTTCCAAAAGCCCTTCAAAAAATAATATTAAAAGATAAAAAAGCCTTTACAGATCGACCTAATAAACATTTAAAAGCCATTGATTTTGAAGTTGAATTTGAAGCGTTTATAGCCAAATATCAAAAAGGATTTTCTCGTGATCTGGAAATGGAAGACTTTTTATCCTATAAGCTTTATCCAAAGGTTTTTGAAGATGCTTATAATACCTTTAAAAAGTATGATAATGTATCG
>Ga0316188_10001169_pt1 | contig 12311 bp, 12 predicted proteins | sample Phiworburrow1_MG_FD_204933 | JGI IMG/M metagenome (GOLD analysis project Ga0316188, IMG submission 204933) | Coastal sediment microbial communities from Maine, United States - Phippsburg worm burrow 1 | ecosystem: Environmental > Aquatic > Marine > Coastal > Sediment | place: USA: Maine...
TGGGAACTATGCACAGGCTTGTTAACACGGGTATGCGTGTTTTAAGCGTCCGACCTGGCATGTGGCTGCGCCTGTTATTCCAGCCCGCCACCACGCGGCTGCGTGCTTTGCCCTGTGCTTTGCTGTCAGTCTCCTATACTTATATTTGCTGGCCTGCCCTGTCCCGCCAGAGCTTACAAGCAATTCAGACCAAAAAGTTAACGGATAGGGTGGGTTTAATCAAAAACATATCGTGGAGAAAATGACTATGAGTAGAAGTAGAATTTCAATGACCATTTTTGCGTTGGTGTTGTTGTCGGCAGGCGTCAGCATTGCCGTTGCCGGCGATGATATGGAAAAACAGATCGCCCAGGCCCGTGCTGCGGCACCGGCTGCCATCGGTGCCGGCGCAACCATCGTGATCAATGGTGAAGTCGCAGTCGAAGGCAGCAACGGCTGGACCTGTATGCCGGATACCATGCCGGGTGATGGCGCCGCCATCTGTATCGATGCGGTTTGGGGAGAGATGATGGGCGCACTGGTTGCAAAGGAGCCGTTCAAGGCGACCGGTCTTGGACTGTCCTACATGCTGCTCGGCGAGCCTCCGGGTAGCGGTGTCAGTAATTCCACGCCCTACCACGAGGATCCGGTACATGCGCACGATTACGTCGAAACCGGCCCGCACCTGATGGTGATCCTGCCGAAAGAGTATCTGGAAGGTATTACCACGGATCCGTCCACGGGCGGCCCCTACGTTATGTGGAAGGACACTGACTATGCCCATATCATGATACCGGTGGATAACGGTCAATAGACTGTTAATGCTCTCAGCTGCACGGTGGTGGGGTCGCTGGGTGAGTTATGTACGGTGGCAGGGCCGTTGGGGTGGGTAGTTACTTCCAGGACGCGCTCGTGGCGTGTCCTGAAGAGAGGTACTGCATGGCCTCTGCGCCCACACAGATAAAGAATCAACGACTAAACGAGAGCCAGTACCATTTGATACCTTGCCCCCCAAGTGACTTAAATGTATTGCAGCGTCTAGAAACGAAACTCGAAAGTGGCGCCAACCAAAAGGGCAGGATCGTAATCGCTCTCATCGACAATGACATCCATGGAGTCCTTGATTCTCAGCTGACCCCCGAATTCGACCCCTGCAAATACCGAGAAATTGATCTTCTTGTCCGGTGTGAGGTTGGCTGAAAATACGATGGGCATGGATTCGTCACGCCCGATACCTCCTGGCGCCGGTCCCTTGTCGCCAAGACGGAATTCCGTATTCTCGTAGCGTCCCGTCAGACCGAATGACCAGTCCTCGTTCAGTTCGTAGCTGAGGGTCAGGCCGGGGCCCTGGGAGGAGGCGGTTCCGCGGCCGGTTGACAGGTTCCAGCGCTCGCTGATATCCCAGTCGATGGCCAGCACAGGAAAGACCCGGGTGCCATTTTCTAACCGTGAGAAGATACCGATACCGGGACCGATGGTCAGGTTTTCATTGAGCCTCCAGGTCATCGCGGCAAACACGCCCCAGGTGCTGCTATCGCTTGAACTGGCGCCTTTTTCGCGATTGAAACGAAGTGTGGGTACGATGAAAACCGAGCCGGTTTCACCAAAGCCGAAACGCCCGTTTAAAGTCACACGGGTGTCATCAATCTTGTTCCACGGCTCACCACCGCCAAAACCGCTTTCGTCATTAAAATCGTAGTTGGACTGACCGCCACCCACCGAAATTCCGAGCGAGGTACGTCGGTCCCATGCGTAGTCAACACCGGCGCTGACAAACCAGCGGTCTTTCGAAAAACCGCCGGTATTGTCTTTCAGGTCGACTTCGGATTGGTGAGCTCCGGCGCCGTTAATTTTGAAATACCATGGACCCTGTTGTTGAGCCATAACCGGCATGGCCCAGAGCAATGCGATCAATGAGATTGTGGTGAATATCCTGGTGTTACGAATCATAAAATAGCCTTTTTATCATCGGTTTCAAGCATGGCAGGGCCATGGCAGGGCACAAGCTTATTGAAAGTACCGACGAAAGTCACCAAAAGACATTAAAGGAAATGTAAGATTCACGCATGGCCCACTTCTCCCCAACCGGACCCCCGCTCGAAGCCACCACCCGTGGTTTCTTCGGTGTATTCCGCTATAGCCGGCGGGCAATTGAACTGGTCTGGGCCACCAACGCCCCTCTGACCGTGGTTTTGGCCGTGCTGACACTCATCGCCGGCGTGTTGCCGGCGGCGATGGCCTACGTGGGTGCATTGATTATCGATGCCGTACTCGCGGCCACAAAAATTGCCCAGGACAGTGGTGATATCAACCTGACCCGGGTATTCACCCTGGTAGCCATCGAGGCGCTGATCGTGGCGACCATTGCCGGCGCACAACGCGGTATTTCATTGTGCCAGGCGCTGCTGCGCGCGCAACTGGGGCAGCGTGTAAACGTGATGATCCTGGAAAAAGCGATTACGCTGGAACTGGCGCAGTTCGAGGATTCCGAGTTTTATGACAAGTTGACCCGCGCCCGGCGCGAGGCCTCCAGTCGGCCGCTGTCACTGGTCAACCGCACCTTTGGCCTCGGCCAGAATTTAATCTCGCTGGTCAGCTACGCCATACTGCTGGTGCAGTTCTCGCCGTGGGCGGTATTGATCCTGGTGCTGGCCGGCCTGCCCTCGTTCGTCGCGGAAACGCGTTTTTCAGGTGAGGCCTTCACGTTGTTCCGCTGGCGTTCGCCCGAGACCCGTATGCAGATTTACCTCGAAACCGTGATCGCGCGCGAGGACCACGTCAAGGAGGTCAAGCTGTTTGGCCTCGGTCCGCTTTTGCTGCAACGCTACCGGGATATTTTCGAGCGCCTGTACAAGGCCGACCGTGCACTGGCCATCCGCCGCGACGGCTGGGGCTTCGTGCTGGGTTTGATCGGCACCGCGGCGCTTTATGGCGCTTACGCCTGGATTGCCGTTGCCACGGTCATCAGCCGTATCACACTCGGCCAGATGACCATGTACCTGATGCTGTTCCGCCAGGGCCAATCGGCGGTCTCCGCCATCCTTTCCGCCATCGGCGGTATGTACGAGGACAACCTCTACCTGTCCACCCTTTACGAATACCTCGAAACACCGGTGGCAGGAAAAACCGGCGGCAAGATCAGCGGCCCGCAACCCAATGACGGCATCCGTTTTGAAGCGGTCAGCTTTACTTATCCGGGTGCCGGTCAAGCCGCGCTCAATGAGATCAATCTGCATATTCCACCCGGCGAATCACTGGCGCTGGTGGGTGAAAACGGTTCCGGCAAGACCACGCTGATCAAGTTACTGACCCGTCTTTATCATCCCGACAAGGGCCGCATCCTGCTCGATGGCATGGATCTGAAAGACTGGGAGGAGAATACCCTGCGTCAGCGTGTGGGTGTGATCTTCCAGGATTTCTCTCGTTACCAGTTCCTGGTCGGTGAAAATATCGGCGCCGGGGATGTGCGTTACTTCGATGACGAGCAGCGCTGGCAGGAAGCGGCGGAAAAAGGCATGGCGGACGACTTTATCGAGACCCTGCCGTCCGGCTACAGGACGCAACTCGGCAAATGGTTCAAGAACGGACAGGAACTGTCCGGCGGCCAGTGGCAGAAAATCGCCCTGTCACGCGCCTTCATGCGCACCGAGGCGGATATCCTGGTGCTGGATGAACCGACCGCCTCGATGGACGCCGCCGCCGAGGCCAGGATCTTCGAACACTTCCGCAAACTGACCCAAAACCGCATCGCCATCCTGATTTCGCACCGTTTCTCCACCGTGCGCATGGCCAACCAGATCATCGTTATCGAAAACGGCCGGGTGATCGAGCGTGGCAGCCACGAGGATTTAATGGAACTGAACGGGCATTATGCCAACCTGTTTTCCCTGCAGGCAGCGGGGTATAAATAGCGCCAGGGAGTGGCTCAGAACCGGTAGGTGAGGTTCAGCATCTGGCTTTTACGTTTACCCATGCCAATCTCTGCGAGTACCGAGAAACTGCGGCTGATATCCCACTGCCCGCCGATGACATAGTTGTAGGCTTCCTGGGTGGACTGCTCGATGGTTACCAGCAACGTGTCTTCACCGATATCCAGCGGCAGGTCGAGGGTCTGGGAAATGTCCTGGTACATGACGCCGACCCACAGCACACCGGTGAAACCACCGATCTTGCCATTCCAGCCAATCCGGCTCGAAATGACCTTGGCCTTGGCATCGGTCAGCGAGATATCCAGGTCCGCCGTGCTCCAGTTGAAATCGATCATACCGAAGAAGTCCTTATAACCGCCGGCAATGGTCGTGCCGTAGCCGCGAACGTTGGCGCTGTAATCGAGTTTAAACGTGGTATCGACATTGCAGTTGTTGCCTGGCAGCTTGCACAGAATGGGGAATACCGGCTCGAGACTGACCATCAGCGGGCCGATCGCCTGGCCGCTGGTCTGGCCCAGTATGCCGTAGATATTCCAGAACGGCAGTATCCATACATCCGCGCGCAGCGTGTAGGTGGATTCCTCGTTCTGCACCTCGTTGACCACCGCGACACCGGGCGTTTTGACATCGATGCCGTTGACGAAAATACCACCGACATCGAATGGCTGATCCTGGTGCATGTAACCCATGGAAATCCCGAACGGTCTTGGCAGAACATAACCCAGTTCACAGGCCGCTTTACCCAGGATGGGCAGGAAATTCGACCAGCGGTCCTCGCAGTTGGGCTCCCCGACCCGGCCGGATTCGTAAGGTACCGAACTGGACGGGTTTTCCCGCTGGGTGGCGGCATCTGCTGGCTGGTTTTGTTCCGCTTCGGAAGCAGCCTCTTTATCGTTCGTTTGCTGGGCGAGTAGGGGTGAACCGCAGGATAAAACCAATATGCCGGTCAACAGGGTTTTTTTGTAGTTTTTCATCCTGGGCATTTTAACAGTTGTTCTGCATAACTCACTCACCGGCCCGGTACTGGAACACCTCACTCAGGGTCACACCGAACACCTCGGCAATTTTAAAGGCCAGTGAGCACCGTTGCATAGATCTCGATCGCGTCCCACAGGTTCTGCAGACGCAGGTTTTCATTCGCGCCGTGCTGGTTATCGTCATGGTTGGCGATGGGCAGAATCAGTATGCGTGTTTTCAAGACATCCTCGACGATGTAAAGCGGCAGGCTGCCACCCATGGTCGGGGTCTGGATCAGGGTCTGGTCGGATAACTCATCCAGCAGTGCCGAGATCTTCATGGCCAAGGGATCGTCAAACGCAGCCCGGTAAGCCGGGTATCCCCCCGATTTGGACCAGTCCAGACGTGCGAGCCGTTGGTGTTGCCGGCGTTGATCCGCCGTGGGTTCATCATGGATGATAAAAAAGCCCTGCCCTTCGATGTGTTTCTCGATGACATCGCGCAGGTAATCCGGTGTCTGTGCGGGCACCAGGCGTAAACCGATCGAGGCTTCAGCCGATGGCTGGATTACATTGCGCGCCTGGGCGCCGACATCGCCGCCACGGATACCGCGAAGATTCATGGCCGGGCGTGTGATGGCTATTTCGAGGCGGTCCTCGGTTTCCGCCGCACCGATGCCAAGATCATTGATCAGCATTTGATCCATCCGCGGCGATGCTGCAATCGCGTCCAGTTCAGCCTGTGACAGGGGCAGTACCTGCTTGGAATATCCGTCTACCAGGATATCGCCGTTGGGTGCGCGCATACTGCTGATCAATTCGGTCAGCAGTATAATCGGGTTGGGCGCCCAGTTGCCGTAGTGGCCGCTGTGCAGCGGCCGGTTGGGCCCATAAACGGTCAGGTTAAAACCGTAGGCGCCACGCACGCCGTAGACCAGTTGCCAGCGGCGGCTCTGGTGCGCCGGGCCATCACAGAACAACCACAGGTCTGCCGCCAGCTTGTCCTTGTGCGTCTCGATCATGCGCCGCAGGTGCGGTGAACCGGCCTCCTCTTCGCCCTCGATAAAAACCTTGAGGTTAACGGTCGGCTCGATACCGGTCTCTGCCAACGCCAGCAGGGCGGATTGCAGGGCCATGATCGGCGCCTTGTCGTCACCGGCTGAACGCGCAAAAATACGCCAGTCGGGATCAAACGGTGCTTTCATCGGCACTTGTTTGCCATTGTTTTCCACCATGTCGGTACGCATGACCGGTGTCCATGGGTCGGACGCCCAGTTATCCGCGTTGACCGGTTGGCCGTCATAGTGGATATAAATCATCACGGTTTGTGTCGCGCCGGGTGATTTTTTCTCGGCAAAAACAACCGGATTGCTGTCTTCCAGTTCAAGCAATTCCACCTGCATCCCGACGTCCTTGAGCATCCGTGATATGTGACTGGCGTTTCTGCGGATATTGTCTTTGTCCGCAGCGACATTGGGGATACTGAGGAGCTCGGCATACCGGTCCACGATCTGTTGTTCGTGCGCCTGCCGCCAACCGTTGACCTGTTCCGCTACAGGGTCGGCGCAGAGATTGGCCGTAAATAGCAACAGTGAAATTGAAAATGATAGACGTGCAAACATGTGCTCAGTCCCTGGCGCGCGTAAACACCACGTAGGCGAATAACAAAATGCCGAGATAGGCGCCACCCAGCAACATATTCATGACCGGAGCGATCCTGGGCGCAAGATCTGGATTGGTGAGTAAAAAGTAAAGCAATGCCAGCGCGGATGCCACGCAGACGGTGTGTAAAAAATAATGCACCGTTGCCAGTTTGCCTTCCTGCATCTTCGGCCAGGCGCGGTAACAAAGACCAAAAAGCGTCATCAACACGAAACCCAGCAGGTTCAGGTGGGCATGCAGACCATGCAGCGTGAAATCCATCGTTGCGGACATCTTCAGCCCGAACGCCATACCGATTAACAGAAAAACCAAACCCGTGAGTACAAAAAGCCGATCGACATTTTTCATTGATTCATCCTCGATTATTATTTTACTGAAGCCCCTGTGTCGATACGCCACAATGGCGGGGCTACCCGTCATCAAGTATAGGACAGATACAAAACTTCACCGTGGGTACGCCAGGGAAACCGGCGAATCACTTAGAATTTTCGCCAGATTAGCTCTGCCGGAAGGGTGGCACGAAACGTATTTGGGCTAGAGGGAGTGTCCCCGTCTGTGGACATATTCTTTCAGTGTCCGGCTCTCGAACACGTTTTCCTCAAAATGTGCGTTGATCAGATCGCCGAGTGAAATGATTCCTGCAAGTTTGCCGTCATCCAGGATGGGCAGATGGCGAATGCGGTGCCGGGTCATCACTCCCATGACGTAGTTGAGATCATCGCCAGGGACGCCGATGACCAGGTCTTTGGTCATAATATCACTGACCAGGACCGGGCAAAGCGCCTGTTCTTTTGGCGGAGCGTTCTTCAAATGGGTGCAGTTATCCCCGCAACACTGCAGGATGTCTCGCTCTGTAACAATACCGGCAATATGCCCTTCTTCTCCTGTCACCACCAGCGCGCCAAAGCCATGCTGGTTTAGCAGGACAACGGCAGCGTGAATGGTTTCCCCGCCATCTATCGTGAAGACATCCGATCCTTTTTCCTCAAGAATATCCTTTACCCGCATTTTAAAATCCCGTACTGCTTGCAAAAATTGAACTAAAACACCCAAAAGCAAACGCTATTTACACATGTTACAAAGTGAACACGTATTAAAAGGCCATGCTATTCCCAAAACAGTACTGAAAAATTGATTTAAGTCAGCTGCTTGGGTATTTGGTGGAGTAAAAAAATCGGCTCACAGGAGGGGGCGGAGTTGTTTTGTCTTAAAAAAGCAGTTCGACGTGGTTGCTTATCAGCGGTCGAATTCGGTGTACTTCTTTGCATTTCCCCGGGATTGATCGACGGGATATTTTTGTTCATTGAGTTCGATCTTGTTGAGCGCAGCAGTGACCAGGTCAATTTCGAGCTTGTCGGCAAGTCGGATTAAATAGAGAAGAGAATCTGCAAGTTCGGTGGCAACCTCATTGAGCTTGTCCTTTGGCAGGTTTTTGCTTTGTTCCTCGGTTAGCCACTGGAAGTGCTCGGTAATCTCCGCAATTTCTACTCCAAGCGCCATGCAAAGGTTCTTCGGTGAGTGAAACTGGTTCCACTCGCGGCTGTCGGCGAAATCACGCAAGCGGTGTTTCAGCGTATTCAGATCGGCGTTGCTCATGATGGGATTGGCCTTTTAAGTCCGGTTTTTTTGATTTTAACCATACTTCCAGAATATTCGTATTATAATAATTGTGATGAATTATTCCGACTGAATTACCCAGTCGTCGCTGCAGCAATTTTGTACGAGGAATTCCATCAGGTTATCCATGGTTTCAATGTTTGCCCTGCAAACCAGGCTGCGGCTGTCGCGCTCCTGTGTCAGCAAGCCGGTGTTAACCAGCTTGGCGATATGGTGTGAAAGCGTTGATGCCGGTATATCGAGTTCTTCCCTGATGTCACCCACGGGACTGCCTTGCGGACCGTCTTGGACGAGCTTACGGTAAATGGCAAGCCGGGTTGAATTTCCCAGTGCTTCGAGTTGTCTTGCTGCGCTTTCGAGTTTCACATGCCTAAAATAACTGACGACTAAAATTTAATCAACTAATATTCTAGGAATATAGAAATAATATTTTGATCTTTATCGAGCATAACTTTCTCAATAGGCACCCCAAGGCCTCGAGTAACCAAATCAATAGATGCAATTGCTCAGAGGAATCGCGACCACAGTGGCCGTGAGACCAAGAGGGTCAGGAACATAACCGACGGCCCCCATTTCTTTTTACCCCATAAAAATCTGAACTGTGCCTTGAGAAAGGGCGTACCCAGAAATGCATCGGCGAGTGCGACCGACTCGCTGGCATTGACGGCTTTAAGTTCATCACGGCTGCTGCCGCCGCGGAAACTGCGGGTTGCACCGGAGGCTATCCACTGCTTGGCAATTTTCTGTGCCTGTTCGGCGAGTTTGTCATGCGGGGCCATCCACTGGATTAGGCCGGCTTCGAGCGCTTCTCCGGCTGTCGGTTTCCAGCCCTCACTTCCCAGCATTCTCCCGGCATTCGCCTGACCCATAATACGTTCGAAGTGCACACTCGAGCAGCCCTCGGGAGGGATTCCCAGCGCTGCGAAGGGTGTTGAAAATGTGGCCCGCTCAGAGGCAATGATACCGTCACACAACGTTGCGGAAGTCACGCTGGCGCCAATGGCCGGGCCATTGACCGCGATCAGCAGGGGTTTGGGAAAATCCAGAAATGCATCGAAAAGCGCCTGGTTATGCTTCACGATCATCGCGTGCAATTTGCGCGGGTGTTCCAGCCGCAGCGTTGCCGCCAAATTGACACCCGCACAGTAATACGGATCCGCACCGGTCAGAACCAGCACCCGGGTTTCGTCATCTGCTGCCACAATTCTGAAACGCTCCTTGAGCGCATCCATCATCTCAAGGGTCCAGCCATTGAGACGCGAAGGCCTGTTCATCTTAAGGGTCGTCACCCCCTCCTGCTTGAGTGTCAGGATGGGGGGGTCGTCTGCGGGAGTCGGGCCTGGCTTACAATGAGGATTTTTTGCTGCTTGCGTAGTCATGTTCCTGTTTGACCTGGCACCGGTGACAACGCTTGGCAGTAGGATAGGCCTGCAGGCGATCAGCGGCAATGGATACCCCGCAGTCGATACAGGCCCCATAGTCGCCCGCCGCAATCTGCAAGAGCGCCGCGTCAATATCCCTGATTTCGTGGATATGCCTGTCGATGTCCGCCAGTTGAAGATCGACCAACAGGTCGGCTACCGATGCTTCACCGATGTCGTGGACCCGGCCAGCAAGCTCGATATAGGTTTGATCATCTGACTTCAACAGCTCATCCCGAATTTCCTCACGTACCTCGATGAAGCGCAATTCCAGCAGCTTTTTGAAATGGAGAATCTCATTCTTGGTCAACATCACTTACTCCCCGCCAGATAATGAACATTCGGCCGCATGCTCAGGATAGGACGAGTTAACCGCCAACAGAATGATTTGGGTCAATAAAAGTTCGTATCAGGAAATATGTATGCCGGACGCCGGCAAGGGTCTGTCCTGTGTGTGCAGGAACCACCGCCTGATCAGAAAATTCTTCGAGAACCAGTGGTTCTTCATCAGCAGGCGCGCCAGCCGCCGCCTGGCACGCGAAGACTCTTTCAAGTCTGGAACAGGTTGCCGTTCGCGCCTGCCAAAACGGCCCTCCAATTTATCGACATAGGGCCATAGCCGGCCCAGGGAATAATCACCCTGGCATTCCACGATAACTTGCGCCGCCAGCAGGGCTGACTCAACTGCGGGGCGGATACCCTCGCCACTTTGCGCGTAAGCAAGCCCGGCGGCATCGCCAATCAGCAAGACCCCGTCTTTAACCAGTGTGCGCGTGGCGTGTGGATAGAGCAGATAGGCATGGCCCCTGAGTTTTCCGGGCAGATCACGCGGAATCCGGCCCTCCTGCACAAGGTAATCACAGAACGCTTCAACGTGCCCGGAAAGCCTGTGCTTGTCCTCCCGGCCGAGTCCAATGTTCAGGTAATCGCCCTTGCGGAACACCCAGCCGTAGCCCTTGAGATCGGGGGTGAAAAATAATTCGGGCCGTTCACCGTCAACCCGGCAATCCGCCTTCTGTTGCGGGTTCATTTCAAACTCGATTTCCTGCGCGGCAACGGCCGTCTCGCGTGGACTCTTTGCCCCGATCGCGCGCGCCACGGGGCAGAAATGGCCACCGGCGCCAACCACCAGCTCAGCCCGGATCGAACCGTTGACCAGCCACCGGTCAGCTTGGCGTTGCATTGACCTGAAAGCCTGCCCCAGTAACCGTTCGGCGCCACAGCGGCGTAACAGGTAATTGTCGAATTCAATCCGGCGGATGCCGTAACTGGCCGGTTCACCGTGGAAATCGGAGTCCACCTGTCGCTGACCGATCTGACCCGTGCGAAAACCATGTATGGGTTGCAACAGGTGCTCCCTGGCGTAGTCTTCCGGGTCAATTTCCAGCTCCTGAAAAACCGCGGGTGTCACCCAGCCTGCACAGACCTTGTCGCGCGGGAATTCGGCCTTGTCCATGATGGCAACACGCTTGCCGGCCTGCGTAAGCGCCCTTGCCAGCGTGGAACCGGCGGGTCCGCCACCAATGATCAGAATTTCGGTGTCAATCATCCGTGGGCACCGGCTCATCACGACTGGAGCCCGCTTGTTGGGTGTATTGATGAGTCCGTGACCAGGGTATGTCATTGTTATCTTCGCGGGCGAAGACCAGTTGGAACAATTGCAACTGACCCGAGCTGAAAGCCGCCTCGGAACCCGCCAGGTAAAGACGCCAGGTCCGCACGAAGCGCTCGTCCATCATTTCTTCCACCTGCGCGGCTTGCTGCTCATAGCGCTGCCGCCAGTCTTTCAAAGTCAGGGCGTAATGCATTCTCAGGTTTTCGACATCCAGCACGGAAAGCTGGTTGGTCTCGAAGATATGCATCATCTCGCGCAGGCTTGGAGGGTAGGCGCCCGGAAATATCCGGCGTTCGATCCACGCGTTCATGGGCCGTGGACGATTGCGGCCGATGCTGTGAATCAAGCCGCGGCCACCCGGTTTCAGGCAACGGTTTACAACATTTCCCAGCGTCGGGTAATACGCTGTACCAACGTGTTCAAGCATACCGACAGAGACGAAGACATCAAACTCTCCGCTGATGTTGCGGTAATCGTCGAGTACATATTCCACACGACCACTGAGACCATCCTGTTCGGCCTTGTTACGCGCGTAGTTCACCTGTTCACGGGAAATATTGTATGACTTGACGTTGACACCGTGGTGCTTGGCCATGTAAAGCGCGAGCCCGCCCCAACCACCGCCGGCTTCAACGACCCGGTCGCCGGCTTTCAGTTGCAGTTTGCGGCAGACATGCGACATCTTGGCGATCTGCGCTTCTTCCAATGTCATGGATGGATCCGGGTAGTATGCGCAGGTGTATTGCATGGCCGCATCGTCCAGCCACAGGCGGTAAAAGTCGTTGCCGATATCGTAGTGATGGTGGATGTTGTCGGCCGCCCTGCGGAAGGTGTTCCTTATCTTTCGATGCCCCAGTGATCGAGACAGCCTGCTTAACCAGCCCTGCTGATCAACCCGTTGCAAACCACGGTAAACCGCATCCAAAAGGCCGACAAGATCACCATCAACTTCCACACGTCCAGCACTGTAGAGGTCACCCCAATATAACTCGGGCCGCAGGACCGACAGGTAAAGCGATGCGCGATCCCGGAAATAAAGCGTTGCAACGGGTTCATCGATGGCAGGAGATACCGTGCTCCCGTCCCAAAGGACAAAACGAATCGCGGGCAGCCCGATCAACTGCAGTAGCTT
>Ga0316188_10001170_pt1 | contig 12297 bp, 13 predicted proteins | sample Phiworburrow1_MG_FD_204933 | JGI IMG/M metagenome (GOLD analysis project Ga0316188, IMG submission 204933) | Coastal sediment microbial communities from Maine, United States - Phippsburg worm burrow 1 | ecosystem: Environmental > Aquatic > Marine > Coastal > Sediment | place: USA: Maine...
AGTTCGTCGGACGCGTGATCACGCAGGGTGGGCACGACCATGCCGAGGCCGAGGCCGAACAGTGCATCCTCGCCGGGCAGGAGCCCGAGGCTCTCCTCGCGAAACGCCGTGTCGTGGTCGGGCGACAGGCCGGCGCCACCGAGGTGCGTCGGATACGAGATGCCGGCGAGCCCGGCGTCGCAGAGTGCCCGCCGGTAGGCCTTCCCACGTTGCACGGTGCCGGGAACCGGGGCGAGCACGTCGGGCAGCGAGGCGAAGAACGCCCGAACTCTTGCCCGGAACTCGGTGAGCGATGGTGCGGCTTCCGCCGTGTCGTCGTCTGGCATGGTCATCGTGGTGGCGCCCCCTCGCACCGCGGACGACATTACGCCACACGCGTGCGGGGGTCTCCAGGCAGCAGGCGTGTGTCTACGCTTCGCCCATGAGCATTCCGGTCGCCATCGCCGATCTCGCCTCCGCCACGTCCGACTACGGGTTCGCCTACCTGCTCACCGTTCGAGACGATCTGCGAGCGCACGTCGTGGCCGTCACGCCGACGTGGCAGGGCGAGCTTCTCGTGATGGAGGTCGGACGAGGAACGGCGCACAACGCCACCGAGCGACCGTCGATCTCCCTGTGCTATCCGCCCCGCGAGGACGGTGGCTACAGCCTGATCGTCGACGGCGACGCAGTGGTCGACGACGGCTCGACGGTCACGTTCGCTCCAACCGGTGCTGTGCTCCACCGGCCCGCACCGGCGGGGTCCGCCGGGGGTTCGACAGGGTGTGGGAACGACTGCGAGCCGGTCGGTCCATCGGGGGGCTGACGAACCGACCGGACCCGCGATCATGCGGCTGGTTGGAGCTCGACACGCACGGTGTTGAGAGGACCGCGCGACACCGTCGCAGTCGCCGTGCGCCGATGGCCGTTCAACCAGATGCCGATGGTGCTGTCGGCCTCGATGTTGCGCAGCCACTGTGAGTCACTTCTGACCGTGCTGACTGTCAGGGTGTCGCCGACCCGGGTGGCGAGCACGGGTACCGTGCGTGGCAGTCCGGAGCGGCGGCCGGTCGTCTCGATCGTCACGGCTCCGGCGCCGATGGGGAGGGGATTGCCGACGCCGGCACTGACGGCGGGACGCACCACGGCGTTGAGCACTGCGAATCCTCGACGCGTCAGATCTGACGAACAAGATGTCAATGCGGCCATGTGTGGTTGAACCGGACATCGACTCGGGCTATTCCCACCCTGCGGTTCACCCCTGGGTCCAGCGGGTGAGTGTGGTGACGAGTTCGTCGTGGCGTCCGATCGCCAGTGAGCCCGCCACCACGAGGCTCGCGCCACCCGCGAGGAGAGCGGCGCGCCGCGCCACCTTGGGCAACGGATCGACGATGCGCATGATCAGCACCACGATGAGAACGGGAAGCATCGCGCCGAGCATGTATGCGGTGATGCCGGGCGACTGCGCAGCGACTCCGTTGCGCGACGCCGTCAGGATCGAGCCGAGTTCTTCGCCGATGCACGGGCGCCACCACAGGGCGGCGATGAACGAGACGCCGCCTGCGACTGCAGCCTGCGCCGGAAGGGTCTGTGCCCACCTCGAGCCGGTTGTGGAGGGCGCGGCGACGATCACGGCGATCGCCATGGCGACGAGGACGCCGCTGAGCTGCAGTTGCAGGTCGGAGAGCGAGACGACGTTGGCGACGAAGAGCCATCCACCGAGTACCGCACCGAGGCAGATGGCCGCGAACGGCATCCATCGGCCGCGGGTGATCACGGCCATGAGCAGCGCCGACAGCACCAACAACAAGGTGCACGGCTGGGTGGTCGCCCGGATCGCTTCGAAGAACGCAGGGATCATCGTCTGTCAGCCACGCACGGTCGGGCAGACAGGGTCAGGCACACGGTCACGCCGGCTCGGCGAGCAACGCCTGCACTGCGGCATCGATCTCGTCGTAGCGACCCTCACCGATGTGGTCGTAACGGATGTGGCCGCGGCGGTCGAGCAGGTAGATCCTCGGCCAGTGCGCTGTCGGACCCTCCTGCCAGGAGTGGAACGTGCGCTTCGTCGGATCGAGTGCGATCGGCCAGGTGACGCCGAGGTCGGCTGCGGCGGCGACGATGTTGGCCTCGTCGGCTTCGTACGAGAACTCGGGTGCGTGGACGCCGACGATCTCGAAGCCCTGCGCCCCGTACTTCTCGTAGAGCTCGCTCATGTGCGGCAGCGTGGCCTTGCAGTTGCTGCACCCGAACGTCCAGAACTGGACGGCGACGACCGTGCCCTCCAGTTCCTCGAGCGACGTGACATCGCTCTGCAGCCAGCCGGCGATGTCGACGAGTTCGGGATGCAGCCCTCGGTCGGGAAGATCGGGTGCGGCCACCGTCGACGGCGGCGACTCGGCGAGTGCAGCGCCTTCGGACCCGGCCACCGGTGCGTCGCCGCCGTCGCCGCCGGCGATGAATGCCGCACCGATCACCACCGCGATCGCGGCGATGCCGATCCCGGCGAGCGCTCGCGGGCCCATCACAGCCCTGCGTACCAGTCGTAGCTGCGCTCGGCCCAGTAGTCGGCCGGGCGCTCGCGGGCGTAGCGGATCACCCCGATGCGTTTGAGGCACTTGATGCCGTACTTGTTGGGGGTGGCGATGCGCAGCGGTGCACCGTGATCCTGGTCGAGCGGCGTGTCGCCCTGGCGCAGCGCGAGCATGGTCTGCGGGTGCATGATCGACGCCATGTCCCACCCGACGTAGTAGAGACCGTCCGGGGTCTCGAGACCCACGTAGGGCACGTCGCCGACCTTGTCGGCATAGCGCTGATGGAAGTCACTGAAGCGGACGCCACCCCAGTGGGTGATGTTCGACCAGCCCTCGATGCACTTGTGCTCGATGACCATGTCGCGTTGGGGCAGCGCTTCGAACGCGGCGATGTCGAGCTCGTCGAGCATCTCGCCATCGGGGCCTTCGACCCGCACGGTCCAGGCGGCAAGGTCGATCTCGTTGCGGATGCCGATGCGTCCGTTGACCTGGATCGGGGTGGCCTCGGAGACAGCGAACTCCGGGGCCGGTCGGGACTCTGACAGCTTGCTCCACAGCGATTCGTTGCGCTCGAGCTGGCGGCGCAGGGGCTGGGGGATGCCGTCGGCGACCGGCTGGTTCTGGAGCCATCGCCAGCCGATGACCGCCCCGGCGATGCCGGCGGCGCCGGTGAGGAACGAGCGCCGTGAGCGTCGCCGGAACTCGTCGACGGAGATGGTGGGCGCATCGTCGAGCTGCGCGCGGAGTTCGCGTTCGCGTTCGGTCGTCATGACGAGCCCTTCTCGATCTGGTAGCCGGTGACCATCGAGCGGAAGTTGCCCCACCCCGAACGGATCACCTGCAGCACGTGGACCACGAAGAACGCCATCAGCCCGATCGTCATCGTGAAGTGGATCACGCGGGCGCCCTGGTAGCCGCCGAAGAGCAGCGGGAGCGGGTACAGCTGGGTCGGCTTGTAGATCGCGAAGCCACTCACCACGAGCACCAGCGCCATCACGAGCACGACCGTGTACGAGATGCGCTGCGCAGCGTTGTACTTGCCTTGGGGCGGCGCCTGCTTCTTGATGCGTACGTCGTGGAGGACGACGTCCTTTGCTTCGCGGGCGGCGTGACGGTCGGGCACGATGTGTCGCCACTCGCCCGTGATGGCGAGGTAGGTGACGTAGATCGCGCCGTTGATCACGAACAGCCAGCCGAAGGAGAAGTGGAAGGCGAGCCCGCGAGCCAGATGACGTCCGAGGTCGAGACGCTCGTAGACGGCGTCGGGGAAGAAGGCGAACCACTGCCAACCGCCGATGCCGGCTGCGTAGACGTCCTCGGCCCAGTAGATGCGCAGCCCACTCCAGATCATGATGAACAGCAGCGGAAAGTTGATCCAGTGCAGCCAGCGGATCGCCCGCGGATGCACGAGCCGGGCGACGGCCTCGCCTTCGTCCGGTTCCGCGTATTGGGTGAGATTCGGGTCCGTTTCCATGTGTTTCGTACCTCGACAGACTTGCCGTTCGCGCAACAGGGGTCGGAGCCCCTGTTGCCACGAACGGTCGGGTGGAAGATCAGGCGGGGGAGAGGACCGTGTCGATCACATGGATGACGCCGTTGGTGGCGAAGACGTCGGCCTCGACGATCTCGGCGCCGCCGATGGTGATCGTGTCGCCGTCGACGGTGACCGGCAGCTCGGTCCCGGCCAGGCTGACGAACGGGTTGTCGACCATGCCGGCCACCATGCTCGAATCGTCGGCGGTCTCGACGACGTGGCCCTGGAGCAATGTGGACAGGAACGTGGTGTCGGCGAGGGCGTCCTCCACGCTCATGCCCATCTCGCCGAGGTAGGCCTCGAACGCGGCGTTGTTCGGGGCGAAGATCGTGAACGGCCCGGCCCCGGCGAGGGTGTCGGCCAGGCCCGCTGCCTCGACCGCTGCGACGAACGTGGACAGGTCGTCCCGACCCGCCGCGACGACGACCACGTCGCCCTCGGCGGCGGCCATCTCCTCATCGGTCATGTCGTCGGCCATCTCGTCCGCGGGGGTCGACGAGTCGGTCATCTCGTCGTCGGCCATCGCTTCGTCGGGCGTCGTGGTGTCAGCCATGGCCTCGTCGGCCATCGCCTCGGTCGTGGCGGTGGTGGACGCCGCGTCATTCGACGAACTGTTGTCGCTTCCGCAGGCGGCGAGCGCAAGTGCGCCGACGATCGCGAGTGCTGCAGGGGTGCGGGTACGCATGTTGATCCTCCGTGTTGGTGTGGTTGCTCCCTTGGTGGGAGCAGCGCACCGTACGGGTCGACCAAGCGCAGGAACTGGCGGTTCGGTGGTGTTTCGCAACCGGTTCGCAGCCGTTTCCGAGACGGTCACACAACCATGCCGTATCGTTCGTCCAACGGCGCGTCGACGCCGCTGAGAGAGGATGCGATGAGCGATCGGATTGCAGTCACGAGAGACATCACGGCGCCAGCCGGACTGGTGTGGGCGATGGTCTCCGATCTCACGCGCATGGGCGAATGGTCGCCCGAGAACCGTGGTGGGGTCTGGGTCAAGGGCGCGACCGGACCGGTGCCTGGGGCACGGTTCAAGGGAGCGAACCGCAACGGCGACAAGTCGTGGGCGACGGCGGTGAAGGTGATCGACGCCGACCCGGGCCGACGTTTCTCGTTCGTCTCATCCGTCGGCCCGTTCAAGATCGCGGAGTGGTCCTACGACTTCGAGGAGACTCCCGACGGCTGTCGTGTCACCGAGACCTGGATCGATCGTCGGAACGCTCTCGCGAAGAAGGCGAGTGGGCCGGCGAGCGGCGTCCAAGATCGGGCCGAACACAATCGACTCGGCATGGAGGAGACGCTGTTCGCGCTGGCCGCCGCGGCGATCGCCGAGGCTTCGCCGACGGAGTGAGTTGCGACGCCGCGCGTCGGTGACGGTGGCGACGCTCAGCCGTAGATGTCGGCGATGGCGGCGCTGCGGTTCTGAGCGATCACACCACGCTTCATCTTCATCGTCGGGGTCAGCTCGCCACTCTCGATGGTGAAGTCGCTGGGAAGGATGCGGAACTCGCGGATGCTCTCGGCCCGGCTGACCAGCGCATTGGCCGACTCGATGGCGGTCGACACCTCGGCGTGGAGTGCCCCCGAGTCGTCGTCGAGCATCTCGCGGAGCAGCTCACCGGGAGCCGATGCGTGGGCTCCGCGGTGTTCGGCCCACCGGGTCAGTTCTTCGAGGTCGAGCGTGACGATGGCGGCGATGAACGGCTTCTGGTCGCCGATGACCATCACCTGGCTGACGAGCGGATGGGCACGCACGGCGTCCTCCAGCACGAGCGGGGCGACGTTCTTGCCGCCCGCGGTCACGATCAGCTCCTTCTTGCGGCCGGTGATCGCGAGGAATCCGTCGTCATCGATCTCGCCGATGTCGCCGCTGGCGAACCAGCCATCCTCGAGGAGCACCTCGGCGGTCGCATGAGGGTTCTTCCAGTAGCCGTCGAACACCATGCCGCCCTTGAGCAGCACCTCGCCGTCGTCGGCGATCTTGACACTCGCGCCCGGAATCGGTTTGCCGACCGATCCGATCCTGAAGTCGTCGGGCGTGTTGAGTGTGGCGGCCGCGGTGGTCTCGGTCAGGCCGTAGCCCTCGAGCACGAGCACGCCCGCCCCGTGGAAGAAGTGGCCGAGACGGGCGCCGAGTGGAGCCCCGCCGGAAATGGCGAAGTCGAGGTTGCCGCCGAACGCGGCCTTCAACTTGCTGTAGACCAATTTGGCGTACAGGGCGTGCTCGGCCCGGGTGTGCCACTTGACGGAACCGGTGACTGACTGCTTCGAGTAGTCGATGGCGACGTCGTATGCGCGGTCGAAGACCTTGCGCTGAAGGCCCGTGCCGGCTTTGGCCTGAGCGGTGTTGAACACCTTCTCGAACACCCGTGGTACGGAGAAGACCCACGTCGGTTTCAGCATGCCCATCTCGGGAACGAGCTGGGCGGTCCCGGTCGAGAACCCGATCTTGACGCCACGCGTCACGCACCCGACCTGCACGACTCGGGCCAGGACGTGGGCGAGCGGGAGGAACATCAGGGTCGATCCATCCGGCCTGAAGATGGTGTCCATTCTCGACACGACCTGGCGGACCTCCCAGATCAAGCTGCCGTGGCTGATCACGCAGCCCTTCGGCTGGCCGGTCGTGCCCGAGGTGTAGACGAGGGTGGCCGGGTCGGCGTGGCGGATGGCGGCGATCCGGGCGTCGACCTCCGCCTGGTCGATGGCGGCGCCTGCTTCCACCATGTCGTCGAGCCCGCCGCCGGTCGCGACGAAGACGTGCCTGCACGCCGGGAGTCGCTCGGCGACCTCCTCATAGCGTCGCCTCAGCTCGTCACTGTCGCAGAACAGTGCGACGGCCTCGCTGTTGCCGACGATCCATTCGACCTCATGCGGCGATGACGTTTCGTACACCGTGACGGTCGTCGCTCCGGCGAACCAGATCGCGTAGTCGAGGAGCGTGAACTCGATCCGGGTCTTCATGAAGATGCACACCCGGTCGCCGGGCGAGATGCCGAGCGCGATCATGCCGGCGGCGAGTTGACGCACCCGTCGCACGAACTCGGCGGTCGACACGTCGACGAACTCGTCACCCTGGCGGGTCGCGAGCGCCGCGTGGTCGGGGTCGCGGCGGGCGTTGTCGAGCAGTGCGGTGACCACGTTGTCCCGGTCGTCGATGTAGACGACACCGGGTGCGGTGTACTCCTCCACGCCCTCGACAGTACCCCCGCGCGTCGGAACGCGCGCACATCGACCGGTCGGCCAGTGCGTTGGTGGCCGGCACGGTCCGAGGGATGTGCGTCACGCTTCGAGGATGCTGCGGGCACATCCGACGATCACGTCGGCTGCCTGTACGCCGGCGCCGGAATCGGTTGCAGGGGTTCGCGCTTGCTGTCGGGTCAGGCGAACGGTTGTCCGGCATTTGCCCAGTACCGCGTCGACCCGGCTGGCGGTCACGCGCCGTGGGCGTTGCAGGTGATCGAGGTGCGCGGCGACCGCATCGAGGCGATTCACGCGTTCCTCGACACGGCCGAGGCGTTCGACCGTTTCGGCTTCCCGGCACACCTCGACTGAGACACCCGACCGGTGCGACGGTGATCAGTCGTCGTGGTTGCCGATCTTCACGATCGAGCCGGTGACGCCGCCACACGGATTGTCCGGCCCGACCGGGGTCGGGAAGCTCGGACACACGCTGTTGTTCGACACGAAGACCGCGTTGTCCTCGCCGACAGCAACGCCCGACGGGAAGTTGAGCGTTCCCGGAGGGAGCACCCATGACGTTGTCATCGTCTTGACAGCGAGCTTGATCACGCTGCCCGCATAGATGTCGGAGATGTACACGTTGCCCTTCCGGTCGGCGGCACACCCACCGGCCGCAACGAGGAAGCTGCCGTCGGTCGACGTGACCGCCGAGGGCGCCAGGGTGACACTGGTTCCGTCGACGAGGTAGATGCTCCCGTTGAGGTCGGCGACGACCACCTTGCCCTTGGTCGGGGCCACGCACGTCGGCACCGCGTCGTATGCGTTGGCAGCGGGGCCGGGAGCGGGATTCGGGAAGGCCGCGACGACGCGCGGTGCGCCTCGTCGGGGCACGAAGGTGAGGGTGTTCGAGCCTCCGTCGACCACGTACTGGCCGCCTCGTGAGCCGGCGAGTCCGTACGGATTCGCGTCACCCGGCTGGAAGTCGGGGTTGTCGGCCCACCCCGGCTGATAGCTCGGATCGCCGGCGCCGATCGTGGCCTTGTTGTCGATCGTCCATTGGAAGTTGAAGGCGCCGACGTCCTGTTTCCACATCGCTCGGCCGTGTCGCCCGGAACGGAAGAGGTGGCCGAGTTGCTTCTGTGCGGCCTGAGTCACCTTGCGGCATGCCGGCGTTCCTCCGCACATGTCAGCGGGTGGCACCCCCACGTCGTTGCCGCCCATCAAACCGACGATGCCGTCGTCGCCCTTCACCACTCCGGTGGCGCCGATGGCGAACAGCGGTTCACCGATCGAGAGAAGACCGGTCACGACGTCGCGCCGAGCGCCAGTGCGCGTGTCGACCCGGCTGATGCGTCCGGAGAGACCTGCGCACAGGGCGCCACCCTCTTCGGTTCCGATGCCTTCGAAACAGACGTCGCCCGCCTCGCCGCTCTCGGCAACGTAGAGACGATGGTCGTCGAAGGCGAGCCCACGTGGATTGCGGAGCCCCTCGACGACCGTTCGGTACGGGGCATCGGTGGTGTGCCCCGCACTGGCAACCCCGGCACTCGAGACCACGAGTGTGGCGGGCAGAAGAACGGCAACGGCGGCGCGACGAACGCGCCTGACGACGACTGACATGTTCCCTCCGGGCATCTCCGGCTCTCACCAGCGAGACCCGGGCGGCGATCTCGGCCCCCACGCCGTACCGACGATCGTGCGCTCATCGATGCCCGTTGTCAACGGGTCGATCCACAGACACGCGGGAGGAGTCGCGGCGTCGTGAATCGGAGACTCCGCGCTGCAGACGGAGAGGTCGACATCGGCAATGCTGATGAGCCAGTCCCCGGGTGTGGGAGCACGAGCAACGAGGAGCACGATGTGACGAACACGATCGAACGGGTGGGTGTGGTCGGCTGTGGTCTGATGGGCTCGGGCATCGCCGAGGTGTGCGCGCGGGCGGGCCTCGACGTCGTGGTCCGTGAAGTCGATGCCGCGGCGAGCGAGTCGGGTCGCAAGCGGATTCTCGGATCACTCGATCGAGGGCTTGGCTCGGGCAAGCTGACCGAGGACGAGCGCGACGCAGCGGTGGCACGGCTCGCCTTCACGACCGACCTCGGTGAACTCTCCGATCGGCAGCTCGTGGTGGAAGCGATCGCCGAGGACGAGGCGCTGAAGACGGAGGTGTTCTCGACGCTCGACAGGGTTGTCGAAGACGGCGATGCGATCCTCGCGAGCAACACCAGCTCGATTCCGATCATGAAGCTCGGCATCTCCACGCGGCGTCCCGAACACGTCGTCGGCATCCACTTCTTCAACCCGGTTCCCGTCCTGCGGCTGGTCGAGCTGGTGACGAGCCTGATGACATCGCCGGAGACGGCGACCCGAGCCGAGACGTTCGCCACGGACGTGTTGCAGAAACGAGTCATCCGCAGTACCGACCGCGCCGGCTTCGTCGTCAACGCATTGCTCATCCCGTACCTGCTGTCGGCGATCCGCATGTTGGAGTCGGGTTTCGCAACGGCGCAGGACATCGACACCGGGATGGTCGAGGGCTGTAGCCATCCGATGGGGCCGTTGCGACTGACCGATCTGATCGGGCTCGACACCACGCTGGCAGTCGCCGACAGCCTGTACCAGGAGTTCAAGGAACCGCTGTACGCGCCGCCCCCTCTGCTGTCACGAATGGTCGAAGCCGGGCTGCTCGGCCGCAAGACCAACCGTGGGTTCTACGAATACCAACCCAGGTGACATGCCGCAGTTTCGGTCGTGGTGGGGGAACAGGAGCGGGCGCCCAGAGGTTGTCACCGCTCGGCGGCCGGTTGTAGCTCCGTGGACGGAACGCGACGTTCGGCCGTCGACGTCGACAAGGAGGAGAGAACGATGGAGACGACGACCGAGCGCGCAGTCCTTGCGGGCGGTTGCTTCTGGGGGATGCAGGATCTGATTCGCAAGCGACCCGGCGTGATCTCGACACGCGTGGGCTACACCGGCGGCGACGTCGAAAACGCGACCTATCGCAACCACGGCACGCATGCGGAGGCGATCGAGATCGTCTTCGACCCTCAACACGAGTCGTTCCGCTCGCTGCTCGAGTTCTTCTTCCAGATCCACGATCCGACCACCAGGAATCGTCAGGGAAACGACGTCGGCGCAAGCTACCGATCGGCGATCTTCTACACCGACGAGACCCAGCGGGCCGTCGCCGAGGACACCATTGCCGACGTCGATGCGTCCGGGCTGTGGCCCGGCAACGTGGTGACCGAGGTCGCGCCCGCGGGTCCGTTCTGGGAGGCGGAGCCCGAACATCAGGACTACCTGGAGCGGTATCCGGCCGGCTACACCTGTCATTTCGTTCGACCGACCTGGAAGTTGCCGCGCCGCGACGCCATCCGCTGATGCCGGCGGCGGACGAAACCGGGTTCTGGTGGTCGGGTAGCGGGCGGCTCGGATCGCCGAACTGCCATCTACAATCGGCTCTCGTTGCCGGTGCGAGCGGCTGGTTCTCCAACCCTTCGCCCGGCCCAGCCTCTGTAGCTCAGTGGATAGAGCATCGGTTTCCTAAACCGTGTGTCGCAGGTTCGATCCCTGCCAGGGGCGCCATATAACACCTGGTAGATGGCCCTCTCGCCGGAACCGCCAGACGGTCAATCGCCAGTTGTCCCATATCTGTCCCATATCAGCTAGCGTGGCGAACGTGGCACGAGGGAGCATGCGCCTCAAGCGAGATCCCGACTACTGGGAGCTTCGTGCGTACGCGGGGCGTGATCCGATCACCGGCCGACCGAGGTATGTCAGCCGCACGTTCCGCGGCGGAAAGCGCGACGCCGGCAAAGCACTGACCCAGTTCGTCGCCGAGATCGACGTGAAGGGGACCCAAGCCGACCTCTCGGTCGACGGCCTACTCACCTCGCACATCGATCATCTCGAGCAACGCGGTCGAGGGGCGCGGACGATCGAGGGCTACCGAGGGATCGCTCGAGGTGTAGCGGCGGATCGCGTCGGTCGCCGGCAGCTCAGCGAGGTCGGCCCGAAGGACTTCGACGACTTCTACGACCGCCTCCGGTCGCGGGGTCTTTCGCCTTCGACAGTGCAGCGCTATCACGCTCTGCTCGGGGGAGCGTTCCAGCAGGCAATGAAGTGGGGCTGGGCGTCACGCAACGTCGTTCGACTCGCCACACCTCCGGCGGTCCCTCGCCAATCCCGAACGGTGCCGACCCCCGAGGTCGTCGCCGCGCTGCTCCGCGCTGCGGTCGAGAGTCGGAATCCGGAGAACCATGTGGCGTTCCGTTTGCTGGCAGCGACTGGCGCTCGACGCGGCGAGGTGTGTGGGTTGCGTTGGTCGTCGGTCGATCTCGATGAGCGGACGATCTGGATTCGGCACGCGGTCGCCCGGCTGGTGTCGGGCGAACTGATCGAGAAGGATCCGAAGTCTCATCAGACTCGGCAGGTGTCAATCGACCCGACGACGTGTCAGGTCCTTCGGGATCACCGCGAGTACCAGTTGTCGATTGCGTCGCAGGTCGGCTGTGCGTTGCGCTCGGATGCGTTCGTGATCGCCGACCTGGTCATCGACCCGACCGGTGGTGTGCCGGTACGTCCCGACCGATTGACGCAGGCGTTCAAGCGGCTCACCGATCGGGTGCCGGGCGCAGCCAACGTTCGGCTTCACGACCTTCGCCACTGGTACGCCACGACACAACTCGACGCGGGCGAATCCCTGCCCGCCGTCGCCGCGCGTATCGGCGATCACGTCGAGACGTTGGCGAAGGTGTACGCGCATCGAGGACACCGCAGCGACCGTGCCGCAGCCGATGAACTCGGCGCCCGCCTCGACAGCGGATCCTGACTTCTCGGTTCTGTGGAGCCTCAACGGCCATTGCATAATAGTTCCGAACTCGGTAGTATTCAGATATGGATGTGCTGAGTGTGGCTCGGGTCGCCGACGTGCTGGATGTCAGTCCGCGTCGCGTCCGTCAGCTACTGGAGTCGGGACAGCTGGCGGGACAGCAGCTTGGGCGAAGCTGGGTGATCGATCGGGGCGATGTCGAACGACTCCGTCGCAATGGTGCCGGCCGGCCCTGGAGTGCA
>Ga0316188_10001171_pt1 | contig 12285 bp, 10 predicted proteins | sample Phiworburrow1_MG_FD_204933 | JGI IMG/M metagenome (GOLD analysis project Ga0316188, IMG submission 204933) | Coastal sediment microbial communities from Maine, United States - Phippsburg worm burrow 1 | ecosystem: Environmental > Aquatic > Marine > Coastal > Sediment | place: USA: Maine...
AGCTGATCCACGCCCATGGCCTGGAGGCGGGCTACGTGGCCCTCTGCCCCTTCACCACCCGCCCGCAGAAGCACTGGCTTGCCCCCCGCTGGGCAGAGCTGGCGTCGCGCCTGGGGACGGAGCTCGGCCTGCCCGCGGTCCTGCTCGGTGGTCCGGCCGACCGTGCGGCAGCACTGGAGATCCAGTCCGCCGTTCCGACCTCCACTGCCCCGATCCCCATGGTGCTGACGAACCTGGCAGGCGAGACCAGGCTGCTGGAGGCCGCCGCCCTGATCCACAGGGCGGCCCTGGTGGTGGCAGTGGACACCGGCCTGGGCCACTTGGGCATCGCCTTCGCGCGACCCACCCTGCTGCTGTTCGGCTCCACCTGCCCCTATCGCGACACCACCCGAGCCGATGCCCGGGTGCTCTACCACCCCCTGCCCTGCTCCCCCTGCAAACGCCGCCCGACCTGCCACGGCGCCTTCACCTGTATGAGCCTGATTACGGTCGACCAGATCCTCGCCGAGGCCCGCGTCGTGATGGTGGCGGACAGGGAGGTCCGACATGTCGGAAACGCAGGAGCAGTTTCCGACGAGGTGACGGCTTGAAGATCCTCCACGTAGAGGGCGGCAAACGCCTCTACGGCGGGGCACAACAGGTCCTCTATCTGCTGGAGGGCCTAGCCGCGAGGGGGCATGTCAACCTGCTCGCCTGCCCGGCGGGCTGCGCCCTGGACGAGGCTGCAGCGCCCTTTGCGCAGGTCCATGGCCTGCCCATGCGTGGCGACGCGGACTTGTGCCTCGCCTGGCGCCTGGTCCGGTTGATCCGCAGCACCCGCCCGGACCTGGTACACCTGCACAGTCGCATCGGGGCAGATGTGATGGGCGGCATCGCCGCCCGCCTGACCGGGACCCCCGTTGTCCATACCCGGCGGGTGGACAACCCGGAGCCCCCTTGGATAGTGAACATGAAATACCGGCTCCACGACCGGGTGGTGGCCATCTCCGAGGGCATCGGGCAGGTCCTGTTGTCCGAGGGCCTTCCGGCGGAAAAACTCCAGGTCGTGCGCAGCGCCGTGGATTGGACCCGCTATCAGGGACCCTGCGATCGGGCCACGGCCGCGGCCAAGCTGCATGTACCCGCCGATGCGCTCCTGGTGGGCGTGGTGGCCCAGTTGATCCCGCGAAAGGGCCACCGATTCCTACTCCGGGTCCTGCCGGACCTGGCCAAAGCCCACCCCAGGCTGCGGGTCCTGTTCTTCGGCCAGGGTCCCTTGCAAGCAGAACTGGACGCGGAGATCGCCGCCTTGGGGCTCGCCGACCAGGTCCGGCTCGTCGGCTTCCGGGACGACTTGCACCAATTGCTCCCTTGCCTGGACCTGCTGGTCCACCCGGCCACCATGGAGGGCCTTGGGGTCTCCCTACTCCAGGCCGCCAGCGCCGGGGTGCCCATCCTGGCCAGCCGCGCCGGGGGCATCCCAGAGGCGGTGCGCGAGGGGATCAACGGGGTACTGCTCCCACCTGGGGATGTACCCGCCCTGGGGGCCGCCCTGGGACACCTGCTGGCAGATGAGGGGCTACGCCGCCGCCTCGGTGAGGGGGGCAGAGACCTGATGCAGCGCGAGTTTTCCATCGACGCCATGGTGGCGGGCAACCTAGCCGTCTACCACTCACTGCTTGGGGGCAGAGGGTGACCGAGATGCAGCCCGAACCGACACCACAGGTGCCGCTCCAGCCCGGCTCGGATACCCCGGCCTGGCCACCCAGTCTGCAACTGGTCGGCAGCAAGGCCCTGGGCGGGGCCGAGCGCTGGTTCGTCCGTTTCGCCGCGGCCCTGGGGGAGGCAGGCGCCCGGGCGGACCTGGGTATCCGCCGCGACAGCGACCTGGATCGCCTGGACCCCCAGGAACTCGGTGGCCTACCCCTTCACCGCCTGCCCTTCCTGAGCGTCTGGGATCCCTGGTCGCGCCTGACCGTGACCCGACTGATTCGGCGCGTCCGACCGGAGATCGTCCAGACCTACATGGGCCGCGCCACCCGTCTGACCCACCTCAGCCCAAGACCGGGTCGCGGCCCGATCCATGTGTCGCGGCTGGGAGGCTACTACCAGCTCGCCCCCTACCGCCACGCCCACGCCTGGATCGGCAACACCAAGGGGCTATGCGACTGGATGGTGCGCCAGGGCCTGCCAGCCGCTCGGGTATTTCATATCTACAATTTCGCCGAACCGGCACGAGCGATCCCGACCGCAGAGATCGCCGCCCTCCGCGCCGAGCTGAACCTACCACCGGACGCCTGGGTGCTGCTGGCCCCCGGGCGCTTCGTTCCGGTCAAGGGCCACGCCGACCTCTTGGAGGCCCTTGCCCTGCTCCCGTCCGAGATCGGAGGACGCCCACTGCGCCTGATCCTGCTCGGCGACGGCATCCTGCGCCCGGAGCTGGAACGTCGGGCCTTGCACCTGGGCATTGGCGACCGCCTGGTCTGGCCGGGTTGGCGCACCGATCCAGGGCCCTTCTTCCGCGTTGCCGACCTGGTGGTCTTCCCGTCCCTGGAGGAGGAGACCCTGGGTAATGTCATCCTCGAGGCCTGGGCATGGGGCCGTCCCCTGGTCACCAGCCTATTCCGCGGGGCCAGGGAGATCGCCCGCCACGGCGAGGACTCCTGGTGCGTCCCTTGCGGCGAACCAAGGACCTTTGCCGAGGGCATCCGGACGCTGCTCGAAGACCCCGTGCTGGCCGCCGACCTCGTACACCGAGGACGTCGGCGCGTGGAGATGGATTTTGGCCGCGAGCCCATCATGGGGCAGTATCGCGACCTCTACCGAGACCTGACCGGGGCCTGACCGGGACCGAGACCGCAGATGGGCATCTCTATTCTCATGTACCACCAGATCGGGCGTTTCCGCCCCATGCGGACGCACCGTGCCAACTACTGCGACGCCGGGCGCTTCAGCCGTCAGATGGCCCTGCTGGCGCGCCTCGGCTACCGCGTCCTCGACCTGGATCAGGCCCTGACCTGCCTGCGCGGCGAGGCGCCGACGCCTCCCCGGGCGGTGGTGCTGACCTTCGATGATGCCTACGAGAACTTCGCCGAACACGCCTTGCCGGTGCTGCAAGCCCACCGCTTCCCGGCGACCGTCTACGCCATCGGTGCCTGGCTGGGCCAACCCATGGCCTGGGCAGGCAACGAACCGGGGCGGGCCCAGCCGCCGCTAATGAGCGGGGCGCGACTGCGCGAGATCCGCGCCGCAGGTATCCAGGTAGGGTCCCACTCCATGCACCACATCAAGTTGGGAGAGGTCTCGCCGGAGGTCCAACGCCGTGAGCTGGCAGACAGCAAGGCGGCCCTGGAGGACCTGCTCGGAGCACCCGTACACCACCTCTGCTACCCCTTCGGCAGCTTCAACCTGAACGCGGTTCGATCGGCAGCGCAGGCGGGCTATACCAGTGCCACCACCTGCCTGCGCGGCGCGGCCACCCAGGCAGACCACCCCCTGGCCCTGCCGCGGAAGGCCATCTCCTATGGCGACAACCTCATCGGCTATTGGTGGAAACTCGCCATGAAGGACGCGCCCAAGCCGACCCTCGCCGAGTGGCGGCAGCGCCTGGCCTCGGAGACCCACTGATGCACAGCCTGTACAACCTGCTGCTCTACATGGCCCTGCCCTTCGCGCTGCTGCGCCTACTCTGGCGCAGTCGGCGCCTGCCCGCCTATCGGGACCGCTGGGGCGAACGTCTGGGGTACTACGACGGCGCCGACCTCAAGGCCCGCTTCTGGATTCACGCCGTCTCCGTCGGCGAGGTTCAGGCGGCCCAACCCGTCATCCGCCACCTGCTGGAACGTTATCCCGACGCCGGGGTGATGGTCACCACCACCACCCCAACCGGCTCGGCGCGCCTCCGCGCCCTGTGGGGCGAGCGCGTCCGCCACGTCTATGTCCCCTATGACATGAGGCCCGCGGTGGAGCGTTTCCTGGATGCGGTGGCCCCGCGGCTGGTCCTGATCATGGAGACCGAGGTCTGGCCAAACCTGCTGGCAGCCTGCCAGGACCGCACCATCCCAGTGGTGTTGGCCAACGCCCGCCTGTCCCAACGCTCCGCCTCGGGCTATGCGCGGCTCGGGGCCTTCGCCCGAGAGACATTCAGCCGTTTCACCGTCATCGCCGCCCAGGCCCAGGCCGACGCCGCCCGTTTCGTCCAGCTCGGCGCCCCACCCGAGCGGGTGCAGGTCACCGGCAGCATTAAGTTCGACCTGCACCTGCCCGCCAGCCTGCGGGAGCAGGCAGAGGTCATGCGCCGCCTTTGGGGCTGCGAGCGCCCGGTTTGGGTCGCTGCCAGCACCCACGACGGGGAGGAGGAACTGCTGCTCACAGTCCATCGCCAGGTCCGCGCCACCCACCCGGATGCCCTACTGGTTCTGGTACCCAGACACCCGGACCGCTTCGAGCGGATCGCCGCCCTGATCGCTCGGGAGGGCATGCCCCTGGCCCGCCGCAGCACCCAGGCCCCCTGCACCGGGGAGACCGCGGTCTTCCTCGGCGACACCATGGGCGAACTGCAGGTCTTCCTGGCGGCGGCCGATATCGCCTTCTTCGGCGGCAGCCTGGTCAAGGTCGGCGGGCACAACCTGCTGGAGGCCGCCGCCGTCGGGGTGCCGTCGGTCATCGGGCCCTACAGCTTCAATTTCGCCACCATCACACGCCTGATGGTGGCGGAAGGGGCCGCGGCTCAGGTAGCCGACGCGGCTGGCCTGACCCGACAGGTCAGCGACTGGCTCGGCGACGCCACGGAGCGGGCCAGGGTCGGCGAGAACGCCCTGCGCGTCATGGCGGAGAACCGCGGTGCACTGCCGCGGTTGTTGGCTTTGGTAGACCGATTGTTGGGGTAGTATCGGGCGCGGATTCGAGAGCCGACGTAAAGCGCCGACTCATTTCATGCGCACGGGATCGCTCCGACAATCCGGGACACGGTACACCACCACCTCCTCTTCGGCGGTCCGATAGTAGATTGCATAGGGAGAGCGTTTGGCGAGCAGGCGGTAATAGCCGAAGTGAAGCGAATGGATTCCAACACAAATGTTGTCGCTCGCGTTATTCCGCCAGCTTTTCCCAGAATAATACGTGCCGGATCTGCAGGATTCCGCCACCATTGAGGCCGAGGCCGAGGCGTGCAAGCCTCGACTATGCCAACAACCCTTATGTACTCGATACGGCCGCAACCGACCCGGCCCCAAAGTGGGAACCACCACGAATCTGACCACTGTCGCTCCCGGCGGAACTCGAGCCAGTCGCCTGTTGCGACTTACCGATTCCAGGTGCGTCGGGTGCCTCCTGCCGACCCAATCCAGCCGCCGATGTCCCGGGAATCAATGGCCGCAGTCGAGCGGATAGCCGACACTCGCCACCTCCACGAGTTAGAGAGAGTGTCCCTGGAATCCGTTCGGCGACGCGGATGCCAGGCAGGCCGACCAGCACCAGGCCCAGCGGTGGTAGCCGAAGGAAGTTGCGCACCGGACAAGACAGCCACCACCAGAGCCCGTCGCTGTCGACCAGACTCATGGCCCGGATGGTTTGAAGGTTTGAAGCTTGGGATTGGCCGTCGCGTTGGACGTTGCACTTCAACTGCCGGCCGAGCCACACCGCCAGTTGCGGCAGCAGTATCAGCAACAGGGTGCCGGGCGCGACTCGCGACACCCGGTCCCACAAGCGGTTGCCGGGGCGCTCCACCCGATTGATTGAGCCAGCTGCCGTTGCCGTTCATCGCGTTCCCCGTTAGCTGGTGCCCCAATGGGCTGAGGGGAGCGCTTGTTCGTTGTCATCCCGCGGCGGTCGCTGAGTCTTGTTGCGCGTCCCGATGTCGCCGGCTTGTGCTCAGTCCATGCCCTCCCTGAGGTCGACCAGTGCCTTGTCGAAGCTGTCGACCTTGATCAAGCCAAGGCGCGGGTACTCGATGTCGATGATGATGAACACCGCAATCGCCATGACGGCAGGGAAGGCGATGACGTGTAGCCAACTGCGTGAGCGCCCGCCGGACATGCCATAACCGGCGAGCAAGGCGCTCGCCATGGCCATGAGATAGAGCAGTCCATAGATGACCGTCGGCGGATGCATCTGGGCCGCCATGGTCCGCGAACTGGCGATGTCGAACATCTCGTTCAGGGCTGGTAGCAGCAGCTTGATCGCGTCCGGCATCGCGCCGGTCTGTTGGCCGTTGGCGAGGGCCGCGTTCCAGATGTCCTTTTGCAGGTCATTCGCCCTCCCGACCGCGGCATACGCGGCCTCCAAATCGGGTAGTACGCGATACACGTCCAAGCGGGCATCCAGGTACTGCCGAAACATCTCACGCATTGCCGGCTGGGTGTTGGTCGGTAGCAGATCGACCCGCAGATAGGCGGTACCGATTGCGTTGCTCTCCTGAACGACGAGATCGCGGCGCGCGTCGAAACGCGACGCGGCTCCGGAGAACGTGAACGCGATCAACAGACCGAGTAATGCAAAGACGGCCCCTTCGACGGCGCCTGTACCGGCGCGCGCACCTTCCGGATCGCTGGCGAGCCGCTTGTTACCGACACGGCGGCCCACCTCGAGTAGAACGAGCATCGCGAAAAACAAGGCGATGGCAGTCAGCGTTGTGCTGAAGGTTTGGTACATGAATAGATTCCTGGTCAATCTGCAGTGGGTGGATAAGGCTTGTCGTCCAGTAACGCGTGCGTTTGCCGGTGTCGTTGTCAGGCCGCCGACTCACCGATGGTTTGATCGGTGAGCATGAGGCTGCGATCCGATGCTCAACGGCATCAACGCAAAGCCCGCGATCACTCGACCAGTTCGAAATCGCCCGGCTTCCAGGTCTTGTCGAACCAGGGTTCCAGTGGGCCATACAGGCGCAGCAGCACGTTGTAGCCCTTTACGGGCATGGTCTGGATCCAGTTGCCTTCGTGTCCCTTCGGCGCTTGCGGGCCGAACCACATCGTGTAAGAACCATCGGCATTGGCCTTCACGGACGGGTTGTTGCTGTCCAGGCCGCCGGTTTTCTGATCGGTTTCAAGTACCGAACGAGTCTGGTTGTCATACACCATGAAAGACCAGAAGTCCTTGGCGGGAACGGGGCCGGGGAGAGTGACCTTGTAGGTCTTGCCGCCGTCGAGGTAGTTGCCTTCCGAATCGTGCGCACCGATCGCGTAGACAGAGCCGGTGCCGACCGCCGGCTTGGCCATGGCCGGTGTGATGGCGGTGGCGTAGTAGTGGAACATGATGCGGTCATCCAGCACCCGCTCGCCGTTGTTCATGAATTCGTGGCTGCCACCCGTGAAGCAGGAGTACCACTGGCGCTTGCCCGGATAGAAGTAGGCGCTCTCGTAGCGGGGACGGAACGTGATCGAGCGGGCCGTGGCATTGCCGATGGCCACGCCCTCGGTGAGGATCTTCTTCATCCGGTCATCAGGCGCAAACGGCTTGCCCTTCTTGATCCCGATCGCGGCGAACTGGCCCACGATTTCAGGATTGAAGGCATCGGCCGGCTCATATTGGACGACCGCGTTCAACTCCGCCCAGTAGTCATAGTCGTTCGCGTGGATAGTGTTGATCTTCGCACCTGACGCGTTGACCACTCTCCCCTTGGGCGGATTGTTCAGCTTGGAAAGGGGATAGATGCGGAACTGGGTCCTGAGGCCCAGCGTGGCGGCTTCCAGGTCGCCGTCCTGGACCAGCGCGCGCAAGAACATCCAGTTGCGGTAGGTGGGGGTCTTCACGACGCGGTAGCCGTCGGGAAGCTGACCCTTGTAGTCCGGACCGACAAAGACATACTTGCCGCCCTTCCCCTGGTTCGGCCCGGTTACCCCGAGGTCCGTGACCCAGCGGAAGAAGGCGTCGTCCACCGCCCCGACGAGACGCCCGGCAGGGACTTCCACGATGGCCGGTTCATCCTTTACGTTGATCTCGGCAAAGGCGTAGGGCGTGGTCGTCTGGGGCGTCAGGAGCAGGCTTCGGGCGTCGTAGAGCTTTTCCCACAGCACCAGGTCGCCCGGTTTCGCGCCGGCCTGCTTCAGGCCTTCCAGCATGGCGTAGATGGAGGTGGCCGGAATGCCGTTGAGAAACGCGTCGACGGCGCGAGACAGGTCGATGAAGTCGTAGGTCTTCCTGACCGTGGCCTCGCTGGGCATGCCGTCAGTGAAGTCAAGTTCACCCAGCATCTCCGTCTGCACCTTGTCCGGTGTGATCAGACTCTGCGGCACATCGGCCTTGTACTTGGGTTCGGCAAAGGCGGCTGAAGCGAGCAGCGTGGTCGCGCATACCGCAGCCGCAATGCCGGTCGAGAGAGAGTGGGCAGTCTTCATGTCGGTGTCCTGTTGCTTTCCTGATTGGGCATCACGCGGCCAGCCTACTTCACCAGCTCGAAATCACCCGGCTTCCAGGTCTTGTCGAACCACGCCTGTTCCGGGCCATACAGACGGAGCAGAGAGTTCCAGCCCTTGCCGGGCACGGTCTGCACCCAGTTGGATTCGTGACCCTTCGGCGCGGTCGGGCCAAACCAGACATCGACAGAGCCGTCCTTGTTGATGACGACACCTTCCTTCAGGCTGCTGATGCTGGGGAACTGCTGATCGGTCTGCAGCATCGACCGGGTCTGGTTGTCATAGACCACGAAGGACCAGAAGTTCCTGGCCGGGATGCCGGGCGGCAGGTGGATCCTGTAGGTCTTGCTGCCATCCAGCGGCCTGCCTTCGGAATCAGTGGTCGCTGCGGCGTATTGCGAACCGACGCCGACCATCTTCATCGCCATGGCGGGCGTGACGCCGGTGGCGTAGTAGTGGAACAGGACGCGCCCGTCCAGGTTGCGAACCCCGGGCTGCGTCAGGAACTCGTAGCTGCCTCCCGGGAAACTGGTGAACCACTTGCGATCCGGATAGTAATAGACCCCCTCCAGGCGGGGGCGGAACGTCAGGGCGCGCGCCGTTGCATTACCCACGGCCACCGCTTCGGTGAGGATCTTCTTCATCCGGGCGTCCGGCGCGAATTCCTTGCCCTTCTCGATGCCGATGGCGGCCAGCACGCCCAGCGTTTCCGGATCCAACGCCTCATTTGGTTCGGACTGCACGATCGAGTTCACCTCTTCGTAGAAGTGAAAGTCGTTGGCGTGAATCGTGTTGAATTCCTTGCCCGAGACGTTGATGAACTTCATCGGTGGCGGGTTGCCCGCATCGGAGAGCGAATAGACCTTGTAGAACTTTCTCGTCTTGTCGAGGGACGTCTTCGTGCTGCCGTTGTCGAGGAAGCCACGATAGAACATGAGGTTTCCAAAGGTCTTCGTGCGCAGCACGGTATAGCCTTCCGGCACATCACCTTCGTAACCTGGTGGCAGCAGCAGAAACTTGCCGCCCTGGCCCTTGTCCGGACCCGCGTTGCCGAAGTCGCCCACATACCTGAACCAGTGGTCATCGATGATGCCGAGGACGTTCGGTGGTGTTTCGATCACCAGCGGACCGTCGCTGACGTCGAGCCACGCCATGTGGTAGACGCTCTCGGTATTGGGGGTCAGGAAGAGCGACTTCGAGTCCATCAGGTTTTCCATGATGAGCAGGGTCTGGTTGTTCACCGCACCCTGGCTGGCCCAGCCGACACGGATCGCTTCCGCCGACGCACCCGGCATGGCGTTGAGGAACGCCTGTACCCCACGCATGAAGTCGAGGTTGTCGTAGACCTTCTGCGTGGTGGCATCGTCAGGAAATCCGTCGAAATATGAGAGCGTGCCAATACGCGTCTCGACGCTGGCCGGCGTGGTGATGCCTTCGGGTATGCCCGTCGTCATCTTCATCTTCGGCGCGTCAGCGGCGCTGGCGCAGACTGCCGCGAGCGCGCAGCCAACGACGAGTCCAGGGATTGCGATTGCAGTGAATTTCATGAGTCCATGTCCTTCAAGAATGGCTGTAACTGCTGGCGCGGGTTGTTGAACCCGGACGTCGCCCGGGACGCCTGCTAAGGATGGGTTCCGGCTGGCTCTATCCGGCAGGCGCAGGGCACACCTGTTTCCTGCCGCCTAGCCCGTTTCTTACCGCCGAGCCGAGTATTTTGGCGCATTGTCGCCTCGCCAACCTGACTATTCGGATCAGTTATTTGACATTTTAGCTCAACTTCCCGTGCCGTCGCTTCAGGCGAGCCATGACGGGGAACCGCTGGTCGAACCGGCTACCGGTCCCTTCGGGCCTCTCCTGCCCGATACTCCTGCGGCGTCATGCCGGTCAACCGCATGAACGCGCGATCGAACGCACTGAGCTCCGAGTAGCCGACCCTGAGCGCTATCTCGCTGATCGGCACCTTGGTCTGGCCAAGTGCCGCCTTGGCGATGTCCTCCACGACGCCGTCGCGCAATTCGCGGTAGGTGAATCCCATCTGCTTCAGACGTCGCTTCAGGGTGCTGACCGACACCCCCAGCTTGCTGGCGATACTGGCCTCATCAGACTGCCCCCGATCCAGGCTCTCAAGAATCAGCAGCCTGACCTGGCGCACCAGGTCGTCTTGGTCATGGATCCCGGCTAGCAGCTTGTCGGCATGCTGGGTCAGCACGCGCAGCAGCCCGGGATCGGTCTCGCTGATGCGATAGCCCAGAACATCCGCAGAGAACTCCAGGCTGTTGATGGCATGCTTGAAATGCAGATTCGAACCGAAGACCTGGCGCAGCTCCCTCCGGTCCCGTGGCGCCGGATGCGTGAACGTGGTTGTCTCTGGAGTCCAGTCGGCAGAGGCTCCTCGCCGGATCAGGTGCACCAGGAAACCCAGCGTCCATTCGTTGTCGTGGCGCGCCGAGACGGTCGCGGGCGCCTTGACGTTGTAGGTAAGCCTGGCCGTTGCGCCTGACACGGAGAGATCCAATGTAGCACCCCGATAGAAGGTCGGGTAGTACCGGCAGGCGATCTCCAGGGCCTCGCCCACGGTGGGAGCGTTCATCAGGAGGTATCCGTAGATGCCCAAATCCGAGGTTTGAGCCAGTTCGATCATGCGCAAACCGAAATTGCTGTCTCCACTCAGCACCGCGCATTCGAGAAGAATGGTATTGACCATTTCAGGCGTGAGCGTCTCGGGAGAGGACATCACCTGATGGATTTCTTCAGGTAGCCGCTGCGTTAGCTTCTGAGCATCCACCCCGCCTCGGGCGAAAGTCTCCAGGAGCCACGCTCCAGGCTGCTTGTTGTCCATCAAATGTTTACCTCACCAGCCAGCGCCGACTGATTATGGCTGCGGCCTGATGGGCTTCCTGTCACACGCTCGGTGGATACCTCAGCCATCCGTCCTTTCAGACACCAGCGAACAGGGGTGAAACGGGGGGATGAGCCTGGCGCGCATGCGCGAAGGCCTGGATGACGCTTGCAAGCCAGTTCTCGTTTCATGCTCCTACGCTCCGCTGCTGCATAGCAGTTCGATCTCGAAATCGGGAATTCTCATTTACACTGGTTGCGAAGCGCCAGCTTCGTAACCTCCTTCACCGAAGCTCCGCTTCGCGAGACGCGCACAGGTTCCACCGAGACTCAATCTGTGGCCCACGCTGAGTCCATTCACCTCAGGCACCGCACTCGACTTGTCCTGGGGCCTTGCAGTCAAGCCAGGCGCCTCGGGAACCAGATGCGACCTGCGCCGACGCCGTATTACGCCCTACGAGCGACGGGCCGAACCACCCCGCCGCGATGGCGCCCTGTCGTCGGGCTCCCCGCCGAATGCGGTGGACAGCGACACGGCGGGTGGATCCGAAAAGCGAACCACGAGGTGGAGGGACCCGCCCATGGGGATAAGGTGGATATAAGGGACCGGTCAAGATAAGGAGTGGGGATAGGGGGCCGGGATAAGGCGGGATAGGCGACCAGGGTCAAGTATTTCGATCTGTCGGGCGGCCGCTTGACATCCCGTAGCCGTCCCGAACCGAACCATGCTCGGGGACCGCTTCTGGCCGGCTGCGGTCGTAACGATAACCCAAAACCAGTGCCAAATTCGGAGCCTTTCGGAGAGCGCTGAAGACGGTGGAGCAGTCCGAGCGAGTTGCCGCGGTCTAATCTGAGCAAATCTGCTGAGATAAAGTGAGCGCTAACACCTACCGGCGGTTCTTCGAACGCTGCGACATGGCGCCAATGGACCGTACGGTATTCGATCTTGCCACCAAACTCCGCGTCCAATACAGCATCAAGACGCCGGATGCCCTGCACCTCGCCATGGCGCTCGTCACTGCCTGCGCGGAGCTTTGGACCAACGACGAGCGCTTGGCCTCCGCGGCGGAGGGCAGAATTCGGACCATCACCTGGGACGAGATAGCCGGCAAAATCC
>Ga0316188_10001172_pt1 | contig 12265 bp, 8 predicted proteins | sample Phiworburrow1_MG_FD_204933 | JGI IMG/M metagenome (GOLD analysis project Ga0316188, IMG submission 204933) | Coastal sediment microbial communities from Maine, United States - Phippsburg worm burrow 1 | ecosystem: Environmental > Aquatic > Marine > Coastal > Sediment | place: USA: Maine...
GGTTGGTGCGATTTGCATATAGCAAAACTATAAATCGCCCTGTGTTTAGGGAATTGGCTCCTTTCAACTATTATGATTTTGATAGAAACAGCGATATATTCGGAAACCCGAAATTGAAGGCAGCCCTTATTCACAATCTGGATTTACGTTGGGAGTATTATCCTTCAATATCCGAAAGCATTTCATTTGGTCTGTTCTATAAGAAGTTCATTAATCCTATTGAGCAATATTTAGAATTGGGCTCAAACCTTCGATATGGGTTTTTGAATGCCAAAGAAGCCTCCACCTATGGTCTAGAAATAGAAATTAAGAAAACATTGGAAGGGCTGACGTTTAGCAAATTTTTAGATAAATTTTCCTTTAGTTTAAACGCTGCCTTAATTAGCAGTGCCATTGTGCTTCCCGCTGATAAAGAAAATTTAGACCACAACAGGGCCATGCAAGGACAATCGCCTTATATATTAAATGCCAATTTATTCTATACAAACCCTAAAAGGGGTTGGCGGTCAAGCCTTCAATATAATGTATATGGAAAAAGAATTTTTGCAGTTGGCGATAACGAACAAAATCCCACTCAATATGAAATGCCAAGAAATCAAATTGATCTAACTGTGACTAAACAAATTGGTGACCGTATTCAGATTAGCTTTGGCATAAAAGACATTCTAAATCAACCATTCCGACTGATACAAGACTCAGACAGAAACGGAAAAATCAATAAAATTGATGAGCCTATTCAAACCTTTAGAACAGGTCAATACACAGCGATCGGTTTAAATTGGAAATTCAATGGAAAAACCCCGTAGAAAAAACTCCAAACACTAAAATTTAAGAATAAAATTTTATGAAAACTTCAAAAAAAACTACAATATTTTACTTCATCTTCCTATCCATGCTATTTTTTTCCTCTTGTAAGGATAACAACCCAACCCCAACCCCAACTCCAACAACCTCAAATGGAAAAAAAATTATACCAGTCTATGAGCCTATTACAGAATCAACAACTTGGACTAATGAAAACAGATATTTGATTAAAGGCAATGTATATGTCGTAGCCGGAGCTGAACTTACCATCCAGGCCGGTACCACCATATTCGGTGATAAGTTATCAAAAGGGGCGTTAATTGTATGTCGCGGTGCCAAAATACACGCCAACGGAACTGCCTCGGCGCCGATAGTTTTTACCTCCGCAGCTTCGAAAGGATTCAGAAATTCCGGAGATTGGGGTGGGGTGGTTATTTTAGGACGCTCCCCTAACAATCAATCTAACGACCAGAGCATCGAAGGTATTTCGGCCCCTGAAGGTGATAGCGGAAAATATGGAGGCACAATTGAAAATGACAACTCCGGTGAGTTTACTTATGTAAGAATTGAATATGCCGGTGTTGCATTATCTCCTGACAATGAGTTAAACGGTCTTACGTTTGGTAGCGTTGGAAGTGGAACTACAATTCACCATGTTCAAGTGTCTTTCGGCGGTGATGACTCATTTGAATGGTTTGGCGGATCTGTTAATACAAAATACTTAGTGGCATATTCCAGTTGGGACGACGATTTTGATACCGATTTTGGGTACAGAGGTAAAAATCAATTTTTAGCCTCTTTTAGAAACCCTAACCTTGCCGACAAATCCGGTTCTTGTTCATTTGAATCCGACAACGATGGCAGTGGCTCCGGCAAGACTCCGTTAACTTCTGCCGTCTTCTCGAACGTTACCTCTTTTGGTCCATGGGTCTTTGCCCCTTTAAATCAAGGTAATCTGTCTAGATCCAATGCCAATGCCAACTTTACCCGCGGAGCACATATAAGGCGTAATTCTGCCCTAAAAATTTACAATTCAGTTATAGTGGGATGGGGTGCGCAACAAGGTGTCTATTTTGATAAAACTAATGCCGATGCTGCTTTTAAAAGTAATTATCTGGCTAGAACACTCGGAAACGTAAAAGAAAAAAATGAAGGCACTCTGTTTGATGATTCAAAATTTGATAATGATAATTTTATACAGGAAGACCAATCTACTGTAGATTTATCGGCAATATTAACAGGGATGACCGGCTCGATGAATATAGCTAATCTAACCTTCCAACCATCGCCAAACTCAATACTATTATCATCTAAAACAATCACTACTGACGGGCTAGAACAAACATCATACATTGGTGCTTTCGACGGAAATTCAAACTGGATGGAAGGATGGACCAATTTTGACCCACAGAATACAGATTATTGACAATCAAAATATTATCTCTTCCATTTGATCCAACAGAGAAGTGTTGACATCAGATTAGCAATACTAACCAACATAGAAAAATGGCTTTTACTCAACTCACTTCGGTAAGCGAAGTCTTGAAATAAAAGTTATTTTTTATCACTATCATTTGTCATCATTACTTTTCCTCCAACAACTGTCATCATCACTTCAGTATTCAATAACTCACTTTCATCAACTTTCATTATATCTTTAGAGAGAATTGTAAAGTCGGCAAGTTTTCCTTTCTCAATTGAGCCCTTGAAGTTTTCCTCAAAGGCACCGTAAGCGGCGTCAAGGGTATAAGAACGCAGGGCTTGCTGTCGTGTCATCTTTTCAGACGGCTCATAGCCACCTTCGGGTTCGCCCTTCAAGGTCTTACGGGTGACTGAGGCATAGAATGAGGCTATTGGGTTAACCGGTTCAACAGGAGCGTCTGTGCCATTGACTATTTTCGCCCCCGACTTCAAGAGAGATTGCCACACGTATGCGCCTTCTTTAATTCTTTTTTCTCCCAAACGGTCAATTGCCCATGGGCGGTCGGAAGACATGTGAACTGCCTGCATGGCAGGAATAACCCCAAGTTTGGCAAAACGTGGAATATCATTTGGATTCATATGTTGGGCATGTTCAATTCTAAATCTAAAATCCTGCTTTTCTTTTGCCTCGCTAAATGCCTGCTCATATCTATTTAATACTTCTTGATTTGCTCTGTCTCCAATGGCATGAGAACAAACTTGAAAACCGGCTTTTATCGCCCTTCTAGAAACTGAAAGAACGGAATCCATAGAAACTGTGGCCATACCGTAAAAGCCGGGACGGTCTGAATATGGTTCCAAAAGCCAAGCCCCTCTTGATCCTAAGGCCCCATCGCAATATAGTTTAACAGACCTGATGGTCAGCCAATGAGATGAGTCTATTTCAGGACCTTTATTAAACCACTCATTAACAAGAGGTTCGTCTCTACCCGAAAGCATGACATAAAGCCTCACTCCCAAAACTCCATTCTTCTTTGCCTCCCTCAAAAACTCAATATCTCTACCATCTGAACCTGCATCTTGAAAACTCGTTATCCCATTTTCCAAGCAAGCCTTTGTTGCCAACTCTATAGCCTTCCTATCTCTTTCATTATCCGAACTCGGAATTTTATCGTTAATAAGACTCATAGCCAATTCATTGAGAATACCTGTAGGGTTCCCATTTTGGTCTCTAATTATCTCTCCACCTTCGCTTGTCAATGATCGAAGACTTTCTTTCGACAATTGATTCAGTCCGGCTACTTTCATTGCGTAGGCATTAACCAATACTGCATGACCACTTGCATGCTTTAGAACAACGGGGTTGTTGGGAGATACCAAACTAAGCTGCTCATGTGTCGGAAATCCCTTAATTAATTTGCTTGGTTCAGGTTCCCATTTCTCTTGATGCCATCCTCTACCTAAAATCCACTTACCTGGCTCGGACTCTAGGGATGCCTTTCGAACCATTTCAATAACCTCGTCATAATTCTTAGCTTTAGTCAAATCAAGGTCTATGATAGAGTATCCTAAACCAATAAAATGACCATGACCCTCAATAAATCCCGGAATCATAGTTTTTCCCATTAAATCAATAACTTTTGTGTCCTTATCAATCCATTCTGAGGCTTCCTTTTTGCCTCCCACGAAGGCAATCTTTTCGCCCTTTACCACCACAGCCTCCGCCTCCGGATGAGATTCATCCATAGTATAAATTGGTCCGCCCATAATTACTACGTCGCCATGTTTTTGACTTGTACATGAAACCGTTAATGCAATTACAACTGTTGCTATTGTCAAACTTGCTTTCATAATCTGAATTTTTAAATTGTTTTTTTTACGAATTTTCTGTTGTCCTATTCTGATACTCAACTCCAAATAGACCCCCAATTTGAGAATTAGAATTTTAATTTACAAATTTGTACAAAATTTCCAACTCTTTATTTTGAAAGTTAAGAAAATATTTTTCATCTATGCTAACGTCGCAAAGAATTTTTGTTGAAAATTTTCCAACCAAACAAAATTATTTCCGTACTACTAACTTGTCGGTAAAACAGTTCGATTTTATTGGCAAGATATTTGTGTTCATAATGTTATAATAATACTCTTAAAAATGAAAAATTTTGTCTCCTATATTATTGCTGCAATACTTGGTAGCGCAATTACTATTGTTAGTTTTAAATGGTTTTATCCTGAAAATCAGAGTGTAAAGATTGAGCATGTTGATAGAGTTCCTTCTGCACAGGCCGGCTTTTATGTTAACGAAAGCGGAGAAACCGTAGCCTTAGACTTCACGGATGTTGCCGATAAAGTCACTAAAGCTGTGACCCATATAAGGTCAACTTCCGAATCCTCTGTGAACTTACCGCAAGGAACTGACCCGTTTCAATTTTTCTTTGGCCCTCAAAATCCAAATCAACTTAGACCTACCCAAAGCACGGGAAGTGGCGTAATTATTAATCCAAATGGTTATATTGCAACTAACAACCATGTAGTTGAGGGTGCCGACAAAATTGAAGTGACCTTAAACGACAATAGGACTTTTGTTGCCGAAGTTGTTGGCTCTGATAAAGATACCGACTTGGCTATTTTAAAAATTGGTGAAAAAGATTTGCCCTCTCTTTCCTTTGTCAATTCCGACAAGGCCAAAGTTGGGCAGTGGGTTTTGGCTGTGGGCAACCCCTTCAACCTAACCTCAACCGTAACTGCCGGCATAATAAGTGCTAAGGGTCGTAACATAGGAATAATCGGAAGCAACGAAACCAATTCGCAAGCAGGAAGAACAGCAATTGAATCTTTTATTCAAACTGATGCTGCCATCAATCCCGGAAACAGTGGCGGGGCTCTGGTGAATCTTAATGGCGAACTATTAGGTATTAATACAGCCATTGCTAGTTCAACGGGGACTTACGCGGGCTATGGTTTTGCAGTCCCTTCCAACATAGTTAGCAAAGTTGTTGATGATTTATTGACCTATGGAACCGTACAACGTGGATGGTTAGGGGTACAAGTTCAAAATGTGGATAGTGACTTGGCAAGAGAGAAAGATCTTGCCGTAAAAGAAGGAGCTTACGTTGCTGATTTTGCTGAAACAAGTGCAGCCAAGGATTCCGGAATTAAAGTTGGAGATGTAGTCGTCAAATTAGACAGCACTAAGATTAATTCTAGTACCGGTCTTATTGAGTATATAGGACAAAAACGCCCCGGCGATAGAATAAAAGTTATTGTCAATAGGGATGGAAAAGAGCACACTTATGAGGTGGTGCTCAAAAACAAAGAAGGGAAAATAGGGGTAGTAAAACCGGAGGAAAAAAGTGTTGCTTCAATTGGTTTAGAAGTTGAGGATGCCAAAGAGTCATTGCTTAAACGGCTAGATTTAGAATATGGCGTGAGAGTAAAAAATGTAGGCAAAGGAAAAATTTCTAGATATACAGACATGAAAATAGGGTTCATCATTACCAAAGTAGATGAAACCCCTGTAAAATCAGCCAGAGATGTAGAAAAAATTATAGATAGCAAAAAGGATGGTGAGTTGATAACCTTTTCCGGTGTATATGAAGGAAACCAAAGAGAGTATATTTATGCTGTAAGGAAATAAAAAGCAAAGCCTCTTTTTGCAACGGATAGGTAATACCTTCTTAATTGTTTCCTTCAGCTAGGTCATCTTTTGTTCAAATTGCCCAACATCATTGTGAATAACATAGATTTTAATAGGAAATGCTTTCCATAGTATCTACTTTCAACAATGTTCCGACCAATACATTGACCCCTTTTACGATAGCTTCAGGAGAAGTGAACTCTTCGGGAGAATGGGATATTCCCCCTTTGCTAGGGACAAACAACATTCCGGTTGGAGCAATTAAAGCCATCTCCTGCGAGTCGTGCCCTGCACCACTTGGCATACGTTTGGAAGAATAACCCAACTGCCTAGCTTGGTTTTCAATTACGTCTTGCAAAACTAAAGAGGTCAGTGCAGGCTCTCCGGTTGCACTAATAGGTGTAAAAGAAATATTGACAGAATATTGCTTTTCAATCAAGCCGGCTTTTTCTTGAATAGAGTCAAACAATTTATCTAAAATTTCATTTTTTAAATCTCTCAATTCTAAACTCAACACCACTTCTCCGGGTATGACATTAGGAACTCCGGGCATGGCCTTTATTCGGCCTACCGTTCCGACTTGGGTTCCGGGAAAAGACCGAACCACTTCATTTACATCCAAAATAAATTTAGCTGCTGCAAGCATAGCGTCTTTTCTTTTATTCATGGGTGTAGTACCGGCATGGTTACTAAAACCTTTAATTTTTACGTCCCACCATCTCAACCCTACAATACCTTGAACCACTCCAATATCAATCCTTTCTTCCTCTAATATTCCCCCTTGTTCGATATGTAGTTCTACGAAAGCATGGAAAGCCCCCTTTTTCCTGGCCACTTCAAATACCTTAGCACTATTTCCGCCCAATCTATCCATCCCCTCTTTATTAGTATATCCGGATGCAGTCATGACCTCAAGGGCTTCCTTGTTAATTTTTCCGGCTATAGCCCTTGACCCAAAAACCCCGCCTTCTTCATTAGAAAATATGATAAATTCTAATGGGTGTTTAGTCATAATTTTTTTTTCTGTGATATACTCTAAAAACTCAATTCCGCCTAAAACTCCAACTTGTCCGTCATAATGCCCCCCGTTAGGAACACAATCAATGTGCGAACCAAAACCGATGGGCGGTAAAGAATCATCTAAACCTTTTCTCTTGGCAATTAAATTTCCGGCAAAATCAATGGTCACCGTCAGTCCCATGGCTTTTAGCTTATCACTAATCCAACCCAATGCCTCAACATTATAATCGCTAAATGCAACCCTGTCATTACCAATAGTTTGATTGTCGCCAAAAGATTTAAGTTTGTTAAAATTACTTTCAATCCTTTGCGCGTTTACTGCCACGTTTTGGGCAACATTTTCCTCAAAACATCCAAAAATTAAGCAAATACAAAGTGTAAGTCGAAACGGAATCATAATAAAAAATTTAAGTGAATTAAAAATTTAAAAAAACAATTATAACAAAATAGTTGAACTAAAAGTCTATTAATTAAGAAAAAAAGATTTGACAAGTCTCCCGCACCAAAATCCGAAAAAAAATATTACTCTCTTGCGAGCGTAACTAGTCCACATTATAACCTTTTACTTTGACAAAAAACTCCTTCCATAATAGATTTAAAATTCCTACAACAATACATTTCTACCAAAAACAAATGGAGAAAACAATGCCTCAATTTGAATAATGAACGGAACAATATATTGATAGTATTTGCTACTTATTTGATTGTCATCAAAGCTGTCATGGTTTCTATTCCATCAAATAAATTTTTAATTTTAATATTTTCGTTCTCAGCATGTTGATTGTTGTCATGGTTAGCAATAGGTGCTGTTATGGTTTTAGCATTCAAATACTTCTCAAATAAAAATAGTGGAAGACTCCCGCCCATTGACGGCTGAACTATTACCTGATCTTTTGTAGTTGATTTAACTGCATTTATAACTTGCTGTGCTATAGGCAAGTCAAGGCTGGTACGCTGTGCATTGTAGCCATCGGTGCCTGAAATAACTTTGGCGATTTTTCCATGTTCTTTCCTTTCTGCATCTGTCGGGTCATGGTCAATCACATAATACCCCTGAGACCGGATGTGAGAAATTACTTTCTGTTGCTGTCTTTGCCAATCATTTCCTAATACCAATCTCAAATCAATCACTGCATTGGCATAAGTTGGAATTTGGTTAGAAGCCATTTTACCAACATTACCGCTCTGCATTCCATTAATGTTCAGAGAAGGGAGCATAAGGACTTCACTCAATGAACTACCCGGCATTTCTACATCTTTAATTCCTAGCTCATTTTTCATCTGTTCGTCAACAGAAGGCACCTCGCTCAAAGTCTTTTGCTCAAGAGGCGTTAAAGGAATCACATCGTCATAAAACCCTTTTATGGTTACTCTTCCCGACTCATCTTTCATAGAAGACAACAATTTTGCCAACATCATTGCCGGATTTGGTGACCAATTGCCATAATGTCCACTATGCAGGGGACGCTTAGAAGCAAAAACCGTAAGGTCAATGTGGGCATCGCCACGAACTCCAAAAGCGATTTGTTTTTTCCCCGACTGATGAACAGGTCCATCGCAGATAATCCACAAATCGGATTCCAACAAAGAGGAATATTTTTTTAATATTTCGTCTAAGTGTGGTGAACCTGCTTCTTCTTCTCCCTCGAAGAAAAACTTAAGGTTGTAGGAAAGTTTGAAATCATTTTTTTTAATGGCTTCATAGGCTTTTAAAATTGCAAAGACCCCAGCTTTGTCGTCAGAAGAACTTCTGCAATAAATTCTCCAATTTGGCTCAATAACAGCTTTTTCCGGCGGAAAAATGATTGGAGCTCCGCCATCTTCAATCGCTCCAGAATATACAATGGGGTCATAAGGACTCAAACCCTTTGCCCATTGCTTTGGGTTGACGGGCTGACCATCATAATGAGCATAGAAAACAAGCGTTTTTTTTGCGTTAGGAACTTTTACTTCGCCGTAAACGACCGGAGGTGCCCCCGGTGTTGTAGGTGTCAGTAGCTGTACACCTTCAATTCCACCTTTGGTCATCATATTCATTATAAAGGCAGTATTTTTTTTGATACCTTCCTCATCATTGGCTACGTTTGGGATTGCTAAAAATTCCATATATTCCCTAACAAGGGGCGTGGCATTTTTTCTTGTGTATTCCTGCACTTTTAAGGTTTGCGGAGATTGAGCAAATACAAACTGAATAATAGAGCAACAGACTGTAAATAATGTGATTTGTTTTTTCATTATGGTTTAATTTGGCATGAAATTAATAATATTATTCTAAAATTACCAATAAACTTTTGTCATTTTGAGGCAGTTGCTCCAAATCATTTTATTATTGTATCTAATTAACAAGACCGAAGTAGCGTGAAAATAAAATGGATACATAAGTTAACTCCTGAAAGGGAAAAAATCGAATCGTTCAGTCAAGAGTTAAATAACCTCAATCCCTTGTTTACTACCTTGTTATTGCAGCGTAACATAGACACATATTCTTCGGCTAAAAGTTTCTTTAATCCTGCTATTTCCGATTTGCATAATCCCTTTTTGATGAAAGGCATGAACCTTGCCGTTGCACGGTTACAAGAGGCAATCCAAAACAAAGAGAAAATATTACTTTACGGAGACTATGATGTAGATGGCACTACCTCCGTTGCATTGGTGTATTGTTACCTAAGTAGTTTTTATCCACACTGTGAGTGCTACATTCCCAATAGAAATACAGAGGGTTACGGTATTTCAGAAACCGGTTTGGAGTGGGCGGAAGAAAATAACATTACCTTGATAGTCGCCTTAGATTTGGGAATAAAAGAAGTCACTATTGTAGAAAAAGCTCGTGAGAAAGGCATTGATATAATTATTTGCGACCATCACGAACCGGGAGATAAAGTTCCTTTGGCAGTGGCGGTGCTTGACCCCAAACAAATTGACTGCCCATATCCATTTAAAGAGTTGAGCGGTTGTGGTCTTGGATTCAAATTTATGCAAGCTCTTTCTACAAAATACAATAATGAAAATGTCTTATTTCAATATATTGATTTGGTAGCGGTGAGTATAGCCTCAGACCTAGTAGCCATAAATGGGGAAAACAGATTATTAGCCTATTTCGGGTTGAAAAAGTTAAATGAAAATCCTACGTTGGGATTAAAAGTATTAAAAACCATAGTCGGAGCAACAGAACCGTTAGATATTACTGATGTAGTCTTTAAACTAGGTCCGGTTATCAATGCAGCCGGAAGAATGGAACATGGCAGTAATGCGGTAAAACTTCTTGTTGCCAAATCTGAAAAAGAGGCAAAAAATGTGGCTAAAGAATTGAAAATAAATAACTTTCAGCGGAGGTACATTGACAAAACTATAACTGACCAGGCCATAAAAATGATTGAATCTGACCCTTCTTTGTTGGAAGCAAAAACTACAGTTTTATATAATCAAAATTGGCATAAAGGGATTGTTGGAATTGTTGCTTCTAGGTGCATAGAATCATATTATAGACCAACAATTATATTATGTCAAAGCAATTCACAGATTGTTGGCTCGGCAAGAGGGGTTAGAGATTTTAATCTATACAGTGCGATTGAAAAGTGTAAAGATTTGCTACTAAAATTTGGCGGGCATAGATACGCTGCAGGTCTCACCCTTGAGTCTAAAAATTTGTCGGCTTTTAAGCAACGGTTTGAAAAAATTGTTTCAGAAACTATTTCCGAAGACCAATTAACTCCTACTATTGATATAGACCTAACTATTGACTTGGATGTGTTGACCCCTAAATTCATTGAAAATCTGATGCGCATGGCTCCCTTTGGACCGGAAAACCCGAAACCGATTTTTGAGGCCAAAGGGCTTTCAGTAAAAAACTCAATTACCATTCTTAAAGAAAAACACCTCCGTTTTGAGGTGTGTCAAGAAGGCAAACAACGTTCGTTCAAAGCCATAGGATTTGGTAAAGGGTTTTATTTTGACGACCTTTCACAGAACAAAAAGTTTTCTCTGGCATTTACAGTAGAAGAGAGTACTTTTAGAGAATCAAAATCGATACAATTAAACATTAAGGACATAAAATTTGATAATAAATTATGATATTAAGGGCAGACAATCTTTTAAAAAAATATAAGCAACGCATTGTAGTAAACGATGTATCTATTCAAGTTGAACAAGGGGAAATAGTAGGTCTGCTAGGGCCAAATGGGGCAGGCAAGACCACCAGTTTTTATATGATTGTTGGTTTGATTAAACCAAACGGTGGTGACATTTTTCTTGACAATCGGAAAATCACTTCTTTACCAATGTATAAGAGGGCCAGATTGGGAATTGGCTACCTTGCTCAAGAAGCCTCTGTTTTTAGAAACCTAAGTGTTGAAGACAATATTATGGCTCCATTGGAAATGCGTGGTCTTACTAAAAGTGAGCAACGTCAAAAAACAGAATCATTGCTCGAAGAATTCAGTCTTACGCACGTAAGAAAGAGCCTCGGAGTAGTACTATCGGGCGGAGAGCGCCGAAGAACAGAGATTGCGCGTGCTTTGGCCGTTGACCCAAGCTTTATTTTGTTGGATGAGCCCTTCGCAGGAGTTGACCCTATTGCCGTTGAAGAAATTCAGTCTATAGTTTCAAAATTAAAAAAGAAGAATATTGGAATATTAATCACCGACCACAATGTGGACGAAACGTTGAGCATAACAGATAGAGCTTACTTGATGGTGGATGGAAAACTGTTCATGCAAGGTTCTTCAGAAGATTTGGCTAACGACCCCACTGTAAGAAAAGTATATCTCGGTCAAAATTTTCAACTCAAACAAAAAGCCGATGCAGATCAAAATTTGAATTGATCTTTTATCTCAAAAGGAACATTTAAGGGAATGCCATTCACTACTACTCTTGCTCTTCCGGTAATAAGAATTTCAACATTTTGGGAGCCAAACAAACTCAACACTGACGAGAATAAATCCGATTTACTCAAATCTAATTGTATTTCTGTGGACAACTTAAAATTTGATTTTGGCATAATCAATTCATTGATTTCCTGATCAACAAATCCAACTTTTTTGCCACTGACAAAAATATCTAAGTATATTTGCTTGAGCCGAATTCGCGTTGCGTTGGGATTATAAAATTCTGATTCTGTATTGAGAATGATGTTGGTAGCTGTAACAAGCTTAAAGTCCTTGATTTCTAAATTCCGTAATTCTATCGGTTTACTTGGAATACAAGACAAAAAGGTAAAAAAAATTAGAAAAACATAAGATTGACGACTTATCATAATTTCATTTATTCGCAATCATACAATATTTACTGTTATATTCATTATTTGTGGACAAAAAACAAGTCCTATCGATAGTATTTAGAGAAATTTATGAAGGTAGTAGAATAGGTTAAACCAATGACATTCTA
>Ga0316188_10001173_pt1 | contig 12261 bp, 8 predicted proteins | sample Phiworburrow1_MG_FD_204933 | JGI IMG/M metagenome (GOLD analysis project Ga0316188, IMG submission 204933) | Coastal sediment microbial communities from Maine, United States - Phippsburg worm burrow 1 | ecosystem: Environmental > Aquatic > Marine > Coastal > Sediment | place: USA: Maine...
ACGGATTTTCTCCGCAACAGATCGACCTCGGTCGCTACCTGTTCTTCGATCCCCTGTTATCCGGCGACAACAGTGTCTCCTGTGCCAGCTGTCACCACCCGGACCTGGGGTTCACAGACGGCCGCCCACGCAGTGTTGGCATTGGCGGTGCGGAAGTAAGCCGGGCCGCCCCCAGTCTCTGGAATGTTGCGTTCCAGGAGACATTCTTCTGGGACGCGCGTGCCAGTTCCCTGGAGGAGCAGATGCAAGGGCCCCTGTATGCTGCGAACGAAATGGGCACCAGTCCGGAGCAACTCCTGGCCGACATCGCTGCGAATGACACGTATGTACGCCTGTTCCGCGATGCCTACCCGGGTGGTGACGGTGCACCCACGCTCAGTCAGATTTATACGGCGATCGCAGCCTTCGAGACATCGCTGGTCTCTCTGAACAGCCGCTACGACCAGTACGCGCATGGCTATCACGATGCGCTGACTGAGCCGGAAAAGGCAGGCATGAATGTCTTCCGCTCGTTTGTCGCGCGTTGCGCCGAATGCCACACACCGCCGCTGTTTACGAATCGGCAAATCGCAGTCATCGGCGTCCGGGAACCGGACGGACGGCCGTTCGATCCCGGGGCCGAAACGGTCTACGAAAATCCCGGGCTACGTGGCGGCTTCAAGGTACCGAGCCTGCGCAATGTTGCACAAACCGCACCGTACATGCACTCCGGGACGTTCGCTACACTACGTGAGGCCGCCGAGTTCTATACGCTGGGCCGCGGTCACGCACTGCCGGATGAGGAAAAGACGCGCGTTCGCGTGCACTGGCATATCTGGGAGCCGAACCTGACCGGCGAGGAACTTGATCGCCTTGTCGATTTTCTCGCCACCCTTAGCGATGAGCGCTTCAAGCCTCATGTTCCAGAGGCGGTACCGTCAGGCTTGTTACCAGTCGGTACACTGCCCGCGGCGCTGACAACACGCTTGAGCCAATCGAACTAGAACAAGACCGGGGGAACGAAAAGACATGGGTAAGAAACTGGGTTTGGTTGTTGCGGCCATCGTGCTGCTCGTCGTCGGCGCTATCGGCGGCATGAAGTTCTCGGGCGACAACCGCGGCACCGTGGTTGGCGACAGCTCGCGCTACCGCGTCGAGGCGACCGGCGGAGGTGCATTGACGCGGTCTGTCGGCGGTTCGGGCGCGGGAGCCATACATGAGGTTCGCGACGGCGACTCAATCCAGGCAGCCGTTGCCGTGGCGCAATCCGGGGATGTCATCAAAATCTTCCCCGGCACCTATCACGAAACCGTCTATATCGACAAAGACGACATCGTATTGAGCGGTGTTGTTATTGATGATGCCTGGCCGGTCATGGAAGGTGAATCTGCACTCAATGACGCAGTGCTGTATTCCGGCAACGACATCACGGTCGAGAACCTGCAGATCCAGCATTACAAAGGCAACGCCATCATGGGCCAGGCCGGTAACAACTTCCTGATCCGCAATAACCGGATTATTGATACCGGCATCTATGGCATCTTCCCCGAGTTCGGCACCAATGGCCTTGTCACTCACAACGTCCTTAGCGGCATTGAGGACGCTGCCATTTACATCGGCATGTGCGACAACATCCATGTCTCGCACAATGAAGTCTTCAACAATGTCGCCGGTATCGAAATCGAAAACTCCCGTCACTCCATCGTCGAAAACAACTACGCGCATGACAATACAGGCGGGATTCTCGTTTTTATTACGCCGGGTCTGCCGATCAAGACGACATTCGACACGATCGTGCGCAACAACTTCATCGTGAATAACAACACACCGAATTTCGGCATCCCCGGCTCAACGGTGTCCGGTATTCCCGCCGGCACAGGCATTCTGAATATGGCCGGTGACCAGACGACGATCGAGGGCAATATTATTACGGGCAACCAGGTGATCGGCATCCTGATTACAGACCATATGAATGCCCCGAACGTTACGCTGGACCCAGGCGCCGATCCGAACTCGGATGAGATCTCTATTCTCGACAACATGATGTGGAACAACGGCTACAACACCATTCCCGAGATCACTGCACTTAAGACGCTTGAGCTCGTCGACGGTGACGTCCAGATTCTGAATGTTGGCAACAGCAGCAACAGCTGCATCCTCGACCACGACAAATACGTGACCGTCGGACTCAGGAATTTTGGTACCTGCGGGTTTACTACCACGGCCGCGGTCACCACATACCTGCTGGAAGAGCCGGCTGAACGGCGCAAGATTGCAGCAGAGGATATGGGCAAACGCGCCTACTATGGCGTGTGCGCCGGCTGCCATTCCTACAGCATCAAGATGATCGGGCCACCGACCCAGATCATTCAGGCCCTGTACGCAGACGACCCACAGGGCATCGTCGACTACATTACGAGTCCCACCAAAAAGCGTGACGACTATCCCGAGATGCCGCCGCAAAACTACCTTTCCGAGGAGGTTCGGATGGCAGCCGCCCGGTTCATGCTGCAGGTGAAGAAGTAACGGCCGGTAAGGTCGAGTACAATGCGTCCAAAACACCATCCAGGACACCCAGCATGACAGCATCGTGGAAGACGTTCGCGACGGTTGATCCGTTTGCGGGCATGACGGGCAGCGAGCCCGGCCGGCTGCAAAACCTGGCCGGCGGCCAGTGGACGGATGTCGGCACCTATCGCAGCGATATCGTCGATCCTATGAACGGTGAAGCCTTTCTCCAGGTTCCGGACACGCAGGACATGGCGCCCTTCATAGAGGGTCTCGAAAGCTGCCCGAAATCCGGGCTGCATAACCCGCTCCGCAACAATGACCGCTACGTATACCTGGGCAGCGTCTGCGCCCGTTCGGCTGCCCTGCTCGCCACACCGGACGTCGAGGAGTTTTTCACGAAGCTGACTCAACGTGTGATGCCCAAGAGCTGGGCGCAATGCCTCGCCGAAGTGCGGGTCACACGTGTCTTCCTCGAGAATTTCGCGGGTGACGGCGTGCGCTTTCTTGCGCGCGGCTTCTCCAATCCGGGCGACCACCAGGGACAGGAATCACGTGGCTACCGCTGGCCTTTTGGCCCGGTTGTGGTCGTCGCACCGTTCAACTTCCCGCTCGAAATCCCGGCGCTGCAAACCCTGGGCGCATTGTTCATGGGCAATCGTCCGCTGGTTAAAGTCGATTCCAAAGTTAGCGTGGTCTTCGACCAGTTCATCCGGATGCTGATTCACTGTGGACTCGACCCGGACGACCTCGACTACGTGCATTGTCGTGGCGAGAAAATGGGAGAGCTGATAACAGAAGCGGCCGATACGATTCGACTCGCACAATTCACGGGATCGAGCACCGTCGCCGAGCGTGTTGCCGAGACGCTCAACGGCCGCGTGCGTCTCGAGGACGCCGGGTTCGACTGGAAGATCATCGGACCTGACTACGACGAAGACTGGCTCGATTACGTCGCGTGGCAGTGCGACGAAGACGCGTACAACGCCGCAGGCCAGAAGTGCTCGGCACAAAGCGCGCTGTTCGTACACGATAACTGGGCGGAACAGCTGTTCCCAAAACTCAAGGAACTCGCGGCACGCCGCAGCCTCGACGATCTTACCGTCGGCCCGGTCCTGTCCTGGACCAACGAGCAGATCAAGGGACACATTGACGCCGTCCTGGCCGTGGAAGGCACAGCGCTGCTATTCGGTGGCAAACCGTTAAGCGGCCATTCAATCCCGGACTGCTTCGGTGCCTATGAGCCAACCGCAATCCGGGTCCCGCTGAACGCCATGCAGGGCGGAGCGTTCGACGTGGTCACAAGGGAATTGTTCGGTCCATTCCAGATTGTGATCACGTATGGGGACGACGAAATCGATACGGTGCTCGCCCTGTGTGAACAGATGGAGAACCACCTGACGGCCGCAGTCGTCAGCGCGGATATCCTGTTCCAGCAGAAGGTACTCGGCGCAACGGTGAACGGCACCACGTATTGCGGCATGCGCGCACGTACGACAGGCGCGCCGCAGAATCACTGGTTTGGCCCGAGTGGCGATCCGCGCGGTGCCGGCATCGGTACGCCGGAAGCCATCCAGATAACCTGGAGCGCCCATCGCGAGATCATCTCGGACAACGGCCCCATGCCCGAAGGGTGGAAAACGCCGCCGGTAAGATAGACCCGTGGACAGAGCCATTATTTTCGACGTTGACGGTACCCTGTCGGAAACCGAGGAAACCCATCGACGCGCCTTTAATCGCGCGTTTGCTGATGCCGGTCTCGACTGGCAATGGGACCAGGCGCTCTACGCAGAATTACTCGAAGTTACGGGTGGCAAGGAACGAGTACGCTACTACATCGAGTCGTACGGGGGCTCCGGGGTTGCGGCCGAGACAATGGATGATTTCATCCCGGCCCTGCACGCGACGAAAACCAGGCATTACACGGCGATGGTCACGGGTGGTGAGGTCTCGCTGCGGCCCGGAATTCGCGAATTGCTTGAAGATGCACAGGCGCAGGGGTTTCGCCTTGCTATCGCGACAACAACGACGCCAGCCAACGTGGATGCACTCCTGCAAGCAACGCTGGGCGATAAGGCGTGTTTCGAGACAATCTGTGCAGGTGACAGCGTGGCCAATAAAAAGCCAGCGCCCGATGTTTACCAACTGGCGCTGGCTAAGTTGAGTTTGCCTGCCAGCGCGTGCGTTGCCATCGAGGATTCAAGAAACGGGCTCCTGGCCTCGGTGGCAGCGGGAATCGCAACCGTAATTACGCCTGGCATCTATACCTCAGGACACAACTTCGAGGAGGCGGCGCTCGTCATTGACGACCTGACCGCCACGGACTTCCAGGAAATTTACCGCCTTACATCGCCGGCAGAATAAGCTGGCCGCCGTCAATCCCGATGAACTTCTTGATCCGGTTTGCGCCTTCACGCATCGCCGCCTGAAGATTGATGCTGCGCACCGTGCTGCGTTCCTTCTCAGCCGCGTGATTGTCGACTTCGACTTCGAGCGTGATGTCGTTGTTACGGAACAGCAGTGAACGACGCGCCTCGTGGCTTGACCAGCCGAGGAACTTACGAGGATTCATAAAGCGCACTTTTCTGCCATCGGCCAGTACAGCATGGCATTCGGCGTAGCGCATCGGGATTTCTACCCGGTACTCAACAACGTCGGCATGGCTCGCGTTCCTGAGCGGAATGAGGTTGTCGAGGATTTTGGCGGTGTTCTCGAGCAGGCCGGCATCTCTTTGCGGCTGGCGGCACAGCTCGTTGGCTAAAATACCTGGCTGGGTTTCCTTCGTCTGCAGTGTCGTCTGTTGCATCGCAATCCTCCCGTAGGATCTGGTTTGCGGCTTCCCCGTATAGAAGCCTTGACCTGATACTACGAGAGAATTGCATCAAATTTTACAGAAAGAATTTTACAGTGTTAATTTCACAGCTACGCTCTGGCCGGCCCAGCCGGCCAGCGGGCCGGAAACGCCGCTACCCGGCGTTGTTTACGGCCAGATATCCCTTTGCAGGACGACCGTCGCGATGCGCTGTATGGCCGATACGAGCGCTGCGTCACGCAGCGTAGGTCCCTGCAGCCCCTTGTTAAGTCCACCTTCGTAGCGGGCCTGTAACTCGGTGAATCGATCGACCGTCTCGTCAACTGCACCGCACATCTTCGCTTTAAGCCGTTTTTCCACTTTCTCAAGATCCCATTGCTGGTTCTCGAGGTTCTGTACCCATTCAAAGTAGCTGACGACGACACCGCCGGCGTTGGCGAGGATGTCAGGGAGAACGACGACCTTGCGTTGCTGCAGGATCGTATCCGCTGCCGCCGTCAACGGCCCGTTGGCCGCCTCGACGACCAGTTTCGCTTTGACGCCGTGTGCATTGTCGACACGTACCTGACACTCGAGAGCGGCAGGAATCAGGACGTCGCAGTCGTACGCCAGGACATCCTCGTTGCTTAGCGACGTCGAGCCCGGATAGCCGACGACGCTGCCAGTCTCCTGCTTGTGCGCCAGGACGGCTCTCGGGTCGAGGCCTTCGTCATTGCCGATACCCCCGCGCGAGTCGCTGACCGCCACAATGATGCCACCGGCATCATGGAACAGGCGGGCAGCGATCGAACCGGCGTTGCCGTATCCCTGCACGGCAATACGGGCACCTTCGAGCGAATCGAGACCGGGCACGGCATCGCGTTTCAGCAATTGCTCGGTTGCGTACCAGCTGCCCCGAGCCGTTGCCTCGTCCCTGCCAAGCGAGCCGCCGATTTCGAGCGGTTTGCCCGTAACGACGGCGAGATTGTTCTCGCCAGGGTGAAACTGATCGAACGTGTCATAGATCCAGGCCATCGTCTGTGCATTCGTATAGACATCCGGAGCCGGGACATCCGTATGTGGCCCTATATTGTCGCCAAGCTCGGCGACGAAACGGCGAGTAATCCTGCGCAACTCGCTGCGACTTAGCTTCTTCGGATCACAAACAACGCCACCCTTGCCGCCGCCGAAAGGGAGATTCACGACCGCCGTCTTCCAGGTCATGAAGGTGGCAAGCGCGGTCACCTCGGCTTCGGTCACATCCGGGTGGTAGCGGATGCCACCTTTCCCGGGTCCGCGTACCTCGCTATGCAGGACGCGGAAGCCGTGAAACATCCTGATAGAGCCATCGTCCATATGGACCGGGAACCGAACATGGATGGTCCGTTTGGGATTAATCAGGAACTCGATGATTCCTTCCTTGATGCCATCAACCCAGTCAAGGGCCCTTTCGAACTGCTGGGTGGCATTGACGAAAAGGTCGAGACTCTCGGCGCTTCTGACGGGGGTATCCATAGCGCACCTCTCTGGCGAATAAGGCTTACTCCAATATTCTGGTCCTTTTCGGAAGTCGCTGCGCTACGTAATTTCGCCTATGTTCCGCGCACTGGCAACCCAGGCCGTCACCCGACTCCACTACCAGCCCGTGAGTGGTTCCCTGGCATCAGTCGCTTCTGATTGACACCCAAAAACGTCTACAGGCCCTCATCAAATTTCCGAGGTTTTAGCTGTCGGACGCGTATAATGCCCCGTTTTCGACGACGCCCATCCCATGAAGAAACCCGAATTACTCTCGCCTGCCGGCACTTTGAAGAATATGCGCTTCGCCTTCGCATACGGCGCCGATGCCGTATATGCCGGCCAGCCGCGCTACAGCCTGCGTGTGCGCAATAATGAGTTCAGCAAGGAAGAGGTCCTCGCGCAGGGCATCGAGGAGGCTCACGCCGCTGGCAAGCTGTTCTTCCTGGCCAGCAACATCGCCCCGCACAACAACAAGCTCAAGAATTATATGCGCGATCTCGAACCGATCATCGCCATGGGACCGGACGCGCTGATCATGTCTGACCCTGGCCTGATCATGATGGTGCGCGAGGCATTCCCGCACGTCCCGATTCATCTGTCCGTGCAATCTAACGTCGTCAACTACGCATCGGTCAAATTCTGGCAGGCGATGGGCCTGACACGCATCATCCTGTCGCGCGAGCTGTCACTCAAGGAAGTGGCCCAGATTCGCGAAGAGTGCCCGGACATGGAACTCGAGGTTTTTGTGCACGGGGCGCTGTGCATCGCGTATTCCGGACGCTGCCTGCTATCGGGCTACCTGTCGCACCGTGACTCCAACCAGGGCGCGTGCACCAACACCTGTCGCTGGAAGTACAATGCCTACGAGGGCCGCGAGACCAGCACAGGTGATGTCGTGCCGGTCGAATTCGAACCCGCAAAAGCGAAACCGGTGGAGATGAAAGCTGCCCTGCTCGAGGAGGAAACCCGACCCGGTGAACTGATGCCGGCTTACGAAGATGAGCACGGCACCTACATCATGAACTCGCGCGACCTGCGCGCCGTGCAACACGTGCATGAGCTCGCGCAGATGGGTATCGACTCCCTGAAGATTGAAGGTCGCACCAAATCCGCCTACTACACGGCACGCACGACGCAGGTGTATCACCGCGCGATCGAGGATGCCGCGGCAGGTCGTGAATTTGATATGGGCATGATGGATGAGCTCGAGGGCCTGTCCAACCGCGGCTACACCGAAGGCTTCTATCGACGTCACCCGCCAAAGGAATACCAGAACTACGAACAGGGTGCGTCCGCCTCGGACCGGCAACAACTGGTTGGGGAAATGCTCGACATCAACGACCGGTGGCTGACGATCGACGTCAAGAACAGGTTCTTTGCGGGTGACCTGATGGAGCTCGTGACGCCCTCGGGCAACATCACGTTCGACCTGCCGGAGATACGAAACAAGGACGACCAGGCAGTTGACGTCGCACCCGGCTCCGGCCACGTGGTGAAGATTCCGTTGCCGGATGGCACCGACATGAGTGCCATCAACGAGTTCGCCATGCTGGTCCGTTACCTTCCGCGCGAGTCCGTTGAACCGGACTGACGGCCCCTGGTGGCTGTCGCCATAGATCAAACGCCCGTTCAACGGGAAGCAAAAAACCATTTAATATCAATCTACTAGCTAATCTCGGCATGCCGCGAATATTGGCGGCATGTACTTATTTGGCTGGGCGCTCGCAGACTATATAGTCTTGTCGGTGCCAATATGATTGAAATTCGAATCCATGGCCGAGGCGGCCAGGGCGGCGTCACTCTCGCGAAGCTCATCGCAACGTCGCGTTTCTTACAGGGCCAGTCGGTTCAGGCTTTTGGCCTCTACGCAGCAGAACGATCCGGTGCCCCGGTACAGGCGTTTTGTCGCTACTCCGACGAACCCATTACCAATCGCAACCTGATCTACGAGCCCGATCACATCATTGTGCTCGATCCGACACTGATCGGCGCACAGATCGCCACGGGGCTCAAAGCCGGCGGCTGGATCCTGCTTAATTCGCCGCAGCCACCTGGCAACTTCACGCAGCAGTTCCCGCACAACCGTATCGCAAGCGTGGATGCCACAACGATCGCGCGCGCAAATGACCTGGGTACTCGCAGCGTACCCATCGTTAACACAGCGCTCGCGGGCGCCGTGGGCAGGATGCTGGGAATCCCGCTGAACGAGATGACCGCATCGCTGGAGCACCTCGGCTTCGTTGACGCGAATCTCATGGCTGCCAGTCGCGCGTACGATGAAGTCCGCCTTGTCGACACGCCCATAAACACCGAGCCCTTTGAGAACGTCGTCGCACCGCCTGACACATCGCGAGGCCACAGTTTTCTGCAAGGTGCCGAAATGTCCGCGCCGGCAATCAAGACGGGTCAATGGGCTACTGAGCAACCGCACCGACAACAGATGGTTCCTCCCTGCAATCACATTTGCCCGGCGGGCAACAACGTACAGGGCTTTCTCAACGCACTGGCCAACGAAGAAGTCGATGAGGCACTCGAAATCCTGTTGCGGACATCACCATTTCCATCTGTCTGTGGTCGAGCCTGCCCGGCGCCGTGCATGCAAAACTGCAACCGCATCGAACTCGACGGCGCGGTCAATGTTCGACAACTGGAACGCTACGCGGGCGATAACGGCAAGGTCACGATAAGACCGTCCGCCGAGCGTGACGAGAAAATCGCTATCATCGGTTCGGGTCCCGCCGGACTAACGGCGGCGTGGCACCTCGCTCGCTATGGCTACCGTGTCAAAGTGTTTGAGTCGGGGCCAGAGGTCGGTGGCCTGTTACGAACAGGTATCCCCGAGTTTCGCCTGCCCGATGAGGTAGTGTCGAAAGAAATCGACCGCATCCTCAATCTCGGCATAGAAGTCGAAACCAACTACCCGATCGATCGGCAGACATTACTCGACCTCGCGCGCACCAACGATGCTGTGCTGGTCGCGACCGGCCAGCAGGATCAGCGTGATTTGCAACTGGGCATGAACCGTATCGATGCTGTCGTTCAGGGCATCGATTTTCTCGATCGCGTACATCGCAATAAAGTCCGGGTCGACGGCGAAGATATCGTTGTTATCGGTGGCGGCAATACTGCGATGGACGCGGCCCGCTCAGCCCTGCGCCTCGGCGCCGAGAGTGTGCGCGTGGTGTACCGCCGGACACGCGCGGAAATGCCCGCTATCAGCGAAGAGATCGACGAGACCCTGGAAGAAGGCATCGCGATCGACTACCTGACACAGCCCATGGCCATGCACGAAGATCCGACGGACGGTGTCCGCCGTCACTATCGGCTGACATGCCGGCGCATGGAACTCGGCGAAGCGGACGAGTCGGGGCGCCGCTCACCGCGGGAAATCGCCGATTCGGATTTCGACCTGCCCTGCCATCGCATCATTCTTGCGCTGGGCCAGTCGCCTGATCTGTCGGTATTCCCGGAAGGAACGGAAGTCAGGGAAGGCGCGCAATTGCTCGGCTTGCTGGAGACGCCCGTGTTCGCGGTCGGCGATCTCGCAACGCGTGAAGGCACCGTTGCCGGCGCTATTGGCAGTGGCCGGCGCTCGGCCGTACAGATTCACAATGTCCTGAGCGGCGCACACGTTGAAATAAGCAAACATGCCGAGGCACAGCGTGACGTGGACGTCTGGCGGGACGAAGTTATTCACGCCGATGCAATGAAACTGCACCTGTTCGAACGCCAGGCCGCTGCCGAGGGCGAGTCCTTACCTGCGGAGAAACGCCGCTCAACGTTTGACGAGATACACATGGGCCTGGACAACACCGCGGAGGCAGCCCGATGCCTCTCCTGTGGCGTCTGCAACGAATGCGACCTCTGCGTCACCTATTGCCCCGAAGGCATGTTGAAACGAGTGGGTCATCGCTTCGAGTTCGACTATTCGTACTGCAAAGGCTGCGGGATCTGCGCAGCTGAATGCCCGCGTAATGTCATCGTGATGAGTCATCTCTAGCGGCGACGGAGAATATCAATGACTGTACAGGTCGTCACAGGTAACCATGCCGCCGGCTACGCTCTAAGCACGGCAGGCGAAGCTAACCGGACGAGTCGCGGCGCCGCTTGCGGTATCTACCCGATCACACCGCAGACGGAGATTGTCGAATTCGTCGCGAGGTTCCCGTTCACCAAGGGACGTGTCGTACCCGTCGAGAGCGAACACAGCGCAATGGCCGTTTCCATAGGTGCGTCACTTGCCGGTGCCCGCGCTTTCACTGCCAGTTCCTCGAACGGTCTCGCCTACATGACCGAGAACATCATGGTTGCGGGTTATTACCGGCTGCCGATCGTCATGGTGGCCGTCAACCGCACACTTGGCCCGCCATGGAATATCTGGGCAGACCAGGGCGATACACTCATGCTGCGCGACTTCGCGTGGCTGCAGTTCTATTGCGAAACCAGCCAGGAAGTTCTGGACACAACGCTGCTGGCCTTCCGCCTTGCGGAAGATCATCGTATCCTGCTGCCCGTCCTCACCTGCATGGACGCGTTCATCGTGTCACACACGCAGACAGAAACCATACTGCCCGAACAGGAACAGGTGGACAGCTACCTGCCGGACCTCGATCTTCCCCACCGCATGCGCTACGACGAAGCACGAACGATTGGCGGTATGGCATGGCCACACGAAGGCCTGTCACAGCGACTCGAGATTGACGAGGCCATGAAACGGGTGCCCGATGTTTACCAGGAATGCCGCCAGAGCTTTACAGAGGTCTTCGGCCGGGATCCTGGCGACGTCATCCAGACGCTGGGGACAGACGATGCCGAGATGGTGCTCATCGCAACCGGGACCATGGCAACGACGGCGCGTGAGGTCATACGCAAGCGCCGGGCGGCCGGCGAAAAAATTGGCCTGATCAAGCTCAAGATGTTCCGGCCCTTCCCGGCTGCAGCACTTCGCAAAGCCTGTGGGTCCGCAAAGCACGTCGCGGTTCTCGACCGCAACTATGCCGCCGGTTCCGGCGGTGTGTTCTGGCAGGACACACGCGCCGCGTTCCAGGGGCACGGCAACGATGTGCTCATCCAGAATTACCTGACGGGTCTTTGCGGTGAGGACGTCACACCGGCTGTCATCGACCAGATCATTGCAGACCTGGCATCACGCGAGGTTGCCGGCGATCCTGTCTGGATGGGCATCGATACCGGCAAGGAGACGCTGCAATGAACGCGACTGCCCCACTGCAACAGTCCGACTCCTGCTTGCTGCGTCCGGGCAATACAAACTGTGGCGGCTGCGGGATGAGCGTTGGCCTGACGATGCTGGGCCGCGCCCTGGCCGATGCCAACGACAGCTGCTCGCTCGTCATTCCTGCATGCTGCGGCATCGTCACCGCCGGTGCGTTCCCCACGACCAGTTACGGCGTGCCGACCATTGCGGCGACATTCGCGTCATCTCCGGCTGTTGCTTCCGGTTA
>Ga0316188_10001174_pt1 | contig 12258 bp, 9 predicted proteins | sample Phiworburrow1_MG_FD_204933 | JGI IMG/M metagenome (GOLD analysis project Ga0316188, IMG submission 204933) | Coastal sediment microbial communities from Maine, United States - Phippsburg worm burrow 1 | ecosystem: Environmental > Aquatic > Marine > Coastal > Sediment | place: USA: Maine...
TGTTCGTTCAGATCATTGACAGTCATAAAAATTTCGCTTGCTTTTTTGAAATTGAACAATGTGAGCCTTCTTTTTTCAATAAAAGTCAGTGGCCCATCCTGTGGCTGGGTCCTGTCATTAATTTCCTTTACTGCAGAGTTGTATAAAACACCGGAAAGTTTATAGAGGTGATCTAAGGTTTCTTCAATGGTCCTATTACTTTCTGACGGCTTATAGGCCAGGTCTTCAGTTCGCAATCCTTCGGTTGCCCAATAATACCGAAAACCCAGACCATCTATCATTCGTGCAACCACGGTTCCGGGAGTATAGCTTTTGGGATAGTCCGGAATCTGATAATAAGGCAAGTCTTCTTTTTCCTTTTCCTGTGCATTTATAATTGTGATCAAAAATAAGGCCATAAGAGTATTTTTTATTTTCATATTCTTACTTATTTAATACTGGTGAAATGCGTCCGATACAAATTCCAGCACAACAGGAAGCGACTCCCTCCAATAGGTCCAGCTATGGCCGCCATTGCGAACCCGGTATTCATGCGGGATATCTTTTTTCCTCATTGCGATATGAATAAGACTGTTTCCTTCGTATAAAAAATCATCATCCCCACAATCAATAAACCACCTGACTGATTTAACTTCTTCTGCGGGCATAGATTCTACCAGTGAAATGGCATTGTGATTTTCAAAATAGGCCTTGACCTGTTCTTCTGACAAGGATATCCCCCTTTCTTTTAACCGTTCTTTCAATTTATCTAGTGTAAGAGAACCAACTGACGCACTTAAAGGGCAAGAAGAAGAGAATAACTCCGGATGATGCAAGGCGTACATAAAAGAGCCGCCACCACCCATAGAGAGACCGGCTATTGCACGAAATTTTTTCTCCCCTTTTATGCGATACGTAGATTCCACATAAGGCATAAGCTCTTCAAAAAAGAAATCTTCATAGCGCCAATCTCCCATGTTAAAATATCCCCGCTTTCCGGTATTCGCATCTGGCATTACTATGATCATAGGAGTTGCTTTGCCTTCGCTAATGGCTTTATCTGTAATATGTAAAACTTCACCAAATTGGACCCAACCGGTTTGGTCATCACCTCCGCCGTGCAGCAAATAGAGTACCGGATAACTTCTTTTGGAGGTATCATAATCCGGGGGTAAGTAAATCGCAAATTTTCTTTCACTCTTTAAAATTTTACTGGTCATTGTAAGTTCATCCAGTACACTGCCTTTTTGACCAAATGCCAGTGAGCTAATCAGGAGATTTATGGATAAAAGAAGAATTATATTTTTCATCTGCCTTATTTTTTAGTCAGGAAATTCCTATTTGTCAAACTGTGCCCATTCCGGGAATACGCCTTCCGCAATGTCAAAAATAAAGGTACCGAAATAATATGTTATTACCGATACCAGAACAATTCCAATTATATTCAGGAAAAACCCGGTTTTCGCCATTTCAATCACGGAAATACGCTTACTTCCAAAAACTATGGCATTGGGTGGCGTGGCAACCGGCAACATAAAGGCCAGGGAACCTGCAACGGTAGCCGGAAGCATAAAAAGCAGGGGGTTCGTTTCGATACTAACAGCCAGTCCGGCTAGAATAGGCAGTAGTGTTTCTACCGTTGCCGTATTGGAAGTGATTTCAGTCAAAAAAGTGATAAGGAAACAGATACATAGAATTAGAAGAAGAGGATGCATGCCCCTCAACCATTCCAACTGATGTCCAAACCATAGAGATAAACCGGATTCTTTAAAACCGCTTGCCAGGGCAAAACCACCACCAAAGAGTAAAATAATTTCCCAGGGAATTTCTTCAGCAGCCTTCCAATCCATAAGAAAAGTCCCCGGTTGCGTTTTTGATGGAACCATAAAAAGGATGACTGCCACAAAAATAGCCACAGTCCCGTCATTAAAAAATTGAGGATAATTAAATAAGTTTGACCACCCCGGTATTTTTATTTCTCCTACAACAATATCTGCCCTGAAAAACCAGAGTAGAGCCAAAGCTACAAATGCAATTAATAAAACTTTTTCCTCAAAGTTTTTCTTACCCAGTTTTAGATAATCACTAAGAATCTCATTCCTGCTGAGACTTTTCCAATTCTTTTTTCTTTTTACAAAAATGATATATAAATATCCGAATAAGACACAGAACAGGATTAATGATATTGGGAAGGCATAAAAAAACCAGGTTGCAAAGGAAATCTCAGGGGCATTGGGAAAGTAGATATAAAAAATACGGGCAAATGAAAGGTTAGGCGGGGTGCCAACTAATGTTGCAATTCCTCCAATGGAGGCGCTATAGGCAATGGAAAGTAAAAGGCCTACGGCAAAGTGCTTTACCAAAGCTTTGCCATTTATCTCCTCTAATTTTGTGATTATAGACAATAAAATTGGCACCATGAGCATTGCGGTAGCCGTATTTGATATCCACATTGAAAGAAAAGCGGTGGCAAACATAAAACCCAGGAGTATTCTACCCGGACTACTGCCGATAATTCGAAGAATCCTTAAGGCAATTCGCTTGTGTAATCCCCATTTTTGAATGGCAAGTGCCACCAAAAAACCTCCAATAAATAAAAAAATAACATGATTAAAATAAGTGGATGAAACTTCCCTGCCATTCATAATTCCAAGAGCGGGAAAGAGTATTATAGGCAGAAGGGAGGTTATTGCGAGGGGAATTACCTCCGTTATCCACCAAAGGGCCATTAATATTGCCACAGCAAGTGTATTGGTAATAGCCGGGTTATCCTTATCTAGCTCTACAAAGAAAATCAAATAGGCAGAGATAAAAGGGGCCAGAACAGCCAGGGCATATCTGGCGGATTTACCAGGATTTTCAGCGATAAATTTTCTGCCTGTTGGCATGGGTTTACCTTTTTATACTAATATACTCTATTGATAAGCCAATTGGCAATTCTTAAACCAATGCTCAGCTTGTTTTTAAATAATCTGACAACCTTAAAGACAGGGCAATAAGAGTCAGTGTCGGATTTGCAGCACCCGCTGTGCTAAAACAACCTGAACCGGCAATAAAGAGGTTAGAAATACCATGAACTTTGCAATTTGCATCAACCACTCCCTTGTTGCGATCTGCACTCATTCGTGTAGTTCCCATATGATGCCAGCCTCCGCCTAAGTGATCAGGCATTGAGTGGTCATTTTCATCCCAAAGGAATTCCTCTAATTTTATTCGTCCTAGGCTTGCCTTACCCATTTGTTGGCCCAGGATATGGTACATTTTTCTGATACTGTATTTATCCAACTCCGTAAACCCCCAATTTAATTGTGGTTTTGGAATGCCCAGGGCATCCTTTTCGTCAGCAAGTATTATTCTGGAATTGCGGTTAGGGGCTTGTTCCATGCGCGTGAATAATTCAAAAGCCATTTCTCCATTCATATTGTTTTTGTCAATGCTTTTCTCTTTGGAGGGTCTTAAATTTGCCACAAGATTATCAAATGATTGCCTGGGATCTTCATTGCTCCAGACATCAATGAGCGGGATTTGTTTTTTTGCTATTTCTAGCGGCATCAGGGAGGCGGTACCGTTTAGAACCCTTTTGTTTTTTTGAATTGCCTCAGTCATTGCTAATTCCGCCCTCGGCTTACGCGTGCTGTAATCAAAAGTATATAATTCTGTTGAAAAGGGTTTTTTGAGCCATAGTTCTGCGGATTTAATTTCCAGATGCTCCATAAAATAACGCCCAACAATGTCCTTATCATTCCCGATGCCGTTTTTGGCCTGTCCTCTGGACGCCAGCAACATTCTTGCATTTTGTATAGCTCCGCAAGCCAAAACGAATTTTTTAGCTCTTACTCGATGGGTTTTTCCCTCAAGGTTTTTTACTTGCAGCTCACGAATATGGTTAACATGCTCATTGGCAATAATTTTGGTAAGGTTTGAATAGGTGTAGAGGAAAATATTCGGAGAATTAACTATAGTTTCCTTATATTTTTTCCCAAACCGGGTAGGGGGGCTGAATTGCCACATTTTTGACCAGATAACTTCTTTATCCAGCGGAAAAGGAGTAAGGCCAGAGTACATTTCCCGCCAATACTCTATGCTATAATTATACACGCCCAAATCCAATAGCTCTTGAGCCGTGCCGTAATAGGGTAACAAATCATCAAGTGTGATTGGCCAACCACTATCAGCAACCCAGCTCCTTACTTTAAAATCTACCGGATCCAAAGGGGCACACATCCCGCCCCAATGACCGGTTGTGCCTCCAAATAAATGAAGCCTGCATGATCTTAAGGGATAATATCGCTGTCCGGTGGACTTACCGGAATACAAATCCTGAACGTCGTCATCGTATTCAAAACCACCACCCTCCAGAAGGATTACTTTTTTACCATTATTATTCCAGTCCAGTGCCATGCTCATTCCGGCCGCACCGGCACCAACAATACAAAGGTCTCCCTCAATTATGGTGTTGTTATTTATCTCTCTGGCGTCTATATGCATAAATCCTAATTTGTTTCCAGGAGAGAGAAAAGGGCACATTGTCTGGCTTCGGTGACTGAAAGTAGCCAACCTTCAATTAGAACGGTATTGCCCTTGTCAAAATCTTCTATCACTTTATTATTCAGAAAAATACGTATTTCGCTATCCCGAAGTTCTGAATCATCAAATAAAAGTTCTTCCAGGTATTCCCCATTATTTTCACCAGTTTGAACCCTATAGGTATTGCCTATTTTTATTAAAGTATTCTTATCACAAATTCCGGCAAGCTCTGAAGGCATTAAATCTCCTTTTACCGAAGTTTTAATTCTATAGAGCCATACTGCGATCAGGCTTATCAGCAAACCAAATAAAGATAACAGCAGGAATTTTCTTCTTTTCATTTTGGTCTTCACTAAGGGGAAATAACTTCAATTTTCGAATCTGTCATACTTTTAGCTATAACACTAAAACCTTCTTTAAAATCTTTTGAAACTTAATATTAAAGGTAGTAAAAATGCTCGTTTAACAGGTATTTTAAACAAACATAAGGGCCCATATAAATTTAGCTATTCAAGGCGTTTAAAACCCTTTCCGGAGTAAAAGGTAAATGTCTGAGGGGTTTACCGGTTAATTTGAGAAAGGCATTGGCAATTGCACATGCAACCAAAGGTGTCCCGGATTCGCCCACCCCTCGGGGAGGTTCCCGCGATTCAATTAGGGCGGTTTCTACGCTGTCGGGGATATCTGTCATTCTCAGTATTTCATAATCATTAAAGTTGGATTGCTGCACCTGCCCGTTTACAATGGTTATTTGTTCTTTGAGAACACTGCCAATCCCCATTAATATTCCTCCTTCCATTTGCGCCTTAACGTTATCTGGTTGTATAATTATTCCCGCATCACTTGCACTCCAAAAATGATGCACGCTTATTTTTCCGGTACTTATATCCACAGAAATTTCACAGACACCTGTGCTTAAAGTTCCGCTGCGTTCTAAAAAGGCTATGCCTTTTGAACGGTTATCGGGAGAGCTTGAATACCAGTCAGACATTGATATAGCTTTCTCCAGGGTGGCCAGCGCTCTTGGGGATTTAGCCAATAAAATTCTCCTTAAGTCTGCGGGATCTTGCTTGAAATAGGTGGCTATTTCATCGATCATACATTCTATCGCAAATTTATTTGGGCCATGGCCCACTGAGCGCCAGTGTTTCAGTCGGATACCTTCAGATACTTCCCGCCATTCGGCATATTTATTGGGAATATCATAATAGTCTATTCCTATACCGCTGGCAACCAAATTGCCGCCATCGCCAACAATACAATGCGAAAAACCTGTAATTTTTCCACTTGCATCTGCACTGGCCCGTAATCGCTGTAAAGTTAAAGGCCTGTAGGCACCATAACTAACATCATCCTCACGAGTCCAAATTAATTTTACGGGTCTTGGAGCAACTTCCCTGGCCAAACCCGTTCCTTCCAGCACAAAATCGGTCATACTCCTTCTGCCAAAACCCCCGCCCAAATACTGCAGATGTATCTTTACATTTTCCGCCGGAATTCCAAGATAATCTGGAATGCCCAGTTTAGAATCAAATCCTTGCTGAGTTCCAACCCAGACTTCAGCAGATTTTCCATCTGCTCCTACCTGCGCCACAACATTCAGGGGTTCCATTTGGGCGTGATACACATAATCGTTTTTATAATCAATACTAAAGGATTTTGATGCTGATTTTAAGGCATTTTCGATATCTCCTTCGTTTGTAATCACTTTACCTGCTGATTTCCCTGAGGCTATTTTGCCATATGCTTCGTAACATTCCTGGGAATTAAAACCAGTTGCGCCTGCTTCACCCCATGTTATTTTGAGTAATTTTTTGGCAGCCAGAGCTTGCTCCAAGGTTTCTGCAATTATTCCGATACCATAATCGAAGGGAACCAGTTTAAGTACGCCTTTTAATCCGAGAATTTCTGATTCATTGTGGAGGGTAGCCCTTGCGCCGTGAATGGTTCCTCGCTCCAGTACCCCATAAAGCATGTCCGGTAATTGAATGTCAATGGCAAACTTAGCAGTGCCCGCTACTTTTTCCGGAATATCAACTCTTGGCCTATCTACACCAATAAACCTATAGTTTTTAGGATCCTTCAACTCAGCTTCAGAGAATTCTGGCAGGCTAACGGGCATAGTCAGATAGGGGACCAGGTCGCCATAACCAATTCTTTTGTTGTCTCTCTCGTTAATTACTTCACCGGGAGCTGTATTTAGATCCCCGATAGGCACTTTCCAGTGCTCTGCCGCACTATGCATCAAAATATAACGGGCCTGGGCTCCGGCTTGCCTCATTATAGAATAATAGCCATAGGTTATCATGCTACCAGCCGTTAACATTACTTTGTTGTTTGCACTCCATTTGTCCGATCCGTATATCTCAGATTCCTGAGGGGAAAACGCTACATTTACCATAGACCAGTCTGCATCCATTTCTTCAGCAAAGATGGCAGGTAAAGAAGTCATGGAGCCCTGGCCCATTTCCGCAGCCGGATTATAAATAGTAACCTGGCCATCTTCCGATATTTTAACCCAGGCTGTAAGCTCATGTTTTTCTAAAATTTTTTGTACCCCCTTGTTGTTTTTACAGGAGATCATCTGCGGTAGAAGCCCGGAAATACCAATAAATAATGCAACCCCTCCTGAGGTTTTAAGAAATTCTCTTCTGCTAACTGCCTTATTGTTTAGGTCCACAATTTAGATTTATAATCAGTATACCATTTAAGTTTTTGTCGCTATTTTTTCTGCCGCTAATTCTATGGCTTTTACAATTCGCAAATACGTGCCACAACGACATAAATTTCCATTCATATAAGCTTTTATCTCTTCCTTTGTAGGATTCGGATTTTCCCCGAGCAGGGCCACTGCCTGCATAATCTGTCCCGACTGGCAATACCCGCATTGCGGTGCCTGGGCCTCTATCCAGGCTTTCTGAACCGGATGATCACCATTTTCAGACAAGCCTTCTATGGTAGTGATTTTTTGATTTTTGTCAAAACCGCTAAGGGGCAGGGCGCATGCCCTCATTGGATTGCCGTCCACATGCACCGTGCATGACCCACATAAGGCAACACCACAACCATATTTTGTTCCGGTAAGCCCAAGATGTTCCCTTAATACCCAGAGCAATGTAGTATCTTCTTCAACATCTACCTGATATATTTTATTGTTTATATTTAACGAATAAGCTGCCATGATTGCTCAAAATAGTATAGGCTTAATTTACTAAAAAACAGGCTAAAATACATGTTAGGTACAAAATTTATTTTTAGGATCTGTATCTGTCAACAAATCGTCTGAGTATTTCTCTGGGGACTGGTACATTCGATTGTCGTATCGATTTGATTAGCTCTTCCGCTTCTTCCGGCTGGAAATAACCGGCATATTTATAAATTCTGACCCGCAATATAAACTCGTCGGCATCAGCTTCCGGATGAAATTGAGTTGCATAGATATTTTCTTTAACCCGAAACATCTGGACCGGACAAGGGCCTGATGCAACCAGGAGGACCGCTCCGGCGGGGATAGTATCGCAAGCTTCCTTATGCCCTGCCAAAGCAGGGAATTCCTTTGGAAGGCCTTTTAGAAGGGGGTCTTTAGCCCCTTCATCAGTTACCCGGACATCGACACTACCTATGGGTTCGGCATATTTATCGGAAATGGTGGCTCCGCAATACCGGCCCAATAGTCCGTTAGCGGAACAGACTCCAAGAAATGGAAAATCCTGAGGCATTACTTTGTCAAATAGCGAATAAAAAAAATCTTCAACATTTTTTTGGGCAATACTTTTGTTCGCTTCAGGAATACTCACATCAAAAGGGCTGCCGCCGGCAATTATGGCGGAGTAGTTTTTAATATCTATATCCTGACAGTTGTCTTGTTCAACCCTGATGCGATGTACCTCTTCAGTTGACAATCCGCCGACGCGTAAAATAGCCTTAAACTCACTGTCGGAAGCTTCAGTTTCGGGCCGCATTTGTAGAATTAGAAATTTTTTCACGGAATCTTTTTTATGATTCTGTAAGCAGCAGCTTTAGTTGCTTGGCAATTACCTGCTATAAAGGTAAATTTTTAACGCACCCCGCGCACATTCATTTTCAGGGTATAAACGGAATTCATAGCGGTAATAAACAGTATATTTTGATCAGGTCCACCAAATGTAACATTGGCTGTCCATTTTTGCGGTACCGGAATTTGAAGTATTTCTTCCCCTTTTTTATTAAATACGGTTACGCCATTACCGGTCAAATAAACATTGCCCTGATCGTCTATTGTCATTCCGTCTGAACCCATTTCTGCAAATAACTTTTTATTGCTGAGATCACCATTATCCAAAATAGTATAGCTATATGTTTTTTTATTGCCTATATCGGCGACATAAATCATTTTGCCATCCGGAGTTCCTATTATTCCATTGGGTTGTACCAGATCATCGGCAACAATGCGCAACTCCTTCATGTCAGGGGTCATATAATAAACTCGTTCTTTTTCAATTTCTTTCTCTTTTCGCTCCCAATAAGGTCTTTGGTAATAGGGATCGGTAAAATAAATCCCTCCCCGGGCATCTACCCAAAGGTCATTGGGTCCATTGAGTTTTTTTCCCTGGAATTCGTCCACCAGGACAGTTGTTTTTTTATCCTTATTTATCCGCCAGAGTTCAAATTTTTCATCGGCGCAGGCCAAAAGATTTCCATCGTGATCAAAGTAGAGCCCATTGGATCTACCGGCCTCATCTATATATACGGAGACCGAATTATCCGATGCGCTCCATTTTATAATTTTGTTATTAGGCTGATCGGTGAAATACACATCCCCATTTTTATCCATTGCCGGGCCTTCAGTGAACAGGTAATCTGCTGCAACCAGAGTGAGCCTGGCTTCATCAGCCACAAGTTCCGGCTTCTGAGCTTTGCAACCTAAAGTAAAGAGTAAGATCAGTATTGTCTTTAAATATTTCATATTCAAGCTGTTAATTGAATTATTGGAATTAATTTCCTGTCCACCCCGGTCCACGTACCACCCTGCCCGGGAAAGCACCTGTATGCTCCCCGTCTTTGAGTACCTGAGTGCCATTTACAAAGATGTGTTTCATTCCCGTAGCATACTGATGTGGCTTTGAAAAGGTAGCATTGTCCTTGATTTTATCGGCATCAAAAAGGACGACATCTGCATAATATCCCGGTTTGAGGGCACCCCTATTCTTTAGTTTTAGATTTGTTGCGGGAAGGGTTGTAAGCTTATAAATGGCTTGCTCCAGTGGAATAACTTTTTCATCTCGGACAAAATGGCCTAATAAACGTGCAAAGGATCCATAAGCCCTTGGATGTGTGCTTTGTTCCAGGAACACCCCTTCATTGGTATACGATCCTGCATCTGAGCAGATGGCCATATACGGAAGTGCTAATTTCTTTTTAATATTCTCTTCAGACATTGAGAAGTATACTACCTGAATTCTGCTATCGTCTTCCTGTATTAAATCCACCACTGTTTCAGCCGCGGATTTATTCCTGTCCTTAGCTACTTCATCAAGAGTTTTACCTATCAGATGCCTCATTTGTTTATTTCTGAATCCAACTAATAGAATCTTATCCGGTGGTACATGAAATTTTATTTCCTGTATCATCTGTTTCCTCTTTAACGGGTGTGCTATTAGTTCCATTGTTTTATTGTGTCCTCCTTCTTTGGCCCATGCCGGCAATAAAATATTGAGACCGGTTGAACTGGCGTTGTACATATACATATCGGTAGTTATTGGCAGTCCTTCTTTCCGTGCCTTATCTACCATCTGTATAGCGCTGTCCAGTAAATGCCAGTTGGCCGTGCCAGAAGCTTTAAAGTGATATATTTCTGAACGTATGCCTGCCTCTTTGGATATTGTGATCAGTTCCTGTACGGCATCAAGAAGGTTTTCTTCTTCATCCCGGATATGAGAGATGTACATGCCATCGTAATCTGCCACAATTTTGGCAAGTTCAATAATTTCTTCAGTTTTTGCATGTCCGCTGGGTACATAAATCAATGAAGTTGACAAGCCCATAGCACCTTCCTCCATGGCCTGTTTGGTAAGCACTTTCATTTTTTCCAATTCGGCAGCATCCGGGGGTCTGTTTTCATATTTCATGACATATTCCCTCAAGGTTCCATTTCCAATAAAGGAGGCAATATTAGTTGAAACACCTTTCTTTTCAAGAAACTCCAGGTATTCTCCCAGGGTAGTCCAGCTAATATCATATGTTATATTTTGTTGCGACTCTTTCATTTCCTGCTTCATAGCCTCATTTAACGGACCCATGGAATGACCCTCGCCCATAACTTCAAGGGTAACCCCTTGCCTGATATCCCCCTGAGACCTGCCATCTTCAATGAGCGCTACGTTGGCCCAGCTTAACATATTTATGAAACCTGGAGCAACGGTAAGACCTGTGGCGTCTATCTCCATTGAACCAGCGACATTTTTTAAATCGCCAATCATAACAATGGTATCTGCATTAATGGCAATGTCCCCTATAAATGATGGTTCTCCGGATCCATCCATTATGATGCCATTCCTGATGACCAGATCATAGGGTTCATGTTTCTCACATGCCAGGATCAGAATGACAACTGTAAGGGCTATGGCAATTTGTTTTAGTTTCATAGTTTATTTTTTACTGTTTCTATTTGTCCGATGAGTTTTAACTGAATAATTTAAAAATACCCAGAATCCCTACTCCAAGAATACTAAATATGCTTATCCATAGTGTAAGATCATAAAAAAATCCGGGTTTAAACAGGGGTTGTTCTCTTAAATATCTAAAATGGATCACGGCATAAACTACGAGAAAGAGCAAAAAGGACCCTACAATTCCCCCTGTTAAAACCATCAGGACAGGTAATTTTATAAATACAAATAGCAAGGCCCATAATAAGGGTATTACCCAGGCAAGGATGGCGATGGTCTTTTTACGTTGTACAAAGTCAGAAAAATTGATCCATCCTATTTCACCAAAAATGTCTGTGACCTGTCTGGTCCACGCCGCTAAAGCGGCAAATAAAGTAGAGAATAAGGTGATAAACGCACCAACAAGAAATGCTGTTTTTGCATGGGGACCTAAAGATTCGGTATACATTCCGGAAAGCGTCTCCACCATGGCGTAGCCTTCGGGAACAAAACCCTGAGCGTGTAAAACGGCAGCGCCCAACAAATAGAAAGCTGCAGTCACAGAAGTATATATAAGCATAGCAATGATTGCATCCAATTTCATGACTTTTAACCAGCCCAGTGCCCTTGATTTCCATTCTTCAGAATTATCATTGCTTCCTGTAAAGGCGGCATAGCCTTTTTCAAGGCACCAGTAGTTATAGTGTATGATTTCATCCCCTCCAACGCCTGTAATCCCAAAAGCTCCAATAGCAACTGCCACGGCTTCCTTTGGTAAGTTGAATTGTAGTCCGCTCCAAATGCTTTCCAGAGATATATGATAAGGCGTGAACTTCAAGAAATAAAGCGAAGCAAATGTAAAAATGGTAAATAACCCAATCATGCCAAGAGAAATTTTTTCAATAAAAGAATAATACCCCCTGTAAACCATTAAAGCCACAATCACTGCAATTCCAAAACAAAAGATCGGGACACCAATTCCCGGTATGGCTATGTTTAATATTATAGCCACACCCCCTACAATGCCTCCTACCTGCAGAAGTTTAATGATCATTACAGCCAGCACGGTCCAAACTGTCCAGCGGGCTTTGCCAAAAACAGGTCCGGGAAGTTTATTAAACGCCTG
>Ga0316188_10001175_pt1 | contig 12252 bp, 11 predicted proteins | sample Phiworburrow1_MG_FD_204933 | JGI IMG/M metagenome (GOLD analysis project Ga0316188, IMG submission 204933) | Coastal sediment microbial communities from Maine, United States - Phippsburg worm burrow 1 | ecosystem: Environmental > Aquatic > Marine > Coastal > Sediment | place: USA: Maine...
AGGTAAATCGGTTGCAGTAGCGGGTTCAGGTCGCGGCTCGCGTAGCCGCCGTCAGCGGACGCGGGCGGTAACACATGCAGCAATAGCAACAGTCCGGCTAGGCTGGCCGCCGAGCTGAAACGGAGTTTATTCGCAGCCGCGCAGACAGGCTGCTCGCGGTGATTCTGTCCCTGCGCGTCCGCAGCGGACGGCTCAGTAGTCGCCATGTTCCCGCGTCGCCAGAAACTCGATGTCGGGCCAGCGCTCCTGGGTCATGGTGAGATTGACTCGAGACGGTGCCACGTAGGCCAGGTCACCGGCGTGATCGATGGCGAGATTGCTGCGCAGCTTTTCCTTGAACTCCTCCAGTTTTTTGCTGTTCTTGCTGGTGACCCAGCGCGCGGTATTGACATTCACCGCCTCGAACTGGCAATCGACCCCGTATTCATCCTTGAGGCGGTGCGCGACGACATCGAACTGCAGTACCCCGACCGCGCCCAGGATCAGGTCGTTGTTGGCGACCGGACGGAACAGCTGCGTGGCACCTTCCTCGCAGAGCTGGGTCAAGCCCTTCAATAAGGCCTTCATCTTCAGCGGATCCTTGAGCTGCGCGCGCCTGAAAAGTTCCGGGGCGAAATTGGGGATGCCGGTAAACGCGAGCACTTCGCCCTGGCTGAAGCTGTCGCCGATTCGAATCGTGCCATGATTGTGGATGCCGATGATGTCGCCGGGAAACGCTTCTTCGACGTGGTCGCGATCGGCGGCAAAGAAGGTCAGCGCGTCGGGTATTTTCATGTCCTTGCCGATGCGTACGTGCAGTACTTTCATGCCGCGACTGTACTTGCCGGAACAAATGCGCATGAAGGCGATGCGATCGCGGTGCTGCTTGTCCATGTTGGCCTGGATCTTGAAGACGAAGCCGGTCAGCTTGTCTTCATCCGGGCTGACCAGGCGGGTTTTGGCGGGGCGCGGCAACGGTGCCGGTGCGAAGTCGTTAAAGGCGTCCAGCAGTTCAGCCATGCCAAAATTATTGATCGCCGAGCCAAAGAAAACCGGGGTCAGCTCTCCGGCAAGGTAACTGTCGAGATCGAACTCGTTGGTGGCACCGCGTACCAGTTCGATTTCTTCGCGAAACTCATCCGCGAGCGGGCCCAGCAGGTCGTCCAGACGAGGATTGTCGAGACCCTGGATGACCTCGCCGGAACTGATCTTTTCGGCCGCGCTCGCGGAAAACAGGTGGACCGAGTCGTTCTGCAGGTGGAACACGCCTTTGAGGCTCTTGCCCATGCCAATCGGCCAGGTCATCGGCGCGCAGCGAATCTTGAGCACGTCCTCGACTTCGTCGAGTAAATCGATGGGGTCACGGCCTTCACGATCGAGCTTGTTGATGAAGGTGATAATCGGCGTGTCGCGCAGCCGGCAGACCTCCATGAGCTTGATGGTCCGATCCTCGACGCCCTTGGCACAGTCGATTACCATCAGCGCCGAGTCGACCGCGGTCAGGGTGCGATAGGTGTCCTCGGAAAAATCCTCGTGTCCCGGCGTGTCCAGCAAGTTGATGATACTGTCGCGGTACGGGAATTGCATGACCGACGATGTCACCGAGATGCCGCGCTGTTTTTCCAGTTCCATCCAGTCCGAAGTCGCGTGGCGCGAAGCCTTGCGGCTCTTGACCGTGCCCGCCATCTGGATTGCCTTGCCAAACAACAACAGCTTCTCGGTGACCGTGGTCTTGCCGGCGTCCGGATGTGAAATGATGGCAAACGTGCGTCGTTTGCGCATTTCATCGATGTCTGACATTGGCGAGATACCTATTTAAAAGTGATAGTGCGGGTAATACGAAGCCTAGCTGTCGTCTGCATCACATGGCGGCGTAATATGCTTGGCGAGTAATAACGCATCTTCGCGTCCATTGCTGGAGGGGTAGTAATCCTTGCGCGATCCGATTTCGTTAAAACCCGCGGCATTATAGCAATTTATCGCCACCAGATTGCTCGGTCGTACCTCGAGCAGCATGGTTTTTGCCTGCCGAGTGCGCGCTTCATTGACCAGGAATTCGACAAACTGGCGGCCGTAGCCCTTGCACTGGTGCGCGCGCGCAATCGACAGGTTGAGCATGTGACTCTCGTCGCCAACGACACTGATAACCGCGTGGCCGACGATGACCCGCTGATGTGACGCGATCCAGCAATGATAACCCACGCGGATGCAGTCGCTGAAAATACGTTCTGTCCAGGGGAACTGGTAAACCTCACGTTCGACGCGCATCACCTGTTCCAGGTCATCCGGCTGCATAGGCCGAAACTCCAGTACCGCTGAATTCATTGCAACATGCGATAGATCAGTTTCATATCCTGCCAGGCAATGGCCTTGGCCGAGGGATTGCGCAACAGGTAGGCGGGATGATAGGTCACCTTGACGGGGATATCGCTGCCCGGCAGCTGGTGCATTTGCTTGATCAGTTTGCCCACGGGCAGGTTGCTGCCGAGCAGGTTGTGCGCGGAAACCCGCCCCGCGGACAGGATAACCTTTGGCGCCAGCAGCGCTATCTGCGCATCCAGGTAAGCCCGGCACTGCTGCGCTTCCTCGGGCCTGGGGTCGCGATTACTGGGTGGACGACATTTGACGATGTTGGTGATGTAAACCTGGTCACGGGAAAAGCCGATCGCGGCGAGCATGCGGTCGAGCAATTGCCCGGAGCGGCCGACGAAGGGTTCGCCGCGCAAATCCTCGTCGTGGCCAGGCCCCTCGCCGACGATCAGCAGATCGGCCTGGCGGTTGCCGGTACCGGGGACCTTGCGGGTGCAATTCTGCGACAGCTCGCAGGCGGTGCAGGCCTGGATTGCCGTTTCGATGGCCTCCCAGTTGTCGAGCGACGCGATTTCAATGCTCGAAGCGATGCCCTGTGGCCGTGCTTGCCTGTCGCTGTCGCTGCTCTCCGCGTGCGCGCTGACGGGCGTCACTGCGCCGGCATCGATACCAATGGTCGTGTCCGGGCTCGGCTGCCGCGGCGATTCAAAAGCAGGCGCGGCGGGTTCGATAATGTCGAACGGCGGTGCCGCCGACAGGGGTTCCGCGGCCGCCTGTGGCTCGACTGCATCGAAGTCAGCGCTGCCGCGTTGACGCCATGCGCGCACGCCGATGCCCTGCAAACACTGTCGTTGCCGTGAACTCAACATGGAAAATTAAACGGCGCCGCGTTGCGGGTGTGTGCGCTCCGCGCCGTTGATCACCTTGTTGAGCGCATTGATGTAGGATTTAGCGGAGGCGATAACGACGTCCGTATCCGCGCCCTGGCCATTGACGACCTGGCCGTCTTTCTGCACGCGCACCGTTACTTCACCCTGCGAGTCAGTGCCGGTCGTGATCGCGTTGACCGAGTAAAGTTGCAGTTCGACACCGACCGCGGTCAGCTTGTCGATGGCTTTGAAGCATGCGTCCACCGGGCCGTCACCGCTGGCTTCGGCGCGCTGCTCGACACCGTTGATATTCAAGGTCATCGACGCGTTCGGTACTTCCCCGGTTTCACAGCAGACCCGCAGGCTTACCAGCTTGATCGTCTCGTTTTCGCTTTCGAAGGTGGCTTCATTTACCAGCGCCAGCAAATCCTCATCGAAGATATCGTGTTTCTTGTCGGCGAGCGTCTTGAAGCGCGCGAATACCTCGTTCAACTCTTCCTCGGAGTCAAACTGAAAGTTGAGTTCGGCCATGCGCGATTTGAACGCGTTGCGGCCGGAATGCTTGCCCAGCACCAGCTTGTTGGTGGTCCAGCCGACGTCCTGGGCGCGCATGATTTCGTAGGTTTCACGTGATTTCAACACACCGTCCTGGTGGATTCCGGATTCATGGGCGAAGGCGTTGGCGCCAACCACGGCCTTGTTCGGTTGCACGCTGAAGCCGGTGATCCCGGACACCAGCCTGGAACAGTTCATGATCTGTGTCGTGTCGAGGCCAGTGTCGCAGGGGAAAACATCCTGCCGGGTGCGCACCGCCATGACGATTTCCTCGAGCGATGCGTTGCCGGCACGTTCACCCAGGCCATTGATCGTGCACTCCACCTGGCGCGCGCCGTTCAGCACCGCCGATAACGAGTTGCCAACCGCAAGGCCAAGATCGTTGTGACAGTGCACCGAGAAAACCGCCTTGTCCGAATTTGGCACACGTTCCATCAAATCGTGGATCAGCGCGCCAAACTGGTGCGGCAGGTTATAGCCAACCGTATCGGGAATATTGATCGTGGTCGCACCCGCATCGATGACTGCCTCGATTACACGGCACAGAAAGTCCGGTTCCGAGCGACCCGCGTCCTCGGGTGAAAACTCGATATTGTCGGTGTACTGGCGCGCCATACGCACCGCCGCAACCGCCGCCTCGACTACCTGGTCTGGCGACATGCGCAATTTCTGCTGCATGTGGATAGGCGAGGTGGCGAGAAAGGTGTGAATCCTGCCCGAATTAGCCGGTCGAATGGCCTCCCCGGCGCGTTCGATGTCGATCTGCTTGGCGCGCGCCAGCCCACAGACGGTGCTGTCCTTGATGATTTCTGCCACCGCCCTGACCGACTCGAAGTCGCCGTCGCTTGCGATCGGGAAACCGGCCTCGATGATATCGACCCGCATCAATTCGAGCGCACGCGCAATTCGAATTTTCTCTTCGCGAGTCATCGATGCGCCCGGGCTTTGTTCGCCATCGCGCAGGGTCGTATCGAAAATAATTAGCTTGTCACTTGTCATCGCTGTCTCTTGTGTTGGTATGCCGGACTGCCGCCTGCCGAATCGTGAAGGTCTAGTCGGGAGTTTTTTCGTGCCACGCTGTGGCAGCGGGCGCGGAGAACTGCGGAAGCTGCGCTGGTCGCGCGTACAAACAGGTCGTAGACGCAATTCTGGCTTCGGGATGGGGCGAAAGCATAGCCGGAAATATAGCCAACTCGGCAGGTCATGCCAAGCAAAATATAGGCGTCATGGAGCGGGGTTTGACTTCCTCCTGGCCTCCGCCAGGCGCGTGCGTTTGCGATTCCAGCGGAACAGTGACACCACCGGCCCGGACAGCATGTACAGGAAGAAGAAAGAGAACAGAACGGTCGCGGGACGCAGTGACAGGAACACGAAAACGAGTATTGCCGCCAGCAGGGTAACGAACGGAACCTTTTCACGAATATCGAGATCCTTGAAGCTGTAATAGGAAAACCGGGACACCATCAGCAGGCCGGCGCAAAGTGTCAGCAACAGCGCCCCGTAGGTTACATCCACGCCCCGGATATCGTAGATCTCGCAGAACCAGACCGAGCCCATCACCACCGCCGCGGCGGCCGGGCTGGCGAGACCCTGGAAGTAGCGTTTATCGGCGGTGCCCACCTGGGTGTTGAAACGCGCCAGCCGCAGGGCCGCCGCGGTTGCATAGATGAACGCCGCCATCCATCCCAGTTTGCCCATAAAGTTGGAAACATCGCGCAGGTAAACCAGTGACCACATGTAAACGATCAACGCCGGCGCGATGCCAAAAGACACCATGTCGGAGAGGCTGTCGTACTCGGCGCCGAAAGCTGACTGGGTGTTGGTGAGACGTGCGACGCGGCCGTCCAGTCCATCCAGCAGGGCAGCGACGAAAACCGCGATCGCCGCGATTTCGAAACTACCGTTCATGGCCGCGATAATCGCGTAGAAGCCGGAAAACAGCGCCGCCGTGGTGAACAGGTTGGGCAGCAGGAATATGCCTCGCGGCATATTCTTGCGCGTATCCTTGGGGTTGCTATCGTCCACTGTCAACGGCCTGGTATCGAGACGCCGAGATGCGGCCTAGTTCTTCGACTTGTCGACGAGTGCATTGGCGCTGAGCCAGGGCATCATCGAGCGCAGCCGTGCGCCAACCTGCTCGATTTCGTGTGCCGCGTTGTTGCGGCGGCAGGCGGTCATCGACGGGTAGTTCGACTGGCCTTCAGCAATAAAGCTCTTGGCGTAGTTGCCGTTCTGAATATTCTCCAGGCACTCCTTCATCGCCCAGCGGCTTTCCTCGTTGATGATCTTGGCGCCGGTCGTGTACTCGCCGAACTCGGCATTGTTCGAGATCGAGTAATTCATGTTGGCGATGCCGCCCTCGTGGATCAGGTCGACGATCAGTTTGAGTTCATGCAGGCATTCGAAGTAGGCCAGTTCCGGCGCGTAGCCGGCTTCTACCAGGGTTTCGAAACCGGCTTTGACCAACTCGATGGTGCCACCGCAGAGCACGGTTTGCTCGCCGAACAGATCGGTTTCGGTTTCATCGCGAAACGTGGTTTCGATGATCGCGGTGCGCCCGCCGCCGATACCGGCCGCGTAAGACAGTGCCAGATCCCTGGCCATGCCGGAGGCGTCCTGCTGAATAGCGATCAGGTCGGGAATACCGCCACCCTTGACAAATTCCGAACGCACCGTGTGACCGGGCGCCTTTGGCGCGATCATGATCACGTCGAGATCGTCGCGGGGCACCACCTGGTTGTAGTGAATCGCAAAACCGTGGGCAAAGGCCATGGCTGCGCCGGGCTTGATGTTGGGCTCTATTTCGTTCCGGTACAGATCGCTCTGAAACTCATCCGGCGTCAGAATCATGACCAGGTCGGCATCACGCACCGCGTCGGCGGTGTTTGCAACCTTGAGACCCGCGGCTTCCGCCTTGGCGGCGCTGGCAGAACCCGTGCGCAGCGCGACCGTAACGTCGACGCCCGAATCCTTCAGATTGTTGGCGTGGGCATGACCCTGCGAGCCATAGCCGACCACGGTGACTTTCTTTCCCTGGATAATCGATAAATCGCAATCCTTATCGTAATAAATCTTCATAACTGCCTCATGTTGAAACTGTGTTGGAGTAATTTAATGCTTGTCTGGTAATGTGTGTCTGGCTAGCGTGGTGACAGGGTCAGTGCCTTTTCGCCGCGCATGATTCCCATCGATCCGGAGCGTACCACCTCGACGATGTTGTTTTCGTGCATCGCCTTGATGTAGGCATCGAGTTTGTCGCCGGAGCCGGTCAACTCGATGCAAAAAGTGGTATCGGTAACGTCGATGATGCGCGCCCGGAAAATCTCGGAAAGTCTTTGCACCTCGGCGCGCTGCGACTCTCCCTCTGCCTTGACCTTGACGAACATCATTTCGCGTTCGATAAAATTACCTTCGGTCATGTCCTGCAGTTTGACGACGTCAATCAGCTTGTGCAACTGCTTGGTAATCTGTTCGATGATGCGGTCCGAGCCGGTGGTGATAATGGTCATGCGCGACAGGGTGGGGTCCTCCGTGGTGGCCACCGTCAACGATTCGATGTTGTAGCCGCGTGCCGAGAACAGTCCGGAAATACGTGAGAGTGCGCCGGCCTCGTTTTCGACCAGCAGGGAGACGATGTGCCGCATTAAACCAGTTCTCCCTTGGCCTTCAGACTGGCCTGTTTCTGTTGTTGTAACGGTGAGATATCCATCTCGTTGTGGGCCTTCCCGGCCGAAATCATCGGGTACACGTTGGCTTCCTGGTCGGTGATGATGTCGAGGAACACGGTACGGTCCTTCAACTTGAAGGCTTCCACCATGGCGTCGTGCAAATCGGCCGGTTTGTCTACGCGAATACCGACGTGGCCATAAGCCTCGGCGAGCTTGACGAAATCGGGTAACGAATCCATGTAAACGTGCGAGTAGCGTTTCTCGTAGAAGAACTCCTGCCACTGCCGCACCATGCCGAGATAGCGGTTGTTCAGATTGATGATCTTCACCGGGGTGTTGTACTGCAGGCAGGTGGATAATTCCTGGATACACATCTGGATGCTGCCTTCACCCGTCACGCAGGCCACGTCCTTGTCCGGGAATGCGAGCTTGACCCCCATCGCCGCCGGCAGGCCGAAGCCCATGGTGCCGAGGCCACCGGAGTTGATCCAGCGACGCGGTTCGTCGAAGGGGTAAAACTGTGCCGCGTACATCTGGTGCTGGCCGACATCGGAAGTGATATAGGCATCCCCGTTGGTCACGCGGTAAAGCTCTTCCACGGCCGCCTGCGGCTGAATCAGCGCGCTGTCGCGATCATAGGCGAAACTGTCCTGGGCCTGCCACGAGGCGATCCGCTTCCACCAGGCGTCGAGGGCCTTCTGGTCAACCTTGAGCTCGGTCTTGTCGAGGATCTTGTTCATCTCGGTGAGCACCTGCCTGGCGCCGCCGACTATGGGTACATCGGCAATGATGGTTTTCGATATCGAAGCCGGGTCGATGTCAACGTGGATAATCTGTGCGTAGGGGCAGAACTTGCTGGTCACGCCGGTAATGCGGTCATCGAAACGGGCGCCGATACAGACCAGCACATCGCACTCGTGCATCGCCATGTTGGCTTCGTAGGTGCCATGCATTCCGAGCATGCCGATGAACTGCGGATCGGTGCCTGGAAAGGCGCCAAGCCCCATCAGGGTTTGCGTGATCGGATAGCCGAGTTTACGCACGAACTTGCGCAGCTCCGCCGATGCATCTGCCATGATGATCCCGCCACCGGTGTAAATCATCGGCCGTTTGGCCGACATCAGCAGTTCGACCGCACGCTTGATCTGGCGTGGATGCCCTTTGAAGTTCGGGTTGTACGAACGCATTTTGACCGTTTTCGGGTAGACATAGGGGATCTTGATGTGCGGCGCGGTGATGTCCTTCGGAATGTCGACGACGACCGGGCCGGGGCGTCCGGTGGTGGCGACATAGAAGGCTTTCTTCAGGGTCTCGGCAAGCTTGTTCAAATCCTTGACGAGGAAGTTGTGTTTGACGCAGGGTCGCGTCACGCCGACCGCGTCGACTTCCTGGAAGGCGTCGCTGCCGATGGCGTGGCTGGGTACCTGGCCGGTCAGCACCACCAGCGGGATCGAATCCATGTAGGCCGTGGCGATACCGGTCACGGCGTTGGTGGCACCCGGGCCGGAAGTGACCAGGCATACCCCCGGCTTGCCGGTGGCGCGCGCATAGCCGTCTGCCGCGTGCGTGGCGCCCTGTTCGTGGCGTACCAGGATGTGCATGACATCGTCCTGCTTTTGCAGAGCGTCGTAAATGTGCAGCACCGCACCGCCCGGATAACCGAACAGATGCTTGACGCCTTCGTCCTTCAAAAACTGAATGATGATTTCAGAACCGGATAATTCCACACTAACCCCTGTTGTACGGTTTACGCTTGCGCATTTGGTTACGCCGAACCCAAAATTTTATTATGGTTAAATTACAATTGCACTACTTAAAGGCCTGGAATCTTCCAGGAAGCGCATAAAATAACCGTGATTTTGCCTGAGTGGGGCGAGAAACGACCGATTCAGGCGGAGACGGTGCTCTCGCACAGGCTGGCGAGTGCTGCCGGTGAAGCGATCCTGGTCAGCTCTTCTTCAGCGTAAAAACGAATTTACCGCCCTGTTCCCCCGAGGATAACAGCGGGTTATTGGTTTGCTTCGCAAACGCCTCGAAGTCTTTTACCGAACCCTGATCGGTGGAGATTACCTTCAGCACCTGGCCGCGCTCCATGTCGGCGAGAGCCTTTTTCGCACGCAATATCGGTAATGGGCAGTTTAGCCCGGAAGCATCCAGTTCACGATCGAATTCGGCCATTTTTTCCTCCAGTTGGGTTTGCCGGCAAGCGCGGCCGGGCCTTTATAAGCCAGCGTCCGGAAAAACGCAAGCGGGCTGCGATCAGGTGATTGTCTCGTGGGGCTCAGGATCCAGCCGGTGCCCGGCGGAAGCCCATTTGACGACACCACCGCGCAGGCTGATGACGTTATTGATACCCTGCTGGTTGAGGAAGCGGCAGACCTGTGCGGAACGGCTGCCAGTGCGGCAATAAATGACGATTTGCCGGGGAGAGCCGGAAAAATAGCCCAGCTTCAGCGGCACCATGTGCATCGCCAGTGCTTTTGCCCCGGGTAACACGCCGCGTTCTATTTCGGCCGGTGTACGAATATCGATGAGATCAAACAGATTTTCATCACGTAACATACGTACCAGGTCGGAGACACTGATTTCCTTTATTCGGGACATTAACTTATGGGTTCAGGAACGAAAACTATGCTGCCGGGTCGATAGTATTCTAATATGGCCAAGTTTCCAATTGAACCGGTTCACATGTTACACCGATCCTGCAAGTCCGGCGGCGCGAATCTCTTGATGCGCCTGATCCTCCTGCCGGTAATGTTGCTGCTTGCGTTTTCTGCAGCCGCTATTTCGGAGTTGCCAAGCCTGGGGGAGAATTCGACGACCAACATCGATCGCGAGACCCAACTCGGCCGATCGGTGTATGAGCGCCTGATGGCCTTCGGCCTGATCGAGACCGAGCCGGTGCTGGATCGGTATATCAATGACCTCGGTTTTCGCTTGCTCGCGGGGCTGGACAACCGGGTGCGCGACTACCGTTTCTTTATCGTGCGGGACGACTCGGTGAATGCCTTCGCTTTGCCTGGTGGGTTCATCGGCGTCAATCGCGGCCTGATCAATCAGGCACGCAGCCAGCACCAGCTGGCATCGGTCATGGCTCACGAAATCGCGCATGTACGCCTGATGCACGGCATGGATATGTTGCGCAAGAGTAGCGAAGTCAACAGCGCCACCTTGCTGACCATGCTGGCGGGCCTGCTGCTCGGTAGCATCGACTCGCAGGTGGGCTCGGCGGTTTTGTATGGCGGCATGGCCGGTGGCCAGCAGGCCATGGTCAATTTTACCCGAGAAAACGAGTACGAGGCGGATCGTGTGGGCATCGAGCTGATGTATCAGGCCGGTTTCGATACCAATGGGATGGTGGAATTTTTTACCATCTTGACGAGGCTGTCGGGCACTAGCGAGGTCGGCGGTATCGAATACCTGCGCACCCACCCCCTTGGCAACAATCGTATTGCCGAGGCCATCAATCGTGTGCAGAGTCACGCCCGGGGCAGCAACCAGGTGGATGACTACCAGTTGTTCAAGGATTACCTTGAATTCGTCAGCAGCGATCACATGACAGAGCAGGGCAGTGACTACCTGCGGGCGCTGGCAGCGATAAAATCGGCATCCTATGAACGCGCCGACCGCTTGCTCGCCGATCTGTATGGTTCAGGCAACGAGAATATCTGGTATAGCCTGGCCTATGCCGAGAACCTGGAGCGACTGGAGCGCGCGGCCGAAGCGGAGCAGGTCTATCGCAAACTGCTGAAAATTTTCCCCGGGGATTTTGCCATCTCGATCCGATTGCTGAGCCTGCTTAGCGATGAGGGCAAACACGAGGACGCGCTTGAAATCGCGCGCGAGCTTGAAATCGAGTATCCGCAGGAGCAGCGAATTTACTTCGCCCTGTCGGAGATATACAAGTCGCTGGGCCGCCCGGCCCTGCAGTTGATGGCGGAGGCGGAGTTTCATTCGCTGAACGGTAACGTCGACCAGGCCGTGCGCCTGTATGACCAGGTGCTGGTGCTGGACGGCGTCAACGCAACCACGTTGTCGAAGGCGCGCGAGAAGCGCCTGCAGCTGCTCGAGCGGCGAAAATAACTCGATCGCCGCGTTTTCTTGTTAGAATCCGCGAAATTTTGCGAGGTCGATCGAAACATGTATATCAATTTCCAGGCGCTGGGCTGCCGGCTGAACGAGGCGGAACTGGAAACCTGGGCCAATGAATTCATGCAACTGGGTCACCAGGTTACCACCGATGCCGGGGAGGCCGATGTCGTGGTGTTCAATTCCTGTGCGGTGACGGCCCAGGCGGATCGCAAGTCACGGCAGCAGATAGGGCGCCTGCAACGCAGCAATCCGTCGGCGCGGCTTGTGGTCACGGGTTGTCACGCCAGCCTCAACCCGGAAGCTGTCAGATCCGGACTCGGCGTCGATCTTGTCGTCGACAATCAACACAAGGAACAGCTGGTACAGCAGGCGCTGCAGCTGGTGGGCGAGGATTCGAATGTGGGCGAACCTGCAGCATTGCCGCAGGAAGAGCCACAGAATGCGTTGTTGCTGCGCGGTCGCCACCGTGGTTTCGTCAAGATACAGGATGGTTGCCGCTATCGTTGCACCTATTGCATCGTTACCATCGCCCGTGGCGACGAGCGCAGCCGCAGCGAAGTGGACATAGTCGAGGAAATCAAGCGCCTGCATCGGCAGGGCGTGCAGGAAGTCGCACTCACGGGTGTGCATGTTGGCGGCTACGGCAGCGATATCGATTCCAGCCTGTACCGTCTGCTGAATCGCATTCTCGATGAAAGCAGCATCCCACGAATTCGGTTGGCATCCGTGGAACCCTGGGATCTGCCGCCTGATTTTTTCCAGCTGTTCGATGAACCTCG
>Ga0316188_10001176_pt1 | contig 12252 bp, 12 predicted proteins | sample Phiworburrow1_MG_FD_204933 | JGI IMG/M metagenome (GOLD analysis project Ga0316188, IMG submission 204933) | Coastal sediment microbial communities from Maine, United States - Phippsburg worm burrow 1 | ecosystem: Environmental > Aquatic > Marine > Coastal > Sediment | place: USA: Maine...
AGTTGGATATGCCCCTTCGATATCTCCTTCGATAAGCCAATCCACCCAACGAAATTTTGCCTCGATATGTTCAAGTGCATCGTGTGTTCCAAGACCTTGACGAAAGCCAAAACTAACTTTAGAAAAGCAAGGTTCGTAAATGGCTTCTAGTATCATTGAACGATTTTGTCATTTGAAGTTGGCAATCCTAATGGTCTTTTACGACCATCTGGTTTTGGAATTTCGATTTCATTCACAGGTTTGAAGTGGTATTTTTGTTTTACCACCTTCTCACGAAGATTTCATAACCTCGGAAGACTCATGCCATCTAAGGTTTCTTTCGTAACTCCTGGGGTTCCTTTTATGTTTTCATATGCTGCAATCCAAATGTCTTCTTTTCGTAATATACGAAATAAATCTGAGTGTATCCAATCCTTATTTATGTCGAATTTATGCCTTTGATAAATGTTCTCCTCTCGAGAATGAGAAATGACTATCTCAGTCCCCCTAAGGAGGGGCTCTTTTCACGTAGGGATTACTCCCCTTAGTGAACTATACAGTTTCTAAATAAGACGAATATATTGAAGCTTAGGAAAAATTTGAGCTAAGGATTAGATAGATTCATTTTCATTGGAACGGAGAACCTATGTAATTATAACCGATTCTCACTCATGTCATCCGGTTATTAGGCTAGTTTTCAGGTAGTCTAACTTTACCCTTACTTCATTAACTGTCCATAGTGATTAGAACTCACCTTCCCTTTAACATCTCCTCACGATTTCTGTTGGTTTTATTCCTATTTTTGAATCATGGAAGCAGATTTATCTGCAACGTATCAAAGATAAGTTTTTGGAACCTTGTATTAGACGGGAAGAGCCATTAATTTTTGTAAGTTCAAAAATTCTGAATTTAATGATTTTAGCTTTAGGAAATGTCAAGTTGCGAAGTGTACCTTTGAAAATTTTTTATGGATTGTGAATTCGTTGAAACAAAATTTACGAATAGTAATTTAGACCGCATAATTTTGGAATGGTAGGAAAAGATTTCAATTTAACATCTAATAATCCAATTGAAAATTCAGATTTTCGAATTCTTGTATCGTTACAAGTGCAACCTTCAAAAGAACAATTAATGACATTTACTTGATGAAAGAAAGAACTGTCAATGAATTCTTCAAATATATTCTCCTCTGAAAAACTTTCCTTCGCGATATTCCTTGGGTTTCAAAAATTGACGTCAATCTTTTCTTCATTTTCTGATTTTGTTATTGCTAGCTAATTGAACTTTAATGAAATAAGAAATTGGTCCGAATCTAATCCTTTTGGAATCTTATGAAAAAGAGTTTTCGGTAAAAATGTTGGTGCCATTGATATCTCACAAATAATTTGAACCTTTGTGGAATTCTATCTTACCGATATCCTAGATGGAAAATCTTCACCAAGAAAAGATAGAATTCAACTTCTAAAATCAGAGAACTCGATTCGAGGTCCATTGGAAGGTTGCGAGTGAATTGGAACTATCCCAGTTTCTCGAAAGACTGCAGAAAGGAATCATGAATAGTTTCAGTGAAAAAACTGATAGACTTCTGAAGTTCACCTACTTGCTCGAAATTAGTATCCGCTAAAATTTGTGTTGAAAAATGCTCCTTTGTCGGAAGGAAGGTTTGTTCCGTAAGTTGTGTTATCCCTTCTTTCCATTGAGTTCGGTTACTTTCTTCAACGACACCATCCGGTAAAAATTGAATATCTAAATTTTGATAAGCTTTTTGCATGTATTTCAAAATATCTGGTCTTTGATTGTACCAATATTCACGTATTTCATTTGGAATTGGATACCGGTACCATAAAATCGGTAAATATCGGAACACTAAAACCTCCCGCAGTTCTTCATTGATCAATGCTTTGGCGGGCTGTCCTTCACTTGGTAAAAAAGGCATCGTAAATACTAAATGATTCATACTATCTGCAAATCGACCAAGTAGAATTGAGACAATGGTACCTGTTAAATTCAGTCCAGCAATTGTCGGGACCACTCCCATCATAGCTTCTTCTGTCCAATCAATCATGGCCACCAAATAGATCCACGGAACAGTATATGGATTGATACTAATAAACCAAGATAAGGCAATTCGTAAAGATACTAATTGAGCATATCCAAAAATAACTAAAAATAGGATTTCCCGAAACACTTCTAAATAGCTGATATCTAAACAAAAATTGAAACGTACCTGCAAAAACTCCGAGAGCCAATTGGGCAAGAAGAAGATATTTCTGTAATTCTCAATGTAAAAATTATAGTACCCATCCTGAGTACTTTCATAAATAACTCTGGGTATTGGCTCAACTTTTGGAACAGTACCAAAGAGCATTTCTGTCAAAGTTTCTGGGCGTTGAATTGGTGGATACGGGACCTTACGAAGGGGAAGACTATCCACCAGATTTCGCGCATCCGTCAGCCTATCTTCGATACCCGTTAAGGGAACGCCAGATACCTTCATCCCTGGATTTTGTGGGTATCCAAAAAGCGTAGCTATCTGTTTGAGAAGGACTCCAATACTATCAATAAAAGCTTCACGGACATCCGCAAATTTGTCGTTAAACGTCATTCTGAATTTTACTACTTTTCAATTACTACAATATACGAAAGTATGGGCTGAAAGAGACACTTTTGTCAACAGTTTCACTTACCGGGTAGGTTGGAAACTTTTTCGAAACCGAACCAAGAAACGACTCAGGTAACTGAAAGGGGTATGGGAAGTAAAAAAGTTCTTCGGCTGCCAATACCTCGATACTCCAAGAATTGCCCGATAAATTATGACACTCAACGTAGGGAAAGCAAACATAACTTCGAAAGGCCCCGTTAGAAAATTCCTTTACTAGAAATGAAGTGAAAAATAAGTAGGTTTTATGTGAGTGAATATGAAAGATAAAATAATTTTATTTAGAAATAAAAAACTTAAATTTGCTAAAAAAAGTTCTTGGATAGAACTGGTTTCGTAAAAAAAGACTGACTATAGCAAACAAAAAATTATCGAAAACACGTTTAATAGTTCCATGATTTTACTCCTATGCTTTCATCTTTTTTGTATAATCGTTTTTCGAAACCGAACCAAGAAACGAACCTTCGGGATAGTAGGATTTGAACCTACGACACCCTACTCCCAAAGCAGGTGCTCTACCAAGCTGAGCTATATCCCGAATCAGACTCCTTCATTCTCGCTGGAACCTCTTCTTTCGTATTAGATAGACTTTAGCAAATTTTCATGAATAGTACAAGGGTATTTTTCAGTTTGGAGAAACTTTAGATGAGTTGACTAAAAACAGAGAAACGAAATCGGATCCGGGAAAAAAGACACTTTCGAAGTCATTTTCAAATCCGTACTTTTTAGTTTCAGAAATCCTTTAGATTCCAGAAGTTAAGTCCATTTGAAGTATTGCATCTCTTTTCTGCAGTCTGAGTATAGTGATAATACCTTCAAGTAAAACCAAGTAGGAAATAAGCAGGTTTTAGTGCTGAAGATGAAAGATGAAATAATTCAGGAAAGATCATGAAATGTGTTCTGAAATGGCCCTAAAATGCTCTAGAATGAAAATAAATTGAGTTTAGGTAATATGAATATGGGACGTTGTGAAAGAGAGAACTCGGGGATTTAGTTAGCTACAAATAACAATAACATCGATAAAAATTACAATAGAAATTATTTAAAAAAATTCAAAAATTTTTATTTCAAACTTCCTTTAAGATTTTAAGGAAGTTTGAAATAAATTTTAGAGTTCTTCGTTTTTTACTTTAACCCTTATAGCTTCTTTGACAATTTCAGCATCTATAATATCATCTGGATCTTCAGCTATTTTGTCGATTAAATCTTTAAGATAAACTGTCTTTCCTTTAGGCTTTCGCTTTTTTGTAACTTTTTTTTGGATTATTTCTTCAAGCTGTTCTGGAGTAGGATTTTCAACAAGTCCCAGCTCTTCTTTCATTCTCGCTTTTATAAATTCTTCAAAAGTTTGATCTGAGTCAATATTGAACTCTGGTAGAGGATTTTTATCTGAATCCCAAGGTTTCATTTCTACACCAGTAATTGTTGGGACTTCACCCTCGATAAAGAATGCTCGGATTGTTTGTTTTAGTTCATCATCCTCTAACATTTTATTAACCAGCTTTTTAAACTTCAAATAGTCTCTCTGATTTACAATCTGTTGTGTAACACTTCGTATTAATAAAATTGAAATTAATACTGGCGGAGCAACTAAACTTGCACCTGCTGAAAACCAAGAAAGAGTAAAACCTGCAGCACCGCCTGCAGTGGCTGTTATTACAATCACTTGAGTGCTTAATTCCTCAGTTAACAACGAATAAGTAATGTCAATTCTACACTTATATAAAATAAGCTCTAGAAGTAACCTACCATTTTTAAAGAAAATTCTAGCTACTCCTTTTAATTCTCGTTCTTTAAGAAAGCTAGCTAGTCGTTCAACTAATCCTTTAATTTCTTGTGCCAACTTAAAAATTTCATTAGAAAACTCATGATCTGCTTGAAAATTTTCAAATTGCCCGCCGCGATTTTCTAAAGCGAATTTATAAATCTTTTTTATTCTTATTTCCTTAGAATTGGAAACGGGTCTATCCGATTTAATTACTGATTTTGATTTTTTAATAATGGAATTTTTTAATCGTTCCATAGCTTTCTTTTCAGATAAGTAATCTTTCAAACGCGAAGCTACAATACTTCCAAGAATAGCACTTAATAAAAAATAATCCAATGGATCAACTATCCAAACGCGTAAAATCCTGTTGTAATACATAAAACTCCTTTTTTGTGAATACTAACCATACGGTTATTAGATGTGCTTAAATCGAATCTTAGATGCTTTTCGGCGGACATTAATCTAATTGAGAAATCCGCGCTCGTCTTTACTGATCAGATAATTTGTTAACGTAAGCAGAAGTAGTATCTAATTTTTCATGACATATAGATTGTTTAACAAACTCAATCTAAACGGATGGTGAATAAAAATTCCTGATTAGAAACTCGACAGCCTAGCTAAATAATTCAAATTTAATTTGCTTATTGTTAAATTCTAAAAGTAAGCAAATTCGTTTATCACCAAAACTCAATTATTTTATCTTTCAGCTTCACTAAGAAAACCTGCCCATTTTTGACTTTGGAAAAATTTGACGAGTTCCAGTGGAAAACTCAAGGAAAGAAGTTTACTTAATTAATTGGTATAAAAAACAAGTCGTTTAAAATTTGTTCATTTTATCAATTATAAAGTTACGATTTGTATAGATTATACTCTAAAAGGTCAGTAGTATAGTTCGAAAGGAATGAAATATTTTTATGGAGGGTATCCCAGATTCCATATCTTCTGAGAAGGGCTTAAAATACGTTTTAAGGCACTTTATAGGTTGAATAAGGGATACAGTACATTTAATGAAATACGGTCTTAAAATGGACGTATTTTTTGACCAAGAGCAAAGATAAAATAATTAAGAAGAGTGGTGCTAAAATATCTCACTCTTCACAATTTTGAAAATAACTTCTATCAAAATCTTTTAATCTATATAGAACTTATCGATTTGATCAAATATATCGTTGAAATAAATACATTATTCATCCAAATATTTTTGCATTTCGTAAAAGATTTCTTTAATAGAATTTTTTAACCATTTTTCATTATATTCGTCCTCTTTCTTAGATTCGGGTTCGAAAATTTCACAGCAGCTAAATACTTTTCCTATCAGACTAGAAAATTCTTCTGATATTGTATCTGGTTCAAAATTGATTTTGCTTCCATCTCGATCGCGATCTTTTTTCCATAGATCCAAGAATTCGTCGCTAAAATCTTCTGCAGTAGTAATTCCATTTAGAAATTCACTTATTACTGAAACATATTTTTGTCGATTTTCCCAATATTTCTGATTTTCCAGTCGAACTTTGTAATTTAACAATTCCATATAGTCTTCTCGATTCACTTTATAGAAAGATACTCCTTGTTTTTTAAAAATTTCTTCTTGTTCGAATAAATAAAAATACCTTTTTATATCGTAGTCCATTAATAATCTCCAATGTTTTTGTTTTCATCATCTAATAAATCGCTTACTTGTCCTTGGGTAAGTTTCCACGCAGATACAAATTCCTTAGTTTCTTGTTTAAAAATTGCATTGCATCCGCTCAGACTATCGTAAAAATGAATTGCGGAGAATTGATCAGGCTCGCCTTTTCGGTAAGTGCCTTCAATTCTTTGACCTCTTAAAACAAGCTTTTTAATTTCATCTTTAAAACCTTCAATATTTTCAAGTGTTGCAAGAATATCGTTAAAGGTTTGCGTCATTTTACTTTGTTTTTTAGTTAATAAATTCGATTCCATTTGGTCTGCCAGCGCTTTCGATAACTTTTTGGGTAAAGTTTGCTTTTATTTCAGATGGCAGTTTTTCAAGATCTACAATGTGCAAAACGTCATTTGATCCACCTTTCTGCTTTCTAATTTTTTCGCCTATGCGCGGATAAATACCAATGATATAAACGTCAATTTGATCAAAATAATCCTAATATTCCCAAAGATGAATTGTAAATTTTGACATTTTGCTTATTATAATACCAAATTAAAAACAGATATATATTAATAAATTAATAAATGACTTTTAATAAAAAAGATGTTTTAAATTAATGAGGAATCAAACAAGCTTCTTCAACAAGGAAAATCTTTAAGTAATTACGATAAAGCTAAAAGTCATGAATTGACTCAATATCTTACTTTATTGTATGATGAAACATTTTGGAAGAATTAATAAAAAAATATTTTTTTATGGAAAACTTATATTACTATATATAACAATATAAGTTTTTATGTCTTTGAACTTTTTTACTAAATTAACAACTTTAATTTTTATTTTCTAATGAAACGTTTTAATTTTATAACTTTATTGTGCTTAGTATTATTGACACTTGCTCCTACTGCAGCATTAGCTGATATTGGTGGGTTAACAAAATGTAGTGATTCACCAGCTTTTACGAAACGATTAAACGGAAGCGTAAAAAAATTAGAGCAACGAATGAGTAAATATGAAGCAGATTCCCCTCCGGCGTTAGCTCTAAAGCAACAAATTGAGCGAACACAAGCTCGCTTTGATAAATATAGTCGATCAGATTTATTATGTGGTACGGATGGGTTACCACATTTAGTTGCAGATGGTCGATGGAGTCACTCGGCGGAATTTATTCTTCCAGGTTTTGGATTTATCTATATTTCTGGCTGGATAGGCTGGGTAGGTAGAAAATATTTACGTGCTGTAAGTACCACTAAAAACCCAAGCGAAAATGAAATTATTATCAATGTTCCATTGGCGCTAAAAATTATGGCAACAGGTTATATTTGGCCAATTTCGGCTTGGCAAGAATTAATAAGTGGTGAACTGGTAGCTCCAGACAGTGAAGTAACAGTATCTCCTCGTTAATTTTATTAGTTCTCAAATTAACTTTCTTTCTTATCTACATAACTAAAATTTTTATGGAAAATTTTCAAAAATATTTATCAACTGCACCGGTTCTTTTAACAATTTGGCTATCATTTACTGCTGGTTTTATTATTGAAATCAATCGATTTTTCCCAGATATGTTAGGTGTATATTTCTAGGAATTATTATTCATATATTTCGCAAATTCAGTTGCGAAATATATGAATAATAATTCGTTAAAAAAATTGGAGAATCGTTGAAGAAAGAGCGGTATGTCATAATTTAGACAGGTTACTTTGTTAAAACATTGATTATTAGATTATTATAACTACGACTCTAATAAAAAATTCATATGATCTAAAAAATACAAACCAAATATAAATTGGACTTATTATTTTTTTATACGAGATTTTAATCCTTCTTTAATAACTTGTCCAACCGTCCCAATACTTCTCCAAACACTACAACGTTTTTTACAGTAATATCTGATACCTCTATATTCAACAGGTATAAAACCTAGTCTAAAAGTGAGCGATTTAGGGAAGGGAATATTTTTTAAAAGAAATCCAACGATATGAGGTACTCTCTTTCTAACCTCTCAACTACTGTATAAGTATAGCCAGTTTCTAACTCGACAAGAACATCAATATTGTAATCTTCAATGTCTCGAACATCTTCCAGTGGACTTACAAAACAAATTTCTCTAATTAACATATGTTACTCCTTTCCTCTGAATTAAAATAACCGTAAAGTTCTTTTAAAATCTTTAGGACTTGATCTTGATTATTTTTTACCGATTTACCCCATATTTGAACTTTTCCATCTTCTCTTTTAAAGTATACACGTACATGATTTTTACCCAGCAATTCGTATGCATCTTTGAATAAATGTCGTGTTCCTATTCCAGTATTGGGGTCTCCCGCCGTTCATTGGTTTACTAAACGGTTCATTGACCTCTGAGCATTATAATCTTTTGCTGCTTTTTCGGCGTATCTAACTAACCCCGGATACTCTTCCGTTCTATAGACTATTTTTACTTTTGTCTCGCACTGTTGTTCTGGCTGACTTGGTAGAGATTTTTTATAATCTAGATTTGGAGAATTCTGACCTTTTAATCGGTTTTGTACTTTCGACGATGAGCTATATCTATGCGGATTTGGAATAAACCCTTCCTCAACAATACTTCCACTTTTTCCTTTTGTTGGAGGCGGATTCGATACAGCTTCTCCTCGTACGTGTGATCCAGGCCCAAATTTTCCTAATTAACCTGGCGTGCAACTATCATTTCCTAAAGTCACTTATCCAGTATCATATTCTAATAACTCTAACTCTTCAAATTTAGTTAGACTATTGGGTTTTTGTGATTCTGGATTTAAAATACTTGAGATTACTCTCTGATGAGACGATCTATCTGAATATGAGCGATCAACTAAGTATTGGTCATTCATAAACAAGCTAGAATTTACAAAACTCTTGATAGCAATACAAATTACTCTAGTTTCTAAAATAACAGTTATAAGTTACATACTATCCCGCTTCTACGTCTTTAAGAGACCTAAAACCTAAAGATTTACGATCATTAATAAAATTAATCTACATTTGTTTCTTCCTGTTTTAGTAATCGATTGTACGGAATGTAATTTAATTACTCTTTCAGAATTTGATAGATTGTAGTTCTTGCTCTGCCAGTTATTTTTCCTACTTGAGTGATCGAAAAATTTTTAAATGGGCCAATTAATTTTGTAGACTGAAAAAAAAGATATCAATCTATTAACGAGAAAAAACAATTTTTAGAAGCAAGATTAATTCTTTTGGAACCAGATGTTAAATCTGAGAATCTTGATAATTAAATCAGCAAAATAATTATACTTTTTGACAGATAATGTCCGGACCTAACGATTCGCGAAGACTATCAATTAAGTGAAGAGGAATTAAAAATTTTGATTCAAAAGATTTTGATAGAAATGAAAGGTCGTTAGCCTGAAAAGTCTTAAATTTAAGACTAGTAGATAGATAGAGGGAGAATAGATAGAAAAAGAAATTAATAATAAATGTAGAGAGAGTTATTATCCTAAGATTATTAAACAGCAATATGTTATTATAGTTGGACTCTTAAAAGACTTTAAAAACCGATCAGTAATCTCAATTTTTACATTTATATTAGAGATTAGAATTACCGATGCAACAATTTATTTAATCCTATCTAGTAATTTGTACGCAAGATGATGTTTGAAAACTTCAATGCAGAGGAATTATGTGATAAGGCTTATTCCGGAACCGACTAAAACAAATTCCCTTCATTGCAATATGGCTAATTATAATTTAGAGTACCCTCTAAATTGAATCATAGTTTTTTTTCTATATAATCGACAACATCCTGAACTCTAATCGGTTTTCCAGAAAAGATAAAATCATCTATGTCATCCAAATTAATTTCAATATCAAATAGAGTCTCAAAATCATTTATTAATTCAAGCATTTCTCTGGAATCAGTTCCAAGTTCTTTTTCGAAGTCTGTCTCTAACTGAATTTGGTCATACTGAAAACTATATTCTTCATGTAATAATTTGCGAATTTTATTAAAAATAAAGGTCATTTTTCAGGTAATTTAAATTAAATAAGTGATATTCTGATATTACTATAAAGTTTACTAGAAAAAATTTTAGCTTGGAGAAACTTTTAAGTAGTGGAAATTCCTAGAAATTTTTGAATACTTCAATTTAATTGAAAATTATACAACAGTAATTTTACAAAAACAACTTTGAATAATTTTGATGGAGTATGATTAGCCTCAATCGTGCTAATGAATCCAAAAATTCCTAATTCGAAAAAGTCAACTAAATTTAAAAAAGATTTCTATCTTATCGATTGATTGTAACCTCTAAATGGAATAAATAGAATATTTTCAGAGTGGGTGATGAAATTCAAGTTTTGGGGAAGTCAGGGAAGAAGAAAAAGAATCAACAGTTCCTAATGAATAGATTGATAGAATTATTTGACTAATTTAATTTTAAAATTAAAGTTAAGAAGTGTATTGAAATTACATGGAAAAAGACAGGGTTAATTTTTATGGTCTCGGCCTTCCTTGGATCATTGTTTAAAAATTATCCAAGGAACTTATCCAAGAAACAATTAAAGGTTACATTGATGATACGCCAGACGGTTATTGTTTAAAATTTTATCATTTCGCAGGAGAAATTGATACTAATGTATTTAATAAATTACAAGATGAACAAACCGAATATCTAAAATAATTATACGAATTAGAGGATTCTTAAATTTGAAATAGTTTTAATTCTTTCGAGGGTTAAAAGTATTTAAGATGTTTTCATTCCCAACCAAATTATTTTTTCTTTCATCTTAACCGCTCAAACCACTTAATTTTCCCTGAATATATTATACTTACTCAGCCAATCAAGTGCCCTTAAATCTAGTAATAGCACTCTCTCAGAAGATATTTCAATCTTACAACCCCAAAGGCCTATCACCAAAAGGAAATATGTAATCTTTGAAGCTATTTTTAAATAAAAAGTTTTTTAGTTTTTTTAAAAAGATTATTTAACAAAAATATCTTTATGACTTATAATGTGACATAGTTATCACAAAATAAGTGTCTGGTAAATTTTAGAATTAAATAAAATCAAAAAACCATGACTAATATAAATTTTGATTCTGAGGATTTGAAAGTCGATTATTTAAGCTTTAATCTACAATTCAATAATCCTGAACAAATTCAGAAAATTGCCGGTTTTTTAGCCGATACCTTACATTGCAGAAGTACTTTGTTGGATCAGTCAAGTAAAAAACGGCATCTATTAACTGAAACCAACAAAAATCGTTACTCGGCTGAATTTGTAGTAAATTCAAGCAAGCATTGGAAGGGGAGCATTTTACGCTTTAGAGGGAGGCATGCTCAATGGTTTTATAAGGATTTGAAATTTCAAAAACTTGATTGGTCTATTTTTGATTTCGAAGAGACAAATCTAGGTCGGGTTGATTTATGTTACGATCGAAAATTGAAAGCAAGTGATATGCCAGATCTTAAGGATAAACTTCAAACTCCAATCGATAACTTACGTGTTGCAAAAGAGTATTTAAAAACATCCCAAAGTGATATTCAATACCGAGCTCGCGCTTGGGAAGTTCTTGAAGATGTAACGACAATTAGTATAGCATCTGAAATAGGTGGTGATGTAGGAGCATTCGGAGCAGGTGCTGCTTCTAATAAAATTGCGGATGGTTACATGAACGAAATGGTTATGACTGAAGTAACTAAGAGTCCGCAAGAAAAACTCAATTTGGAAATGTTTAAACAAACTGCCCGTGAACAAGGTAAAGACGTTTCTAAAGTTCGGGGTACTGGATTAATGCGTCAGTATGTTCCTGAATTTATGCAAGAAGATGTCTGTGAACGTCCGGAACGAAATTCACGTCCAGATTCCTGGGAAGATAGCACTTATTCCTATGAAGATCCGTCATCTTTTAATTAAATCGAAGTGCTAGGATATAGGTCAGTTAAAATTAATTATTTAATAAAATCAAAATGGAAATAATAGAATGGATTATGAATGGTTTTTCAAATTACGTTAATTCACAAATTAACGAGATAAATTATACGGTTACACACATTGACAGTCTCGGTTACACACTCTTTTTTCTATGGATTTTTATTAGAATTTATAGAAAAATAACTTTTAATGAATAATAAATTTAGGAATTCAATGGGAGTAAATTATTACTCTCAGGATTTCTCTGAGGATTTAGGCTGGAATCACTCTGCTGATCAATTTTTCTCACTTCAGAGGTCTTCTATGG
>Ga0316188_10001178_pt1 | contig 12244 bp, 10 predicted proteins | sample Phiworburrow1_MG_FD_204933 | JGI IMG/M metagenome (GOLD analysis project Ga0316188, IMG submission 204933) | Coastal sediment microbial communities from Maine, United States - Phippsburg worm burrow 1 | ecosystem: Environmental > Aquatic > Marine > Coastal > Sediment | place: USA: Maine...
CCGAATACCACCGGCGCATCCCGCCCAGGGTGCGGGGTGACCGTCGACGGGAAGTCAAGGGGGAGGCGCGTGCGCAGCGCGCCCCGGGGGACATGAGCGGCGGCGGTCACCCCGCACCCTGGGCCGCCTCGATGCCTGCGCGCAGGACGGCCCCAAGGTCCGCCCTGCGCCGCAAGTGATCGTTCGCAGGCGCCTCATCGCCGGACCCGGTACTGCGTGAACATCGTCGCCACCAGGACCGCGATCAGCGCCACGGCGACGATGACGTCGGCGATGTAGGTCGGCACGCCGACGGCGCGGCTCATGCTGTCGGCACCGACCAGGATGCCGGCCACGAACACCGCTGCCGCGACCACGCCCAGCGGGTGCAGCAGCGCCAGCATCGCGATCACGATGCCGCTGTAGCCATAGCCCGGGCTCATGTCGAGCGTGACGTAGCCGGCGCGCCCGGCCACCTCCACCGCACCGCCCAGCCCGGCCAGTGCGCCCGACAGCAACGCCACCTTCAGCGCCACCCAGCGCACGGGCACGCCGGCGAAGGCGGCGGCGCGGGCATTGGCGCCGGTGGCGCGGATCTCGAAGCCGGCGACGCCGAACCGCAGCACGGCCCAGGTCAGCGCCGCCGCCGCCAGCGCGCCCGGCAATCCCGTGTGCACCCGGCTGCGCTCGACCAGCTTGTCCAGCTGCAGCGTGTCCTGCACCGCCACGCTCTGCGGCCAGCCCATCGCGGTGGGGTCCTTCATCGGCCCGTCCAGCATGGCCGATACGAACAGCAGCACGATGAAGTTCAGCAGCAAGGTGGTCACCACCTCGTCCACGCCGAGCCGGCTCTTCAGCCATGCGGGGCCCAGCAGCAGCAGCGCGCCGGCCAGCGCGGCGGCCGCCATCATCAACGGCAGTAGCAGCCAGGCCGGCGCTGCGAAGCCGCTGCCGCCATGCAGGCCGCCCACCGCCACCGCCGCCAGCGCGCCCGCGTAGAGCTGGCCTTCGGCGCCGATGTTGTACAGCCGCGCGCGGAACGCCACCGCCGCCGCCAGCCCGGTGAAGATCAGCGGCGTGGCACGCGTCAGCGTCTCGGTGAGTGCAAAGCGCGAGCCGAAGCCGCCTTCCAGCAGCAGTGCATAGGCGCGCCCGACCGGCGCGCCGGCCCAGGCCACCAGCAGCGAAGTCACCGCCAGCGTGAACAGCAGCGCCAGCGCCGGCGCGCCGAGCAGCAGCGCGACCGGCGTGTGGCTTCGCCGCTCAAGCCGCATCGGCGGTCTCGGCTCGGTCTGGCGCGCTGCCGGCCATCGCCAGGCCGATGGCCGGCAGCGTCCAGTCGGCGGTCGGACGCGGTTCACCCAGGTGGCCCCGGTGCATGACGGCGACGCGGTCGGCCAGCGCGAAGACTTCGTCCAGGTCTTCGCTGATCAGCAGCACGGCGCAGCCCGCGGCCGCGGCGTCGAGCAACTGCTGGTGCACATAGGCCACCGCCCCCACGTCCAGCCCCCAGGTCGGCTGGTTGGCCACGATCAGCCGCGGCGGCTCGCCGGTGACGGCCGCGCCGCTGAGCGCACGGCCGAGGATCAGCTTCTGCAGATTGCCGCCCGACAGCGCGCGCGCCGGCGTGTCCAGCGTGCCGCCGCGCACGTCGAAGCGCTCCAGGACATCGTGCGCGAAGGCGCGCGCCGCGTCGCGCCGGACCACGCCGGCGCGGGCGAAGGCGGGCGCCGCGTAGGTCTCCAGCACCGCGTTTTCCCACAGCGGCAGGTCGCCGACGGCGCCCACCGCGTGCCGATCCTCGGGAATGCGCGCCACGCCGGCTTCGACAAAGGCGCGCGGGCGGCTGGGCAGCACCTGGCCGGCCAGCCGCAGCGTGCCGCGGCCGCCCAGCCCGCACAGCCGGTCGGCCAGCGCCTGTTGCCCGTTGCCCGACACCCCGGCGACCGCGACGATCTCGCCCGCGTGCAGTGCCAGCGGTGGGTCGTCCAGCCTGACCAGGACCGGCCCCGGGGAATGCGCCCGCTTGACAGGCGGCGCGATGCGACGGCCGACCATCGCCTCGGCCAGCATCGTGGCGTCCGCGTCGGCAGCGGACAGATCGGCCACCAGGCGGCCGGCCCGCAGCACCGCCACCCGGTGCGACACGCGCAGCACCTCGCCGAGCTTGTGGCTGATGAAGACGATCGACAGCCCCTGAGCCACCATCTGCCCGAGGGTGGCGAACAGGGCCTCGCTCTCCTGTGGCGTGAGCACGGCGGTGGGCTCGTCCAGGATCAGGATGCGGGCCCCGCGCACCAGGGCCTTCAGGATCTCCACGCGCTGCCGTTCGCCGACCGACAGCGTGCCGACCGGCGCGTCGGGCGCCACCGTCAGGCCGAAGCGGGTGGCCACCTCCAACAGCCGGGCGCGCGCCGCCGCCCGGCGCGAGAAGGGCCACCACAACGGCTCGGTGCCGAGCATCACGTTGTCGAGCACGCTGAGGTTGTCGGCCAGCGCGAAGTGCTGGTGCACCATGCCGATGCCGGCCGCCAGTGCCGCCGCCGGCTGGCCGGGCGGCAGCGGGCGGCCGTCGACCTCGATCGTGCCGGCGTCGGCCACGTAGTGCCCGAACAGGATCGACACCAGCGTGCTCTTGCCGGCGCCGTTCTCGCCCAGAAGCGCCAGCACTTCGCCGCGGGCCAGCTCGAGCGAGATGTCGACGTTGGCGCGCAGCTCGCCGAAGGACTTGCATATGCCCTGCAGGCGCAGCACCGGGGCTGCGGTCACGCCGGCCATGCAGAATCTCCGCTCGACGCCCTGCCGCCATGACCGAATCCCCGCCCCCTGCCGTCGCCGCCTGCCTGAACTGCGGCGCCGCCTTCGGCGTGCCGCGGCCGCGCTTCTGCCCCGACTGCGGCCAGGAGACGAACCTCAAGCCGCCGACGCTGGGCGAGTTCGCGAAGCAGTTCGGTGGCGCCTACTTCGCCACCGAAGGCGCGCTGTGGCGCACCCTGAAGCTGCTGCTGCTGCGACCGGGGGAACTGACGCGCCAGTACCTGGCGGGCCGCCGCCGGCACTACGTGCTGCCGTTGCGCCTGTACCTCTCGATCAGCATCGTCGTGCTGTTGCTGATGCGCGTGCTGGCCACCAACGATCTGGACGGCAGCATCCCGGTGGTCCAGTTCGACGCCGGCGAGGCGCAGAATTTCCAGCTCGACCTGGGCTTCGGGCGCGCCGGCATGAAGGACGGCGAGTTCTACTGCGAGCAGCTGCCGGCCTGGACCTGCACCCGATTGCACCGGCGCCTGGAGATGGACCCGCAGGCGATGGGGCGCGATGTCGCCGAGCGCATGCTCGGCAATGTCGGTGCGGCGATGTTCGTGCTGCTGCCGTCCTTTGCGCTCTGGCTCAGGCTGGCCTACTGGAACCGCCGGTTGCGCTACACCGAGCATCTGGTGTTCGCACTGCACCTGCACGCCTTCTGGTTCATCGCGCTGGCCCTCATGCTGCCCTCCGTGCCGTGGCTGACCGCCGTCTCCGCGATCGCCGTTCCCGTGTACACGATGCTGGCCTTGCGCCGGGTCTTTGGCGGCCGCTGGGGGCCGTGCGTCCTGCGCGCCGCCTTCGTCAGCATGATGTACGGGCTGACCCTCGCCGGCGTGCTGCCCGCGCTGGCGCTGTGGGGCGTGCTGGGCTGAGCCGGGGCCGGTCGGCCGGATCCGGCACCGCGCCGTACCGGCCTCGCGGGTCCAAGGGGGTAGCGCATGCGGGCCGCGGCGACGTCAATGTTGCAGGATCTTGGACAGGAAGAGTTGCGCGCGCTCGCTGCGCGGGCTGCCGAAGAAATCGTCCTTGGGTGCGTCCTCGACGATCTCGCCCTGGTCCATGAAGACGACCCGCCGGGCGACCTTGCGCGCGAAGCCCATCTCGTGCGTGACGACCATCATGGTCATGCCCTCGCGCGCCAGCTCGACCATCACGTCGAGCACCTCGTTGATCATCTCCGGGTCCAGCGCCGAGGTCGGTTCGTCGAACAGCATCGCGATCGGGTCCATCGACAGCGCGCGTGCGATCGCCACCCGCTGCTGCTGCCCGCCGGACAGCTGCGCCGGGAACTTGTCCTGCTGCGCCAGCAGGCCGACACGGTCGAGCAGCCTGAGCCCGCGCTCGACCGCCTCCTCCTCGCTGCGCCGGAGCACCTTGACCTGGGCCAGCGCCAGGTTGCGCACGATGCTCAGGTGCGGGAACAGCTCGAAGCCCTGGAACACCATGCCGATGCGTGCGCGCAGCTTGGGCAGATCGGTGCCGCGCGCGCCGACCGACAGGCCGTCGACGACGATGCGGCCCTTCTGGAACGGCTCGAGCGCGTTGACGGTCTTGATCAGCGTCGACTTGCCGGAACCCGAAGGGCCGCAGACGACCACCACCTCGCCCTTGTCGACCCGGGTCGTGCAGTCCTTCAGCACCTGAAAGCTGCCGTACCACTTGCTGACGTCGTGCAGTTCGATCATCGCCATGGCCGCCCCCAGGGCCGGTGCCGGCCCAGGGTCACCGGGTGCCCGCCTTCGGAGCGCCGTCGTCGATCTTCACGCTCGCCTGGCCGGCGGCAAGTGCCGCCTCCTTGGCGCGCACCTTGGCCAGCAGCGGCGCCGGGATCTTGCCTTCGAAGCTGCCCAGCGGCGCCAGCGACGATCCCTTGACCTTCATCATGGAGTACGGCCCGTAGTCCTCGGCCTTGAACTGGCCGGCCTTGACGGCGGCGATGGCCTTGTCGATCGTGGGCTCCATGTGCCACAGCGCGCTGGCCACCACCGTGTCGGGGTACTGCGCCTGGGTGTCGATGACGTTGCCGATGGCCAGCACCTTGCGCTCCTTGGCGGCGTCGCTGACGCCGAAGCGCTCGGCGTACATCACGTCGGCACCCTTGTCGATCATCGCGAAGGCGGCTTCCTTGGCCTTCGGCGGGTCGAACCAGCTGTTGATGAAGGTGACCATGAACTCGACCTTCGGGTTGGTCTCGCGGGCGCCGGCCATGAAGGCGTTCATCAGCCGGTTCACCTCGGGGATCGGGTAGCCGCCGACCATGCCGATCTTGCCGCTCTTGCTCATGCCGCCGGCGATCATGCCGGTCAGGTAGGCCGGTTCCTGGATGTAGTTGTCGAAGACGGCGAAGTTCGGCGCCTGCGGCTTGCCGCTGCTGCCGAGCAGGAAGCCGACCTTGGGGTAGTCCTTGGCCACCTTGCGCGCCGCCGTCTCCACCGCAAAGGCCTCGCCGACGATCAGCTGCTGGCCGCCCTCGGCGTACTGGCGCATCACGCGCTCGTAGTCGGCATTGGCGACGTTCTCGCTGAACACGTACTCGATCTCGCCGCGTGCCACGGCGGCCTTCAGGGCCTTGTCGATACGGCTGACCCACTGCTGCTCGACCGGCACCGTGTAGATGGCGGCGACCTTGAGCTTGCCCTGGGCCATGGCCGCAGGGGCGAGGAGGATGGCGCTGGCGGCCAGGGCGGCGCCCAGCGTGTTGCGGCGGGACCAGATCATGGAAGGGTTCTCCTGAGGGTGTTCTTGGACCAGCGCGGATTTAGCAAGAGGCATGCCGGCGGGTCAATCGGGGCCCGCCCGCGTGGAGGCCACGCCGGGCCGCCCAGCGGGGGCGAGCGGCGTGCCATTGCCGATGACGGCGGCGGTGGCGCGTGGTAGCGTTCCCGGCAGCAGCCGGCATGCGGTCGGCTGCGCGAGGACGCCACCCGTGAACATCGCCTTTCTGACCAACGAGTACCCTCCCAACGTCTACGGCGGCGCCGGGGTGCACGTGGAGTTCCTGACGCGCGAACTGGCGGCCCTGGCCGGCGGCGCCCACAACGTGCAGGTGCTGTGCTTCGGCGACCAGCGCGTGCAGTCCCCCCATCTGTCGGTGCAGGGCCTGCACGCGTCGGCCGACCTGCCCTTCCAGGACCCGCGGCACGAGCGCTTCTTCTCGACCATGCTGCAGGGCCTGGCGATGAGCGGCACGCTGGCCGATGTCGACATCGTGCACTGCCACACCTGGTACTCGCATTTCGGCGGCTGCCTGGCCAAGGTGCTGCACGACGTGCCGCTGGTGCTGACGACGCACTCGCTGGAGCCGCACCGGCCCTGGAAGGCCGAGCAGCTGGGCACGGCCTATGCCGCCTCGACCTGGGTCGAGCGCACCGCGTACCAGAACGCCGACGGGGTCATCGCCGTGTCGGAGTCGATGCGGCAGGACGTGCAGTCGCTGTACGGCGTGGCGCACAACCGCATCCGCGTGATCCACAACGGCATCGACCTGGCGCAATACCGGCCGACGCCCAGCCCGCAGACGCTGGCCGAATTCGGCATCGACGCCGAGCAGCCCTTCGTGCTCTTCGTGGGCCGCATCACGCGGCAGAAGGGCATCCTGCACCTGGTCCGGGCCATTCGCAGCTTTCACCCGGGCGTGCAGGTCGTGCTGTGCGCCGGGGCGCCGGACACGCCCGAGATCGGCCGCGAAATGGCGGACGCGGTGGCGCAGGCCCGCGCCGCCACGCGCAACAAGATCATCTGGATCCCGGAGATGCTGCCGCGGGAGAAGGTGATCGCGCTGTACTCGCACGCGGCCATCTTCGTCTGCCCGTCGGTGTACGAACCGTTCGGCATCATCAACCTCGAAGCCATGGCCTGCGAGACACCCGTCGTCGCGTCGGCCGTGGGTGGCATCCCGGAAGTCGTCGCGCACGGCGACACCGGCCTGCTGGTGCCCGCCGAGACCCTGGACCATGCCGAGGTCGAGCCCAGGCACCCGGAGCAGTTCGCGCGCGACCTGGCGGCGGCGGTGAACACCTTGCTCGACGACCCGGACCTGCGCGCAGCGATGGGCCGGCGTGCGCGCGAACGCGTGGAGCAGCGCTTCAGCTGGGCCAGCATCGCGCGCCAGACGCTCGACTTCTACACCGAGGTCATCGCGGCCCATGCCGCCCAGCGCAAGGCGGGTCGCGGCCAGGGGGCCTAAAGCCTGACCGCATGGCCCGTGCCGGCCGCTGGCGTGAATGCGCCCCGGGGCCGGCGGCCGCGGCAGTCCCCTCGCCGACGCGCTGCCGTCGATCAGGCCGCAGCGGGCGCCGGAGCGAGCCGGGTGCGCCGCTGGCGGTTGAAGTTCCAGGCCACCACCAGCAGGCCCAGCGCGGCAACGCGGATCAGCCAGCCGGTGCCGACCGCCCCGACAGCCAGCCCGGCGGCACCCACCCCGACCGACTGGCCCATGAAGAAGCAACCGGCGAACGCGGCCACCGCCGCACCGCGGCGCTCGGGCGCCATCTGCGTGGCGTGGGTCTGCAAGGTGTTGTGCATCATGTAGAAGCCCAGGCCCATCGCCGCGCAGGCCGGCACCGCCCAGCCCCAGGCCGGCGCGTCGGCCACGAGCCACAGCGTGAGCGCCATCACGACCGAACCGTGGCGGACCAGTTTCACCTCGCCCAGGCCCTGCACGAGGCTGCGTGCGAACAACGCGAACCCGAGGCCGCCGAAGGCAAAGCCCATCACCAGCGCGCCGGCCGCCGACAGCGACAGGCCAAAGCGCTGGTGCAGGTGCGTGGCGACGAAGGGAAAGGCGCCGTAGAGGGTGGCTCCCTCCAGGAAGACCGTCAGCAGCACGGTGCGTGCCCAGGGGACGGACAGCACGGCCCGGAACTCGCCGACCATCGTCGGTCTGGGCCGCACGTGCGACGACCCCGCCGCCACGGCCGGCACGCGCCGCCGCACGGCCTGCAGCGCCAGCGCCAGCAGCGCGAAGCCGCCGGCCAGCACGAAGAACGGCGTGCGCCAGTCCAGGTGCTCGGCCGTGTAGCCGCCGGCCCAGACCCCGAGCGCGAAGCCGCTGATCTGCCCGATCAGGAAGCGCGCCAGCACCGGCTGCCGGCGCTCGTAGGGCACGACGTCGCCGATCCAGGCCATCGACAGCGGGATCACGGCCGCGGCGGTGGCACCGGCCAGCAAACGCGCGCCGACCAGCGCCGCATGGTCGGGCGCCAGCGCGCACAGCAGCGAACTGAGCGCCGACGCCATGCAGGCCCAGGCAATCACGCGCACCTTGCCAAAACGATCGCCCAGCGGGCCGAACATCAGTTGCGACAGCCCGTAGGCCACCACGAACGCGGTGATCACCAGCGAAGCCCGGCCGAGCGTGACCGCAAAGGCCTCGGCCAGCCGCGGCAGCATGGCATCGGTCAGGCGCAGCGCCACGCCGCTGCCCATGGCCGCCAGCGCCAGCGCGGTGATCGCCAGCACCGGCACGGGCGCGGGGGCGGGAAGCGGCGGGGGTGAGCTCATCGTGCATTGTCCAACGGGCCCGGCGGCGGGGCTCACCGCCCGCGCGGCGTGCATCGCGCGGGCGGCACCTCGCTCGACATTCGCGGCCCGCGCGCGCACCATGGCGGCGCCGCGTGTCAGGCAGGCGCGGGCTGCGGCACCTCACAACCCAGAGCACGGAAGGCCTGACCATGCAACGCGTCTTCGTGATCCGCGGCTTCGGCACCAAGAAGGACTCCTCCGGCCAGGCCATCGACTTCGACCGCGTGCACGACACCCTGATCCTGCCGGCGATGCACCAGTGTGGCCTGGTCGGCGACACCACGGCCCAGGTGGTCGATGCCGGCAATATCCGCGCCGACATGTTCGCGCTGATCCTGGAGGCCGACCTCGTGATCTGCGACATCACGGTACACAACGCCAACGTTTTCTACGAGCTGGGCGTGCGCCATGCCCTGCGCAAGAGGCACACGGTGATGATCAAGGGCGACCCGTCGTCCGACAGTACCCCCTTCGACCTGTCGACCGACCGCTACCTCAAGTACCCCACGGCCGACCCGGCGCAGGCGCTGGACGCCCTGGTCGATGCGCTGCAGGCCAGCCTGCGCAGCCAGCGCGAGACCGACAGCCCGATCTTCCTGATGCTTCCGGGCCTGGCCGAGGCCGACCCGTCCGAGATGTCGATGGTGCCGCTGGACTTCATCGAGGAAGTGCAGCGCGCCGAGGCGGCCGGCGACCGGGGCTGGCTGCGCGTGATCGCCGACGACCTGCGCGGCGAGCGCTTCCAGTGGGACGGCCTGCGCCGCGTGGCGCAAGCGCAGTGGAGCCTGAAGGACCTGGACGGCGCGCGCGCCAGCTGGGAGGCGGTGCGCGACGCCGTTGGTGGCGACGTCGACGCCAACCTGGCACTGGCCAACCTGTACGAACGCGCCTGGCGCGCCAGCCGCCGCGAGGTGCTGCTGGAATCGTCGAACCAGGCCATCCGGCAGGTGATGAGCGCCAAGCGCACGACGCTGGAGCAGCAGGCCGAGGCGCTGGCGCTGGAAGGGCGCAACATGAAGTCCCTCTGGCGCGCCCGCCTGGAAGGCGCCGCCGACGTCGATGCCGCGCGACAACAGGCGCTGGACGCGCGGGCGCTGAAGTCTTACGAGTCGTACCGGCGCGCCTTCTACCGCGACCTGAACGCCTTCTACCCCGGCCTGGCGGCGCTGCAGATGGCCCACATCCTTCGGCTGCTGGCCGACCTGCCGGGCTGGCGCAACCTGTTCAAGGGCGACCGCGTGCAGGCCACCCGTGCGCGCGAGGACCTGGACGCCGACCTGCCGGCGCTGGCGCACGTGGTCGCCGCCTCGATCGCGCGCGCCCGCGAGCAGCTGCCCGAGAAGGACCGCCTCTGGGCCGACATCGCCGACGCCGACCTGCTGTTCCTGACGCTGCCCGACGACGACCCGGGTGGCGACCTCTCGGTGATCGTGCAGGCCTACCGCGACGCCATTCCGCCGGACAAGCTCTTTGCCTGGGATGCCACTGGCGGCCAGCTGGCGCTGTTCGCCCAGCTGGGCCTGCGCGCCGACAGCGCGCGCGCGGTGATGCAGGCCTTCGGGGCCACAGCCGACGGCGACCCGCCGGCGCGCGAGCACCTGGTGGTGTTTGCAGGCCACCGCGTCGACGCCCCCGGCACGCCGCCGCGCTTCCCCGCCGCGGCCGAGGGCAAGGCCCGCGAGCTGATCGCCAAGCGGCTGGCGGCACTGACACAGGGCCTGTCGGCCGGCGAGCGCCTGCGCGTGCTGGCCAGTGCGGCACCGGGCGCCGACATCCTGTTGCACGAGGTCTGCGCCGAGATGCAGCTGACCAGTCGGCTGTGCCTGCCGCTGCCGCCCGAAGTCGTCGCACGCCAGATCTTTGCCGACGCCGACCACTGGCGCACGCGCTTTCGCGCCGTGGTGGACGCGCACCGGCAGGACCTCTTGCAACTGGGTTGGGACGATGTGCTGCCGCGCTGGCTGCAGGGCCGCGACGGCGTCGACCCCTGGGAGCGCGGCAACCGCTGGATGATGCAGCTGGCACAGGCGCTGGACGCCCACCGCGTGACGCTGCTGGTGCTGTGGGACGGCCAGGACGACGGTGCCACCGGAGGCACTGCGCACCTGGTGCGCATGGCACGCGAGCTCGATCGCTTCGATCTCGACGTCATCGACAGCCGCCAGTTGGTGGGTTGAGGTCGGGCCGGCCGGGGGTCACCGGTCCCGCCCAGGGCAGCGTGCGGTGCACCGGGCATCCGTCGGCGATCGCCGTCAGGCGGGCACGCCGTGCAGCACGTCGGCCGCCACCACCAGGTCGTCGACGTTGGCGCTGAAGTGCGTGTCGGCGAAGTCGCCGCCGCTGCCGCTCAGGCCGCGGCCTTGGTGTCCTTCCAGCCGGTGAAGCAGGGCACGCACGGCGCCCTGGCGCGCGGTGGTTCGTCGGGCGCGCCCACGCGGCGAGCCAGCGCGTGGCCCTGGCCGCCAGGGCGGTCGACGCGGGTGCCGGGCAGGGTGAATTCTCAGGCGGTTGGCAAGGCAAGGCCGTGCCGATCCGCCCAATCTTGCACCGCCGCGGCGGCGGCCGCGCGCGCCGCCCAGGGCAGGAACGAGCGGTGCGCTGCGCACAGCGACATCTGCGCCAGATCAGCCGGCGTCAGGCCGCATTCACGCACCAGGTTGGCGGCTTCAGTGCTCATGTCGATGGCCGACATCAGCCGGTTGTCGGTGTGGAACGAGCACTCGATGCCGGCCCGCCACAGTGCCGTGATCGGATGCGCGGCCAGGCTGGCGTAGGCGCCGGTGTGCACGTTGCTGGTGGGGCAGACCTCCAGGTGCAGCCCGCGATTGCGCACCGCATCCAGCAGCGCGGCGCCGTCGGGCCGACCCAGGGCCTCGGCCAGGCGTACGCCGTGCCCGATGCGCACCGCGCCATGCTCGGCCGCCTCCAGCACGCGCCGGCCGTCGTCGGCTTCGCCGGCGTGCAGCGTGATCGGCAGCCCGGCGTCGCGCACGCGCCTGAGCGTCGTGGCATGCCTCGACGGCGGGTAGCCGGCCTCGGCGCCGGCGAGGTCGAACCCGATGACGCCGCGACCCTGCCAGCGCAGGGACAACTCGGCGGCGCGACGGGTCTCGTCCGGTGCCAGATGGCGCATCGCGCAGACGATCAGGCCGCTGGGCAGCGCGCTGTCGCGCAGCCCGGCGAGCAGCGCGTCCACCACCGTGTCGCCGTCCAGGCCGTGGCCCTCGAACAGAAGGGGTGCGATCCGGAACTCGGCCAGCACGCAGCCGTCAGCCCGGGCGTCCTCGGCCGCCTCGAAGGCCACGCGGCGCAATGCCGCCGGGGTGGCCATGGCGTGCACCGTGAGGCCGAAGCCCTCGAGGTACCGCTCCAGGCTGTCGGCGTGGGCATGGGCGTCGAACCAGGCGGCGAGGCCGGCCACGTCGGCGGCGGGGCTGGGCAGCCCGCGCTCGGCCAGCAGTTCGTGCAGCGTGGCCACGCGCAGGCCGCCGTCGAGGTGTTCGTGCAGCAGCACCTTGGGACAGTCGCGCGCCAGCCGTTCGGTCGCCTGGGGGGTCATCACGCCATGCTAGCGCCCGGCTGTGCAGTCTTGATATCCTGCGTCGCTCCACCTTCTGGACACCGCAGCATGAGCCCACGACGCATGTTCCTGTTCGGCCTGGGCACCGCCATCGCTGCGGCGGGGGCCGCCGTCGGCGCTCATGCCGCGCCGGCCGTGGTCTACGACCTGGGCGGCAAGTTCGACAAGTCGTTCAACGAAGCGGCCTACAACGGTGCCGAGCGCTGGAAGAAGGAAACCGGCCAGACCTACATGGACTTCGAGATCGCCAACGCCACCCAGCGCGAGCAGGCGATGCGCCGCATGGCCGAGCGCGGCGCCAACCCGATCGTCGGCGTCGGATTCTCCCAGGGCAGCAGCGTGGAGAAATCGGCC
>Ga0316188_10001181_pt1 | contig 12240 bp, 6 predicted proteins | sample Phiworburrow1_MG_FD_204933 | JGI IMG/M metagenome (GOLD analysis project Ga0316188, IMG submission 204933) | Coastal sediment microbial communities from Maine, United States - Phippsburg worm burrow 1 | ecosystem: Environmental > Aquatic > Marine > Coastal > Sediment | place: USA: Maine...
GTTTGTTCACTGCTGTGCCTCGATCCTGGGTGGCCGTCATCGACCACCAAACGCCATGCAAGGAATCTTGACGGCCCGGGCCGCCGATAGCAACCGAAGGCCCCGGCTCAGGGGGTCTTCGTTTCGGTGGATTCCTGGAATACCTGTTTTGGACTGCGATCGGCGTTGAACAGGCCCCAGTGCTTTTCCATGTCCAGGGGATTATTGGGATCGCCTTTCCATGGCTCGTCAAAGGCTTCGAAGAAAAACACCGTGGTGTTGTTAGCGCGAGCCCACTCAGACAGTTCGCGAAAGTGGCGCTTCTGGTTGGCTTCGTTGGCCTGCTCGTCGAAGCCGCTGCCGGCAGTCGCCCAACCGGCCTCAAGAATGGCGAGAGGTTTTCCGGGCAACGCTACGCGTACCTGCTTAATATTTTCCAGGGAATAGGCAAGCCCCTCCTCTACCGTCTTGTGCTCCCATAGTGGGTAGGTATGCACGCCTAGAAAATCAAGCTCGGCCGCCAGGGCCGCGCCGCTACGAGCCCACCAGACATAGTTATCGGCGACGGTGACCGGCTGTTCTATGGAGGCCTTGACCTGTCGCACATAGCTGATGACCTTGTCCACGGGAACCATATGATCGTTCCAGTCCACCAGCGCTTCGTTACCCACGCTCACGGCGATAACCACGTCGCTAAAACGGGTGGCAAGATCAATGCCCCGCTCTATCTCGGCGACGTTCCTCAAGGTATTGGCCGCCAGCTTTTCCTCGGGTATCGGCTCGAGCAACCAGGGGCAACCTTCGTGATTGCTGAATTCGGCGTCCAGCCACATTCCCAGCAACACCTTGATCGGCAAGCCATGCTCGCGAATCAGCTCAAGGGTGGCCAGGGAATTCTCCCCGGAATCATAAAGTCGAATCAGGTAGAAATCATGGGCCACCAGGATTTCCAGGTCCTCGAGAATCTCGTCCCTGCCAGGGTTTACGGCTCCGGCGCCCCTGTCCGGATGCTGACCTTCGCGAAATCCCGAATAGGACACCGCCATAGCCTGACCCGCCAGCAAGTCACCGGCCTGCCATTTAGCGGTCCCTTTCGGGGACTCGGAGGAGCACGCGGCTATAGCGACAAGAACAACCAGGAGTGCACGTAACAGATTCACAATAATTCCTTCCAAATACGCAATGGCCGCGACCTTGCCTGCCCAGGTGCGATGGATGGCGAACTCACCCTTACTCGACCTTTATGAGTCGAAACTCCGTTCCCAGGGATGTCTCTGAACTGCCACCGATCCAGGCCTGGAATTGGCCGGGCTCTGTAACCATTCGCATGTCACGTCCACAAAAAGCCAGTTCGTCGGTGTGCAAGGTGAACTCAACCACGATGGACTGCCCCGGCTCCAGGTGTACCCGACGGAAGCCTTTGAGCTCCCTCACCGGTCGCGTGACGCTGGCTGCCACATCACGCAGGTAAAGTTGCACGACCTCATCGGCAGCGACTTGCCCGGTATTGCTTAGCCTCGCACTGAGACTGAAAGTATCGCCAAGAGCAATTTCCGGGGCGCTTACTCGAATATCCTGGTACTCGAACCGGGCGTAAGACAGACCGTAACCGAAGCTGAACAATGGGGTATATCCTGCATCCAGGTGAAAGGCCGTCATCCCGAATGAGGTCTGGGGTGCTCGCCGCTTGATCTCATCGATATGCACGACACCTCCGGGAAATGGCGGTTTGCCCGTGCTTTTCTGGTTGTAATAAATCGGCACCTGGCCAACCATGCGCGGAAAGCTCACTGGCAACTTTCCAGATGGTGACTCGATTCCAAACAGCAGATCGGCTATCGCCGGGCCACCCATGGAGCCCGGGTGCCAGGCAAACAATATGGCGTCGACTTCATCGACGATATTCGTCAGGGTCAGGGGCCTGCCCGCCATGATCACGGCAATAACAGGCTTGCCGGTCTTTCGTATGCGATGCACCAACTCGGCCTGGTCACCAGGTAAATTTATATCCGCGCGGGAATGCGCCTCTCCGGACAGGATGGATTCCTCACCCAGTAACAGGATTACCAGGTCCGAATCACCGGCCATCTCCACAGCCTCATCAAATGCCCCGCTGGCCTTGCTGCGAGAGGTCTCCATCGCGGCCAGGTGGCGAAGCTCGACGTCTTTGCCCACCAGGTTTTCTATCGCCTGCAAGGGCGTAATACTGAGTTCTTGGTCACCGTCAAAAATCCAGGTGCCCAGTTGTTCGTAGGGTTCATCGCCCATGGGCCCGATGATCGCCACCGAACCGAGCTCCTGGGCCGACAGCGGAAGGATGCCGCTGTCATTTTTCAGCATCACCACACTTTGCAGCGCCGCTTTTTTCGCCGTCTCCAATGCCTGCTTGCCGGCCACGCCCTGAATGATTTCAGGACTTGTCTGAGCAGTCTCAAATAATCCCAGGCGGAACTTTGCACGCAGTATGTTGGCCACGGCAGAGTCAACATTCTTGACGCTGATTCGACCCTCTTCCACCAGGGTGGCGAGATGATTGCGATAGGCATCGCCGGCCATTTCCATATCCACTCCCGCGGTTGCAGCAGCGAATGCGGAGTCCTTGTCATTCTCGGTCAGGCCGTGAACCTTTAACTGGCGAACTGAATCCCAGTCGCTGACCACGAGACCGTCAAAACCCCATTCTTCACGCAATATCTGCCGTAGCAGAAACTCGTTCCCGGTGGCCGGCACACCATTCAAATCGCTGAATGAGGTCATCAGCGTCGTCACGCCGGCCTTGATTGCGGCATCGAAAGGCCGCAAGTGAACGTTTCGCAGTTCATTCTCCGACATGTCGGTAGTGGCATAGTCGCGGCCGCTTTCCGAGGCACCATAGCCGGCAAAATGCTTTGCGCAGGCGGCAATGGCTCCCGGGCTGGACAAGTCCTCACCCTGGAAGCCCTGGACCATGGCGGCGGCAAGTTGACTGGTCAGGAAGGGATCTTCACCCAGGGTCTCCGCTATTCGACCCCAGCGTGGATCACGGGACACATCCATCATGGGCGCAAATGTCCAGTTGACTCCGGCAGATGCGGCCTCGCCGGCAGCGACCCTTGCCCCATCCCGCACTAGTCCGGGGTTCCATGTCGCGGCCTGCCCCAGGGGAATGGGCATGATGGTTTTGAAGCCGTGAATGACATCGCGACCAACCATAAGGGGAATGCCAAGACGACTTTCCTCAACAGCGATGCGTTGAAGCTCATTGATGACATCGATATCGACCACATTGATAACCGAGCCGATACGGCCGGCCCGAAGGTCTTCAGCCAGATAATCAGGCGCATAACCCTCACCGGCGTTGACCTGGCTCATCTGGCCAATCTTTTCGGCCAGGCTCATCCTGGCAAGCAACGCTTTAATGCGTTCCTCGATCATTGACGGGTCATTGAAAGCATTTGGAATAGAGGCGTTCATAAATCCAGTACACAGCAGGCCACAAAGCACGGCTAAAACACTGACAGTGAAAACAGCAGATATGGCGCCCCGACAATTCGTGGGCCAGACATGGCTGCCACTCCTGTCGCACACAAGACGAAGAACTCGGCAGCAACCGCAAGGACCGTGCAATTCCTGTCCCTGAGAAGCCCCGGTAGATCGAAAACGAGACACCACCCTTCAAGAGCAGTATTTCAACTGTAATGCAACGCTATGAACACCGTATTAGCGTGTTTCTATCAGTATTTGACAGCGCTGTCAATTTGATGGACGATAGGCCCTACCTTATTACATGGGAAACGGGGAATAACAAGCAAAATGAGCCACGCGACCCATTATAAGACGGCGCCCGAAGACAGGATCCCGACCCATCAAAAACTGATTTATGGACTCGGGGCATTCGTCAATAACTTGCTGGCAGCAGCGATTGGCGGAATGGTTATCGTTCTGAATCTCGGACTGGGCATGAATCCGGCGCTGGTGGGCCTGGCAAGCGCCCTGCCCCGTCTGACCGATGCCTTCACCGACCCATTGATGGGTTACATTTCTGACAATACGAGAACCCGGTGGGGTCGCCGTCGGCCGTATATCTTTGTCGGCGCCATCGCGGTGGGAATAATCTACGCACTGCTCTGGCAACTGCCCATCGGCAAGAGCGAGACATTTTATTTCTGGTACTTCCTTAGCGGATCACTGATTTTCTACCTTGCCTACACGGTGTTTGCCACGCCGTGGGTCGCACTGGGCTACGAACTCACGCCGGATTATCACGAACGTACTCGCTTGATGGGCGTACAGAATTTTACCGGCCAACTGGCCTATGTGGTCGCCCCCTGGTTCCTGTTGATCATGCAAAAGGAAATCTGGTTCGACGACATGATCGATGGGGCTGCCGGCCTGGCGATCATCATCGGCATCGTTGTTGCAGTGATTGGAATTCTTCCCGCCATTTTTCTTCGCGAGCGCTTCAAAGCCGTAGCCATTTCTGAAGCCGAGAAAAAGCTCAAAGAAAGGGAGAGTAACGGCGCCATCATTCTTCGCGGCATCGCGAGCTTCTTCCAGGGCTTCGCAACCACCCTTAAATTCACACCGTTTTTGAAACTATGCGCAGCAACGTTTCTGGTATTCAACGGCTTCATGCTGGTCGCCTCGTTTCAGTTTTACGTGATTATCTACTACGTCTTCTCCGGCGATATGGTTGCGGGCGCCGAGTACGCCGGCTATGCGGGAACCCTTGGAGCCATCTCCACGTTCTGCGTGATTGTGTTTGTCGCCTGGCTGGGCACCAAGATCGGCAAACGCCGAACCTTCTATCTGACCACCGCTGTATCGATGGTTGGTTACGCCCTCAAGTGGGTCTGCTACAACCCCGATATTCCCTGGCTGCTCTTGCTCCCGGCGCCGTTGATGGCCTTCGGCCTGGGCGGCCTGTTCACACTGATGCCCTCAATGATGGCCGACGTCGTGGATGCAGACGAGCTGAATACCCATGAGCGCCGGGAGGGCATGTACGGCTCGATCTACTGGTGGGTGGTCAAGCTGGGCATGGCCGCCGCCCTCGCCGCGGGCGGTTTCCTTTTGAATGCCACCGGCTTCGACGTGGAGCTGGGTGGCGATCAAGCCGAACGCACCATCTACCTGATGCGAATATTTGATGCATTCATTCCATTCCTTGCATCAGGTATCGCTATTTGGGCGATCGCGACCTTCTCGATAACAGAGGAAAAGGCCCACGAAATTCGCCTCCAGCTCGAAGCGAGACGCGGAAGTGTTTAACCGACATACACAGACCCTGAGAGACCAGGCACGGGGGCCACGAAGCAGGACAGGAAGTCACTCGCAGTCCAGTCAAATAATTTTCAAGGAAATAGCTTGAAACCTTACAAGACAACAATCAAAGGGGTAACCGGGGAATTCCTCGATTTCCACGCTGAACGCTATTACCGCATTGGCAACGTGGACAAGATGGCGCCGTTCTTTATCAGCGTTATCTCAAACGTGGACCACTGGCTCTTTGTGTCCTCCACCGGCGGGCTCACCGCGGGCAGAGTCTCCCCCGAAACCGCACTGTTCCCCTATGTCACGGTAGACAAGATTCACGAAAGCACTACCCACACCGGCAGCAAGACCATGCTGCGAGTGACGACAAGCGAAGGAATTTTCTACTGGGAACCGTTTGATCGGGAACAAGACGGTCACTATGAGCTGACCCGCAATCTGTACAAGAACACTCTCGGCAACAAGTTGTGTTTTGAAGAAATCAATCATGACCTGCAACTCGTGTTCCGCTACACCTGGTGCACCAGTGACATTTACGGCTTTGTGCGCCAGTGCGAACTGCAAAATCTCGGCGACCATAACCTGGACGTCGATCTTGTTGACGGGCTTCAGAATATTCTTCCCGCTGGAACACCGCGCTTCGCCCAGGCCAACACCAGCAACCTGGTGGACGCCTATAAGTGGACAGAACTTGACGAACAAACCGGGCTGGCCCTGTTCACCTTGTATTCAGCGATCAGTGACCGGGCAGAGCCTTGCGAGTCTCTCAAGGCCAACACGGCATTTTGTCTTGGCCTGGACAATGCCAGGATAATGATATCTTCGGGGCAACTGAATAACTTCCGGGTAGGAACCGAATTAAAGCAGGAAGGCCACCGGCGTGGCGTGCGTGGTGCCTACCTGCTGAGTGTCACGCTGGAGCTGGCGGCCAACGCCACCCAGACATGGCAGATTGTCGCAGATACCGAGCGCAGCCAGGCCCAGGTGGTAGATCTCATAGAGCAACTTGGCAATCCCTCTCGCGTGGAAGAGGCCATTGCGCAGTCCGTGGCCAGGGGCTCGGACGACCTGGCCCGCATCATGGCCTGTGCAGACAGTTGCCAGTCCACTGCTGAAGAAAATGTATCGGCTCACCATTATGCGAACGTGATGTTCAATGTCCTGCGAGGCGGGATTTTCGACGATCAATACACCATACCGTCTAGCGACTTCGTCCGGACCATCAAGCATTTCAACCGGAATGTGTATCAGCGCAACCTGGAGCTGTTCAAGGAGCTGCCGGAGACCCTGAAATTCCCGCAACTTCTCGAACGGATAAAACAAGCCAACGACGCTCAATTGGAGCGGCTTTGCCAGGAATATCTGCCAATCAGATTCGGACGCCGTCACGGAGATCCGAGTCGCCCGTGGAACCAGTTCGCGATCGAGCTTCAGGACGCCTCGGGTAATCACCTGCTTTCCTACCAGGGCAACTGGCGAGACATCTTCCAGAATTGGGAGGCACTGGCATTCAGTTACCCCGAATTTATCGAAAGCATCATTGCCAAGTTCGTTAACGCCTCGACGGTTGATGGCTATAACCCCTATCGCATCACCAAGGACGGAATAGATTGGGAAGTCGAGGAACCGGATGACCCCTGGAGCTATATCGGTTACTGGGGTGATCACCAGATCATCTATTTGCTGAAATTGCTGGAACTGTCCAGGCGCTTCCATTCATCCCTGCTTGGGGATCTGCTGTATCGGCCAATCTTTTCCTACGCCAACGTCCCCTACCGGATCAAGCCGTTCGCCGCATTGCTTGAGAACCCGAAGAGCACCGTGCTCTACGACAAGGAAATGGCCGCCAGAATCGAAAAACGCATCGAGGCAATGGGTGCAGACGGAAAGCTGGTCCTGGATTCCCGCGACGATGTTTACCAGGTCAATCTGCTCGAGAAACTGCTGGTGACCTTGCTCTGCAGGCTGGGCAACCTGGTCATCGACGGCGGCATCTGGATGAACACCCAGCGTCCCGAGTGGAACGACGCCAACAACGCCCTGGTCGGCCAGGGCCTGTCCATGGTGACATTGTGTTACCTGAGACGCTACGTCGCCTTCTTGCAGGATCTGCTGGCCGGAGAAACCCGTTCAGTCACCTTGTCCATGGAGGTCAGTCAGTGGCTGTCCGAGACAACTTCAGCTTTGGCCGGGATTCGCCCGCTACTGGGCGGTGACCGGATAAGCACCTCCATTCGCTATGAGACCCTCTCCAACCTGGGCCAGGCATCCAGCCGATACCGCCAGGCGATTTACTCACCAGAGCCGTTCTCGGGCTCCCAAGAGGTGTCACTGGAGCCAATCAGAGTGATGCTGGAACATGCCCTGGCCGCCATCGATCACAGTATCAATACCAATCGAACCGAAGACGGCTTGTACCACGCCTACAATCTTCTGAACCTGCAAGAAGATCAGGTGGCGATCAACACTCTCTACCCGATGCTGGAAGGTCAAGTGGCAGCGCTAAGCACGGGAGCCATCTCACCTGAGGAGACGGTTGCAACGGTAGAGGCACTGTTCGCTAGCGATGTGTACAGGCCTGACCAACACTCGTTCATGCTTTACCCGGACAGGAAGTTGCCGGGTTTCCTGGACAAGAACCAGATACCCGCCGCCGAGCTGGAAGCCATCCCCGTGTTACAGCGTATGCTCGCGGACGGCGACACGCGCATTGTCTTACAGGACCTGCGGGGCTGCTATCGCTTCAACGCAGCACTGATCAATGTTGGCAAACTGAACGAGATTCTCGACGCGCCGGACAACGAGTACAGCGATGAACTGGTCGCTGCACGCAAATCTCTGCAAGTGCTTTACGAAAAGGTTTTCGACCACCAGACATTCACCGGGCGCTCCGGTAGCATGTTCGCGTTCGAGGGCCTGGGCAGTATTTACTGGCATATGGTCTCCAAGTTATTGCTTGCGATACAGGAAAATTACTTCAAGGCTATCGACAAGGATCATGACGAACAGACCTGCCGCCAACTTGGCCGTCTGTATTATCGAGTCCGGGAAGGACTTGGGTTCAACAAGTCGCCGGCCGAATATGGCGCATTCCCCGCGGATCCTTACTCGCACACACCTAAACACGCAGGCGCCAGCCAGCCGGGCATGACCGGACAGGTCAAGGAGGAAGTGTTGTCACGCTTCGGCGAATTGGGTGTCCAGGTAAGCGAAAATGCAGTGCGCTTTGCGCCAGGCCTTCTTCGCTCCCGCGAGTTTATTTCCGACCCCCGGCAATTCAGTTATCTTGATGTACACGGCAGTTGGCAGCAGTTGCTTGTCCCGGCAGACGGCCTGGCGTTCACCTGGTGCCAGGTGCCCGTGGTTTATCAATTGCACGACGGCGAACCGACCCTGGTCATTACCTGGAGCAGCGGTGAAACCCAGACCCTTCCGGAACTGGGTTTGTCCAGCCAGGTCAGCGCCGAGCTTTTTCACCGTAGTGGACGAATTCAACAACTAACTTTGAAATTCCGGGCCGATCTGCTTTTTGCCCATTGACAGCAACTCTTTTGGCATCATGGAAAGGACGGCCACTACCAACGTCAGAGGCGGCACAAGTGCGGGATTGCGAATCAAAAGGAACTTGTGACTATCTGACAAAATAGACACTGGCGCCAATTTGAAATACCAGTAGAATCACCACACCAATCAGACCGGATAAGCATGCACAAAGCTACCATCAACGACGTCGCCGAGCACGCAGGTGTCTCTATCAAGACCGTGTCACGGGTCGTTAACAACGAACCAAACGTACGCGAGGTCACCAGGGACAAGGTCAATGAGGCGATCGCCAAGCTCAAGTATCGACCGAACCTGTCTGCCAGGAACCTGGCGAGCCTTCAGTCACACCTGATCGGCCTGATCTACGACGACCCCAGCCTTTACGAGATTGCCGGGTCTGGCTACGTGGTAAGAATGCAGCAAGGCTCGTTGCGCGCGTGTCGATCTGCCAACTACGAATTGCTCATACACCCCTGCGATTATCGAAGCAAGAGCGTCGGCAGCGAACTGAAAACCCTGATAGAACATGTCCGGCCCGCAGGCATCATCCTTGCGGCGCCGCTGTCGAATATGCCAAAGATAGTCCGGGTCATTGAGGCAGCCGGAACACCCTTTGTTCAATTGTCACCCGGGACCAGCAACGACAAGCATTACGCCATTGCGACCAATGATCGGGAAGTCTCCGCCCAGATGACCCGTTACCTGGCGACATTGGGTCACAAGCGCATAGCTTTCATCACCGGGCACCCTGATCACAAGGCAGTGCGTAACCGCTTCCTCGGTTACAAGGATGGCCTGCGGGAAAGTGGCATTAAGTTTTCCGAGGAACTGGTTGCGGCCGGCGATAACTCTTACGGATCGGGCGAAGACTGCGGGGCCAGGCTGCTGGGAATCAAAAACCCACCCACGGCAATATTTTCAGCCAATGATGATATGGCGGCCGGTGTAATTGGCACTGCCAATCGCCTGAAGATTAGCGTACCCGGGCAACTGTCGGTTGCAGGCTTCGACGATACCTCCCTTGCTCGACACATTTATCCGACCATGACGACCATTAGGCAGCCCCTGGCTACCATGGCCGAAAACGCCGCCATGGCCCTGATAAACCGATCGCGAAAAGACTCGCCGATGAAGGGGACAGACATCATCCCCTCGACCCTGCAGATTCGCGAATCCACCGGGCCAGCGCCAGTCAACCCAACGGGTTGATTCAGTCGCGACAAGCTCACCTCACCGGCTGGTCTTGCTGCTTGCCGTGAACCTGCTCTTACGGTGATCCGGGATTTGCCTTCCTTGCCTTTGCAAGCTCTTTAATGTCGATAGCCTTGAACGCCCTGGACAGTGACTTCTTGTCCAGTGCATAGGGATCCAGGTGCCAGATCCGGGACAGGAGGTCATAGCCGATTCGTGGCCTTGCCGTGTAAACGCCATCGGAGTCAGGTTCGCCAAGGGCAAGAATTCCGAACCATTCCTCGTTCATGTTGTTCTTGCCATTTACCCAGTCGAAGGAATAGCCACCATTGCCCCATGAGGCATGATCATCGTGCACGTCCAGATTCTCGGTCTGCTTGTATTTCCACCATTCATCGCGCCACTCGAAAACAAACCCTCCGACCGAGTTGCCTACCCGACCATTGCCATAGGCGTTGGCGTACATATCCTGCCACTGGGTCTTGAAGAAGCTGGCTTGAGACTTCTCATCCTCTTTGCCTGTTTTCGCATTAAAGGCATCACTACCGAACTCGAACAATGCAACCGGAAGATTCAGCTTCTTTTCCACGTCCGCCCACAGCGAGGTAAAGGCTTTCCCGCGGTATACATTGCTACCCAGCAAGTCCAGCTCCGGGCAAAGCTTAACGATTAAATCGATATACTGCAGGTCGCCATTTACGATGGTGAACAGGTGGTCCGGGGCAATCTCTTTAGACGCCATAATCACGTCATTAAACAGGCTGTACAGGTATACGGCCTTGACGGCTTCTTGCTCACCCACCGGCAGGTTTTCAATCTCATAGCTGGACCATGAGAGACCGTAGTTACTTTCGTTACCGAAGGCGAACATCAGTACCCCGGGCGTATCTTTATAGCTCTCCACCAACTTTACGGTATCGGCCTTCAGGGTCAGGCGGGTGAGCGGGTCGGAGTAATCAATGACCGGCACCCATTTTCCCCCGACATTGTGACCGTATCTGCCCATCAGCGGATTTATGACCGTCATGATCCCGTATTGCTGGTAGATATAGGTCACCCATTCAGGCGGGATGGTGGCAAAGCTGCGGATCGTGTTGACCCCGGCGGCTTTCATCATGGCGAAATCATAATCAATGACTTTTCGAATGTAGTCCTCTGACTTGCCCCACAGGTTGTAGCTATAGTTTTCGTTTTTGGGTGTGTATCCCCAAACCACACCCTTGATGTAGTAGTCCTCGCCGTTAAGCAGCAATTTCCAGCCATCTTCGTCATTAAAGGTCGTCACCTTATCCGGCGCCGGACTGGCAGCCGAGATGGAGAAGACCAAAAACAGCGCCAGTACACTGGCGAGCTTTCTGATGCCCGGAAATACACGCAAATTCAACATAGCTACTACTCTTTGTCTCGAATATGTCAATTCAAAAAACTCATCGGCGAACGGCATTTACTTCTCATCAACCCGCTGATACACCCGGATGTAATCCACCAGCATGGTCTGGGGAAATGTCTCGCTGCCATCGGGTGGCTGGTCGCCACTGGCAACCTTACCGCCCATGGCGACATTCATTATCAGGAAAAACTCCTGGAGAAACTCTTCCATCGAATCCGGTTCGATGTCCAGGGTGAAGTAGCTTATTCCGTCTATCTTTCCAACGATCCGGTTCTCATCCCATTCGGCTTCCATGACGTGGAAATCATCGCCAAGAGAGGTTGGAAAGGACATGGACTGGACCTCGTGAACCCAGCCATCCGGATAAGCACACACCTCCGGCGCCTGCCTGGATTCATCACACCAGTGCATCATGAATTGCACGGTCTTTTCGTCCGAGTAGAAATTGTGAATCTCCATGAAACCAATTTCTCCCGACCGTGGCCAGCCAACCTGGGGATGATTCACACCCAGCCCCCAAAGTGCCGGCCAGGCGGACTTACCTACCGGTGGTTTGATTCGCGCTTCAAGCTTGCCGTACTTGAAGCTGAATTTTCCCTGGGTGTTTATTTTCCCGGAGGTGATGGAACCGTCGCGCACACCGCAGGGGGCCGCCGGGCACTGTGCGGAGAGCACCAGGTTACCCCCCTCCACTCTGACATTGTCCGGTGAATCAGTATATTTCTGCCACTCGTTATTTCCCCAGCCATCGTTGTTGGAACCGTAGCCGGTTTCTATCGTCCATTTCGCAGCGGAGGGTGATGTGCCGGTGTCAAATTCATCCGCGAAAACGAGCTTGTAAGTGTCTTCACCGGCCAGCGCCGCTGGATTACTGCCGACACAAC
>Ga0316188_10001182_pt1 | contig 12240 bp, 5 predicted proteins | sample Phiworburrow1_MG_FD_204933 | JGI IMG/M metagenome (GOLD analysis project Ga0316188, IMG submission 204933) | Coastal sediment microbial communities from Maine, United States - Phippsburg worm burrow 1 | ecosystem: Environmental > Aquatic > Marine > Coastal > Sediment | place: USA: Maine...
TCTTCGGCTGAATTTAGGGATTCGATATACCGACGAGAAAAAAACCGCTAGCCAGAACCTGTGGTTCGCAGATTTCCAAACCACGACGCCAAATCCCGAGCTAGGCTATGCATACGGCCTGGTTGGGTTTGGTATCGAGCACGATTACAGGCAAAGCCGAAAAGAGGACAACATCAGCCCGTTATTGAGTATCCAGTGGGACAGCAGCGATTCGGTCAGCTGGTATGGGTCGGCTGCTAAAGGCTTTAAGGCCGGTGGCTTCAACGAAGCCGAAGTGACTGGCGACATCACAAAATTTGAATTCGAAAACGAGGAATCCACCACTTTTGAAATCGGCGCCAAGACCCGCTTGGCAGAGGGTGCAGCGCGGCTCGATGTCGCCCTGTTTCACACGCAGTTTGATAATCTCCAGGTGAGCGCTTTCGAAGGTGTGAGTTTTGTCGTGGGCAATGCCGCACGCGCGACCTCGAAAGGTATTGAAGTTGAAGGCGAATACCTGTTGACCGACCACCTTTCGATAAGCGGATCCATGACATACCTTGATTCGACCTATGACAGTTTTAAGGACGCGAGCTGCACCATTGCCCAAACGATTGCCAGCGGGGCTGGTCAGGCATGCACCCAGGACCTGTCAGGAAAAACCACGCAATACGCTCCCAGGTTCTCGGCCAATATCAACCTGACCTGGCAGACCATCATAGGGTCGGGGCAGCAATTGCTGGCCCAGCTGAGCGCCTACCACACCGAGGGATACTACCTGGACGAAGACCTGGACCGGGCCGAGCTTCAGAACGCGTACCAGAAGTACGGGCTTCGCATTAGCTGGACTTCGGCGGACGGTCTATGGAACGCTTCGCTGCTTGGCAAAAACCTCACCAACGTCATCACCAAAAACCATGGCAGTGACGTGCCATTGCTGGCCGGTGCGCATTACTCGACCACCGACCGCTTGCGGAGTTTTGCCTTACAGCTAACCAGGTATTTCTGACTATAGCCTGCAAAGGTCCCGCCCAAATAACGAGAAAAAGTCATGGACAGACAAAATGGCAGTGAATTTACAGACCTGGTATTTCCAGCTGAACTGGAGGAGATCAGGCAACGCCGGGAAAATGCAGAAACAGGCAGTGGTGAACTTTCGACGCCACCCAGCACCAATAACGAGCTCGTCGGGCTGGCACTGTCTGGTGGCGGCATCCGCTCTGCGACCTTCAGTCTTGGTGTTATCCAGGCGTTGTGTCATCACGGCATGCTCAAGTACGTGGATATCCTGTCGACCGTTTCCGGTGGCGGGTATATCGGCTCCTGTTTGAGTGCCTTGCTGAACAATCCCGTCAACAAACCCCAAAAAAGCGAATTTCCACTGCGCTATACCAATGGTGCGGCGGAGCCCCGTGCATTGACGCATTTGCGAAACTGCAGTAACTATCTCGCGCCCTCCGGCCTGCTACCCAAGCTACGCCTGCCAAACCTCATGCTGCGGGGCATCCTGCTTAACCTCTTCGTATTTCTGCCATTTGTCATGGCGATGGTGTTCCTGACCGAGCTTGCCTATGAAAAGGGGCCCCACTGGGATAATTTGCAGGCGGGTTTCAAACCCTTGCTCATCACCTTTGTGGTCATGGCGCTTGCTTTTCCGTTCCTGGTTCGAATTTTGCGGGGTTATTTCAACTGGCAGAGAAGAAACGCCTACGAGCTCCTGCTGACCGTGCCGCTGTTGCTGGCAGGTATCCTGTTGTTCATGATCCCCTTTTTGAACCTGACGCGGTTGGCGATTGACCATAGCACGCAACAGGCATGGGAGTTGTTCGCTCACCTGCAACCGGACGAACTCTGGAAGGGTGGATTATTCGTGTTTGGCGTCCTGGTGTTGTTCATGCTGGCGGGCAAGGCCTCGGAAAACGTCAATCACATTACGGGCAAGCTCTTGCTGTGGGTGATCGGTCTTCTGGGGCCGGCCATCATCCTGGCCATCTACTTTTTTTTGTGCCTGTGGCAAATCGATTCGCCATTTCTGAATATTGGTTCAGTCACTGCACTGAATCAGGCGGTGGAGAGCCAGGCACCTTTTCTGGCCACTGAAGGATCACCTCATGGGGGTGCAGAAAGCGAAGATTCGGAGCCCCGGATCGACAGTTTTAGCGGTCTTTGGAAAAATCTGTTTGGAAAAGAAACCGGCGCATTAACCCTGCCTCAGCTGGTTCATGAACTACACGGGCGTGAGCTGAACATCGCTGAAGACGCCGTGATTACCTGTAAACAAAACTCCGAAATAAAGGATGCCAGGTTTGGGTCCGATCCTTGCGATGACGAATCCACCTACGAAAATTGGAAAGAGGATAAACGCGTCTGGCTCATCGATAACTCACCCGGTACCCAGGAAGCCTGCCCTGAGCAGCCCATGCAGGCGTCCGAGCGCTGTACCTACATCACGCGAGGCTCCGAAAGAAGCCTGCGTATAGAAGGCGCGCAGCTGAACCTGTTTGATAGCAGCGAGGATGTCTGGTTTTTCAGCGTGTTTGCGGCACTGTTGATCCTCAACAGGATGTTGCTGGATATCAATATCACTTCGCCGCACGGTTTCTACCGCGACCGCCTGAGCAAGGCCTTTCTCTTCAAGGTTGACAGCAATAACGAGATTCAGCCGGAAGACAAACTGGCCATGTCGACCCTGAATGCTGAGGGCACGGTGGCCCCGTACCATATCATTAACGTCACATTGAACCTGCAGGGCAGCAAAGACCCCGACCTCCGGGGGCGGGAGAGTGATTTCTTTATTTTCACCAAGCGCTACACGGGTAGCGACCGCACCGGCTACACGGAAACCGCCGTCATGGAATCATTGGACCGGCACTTTGACCTTGCCACCGCCATGGCGATCTCCGGCGCTGCAGCCGCACCGAACATGGGCACCACAACCAACCGGTCGCTGGTGTTTATCATGACCCTGCTCAATATCCGCCTGGGTTACTGGTTGCCCAACCCCGCATTAGCCAAATCGGGCAGCTGGTTGAACAGGCTCCGCCTGAACAGCGCACAGTCTGGCCTGATCCTGAAAGAAGCGCTGGGGCGACTGGACGCCAAGGGCCATCACGTCAACGTCTCCGATGGCGGGCATATCGAGAACCTCGGAATTTATCCGCTGTTGAAACGGCAATGCAAATTTATCATCGCCGTTGATGGTGAAGCCGATCCGCAGATGGGTTTCCACGGCCTGGTGACCCTGATGAGATTCGCGCGTATCGATATGGGTGTCGAAATCGCCTTGAACCTGGATGACATCCGCAAGAACAGTGCGGGCTTGAGCAAATCTCATTCGACGCTGGGTAAAATCTTCTACGCAAACGGTGAAGTGGGACACTTGTTGTACATCAAGTTGTCGGTCACGGGTGATGAACCGGAATACGTCCGGGCCTATCGTGCGCAAAACCCGGAGTATCCACACGAGTCCACCGCTGACCAGTTCTTCAGCGAGGAACAGTTCGAGGCCTATCGCGCATTGGGCGAACACGCCTGTGAAACGCTTTTCAGTGACCCCGGCTCAATCGGCGACTTTGCAGGGATTACCGACCGGCCTGCTTCATCCACCACAGCATGAGTAAACCGATGTACAGCAGGGCCACGCTCTGGGGTGTGACGCTTTTCACGTTGCTCAGTGCAGCATTGAGTGTCATGTTTTTCCTCCAGGCAAAAAAGGATGCCGACCAGGTGGTCAGCAACTCGAGGGCCGCTGCAATTAAGGCGGTAAATGAGAACGCGAGGCTGGTGACGGAAAAAATCTCCGGTCTTGGGGTTGCCGATGAACTGGCCCGCGACCTGGCCAGCGGTGAGTTGGCCTACACCGCGATCGATAGTCGCCTGAAGACGGAACTGGAATCCACCGATGGCATCAGCATGACGGTGGCATGGCTTCCTGAAGCCGCGTCTGCATTCCTGCCCTTGGTGGACGACGGTGTCGTTTACTTCAAGTCGGGTGTCAATGGACGCCAGGGCCTGGTTGTTCAGGACGGTTATTACACACGCTTACAGACCGAAAGCCGCGAACACGGGGATATTTCCGTCTGGTATCAAAAAGCGCTCGAAGCGAAGCAAGGTGTCTGGTTCAGTTCACCCTACCTGTCACCGGTCAGTAAAAGATGGTGGGCCTGTGGCTATACTGTGCCATTTTCCGTCAATGGCAGCGTCGCCGGTGTGGTTGCGGCGGAGCTAACGGTCGACCAGATTGGGCAGCTGTTGTTCACGGCGGAGAGCACGGCATTTAAAGCACTGCCCATCGATGCCAGTTACAGCATGCTGGTATCCGAAGACGGGACCGTCTTCTCGCACCCTGATGCGACCGTGGTTGCCGAGCAAAAAAGCATTTCAGATTTTTTCCCTGACCTGGGTGATCCCTCGGCGTTCCGCGCCAGTCTGCCGGTGGTTCCAGAAACCGATTCACATGGACACCCGATCAATATCTACGCCGTCGAAGACTTCAAGGATTTGCACAGCGGGCAGACAGTGTCGGTGTTTCTCGCACCGGTCGAAGGCACGCAGTGGTGGACGGCGATCGTGCTGGATCAGAAGGCCGTTGACCGCAGCATGGGTAACCTCGGGCGGATCAAAACCGATGCAATGAAGATTGCGGGTGCCGGGCTGGCATTTTTTTTTGGATTGATCCTGTTGATCTGCCGTGTAGACCGGGGTATGCACGGAAGGTTGTGGCCTGCAGCAATCCTGACCACGCTGATCTGCATGGGTGGCATTGCCTGGGTGCTTTCCTACAATTTGAAGCACAGCGAATTTTATAATCCCGGCGAAGTGGTGCTCGCCAACCGTGCGATGCCCGCCAAAGCTTTGATGCAGTACCAGGGCAAAACAGGTTCGGAACTGTTCACGGTGCCAACCGGCGTATTTGTGCAATCCGCCGAATTCTCCAATGCCAACAACGTGACGATCACGGGTTTTGTCTGGCAGAAATACGATGATGACTTACCGGAATGGTTGCGGGCCACCGCTGATAAAGAGGGCGGGGGGTTTATTTTCCCCGAGTCAGAACAAACCAATGTCGAACTCCGTTATCACCGCCGTTTCGATCACGGCTGGACCTATGGCTGGTATTTCAACGCCGTTTTGCGCCAGGAGTTTGACTACGGGAAATATCCATTCGACCTGGAAAATGTCTGGATCAGGATGTGGCATAGCGAGGTGGGACGCAATGTTGTCCTGGTTCCTGACATGGGTTCATATAAGACCCTGGTGCCGGCGAAGTTCCCCGGTCTCGAACTGCAGGATTTCGTGCTCGAAGGCTGGGACGTGTCCGGCACCTATTTCAGTTACCGCCTCAACAGTTACAACACCAACTTTGGTATTGACGGTTACGCCGGCAGCCAGGATTTTCCGGAACTCTACTTCAATGTCGAGCTGAGCCGTTCATTCCTGAACGCCTTCATCATGAATTTTATTACCCTTTCGGTGGCGGCGGTTTTGCTATACGCCGTTCAGTTCACCATCCGCACCCGCAAGGAGAAGCTGGGTCTGCTCGGGTTCAACGTTTCGGGTGTACTGGGATTCTGTGCGGCCTTGTTCTTCGTGGTTATCCTGGCCCATACCAGTTTGCGGCAAAGCCTGGCATCACCGACCCTGGTGTACCTTGAATACTATTATTTCGTGATGTACGCAGCGTTCCTGGTGGTTTCAATCAACGCCATCATGGTGGCATCGGATACCCTTCACAGCTGGATACGCATAGGTGACAACCTGGTTGCCCGGCTGTTGTTCTGGCCGTTGTTGAGTTTTGGTCTGCTCCTCACAACCCTGGTGATCTTTAACTGATTCACCAGGGAGTAAGGAAGGCGCTCAGCTCCCCGCGGCCTCGCAGTTTGCGCCCGAAGCTCCAATACACCAGCTGTCGGGTTCCGGAGGCTCGCCATCGATCAGGGCCGGTGCATCGGGATTGTCGTACTGCCTGCGGTTGGCGTCCCAGCGATACTTGGCAATTTCCTCGTACAAGGCCTTTCTGACCCGGTTGAAAACGCCGACCGGCCGGTGTGCCGGCAGGGAATGCCAGGGGTTGAAGGACAGGTTTTCACAAAACTGGTTCTGTTCCATGTTGTTGAATTCCTGCTGGGGAATTTCGATGTGAGCAACCGTTACAAAGGGTGAATCTTTCTCACTCCAGACGATGGTGCTGTCCTCGACGGGCATGATCTTGCCGGGCACCTGCAATTGGACCATGAAATCGAAGCAGGCCGGGCCCGACTCGAGTTGTTCGGCCATGCGCAGGCGCAGGAAGTTGTAATCGTCTTTACCGGTGGCCCAGGAACCGGACTTACCCTTCACGGGCTGGCCGTCGCTGTCCGCGCATTGCGCGGGTTTGGCGCTGAACTTGATGTTATTGTCCGGGCCCAGCTTGTAGGCGGACGCGCTGAAATACTGCGTGTTCAAAGGTGTTTCCGGTGGTGGCTTCTTGGTCCCGCCGACCAGTTTCAGCTCGCGCCATCGCCAACTGAATGGATTTTTGCTCCAGCCGTTGAGGAAATAGCCGAAGTTATCACCCACCGCGAGATACTTGGTCAGCTCGACATAGTCTTCAAGATGGCGGATGAAATAGTTGGTGGCGTTCATCATCACGAAATCCTGGGTGGGTGCATTGGTTTGCCCGGGTAGCAGTTTTTCGCCCTCAACCCCCATTAACTTGATGGCCATGCCGCGGGCATCCCTTTGTTTGTCCGGGTGCAACCTGTAATCACCATTCGAGTAGCGAATCCAGGCCTTGTAAGTATCGGGTTTGCTCAACACCCCCCAACGGTACCGGTTGTCCAGTTCAGGTACGGTGAATTCTGCTTTCACACAACCGTGGCTCTTGATATGCACATCGCGGCGGTACACCACCGGGCCGCCGCGGCCCGCCGAAGTCTCGCCGGTTTTTTCATAGTCTCTGCCCCTCGGTGTGGCATCGCCGGTGATATCGTCCGTGATCAGGCCGTCACGGGTCATGTTGATCATGTTGAGGGCCATCGCGACGGCATCGGCCATGACCGTGTCTTCGTCAGGCCCGATGACCTCGCCCATGGGTATATTGGCCTGGTAAATTCTCTCGGCAATATAGTGGTAAACCACGTAAGCCGGTATCACCAGGATGACCAGCAGCTTCAGAAGTTTTGTTGCAGTTTTCTTAATCATGGGCCGCCCCTGCGTGCTGGTAGCGGGTCATTCCGCTGCAAACATAACTATCCGGACGCTGGAAGTAGGCACCCAGGCGTGTTTGTATCAGTGCGATATCGCTTCTCAGGTTCTCGCCCAGTCCGGCCGCACCTGCGTGGTTACCCAGGTACTCGCGCAGGTTGCACGCCTGTCCAAGCGGCCAGGATTTGGCGATATCTCCCTCGTTCCCTGCTTCCGGCAGGGTGGCCTTGATGCTGGCCACGATGCCTGTAAAGGCCTTCAGGAACAGGCTGGAGATTGGTGGATCATCCAGGTGAACCTTCAAGTATTCGATGATTTGGTAGCGTTCATCACTCGTGTAAGCCGGACCAATTACACCATACTGGGGCGGGTTGCCCTCTTTCCACTCGGTGTAGCCTTCACGGAATTCATGTCCCGTGTTGGCGTTGCCCGTTATCGATGTATCCAGCCAAAAACCACCGTTTTTCTTGTCCGCGAGCTTGATGCCAAGCTGCACCGGGTCAAATTCCGGACGGCCGATAAAGAACTTCCGATCACGTTCGTGATGCGGGCTCAGCAACTGGTAAATATTCCGCACCGAACCGTTATGCAGGAAAGGCGCCGTTGCCCAGATGCCACCCAGTGGCCGGGACTTGTAGACCATCTTGACCTGCGGTAAATCCAGGGCGCCAAAGCCGTTGAGTACCTGAATCTCGTCATCCGAGTATTCGGCATCTTCATATAATTTTTTCTTCATCAGGAGGCCAAGATAATTGAGACCCTGGCCATTGGTCGTGGCCGACAGGTTGATGGAATCCAGCGCCTTGGCCTTTTCAACATCGTACTGCGCCCGGGCGGCGTCCCAGGCATCGCACTGGCCGTCGGGAACATTACGTTCCGTGGCCGAACAGGCGTCGTTCTCAAGCGGAAAATCGTAACTCAGGCTCCGTTCGTACCACTGGTCCATTTCGTCGCCGACGACTTCGCGCACTTCCCCGATACTGAGGCCGGTTGGGGTCAGGTCAAATCCCCTGCGTACAAAATTAATCGCGGCAACCGGGTCTGTGCCGATATCGGTGACCGGCAACAGTTTCATTTTCCAGTGCGGATCCTTGTCCGTTTTCAACGGTGCTTCCAGCGTCTTTTGCCGCTTCCCGGCCGGGTGGGGGCCATGGCAGCCCTGGCAGGTGCGGATGAATGCGATACCGCCCGATACTGCCTTGTCCATGTCGATTTTACCCAACAGGTCTTCCGGCCACACCGGCGGACGCAGTCTGCGCAAGGCCAGCTCAATGTTGTGTAAATCCTCCAGGCGCGTGCTGGTGTCATATCGCAAATTTTCAGGAAGGGGCCTGCCGTAGGTGTCAACTACCTTAAACGTGGCGCCAACCCCGAGCGATTCGCCGAGGTTCCGTGCCATCGGCTGGGCTACCGAACCGCTGTATTGCACCCAGTCAAATTTCCAGATGTCCCATACCGGGGGGTAATTGACCGGGGCATCTACCTTGCGATAGTTGTCGGGCGTGATGTGATCACCAAACACGACATTGCTGATACGTGTCAGTGCGTCTGTGCGCGCGTAACCTTCCTGTAAGCTGACCAGGTCATGTGATTTTTCGACATAACCCATCTTTAAAAGCGCGCCGTAGGTTTTCTTGAATTCCTCCCGCAGGGCGGCCTTGCCCGCCTTGTAATGATCCGGACCCAATACCTTGAGCGCAAAACGATTGAACTTTACGGGATTGACCAGGGTGCTTGTCATCGAGGCGAGCAAAACCGGGACAAAATGCGGCATGTTGGAGGCGGTGAACGCATGCATTCCCTGTCCACCGTCAATGCGAATCGAAACCGAGGTGCCATCATCTTTTGTCACCCGCAGGTTGCCGGTATGACAGGTTGCGCAAGTGATGTCCAACACGTCTTCACCCAGGCTAGGTTCAAAGTGCTTGGTGAAACCGACCGGCAGGAGATCGGGGTTGGCCGGTGTCGCCTCGGCGTCAACCTGGAAGCCGTAGGAAAGCATCTGCAGCGGGTCCGCAAGCCGGTGCTCGCCCCAGGGCAGTTCCAGGTTCACAAACCAGTCATAACGCATGTCCTTGAGTACACCGCCGGTGCCCTGTGGGGTGAAGTAGTAGGTCTGGCGATCAACTGCGTCGCGCGCTGCCCCCCATCCCTGGTCGAGGTAGACCACCGGGTCGGGCGTTTCTACTTCGGGTACCTGCGAATGCGGCCAATGGATAGCAGCAAACAGGCCAGCGCCGAGAATGACGGCTCCCCAGGCAACCACCCGCCAGGTAATAGCCCACAATTTACGCCCCGTCAGGTTTCCAAACCAGCCGATAACCGATTCGAAGAAACGCAGCGGTTGCACCAGCAACCACCTGATAAAGCGGGCCAGTTGCCCGTAAAGGTATTGGATGCTGCTCCACGTCCAGCTGAAAGGTGCGGAGACAAAATTCTTCAGACCCAACAGGAACGCCGTACCGGCTTTCTTCAGGGCGTTTAATAACCTGGTGAAAAAAGACTTCAGTTTTGAAAAGTGGTGATTGGACTCAGCCATTTATTTGTCTCCCTGGGCCGAAATGACTCCCGGCCACGAAATCTTTTATCAACGATATGGATTGAAATTCAGCGCAAGGCCCGGAACATGCATCTCCGCCTTGACCAACAAGCCCGATGCGCCGCAGGTGACATACATCGTCTTGCGATCCGGGCCGCCAAAGCAAAGATTGGAGGGCAGGGGTGCAAACTCGCCTTCAATGTCGATCTCCATGAAATCAACGCTTTTGCCGTCCGGTGAAATGACCGCGATGCCGCCGTTGGAGAATGGCGTATTGCCCTTCGGGAGCATCGTGGCGACGTAGAGGTTGCCATCTTCATCAACCGTCATCGAGTCGAGTATGGATTGCCCCGGCAGCTTGGCCGTGAGCAGGTAAGAACCATCCATGGTTGCCGGGTTGGGCTTGATCCTGCCGGGACCGTCAAGTTCCCAGTAAACAACCTCCCGGGTATAGGTGAGCGCCGCGTATAACCGGTCTTCATCGGGTGACAGGGCGATGCCATTCGGCGCTGCCAGGGGAAATACCATTTCGGCGATACCCTGTCCATCGGCGTAAGCATAAAAGATGCCTGTTACGTCAACGTCACGGGGCCGCTGTTTGCCAAAATCGCTAATCCAATAGCCGCCATCCCTGTCAAAAACAAGGTCGTCGGGGCCCCGCAGCGATACCGGCTGGAAATCTTTGACCTCGTGGGGCTTCCGTGGTCCGAATCCAGTGTTGTCAAAACCCCGGTCGCATTTTTGATAGACAAGCTCGGCAACCGGCGATTTCTTTGTAATATCTACACGCTCTATCCGGCCCCCCTGGTAGTTCTCCGGTTGCGTGGTGCCAAGATATATGACTTTTGCGCCCTTTGAATCCAACGGAATGGGCAACCAGTTAAAGCCACCATTGTTGGCAATATAAAGCTGTCCGTCCCGGCCAAACGCAGCGCCGTTGGGCCCGCCTTTGATGTCCGCGACCTTCTGCTTGGTGCCGTCGGGCTTAACCCGGGTCAGGCGTTCACCCATGATCTCGACCAGCAATATACTGCCGTCAGGCTCATAGACCGGTCCTTCCGGATAGGCCAGACCTGTCGTGATGAGCTCAAATTCTGATTTTTGTACAAATGCCATGCTATGACCCTCCCTGGCGGCCGTGGCCGTCTCGATAAAAATACCGCTTGGTTATGGATTTAGGTTGGCTGTCTTAAGCCGCTTATTTTTGTTACTTCAATAATAGACTACTTGGCTTAATTTTTTTTGAATGGATTGATTAAATCTGTTTTTGCCTGTTTTAATCGATCAGGCCCGCGCTGCGCAGCCCGCATATCAGCGGTTCGGCAGCCTCCTCCGACATTGAGACGGTGCGTATACGGTCAGCCGCCAATTCTGGCGCCAGCAGCGGATTGATGGCCATACTCTGCTTCACAGCGTCACGGGCTTTCTCGTTATTGCCCAAGCGGCCATAAATATTGGCGAGCGTAATCCACGCGAGGTAATAGGAAGGCTGCGCTTTCAGCACGGCACGAGCCGTTGACTCGGCCTCTTCGAGGTTTCCCTGGCGCGTCAGGGCACTGGACAGGAAGTAATTCCAATACGGCCTCGAGGGGTGTTTGGGTGCAACCTTGAGCAGCCGTTTCAGGATGTCGATGGCCTCCTGGACTTCTTCATCAGAGCCGCTCCAGCCCAGGTTTAAGCCGAGATAGCCCCAGGCGATCAGGTTCAACGGTGACAGTTCAACCGCATGACGCAGGGCGTCCCTGGCCCTGAGGCCATGGCCATGGTGGGTCCACACCAGGCCGGCGTTTTCCAGCACGGTGATGTCATTGGGTTCCAGCCTGATGGCTTCTTCAATCATCGCGAGCGCTTCATCACGATCTTTCTCGAATTCCTCCTGGCTCAAGCCGTTGACGGCCCTCTGGCTGAGAATCATGGCCAGGGAAGCTCGGGCGCCGGCATACATGGGATCGATTTTGACCGCTTCTCGCAATAACGACAATGAGTTGTCATAGTCTTGGGGTGTAAACGTGGTCAACCAGAATTTGTAGGCTTTCTGCACCAGGCCCCAGGCATCCAGGCTCTGGGTAGGCGCCTCGAATGCGATACGGGTGTTGGCCAGTTTCAACTCCCCGCCGATGGCGCCCACAATGGCCTTTGAAACCTCGGCCTGCACGGCGAAGAGATCCTCGAGCTCACGGTCATAAGTACTGGCCCACAGTTGCTCGCCACTGTAGGCATCTGTCAGCTCGGCCGTGAGGCGCATGCGGTGGCCCTGGCGCTGAAAACTCCCCGTTAGTACGAAGCGGATGCTGAGTACTTCCGCCACCTCTTTAAGATCGATGTTATCACCCTGGAAACAGGACGAAGCGATGCGGGATGACACCCTGAGATCGGGCACCTGGGCGAGGTCGGCGCTGATTTCGGACGAGAGGCCGGCCGCAATATTGATATCTTCTTCGTTTTTAGAAAGTGTTCTCAACGGCAGGACTGCAATGGATGATTTGTTGGCTGCCGAAGGAAGCCTGACAGTCCTGGGTTCCGTCTTGCCTTTCTGA
>Ga0316188_10001183_pt1 | contig 12213 bp, 6 predicted proteins | sample Phiworburrow1_MG_FD_204933 | JGI IMG/M metagenome (GOLD analysis project Ga0316188, IMG submission 204933) | Coastal sediment microbial communities from Maine, United States - Phippsburg worm burrow 1 | ecosystem: Environmental > Aquatic > Marine > Coastal > Sediment | place: USA: Maine...
GTTACCGGTGGGTTTTGTGCTCGCCCTTATACTTCCTGCGAATTTTTCCACAACAGCCATTACTTTTAGCATGGTGGTATTGCTGGCCTTTTTGGGGGGCTACCCCTTTAAATATCTTGCTTCGATTTTGGGAATTGGTATTTTGAGTTTAGCCTTATTTATCCTTACCGCGAAGGCTTTTCCAGAAGCAATGAAAGGCAGCAGGATCGATACTTGGTCAAACAGGATCGAAAATTTCGCCTCGGGCGAATCAGAAGATAATTATCAGGCGGAAAAGGCGAAGATTGCTTTTGCCTCTGGTGAGATTTATGGTAAAGGTCCCGGGAAAAGTGTTCAAAAAAACTTTTTACCCCAATCTTCGTCGGATTTTATTTATGCGATTATTGGAGAAGAATTCGGTTTAATAGGAGCGATCCTGATTATATTTTTCTTCCTGGGTCTTTTGTTTCGACTTGTGATCATTGCTACTAAAACACCTACCATATTTGGAACCTTGCTCGCGCTGGGCGTTGGCTTGCCCATCATTTTTCAGGCGATGATCAATATGGCTGTTGCAGTTGGCCTTTTCCCGGTAACGGGACAGCCTTTGCCTCTGATCAGTACAGGTGGAACATCGATATGGATGACTTGTTTTGCGATTGGAATCGTGCTAAGTGTGAGTGCCGCAAATCACAGTGAAGATCTTAGTACAGCTAAAAAAGAATTGGAAAACCCCTTAGATATATTACATGAAGCAATCGGTTAACATATTATTGAGTGGGGGAGGCACCGGAGGGCACATTTATCCGGCAGTTGCCATTGCCAATGAATTGAAGGCCCGAAATCCAAGGTCAAAATTTTTATTTGTAGGGGCTACAGGAAGGATGGAGATGGACAAGATCCCACAATTGGGTTATGAGATCAAAGGCTTGAACATTACCGGATTACAAAGAAGTTTGTCCTTGAAAAATTTGTCATTTCCTTTTAAACTGATTCAAAGCTTGATCAAGGCAAACCGTATCATCAAACGATTCAAGCCTAATGTAGTCATCGGAACAGGAGGATTTGCATCAGGTCCTACGCTCTATATGGCCAGTAAAAGAAAAATACCCAGTTTGATACAGGAGCAAAATTCATATCCGGGAATCACCAATAAACTTTTAGCCAAAAAGGTTCGCAAGATTTGTGTGGCTTATGACGGACTGGAAAAATATTTTCCACAGGATAAATTGATCAAAACGGGCAATCCGGTAAGACAAGACCTTTTAGATATTAGCCTGAAAAGAGAAGAGGCTTTGGCTCACTATCATTTAGATGGCCATAAAAAAACCATAGTCGTGCTCGGTGGCAGCCTTGGGGCCAGAGCGATCAATCAGGCGGTTGAGAAAAATTTAAAAGTCATTTTAAAGCATAATGTACAGATCATTTGGCAATCGGGTAAGCTTTATTTTGAAGAGTATAAACAGTTTAATGAAATGAAAGGAGTTCAAGTGCATGAATTTATCCAGAGAATGGATCTGCTTTACGCGGCTGCGGATATCATCATCAGCAGGGCGGGCGCAGGGACTATATCAGAATTGTGCATTGTGGGCAAGCCCGTGATCTTCATTCCATCGCCAAATGTTGCTGAAGATCATCAGACAAAAAATGCGAAGGCGGTTACCGATAAGAAAGCGGCGATTTTACTTAAAGAAAGCGATATAGAAGGATTTTCTGAATTCGTCGGAAGCCTGATACAAGACGAAGCATTACAAATATCCTTGAGCAAAAACATTAAAAAACTGGCCTTACCCAACGCTACAAAGCAGATTGCGGATGAGGTAGAAAAGATATTAAAATAGAATTATGTGCTAAATACTTTGGTAACTATGGCAACCTTATTGAATAGTGAGGGGATTATTTAAGGGGTTGTCATAGTTTTAATAAAATCGAATGAGATGAGAAAATACGAACACACCATAAAATTCACGCTGCTGGCCGCAGTTATTGTCTTTTTGTACGGTTTTGCAGCGCATAGAAATTCACTGAAAGAAAGTAAAGAAATCAAAGTAATCTTTGAAAATGGGGATAACCTTTTCGTGAGTTATGAAACGGTTAATAAGTTGTTAATACAAAATTTGGAGGCCAACAAATATCAATCCAAAGAAAATCTAAATTTGAACAATTTAGAACAGTTTTTGCGAAACAATGAAATGATTGAAAATGCAGAAATATTTCTAACAATAAGTGGGGAATTAGGGGCAATAATTACACAAAGAACACCCGTTTTAAGGGTAGCTAATGAAACGGAAACCTATTATTATGATAAGTTAGGCATTAAAATGCCATTATCTGATAATTATTCTGCTAGGGTTCCTATAACCTCTGACATAATATCTGGTCATGGAGAAATTGACATCATTAGATTGTCTAATATCATAAAAAATGATGAGTTTCTTAGAAAGCAGATCATTGGTATAGATCAAATGCCAAATTCGAAGAATAATCAGTTCGAATTGAAGACCAGAGTTGGGGATCAAAAGATCATTTTCGGGGATTTGTCCCGAATGGAAGAAAAAATTGCGAAGCTGAAAGTTTTTTATCAAAAAATGATGTTGGATAGTACCATTAAAGACTATAAAACAATAAACTTAAAATTTCACAATCAAATTGTTTGTGAAAAATAAACATTATGGACAAGAATAATATAGCAGTGGGATTAGACATCGGAACAACTAAAATTGTTGCGATGGTTGGTAGACAGGACGCTTATGGCAAGATTGAGGTTTTGGGTACCGGAAAAGCCAAGAGCTTAGGGGTGCACAGGGGTGTTGTAAATAATATCACGCAAACCATTCAATCTATACAACAGTCTGTTGACGAGGCAGAAAGTGCTTCGGGAGAAAAAATAGGTACGGTTGTAGTTGGAATTGCCGGTCAGCACATTAGAAGTTTACACCACAGCGACTATATTACTCGACCAAATTCGGATAAAGTAATCGATGAGAATGATATTGAAAGGCTGATCAACCAGGTATATAAACTTGTGATGTTACCGGGAGAAGAAATTATTCACGTCTTACCTCAGGATTTTAAAGTTGACGGGCAGGCGGAGATCAAAACACCCATAGGCATGTATGGCGGACGACTGGAAGCTAATTTTCACGTGGTTGTAGGTCAGGTATCCTCAATAAGAAACATAGGGAGATGCATTAAAAGCGCAGGTTTGGAACTGGGCAGCATTACCCTTGAACCACTGGCATCGGCAGATGCAGTGCTCAGTCAGGAAGAAAAGGAAGCAGGAGTTGCCTTGATCGATATAGGTGGAGGAACAACGGATCTGGCCATTTTTAAGGATGGTATCATCAGGCATACTTCAGTTATTTCATTTGGGGGTAACGTGATTACAGAAGATATTAAGGAAGGCTGTTCAATCATTGAAAAACAGGCTGAATTGCTTAAGACCAAGTTTGGCTCGGCCTGGCCCGGAGAAAATAAGGAAAATGAAATTGTATCTATACCTGGATTAAGGGGAAGGGAACCAAAAGAGATCACCCTTAAAAACCTCTCTAAGATCATTCATGCAAGAGTAGTGGAGATCATAGAACAGGTATTTCTTGAGATCAAGAATTACGGACATGAAGAAAGCAAGAAGAAGCTGATCGCTGGAATTGTTTTAACCGGTGGCGGTGCACAGTTGAAGCACATTAAACAACTGGTGGAATATATAACGGGGATGGATACCAGGATAGGATATCCGAACGAGCATCTTGCCAGTAATTCTGACAGTGAATTATCAAGCCCGCTGTATGCTACAGTGGTAGGTCTTCTGATGAAAGGATTGAAGGAGAATGAAAGAAGCAAAAAGATAATCAGGCAAATTGAAGAGGAAACCATTCGCTCCACTCCACAGGCCAGTAAAGAAGCAAAGAAAACAATTTTTGAGAAATGGGGCGAGAAGTTTAGAGATTTTTTAGATAACGCTGAATAACAATACAACCCGAAAAAATAAAAACAGTTATGAGTTTAGAATTTAGTAATTTGTCTTTTGATTTACCGAAAAATCAATCCAATGTCATTAAAGTAATTGGTGTAGGTGGAGGTGGAAGTAATGCCATCAATCACATGTACAACAAAGGAATTAAAGGTGTTGATTTTGTGGTGTGCAACACGGATGCTCAAGCACTTCAGAGCAGTCCGGTGCCTTATAAAATTCAATTAGGAGCCACTTTGACTGAAGGTTTGGGGGCAGGCGCGAATCCTGAAATAGGTGAGCAATCTGCTATGGAAAGTATGGAAGATATTAAAAACATGCTCAACACAAAATCTAAAATGTTATTCATTACGGTTGGAATGGGTGGCGGTACAGGAACGGGAGCCGCTCCTGTGATTGCTAAAATTGCTCAGGACCTGGATATCCTTACTGTAGGAATTGTAACCATTCCATTTTCTTTTGAAGGAAAAATGAGAAATGAGCAGGCACAGCGTGGAATTGAAAAATTACGATCACACGTTGATTCACTTGTGGTCATCAATAACAATAAACTTAGAGAAGTATACGGTAATTTAGGGTTTAAAGCCGGATTCTCAAAAGCTGATGAAGTGCTGTCTACGGCAGCTACGGGTATTGCAGAAGTGATCACGCACCATTATACACAGAATATTGACTTAAGGGATGCCAAAACCGTATTGTCAAACAGCGGAACCGCTATTATGGGCTCAGCACAGTCCTCAGGTTCTAACCGGGCCCAAAATGCCATAACCAAGGCACTGGATTCACCCTTGCTTAACGACAATAAAATCGAGGGAGCCAAAAATGTCTTGTTGTTGATTGTATCGGGAACCTCAGAAGTGACCATCGATGAGATAGGAGAGATCAATGATTATATACAATCAGAAGCCAAAACCAATGTTGATATTATTATGGGGGTTGGTGAAGATGAATCTCTGGGCGATGCTATTGCAACGGGTTTCAATCCTGAAATGCAGAATGAGATCTCTAAAACCGAATCTACAAAGATCGTACATAAACTGGTTGAAGAAAGAGATGCAAGAATGGTTCAAAAAAGAATCGAACCGGTCAGTAAAACTCCTGAAGTTACCAGATTTGTATTGAGTGAAGAAGATGTCACAGAGCCAAAAGCCGCAGTAAAAAAGGAAGAAGTTAAGGAGGAACTTGATGACCTTCACGTTACCTATGAACAGGTACATCCTAATGATGAAGATGATTTTGAAATTACGGATGTCACTCCTGAACCAGAATTGTCAGTTGAATCGAGTGAGGAAAGTGAAAACCAGATTTCTTTCACTTTTGACCTGCCCATTCAACGTGCAAAAAAGGAAGAAGTTCAGGAAGTTCAGGCTGTTAAGAAATTCAATATTAATGACATTGAAATAGTAGGTATGGAGTTGATTAAGCCTGAACCTCAACTTAATCAGGATGCCGTTCGATACACTTTGGAAGATGAGTTCGCGGCTGAATTGAAAACCTTGCGAAATATATCAGAAGAAAGGCATGAAAATGATGAGAACCTTAATTTCGAATTAAAGGTGACCAAAAAAGAAGTTGTTGAAAATAAGATAGAAGATGTGCTTGATGATAAGGATGTTTCGCCAATGAACCTGACGATAGCAGAATTGAGAGACAGGGCTGAGATCAGGAGAAAGAAAATGAAGGATTTTAATTACAAGTTTATCAATAAATTCAATCATAATATTGACGATATAGAAAGTCAGCCAGCCTATAAACGCATGGGTGTGAATCTGGATGAAGTACCAACTTCTTCAGAAATGGATAAGAACAAATCAAGAATGACCCTGGGAACGGATGACAATGATGAAATCCAATTCAGGTCAAACAATTCTTTTTTACACGATAATGTTGATTAGTTTTTAGTTTTAGTTAGTGGGAAAGTCCGGAGTAAAATTTGTTTTACTCCGGATTTTTTGTTTCTGAAGCCCTCGCAGGTGAGGGCTTCAGTTCTCATACCCTCAGTTGCGAGGGCTTCACCGGAAATCTCAACCCGGAGCAAAAAAAAAGCTGCCAAATTTTGGCAGCTTTTTTATGTTTGTAAGGAACCCTTTACTTAGTCCAAACTCACCACTTCTTCCTGAGCCATTAAGGCAAAGAATTTGTTAAGGTTTGGCATAATAATGATGTTTGTACGTCTGTTTCTGGCTCTGTTCTTATAAGAAGAGTTGTCAGTTAACGGAACGTAGCTACTTCTTCCTGAAGGAATTAAACGTGAAGGATCAACTTTGTATTTGTTTTGTAATAATCTTACGATGGCAGTTGATCTTTTTACACTAAGATCCCAGTTGTCAACGATTGTTTCAGTATGTATACCCTTTGAATCTGTATGTCCTTCTATCATGACGTCAATGCTTGGCTCTGCGTTAATTACCTGAGCCAATTTTGACAATAAAGAATGTGCGTTTCTGCTTACGTCATAACTTCCTGAATTGAATAATAAACTATCAGCTACAGAGATCATAACAACAGTTTGGTCAATGTTCACATCGATTTCACTGTCATTCTCAATATTATTATCACTTATTGATTGCTTTAAATGATAAGAAATAGCCACATTCATAGAGTCTTTCAAAGTTTTGGCACCTGCCAATTCTTCGGGTGGTAACTTTGCAAGTGTAGCGTCCAAATTAGCTTTCATATTTTCAGACATAACAACTGAGTTGTCTGCCGTAAAATCCATTTTCTGTTTGTTGCTTTCCTGTAAGTTGCTGTTGTCTGATTGCAAAGAATTGATTTGAGTGTTATACTCTTCAACCCTTTTTTCAATTTTAGCAAATTTTGCCTCCAAAGCCTCTTTCTCAACGGTGGTCTTTTGCAAGTCGCCTTTAGTCTCCATTAGGTCTTCTTCCAAAAGCACATACTTCTTTTTAGAGACACATGACGTTACTAATGTCGTCACAATGATTAGTGCAAGAATTCTTTTCATCATAATTTAAAATTTTAGGTTAATTAAGTTTTTAATGTTAGATTATATTTAGATAATGTGAACAGACTCAAATGATCTGTTATATTTTTAACGGGGTAAAAGTAGACTTCAATTCTGAAGAGAATCTAAATATTGAGCATATCTCATGAATTATGTTATAATTGTAAAATAAAGTTGTTAACAATTGTAAGCCAAAGAAATATGGTTTACTGACCACATAATTAAATAAGAAAGGATGCTGTTTTTAAAGCAGCATCCTTTTATGAATTTATACAGGTGAGGGTTTTATACTCCCGGAAGATCACCCTGTCCTTTTGTGGGAAGATTGCTTTCTCCCATGAGATAGATATCGACCTCACGAGCGGCTTCCCGTCCTTCATTAATGGCCCATACAATAAGGGATTGTCCTCTTCTCATATCACCGGCCGTAAAAATATGCGGTACATTTGTCTGGTAATTATTGGCCTTAAAATTGGTCCTTTGGTCCAGTTCCAAACCTAATTGATCACTCAGGGTCGTTTCAGGTCCGGTAAATCCAAGTGCAAGTAGCACAAGATCACAGGGCCAGTTTTTTTCAGAACCTTCTCTTTCAATAAGAAGCGGTCTTTCACCGGGAACCATTTTCCATTCCACTTCAACGGTTTTAAGTCCAATGAGCTCATTATTCTCATTGGTAAGAAATTCTTTGGTATTGATCAGCCAGTTTCTGTCACATCCTTCTTCATGAGAAGATGACGTTTTAAGCTGTAAGGGCCAGAAGGGCCAAGGGGTGCTCTCACTTCTGCCCACAGGTGGTTTGGGCATGATTTCAAAATTGGTTACTGATTTGGCGCCTTGTCTGTTTGACGTGCCTATGCAGTCAGAGCCAGTGTCTCCTCCACCAATAACGATCACGTTTTTCCCTTTCGCAGAAATGGCCTCTTCACTAAATTTACTGCCGAAAATGGTTTTGGTTTGTTGCGTAAGAAAATCCATGGCCTGCACCACGCCTTTGGCATCAGCACCTTTGGTAGGCAAAGCACGTTTTTTTGTAGCGCCACCGCAGAGTACCACCGCATCGAATTCGTCCAGTTGATCAACAGAATAGTTTACCCCTATGTGCGTATTGGTTTTAAAAACGATGCCTTCATCTTCTAAAATGGCGATCCTTCTGTCAATGATTTCTTTTTCCAATTTGAAATTTGGTATGCCATACCTCAATAATCCACCAATGGCATCATCTCTTTCAAAAACGGTCACCAGGTGTCCGGCCCTGTTCAGTTGTTGAGCGGTGGCAAGCCCTGCTGGTCCTGATCCAACAACGGCCACTTTCTTTCCCGTCCTTATTTTTGGTGGATTGGCACGAACCCATCCCTTGGCAAAGCCTCGTTCAACAATATTCTTTTCAATATTCTCTATAGAAACAGGGTCTTCAATTAATCCAAGAACACAGGCTTTTTCACAGGGAGCAGGGCAAAGCCTTCCGGTAAATTCAGGAAAATTATTGGTAGAATGTAAAATTTCAAGTGCTTTTTGCCATTCACCTCTATAGATCAGATCATTAAAATCGGGTATCAAGTTTCCCAGCGGGCATCCGCTATGGCAAAATGGAATACCACAGTCCATGCATCTTGAACCCTGTTTTTCTTGTTCTTTAACATCCAGCGGCAGGGTAAATTCCCTAAAATCCTTAAGTCTGTCTTCTACCGCCTTATTTGGCTCATCAACCCTTTTATACTCAATAAATCCTGTTATTTTTCCCATGTTTAAACTGTTTGTTGTGCTTCTTTTTCCTGAGCTAATCTCTCCAGCGCTTTTTTATAATCAGTAGGTATCACCTTGATGAAATGACCAAGATGCTTTTCCCAATCTTCCAAAAGCATCAAGGCCTTTGTACTTTCAGTTGCGTGATAATGATTCTGCACCAGTTCAAATAATTCCTGTGAATCGGTTTCTGATGGTTTTTCAAGTTCAACCATTTCAGTATTGCATCGGCCGTTGACAAATTTTTGATCAGGGTCATACACATAAGCAATACCACCGCTCATTCCTGCTGCAAAATTTCTTCCTGTTTTACCTATTATGACTACTTTTCCTCCGGTCATATATTCACATCCGTGGTCACCAACACCTTCAACAACTGCAGTGATACCTGAGTTTCTCACACAAAATCTTTCTCCGGCAACTCCATTGATATAGGCTTCGCCCCTTGTAGCCCCATAAAAACACACATTACCTATAATGATGTTTTCATCTGCTATAAAGGTTGCTTTTTCGGGTTTTTTAACAATCAGTCTGGCACCGGAAAGTCCTTTGCCCAGATAGTCATTGGTGTTTCCCTCGATCTTTAAGGTTAGTCCTTTGGTAGCAAAGGCTCCAAAACTCTGGCCGGCAGAGCCTTTAAAATTGATCTGCAAGGTGTTCTTTGGAAGACCGTTGGCTCCATAGATCTTTGAAATTTCATTGCTGATAATGGCTCCAACCGATCGATCAGTATTGGCAATTGGATAATTCAACTGCATCTTTTCTTTTCTATAGATTGCGGGATGCGCATCTTTAATGATCTCAAAGTCAAGAGCATTTTCAATATCGTGGAACTGTGATTCAGTATTGCGTATGATCTTTTCGTGATAATCGGAAGGCTGATACAATATGGATGACAGGTCAAGCCCTTGTGCCTTATATTGTTTTATAGCCGTTTTGACATTGATCTTTTGGGACTGACCAATCATTTCTTTAATCGTTCTGAATCCGAGAGAGGCCATGATCTGCCTTAATTCTTCTGCCACGAAATACATGAAATTGATCACGTGCTCGGGCGTTCCTTTAAAGTTCTTCCTCAATTCGGGGTCTTGTGTGGCGATGCCAACGGGGCAAGTATTTAAATGACACTTTCTCATCATGATACAGCCTGAAGCAACAAGTGGTGCGGTGGCAAAACCAAACTCCTCTGCACCCAGCAAACAGGCAATGGCCACGTCTCGACCGGTTTTCAACTGACCGTCGCATTCGAGTACGACCCTGCTTCTCAGATTGTTTAAAACCAGGGTTTGCTGGGCTTCAGCAATTCCGAGTTCCCAAGGTAAGCCGGCGTGTTTTAAGGAGGTCAAGGGAGAAGCTCCTGTGCCTCCGTCATAACCCGAGATCAGGATCACATCGGCTTTGGCCTTGGCCACCCCCGCTGCGATCGTTCCAACCCCAACTTCTGAAACTAGTTTTACGTTGATTCTGGCTTCTCTATTGGCATTTTTCAGATCAAAGATCAACTGTGAAAGGTCTTCAATAGAATAGATATCATGATGGGGAGGAGGAGAAATAAGCCCTACATAGGGTGTCGAGTTTCTGACCTCGGCGATCCAGGGGAAAACTTTTTCACCAGGCAATTGCCCGCCTTCACCAGGTTTTGCTCCTTGTGCCATCTTGATTTGAATCTCTTTGGCATTGCTTAGGTAATTACTGGATACTCCGAACCTTCCTGAGGCAACTTGTTTGATCGCACTGTTTCTGCTGTCTCCATTAAGATCTTTTCTGAATCGGTTCAAATCCTCACCACCTTCTCCAGAATTGCTTTTACCTCCGATTCGGTTCATGGCGATCGCCAGATTTTCATGAGCCTCCTTTGAGATTGATCCGTAAGACATGGCTCCGGTTTTGAATCGTTTTACGATCTCTGTCCATGGTTCTACTTCCTCCACGGGTATTGGGTCCAGATTTTTAAATTCAAAAAGACCTCTCAGGGTCATTAAACTTTCGCTCTGCTCATTGATCATTTTGGCATATTCAGCATAACTTTCAGTGTTATTTGAACGAACCGCTTGTTGTAATTTGGAAATGGTCGTTGGATTGAACATGTGTTTTTCTCCGTTTCTTCTCCATCTGTAATCACCTCCGATATCTAATTTTAAATTTTTATCAATTTTGTTATTAAAGAAAGCGTTTTTGTGTCTTTTGGAAATTTCTCTTTCGATTTCATATAAACCTATACCTTCAATTCTTGAAGGCGTGTTAGGAAAATATTTATTGGTGAATTTGGTATTTAATCCCAGGATCTCAAAGATTTGGGAGGCCCTGTAAGAATGCAGCGTTGAGATCCCAATTTTGTTCATGATCTTAAGGATACCTTTTCCAATGGCCTTGTTGAAATTTTCAACGGCTTTTTCAGAATCAATACCTGATATGGTCCCGGCGTTTACCTTTTCCCTGATGATCTCATTGACCATATAGGGGTTAATGGCGCTGGCCCCATAGCCAAATAAGGTAGCAAAATGATGTGGTTCACGCGGTTCGGCGGATTCTATGATAATTCCAAATTTTGACCGCTTATTTGATCTGTTTAAGGAGTGGTGTAAATAAGAACAGGCCAACAAGGCCGGGATAGGGCCATTCACCTTGTCTGCGCCCCGATCCGTCAAAATAATAATATTACAATTTTCATCGACTGCTTTTGAAGCTTGTTGCACGATTTGGTCCAGGGCCTTTTCAAGGGCATTCAATCCCCTTTTAATGTCATAAAGCATAGGAATTTCTCGCGCTTTATAATCGGGCAGGTCGATATTCCTGATTTTATCCAAATCGTCATTCGAAATAACAGGATTTTGGATCTTTAATTTTTTACTATGCCCTTCAGTAATTTCAAAAATATTTCTGTCTTCTCCCACTGCAAGGCTGATGTCGGTGATAATTTCTTCACGAATACCATCGAGGGGAGGATTGGTTACCTGTGCGAACAACTGTTTGAAATAATTATACAACAATTGATGCTGATCAGATAAAATGGCCAGTGGGGTATCCGTTCCCATGGATCCAATAGCTTCTTTGCCAGTTTTACACATGGGGCTAATGATGGTGTCAATATCCTCCATGGTGTATCCAAACATTCTCTGTCTCGTTTTGTAGGGAGTGAGCTCAACCGGGCATTTATTTCCCGTATAAGGAATTTTAGCAAGCGGTAATAGGTTCTTGTCGAGCCATTCTTTGTAAGGATATTTTTTGGTTATTTCATTTTTAACTTCCTCGTCTTCTATGATCCTTCCCGCATTCATGTCAACCAAAAACATTTTCCCAGGTTCTAATCTTCCATGTCTTACCACGTCTTCAGGTTTGATATCCAGAACCCCGATTTCTGAGGACATGATCACATAGCCACTTTTGGTTACCGTAAAACGCGAGGGACGTAATCCGTTTCGATCCAGTAAGGCCCCTATATAATTTCCGTCAGTGAACGGCACTGATGCGGGACCATCCCAGGGTTCCATAATACATGAATTGTATTCATAAAAGGCTTTTTTCTCTTCAGACATGGTGATATCCTTTTCCC
>Ga0316188_10001184_pt1 | contig 12208 bp, 8 predicted proteins | sample Phiworburrow1_MG_FD_204933 | JGI IMG/M metagenome (GOLD analysis project Ga0316188, IMG submission 204933) | Coastal sediment microbial communities from Maine, United States - Phippsburg worm burrow 1 | ecosystem: Environmental > Aquatic > Marine > Coastal > Sediment | place: USA: Maine...
CAGAGCATTCGTTAAGGTAAGCAGGTCTTGGGTGAGTAAAGCGGCATTTTCATTGGTTACGTTAAGGGTTTGCAGCATGTCTTCGGAAGCGATCCTGCTTAGACTTCTAATTTCATCACCGTCTTTTACCAAACCGTCTTTTCCTTTTCCGGGAGTGATGTTAATGATCATACTTCCTACCAGTCCGTCGGATCCTATGGCAGCGATCGCATCTTTTTTGATATGCCCGAGCATGTCTTCTTCGATGGTCATTCTCACTCTTATAGTGGTATCATTCGTCATTTCAATATTACTTACCGTGCCTACATTGATCCCTGAGAAGCGCACATTGTTCCCGACCTGCAAGCCGTTAATATTTTTGAAAACCGCACTTATCTCAAAGCTGGAACCGAACATCAGTTTCTGGTTACCGATGAGGTATACCGCTATTACCAGAAGTACGGATCCAACGATTACGAATATGCCCAATTTCATTTTTTCTATACTTGATTTATCCATCGTATTATTTTTTAAAAAACGCTTCTATTTTTGGGTCATTGGAATTATCCAGTTCGCTAAAAGATCCTTCGGCATAATTGATTCCATCTACCAGTAAGATCATACGATCCGCGATTACCCGGGCACAATCTACATCATGAGTGATGATCAGGGAGGAGGTTTTATACACTTTTTGAATACTTCGCATCAATTCAATGATCTCTTTTGCAGTGATAGGATCGAGTCCGCTGGTGGGTTCATCATACAAAATGATCTTTGGTTTTAAGATCAGCGTTCGGGCCAGGGCCACCCTTCGCTGCATTCCTCCCGAAAGTTCCGCCGGCATCAGATCGATCGTATGTTCGAGGCCTACATTTTTCAATGCTTCCAGAACAAGTTCTTTTGTTGTTTCCCCATCCTGCATACGATCCCGATGGCGTCGCAAAGGAAATTCCAGGTTTTCACGCACGGTCATCGAATCATATAAAGCACTTCCCTGAAAGAGAAAACCAATATCCGATCTTAATTCATCGAGTTCTTCATGGCTTAGATCTTCAATTTCTTTTCCCATGATCTCGACAGACCCGCTATCCGGATGCATTAAACCTACAAGACATTTGATCATCACCGACTTTCCTGAACCTGATTTCCCCATTACAACCAGGTTCTCTCCTTTATAGAGTTTCATATTAAAGCCATTCAACACATGGTTCCCTGAAAAACTTTTACAAAGGTCTTTAATGATGATTACCGCCTCCTTTATTGGGTTTTCTACGGTCGATATTTCCTTTTCTGTGATCATTTTATAATTCATAAAAAATATCGGTGATAAATACGGCTATAAAGTCAAATACAAAAAGTAACATGGAAGTAAAAACGACGGCTGTATTAGCAGCAACCCCAACTCCAACGGTACCCTTTTTACAGTAATAGCCCTTAAAACAACCTACTAATCCAATAGCAAATCCAAAAAAGAAGGATTTAATCGTTGGTGGTATAAAATCACCAAATTCTAAAGAATCGAAAGCCTTGGTGAAATAAAGTTGAAAAGAAACTTCTCCTCGAAAATACTCGATCAATGCGGATCCATATAAGGCGATCGCATCTCCCATAAGTACTAATAAGGGAAGCATTAAAGTAGTAGCTACAATTCGGGTAACCACTAAGTATTTAAAAGGGTTTGTTCCGGAGACTTCCATAGCATCAATTTGCTCGGTGACCCTCATGGAACCCAATTCAGCCCCTATACCTGAAGCGATCCGACCGGCACAAATGAGTGCGGTGATCATCGGACCTAATTCCCTGACGATGGATACGCTCACCATTCGAGGCATCCATGATACGGCACCAAATTCAACGAGAGTAGGGCGTGTTTGCATAGTTAAAACGAGACCGAGAATGAAACCTGTAACCCCCACAAGAACCAGGGAGCGATTCCCGACATTATAGCACTGATGAAGCAGTTCTTTAAATTCAAAAGGAGCTTTGAAGACTTCTTTAAAAAAACGTCCTGTAAAACGAGAAAGCTCACCAATTTCGATTAGGAAAGAAGTGGTATTGTTGACTATAGGAAACCGAGATGCCATAACACCTGCTTTGATCAAATATACTTTTAAAGAGGCTAATAACCAATGATGAAGGTCATTAGAAAACCATGAAATCTGATATATTCAATTTTTTTCTAACGATGTATTTATTTGATCACTTATAAATACTGCTGAAGCCATTTCTTTGCCTCGGCATCATCTAAGAATGATTTCATAGGAATAGGAGGAGCCTTAAATTTGAATAAAACTCTCATTAACATATGGGCAAAACCCGGTTGAGAGATCATTGCCATCGCTGTATATATTTCAGGCAATTTTTCTGTGGAAAATTTCCGCGTCTCTCTACTTGGAATTGGGGCATCACACAAGTAGATCAACAAAGGAACAGGTTTGTTTCCTGTGATCTGTTTTACCAAAGCGATATTTTCTGAAATGTTTTTAACGGTGCGAAGTACATCTTTCGAATAGGAATATAAGATTCCGTCACTATCTAGATAATAATCGGCGATCTCGCCTTTTATACGATCTTTTTGGTTTTCATTTATCATGTACTTTCATTTGAGAAAAGAGCTAAGAATTAGCTTGTATAAACATAGGTCTAAATTCTTTATTTTCAGCAGCTTTATGCCGCACTTTTGATCGCTTTTAAATTCGAATAATACTGAACTATTATGAAACCGATCAAGGAAGAGAGTATACCGAAGAAATTCGCGTCCAGCGCAAATGGAAGATCCCAATTTAGAATAATGAGGCTTAAAGTGGTACTTCCACCAATGATCATCGATATCATTGCAGCTAATGAGGAAGGTTTTTTTAAGATCAGAGAAGCAGCTACCGGAACCAAAAGTCCGGAAACCATAAATGCATAGGAGTAAAGCATTAACTCCAGCACATTTTGCATATTCGTAGCGAGTAATACCGCAAACACCCCAATAAGAAGGGTGATGAACTGCGAATTTTTTACTGTATTTGCAGCACTTCCTTTTTTGAAAAATCCTAAAATATCGGTACTTAAATTTCCGGATGCAGCCATTAAACAGCTATCTGCGGTCGACATGATGGCCGAGAAATAGGCAGACATCATCAATCCCATTAATCCCACCGGTAGTATACTTCTTAATAATAAAGGCAAACCTAATTCTGCATCTATTGCTCCATTCGAAGGATATCCAACTGCACTGAACATTCCCTGTTCAAATGCTACACGGGCAAATAAGCCAAGTAATATCCCCATAAATGCCATGATAGGCCACTCAAATAGTCCGGCGATGTACCAGGCTTTTCTTGCGGTTTTTTCATCTCTGCTGGCATAAATGCGCTGGTAAAGGGTCATACCCACGAACCAAATGGGCACAATGGTTATGATCCAGTTAAAAAATTGAACAAAGGAAATATTGCGAAGGGATAGAAATTCAGGAGGGAGTACTTCTTTAATCGCTTGCCATCCCCCTACATGTGAATAGCCCATCGGTATGCCGATAGCGATCAATCCTACCATCAGAATGATCCACTGGATCGTGTCGGTATATATTACTGCTTTTATTCCCCCTACAACGGTGTATGCCACCGCAATCACCCCCATTACGAGCACTGTATTTGATATACTAAGAGATGGAAATGTCGCCGAAGCCAGTTTTGCTCCGGCTAAAATTTGTGAACTGGTAAAGCCAATATAACCGATCAAAGAAATGATCCCGGCGACTAAGGCTACTTTTGTATTGTAGTTGAATGCCAAGGACTGTGGAAAGGTCAGGAATTTATGTTTTCTGGCATTGGGGTATATTTTAGGGATCAATAAAACGGCGCTCAACCAGGCTCCGATCAAACCTGTAAAAAGCATCCAGCTCCCTGCCAAACCCATCGTGAATCCAAGTCCGCCCAATCCGATGGAAAAACCACCTCCAACATCTGTTGCCACTACCGAAAGGCCGATGTGACCTGCCGACATGTTTCTTCCTCCAACATAATAATCCTCTTCCGACTTATTTTTTCTCATAAAATAAAATCCTACTCCGAGCATAAACAGCAGATAAAAAACAAAAATGCTGAGATCAATAATGTGAATTTCCATGTAGTAGCTTATTTATTTTGCGACAGTTTAATATTATATGGGAGAAATCAAAGGATTTAAGCTATTAATAAATTGAAATAGAATAATTCGAATGATTAATATTCAATAGGACAGTAAGCTATGTTATTGTATAAAGAGAATGAGCTGACTAATCTTGTACATGAAAGATATTAGTTAATAAAAACCCGCAATTATGGAAACCACCCTTCATGAAGAAATGATCGCCATGCCACGTATTGGTGATCGCGCACCCGAATTTAAAGCAATAACAACACAAGGGGAAATCAATTTCCCATCCGATTATAAAGGAAATTGGGTGATTCTTTTTAGTCACCCTGCCGATTTTACACCCGTCTGTACTTCCGAATTTATGACCTTCGCCGCGATGGAATCAAAATTCGCAGAAGCCAATTGTAAATTAGTTGGTTTGTCTGTTGACGGTTTGTATAGTCATATTGCATGGCTACGAACCATCCAGGAAAAGATCGAATATAAAGGGATGAAGAATATGGAAGTGAAATTCCCCTTGATCGAAGACATCTCGATGAATGTGGCTAAAAAATACGGAATGATCCAGCCAAATGAAGCTACTACCAAAGCGGTTCGGGCGGTATTTTTTATCGATCCGATAGGAGTGATCAGAGCCTTAGTATATTATCCACTTAGCTTAGGAAGAAACTTTGATGAACTTTATCGCGTGGTGCTTGCACTTAAAACAGCCGATGAGTTTAGCGTAGCTACTCCTGCCGACTGGAGACCCGGAGATGATGTGATCATGTCGCCTGCCGGTTCTTGTGGTAAAGCAAAAGACCGTATGGAAGGGAAAGAAGCCGATCTGGAATGCGAAGACTGGTTCTTCTGTACTAAAAAATTGGATAAAGAATTAGTATTGAATAAAGTGCTGAAAAGAGATGCGATTCTAAATTAATTCGCTTCGTCTTTTATAGATAGAAAAAGGGTTCATCTTGTAGTTCAACTCGGGTTTACTAAAGTTGTTTAAGAATATGAAATTCTTAAATATCATTGATGCGAGATGGACTTTTTCTTTTACTTTCTTCTTAGCGAAGTCGCTTCAATGTTGATCTCATCTATTTGCACTTCACCACCTTTGCAAGCTTCGAGGTAAACCCTTAATACATCATTATTGTGCCGAACCGGGGCTAAATTGAATTCCAAACTTGATTCAATCTCTTCATTTTCCGTTTTTTGAAAGGAGATTTCAAGGGCATTCCAGGAATAATTATTATAGCGACTTTCTAATTGGAACCAAAGTCTGCATTTTATTTCAGAATTGCTCGTCTTTGATCTAACTCGAATTTTTATCAGGCTTTCATCCGAAGGAAGTAATTCATTAATTTTTATTTTTGTGATAGGCACTTCATCTACATTTGAAGATATGACAGGCACTTTTGATTCAAATAAGAGCACATCTTCAAACTCATAGCCGGAATAGTTAAGTTTCTTTGCATTTTCGATCCAATGAATATCTCCTCTGTTCATCTCTAAAAAACCTCGATGGTAATTCGGAATGCTTGTCTTTCCAAAAACATAGAAATAATGCTGCTTCGTCATTCTGGAAAAATCGATATAGCCCTTTCGGTATTGATAACTCTGTAAAATATTCAATAGTGTACTGATCAGTACAAATAATCCGACAGCTATTTTATTGATCAACTTTTCTCCTCCTAAAAATAGAAAGCCAAGAATAATAGCAAGTAAAGGATAAGAATCTACCATTACTCTGGAACCAAAAGAAGTGGCATACCACCAGTTTTCCCAGGAAGACAGTACATAAATATTTATTAAAACAAAGACTAAAAAACTTTTAAAGAGAAGTCGGTCCTTTTTATATAAGGAAGCAAAAGCAAAAGGCATAAGTAGAAAGACCGGACTATAAAGAAGCCATCCTTTTTTAAATGAAAAAAGAAAATCAATAAGATGGGGATCGCTAAAAGCAATGACTTCGGAATGAAGGTTTAATAAGTATAATTTACCTGAAACTACAATAGAATAAATGATCTGAGGCATTGCCCATATAAATCCCCAGACAAAAAATACGGAGAGGCGTTTCCATAATAGCCTTGTAAATCCATATTGATCTAAAAGGATAATAAATGGGATGAGTCCAAAAAGCGCTTGTGTAGGCCTGATCGCTACACTTAATCCTAAAACGATCGCAGCATTGCGAAGGTCTTTTTTATCAATATTCCTTTTATCCCCTTTAAATAAAAAGTAAAGAAAGAGGGCATTTAAGGTGAATAAAAAGAGATGTGGAAGATCGTATTGTCTCGAAAAGGTGATAAATAGATTCGTGCTCGCATAAATGATAACTAGGAGCAAAGCGGTGATCTTCTCATTAAAAAAGAGCAATAATAATTTTCGCAAAAAATAAGCTCCAAGAAAAATAAAGAAAAGCGAATTTAGAATGTGGGCGATAATATATGGAAAGGAAAAACCATCACTCGGATAGTCTAATAATCTTGCAGCCAATTCTCCGATGAGGTAGGAGGGTAGATAAAGGATGGATAATCCGATATGATAGATATTGGCATATCTTCCATCTGAAGTGGGAACAAATTGATAAACGCCAGCTTCTTCACAATATTTACCTTGAATTTCCTTAGCCCATTCAGGTGTGATATTCAGCGAACCTTCATTAAAAAGAAAAGGGAGATACATGTAATAACCAAAACCATCGTAAGCAGTTAGACAAGCTTTTTCACCTGATCTTACCTCATTGATCTTGATGTTGAAATCGTAAGTAAATACGATAAATATTAAAGCTAAAACAAAGTAGCTATACTTAATGTTTTTCATTTTATAAAGGAAGTAAGACTTAGAACCATTTTCGCTTTCTGAAATAGAAAAGCATGCTTAATGCCACCACCAGCATAATGCCCCACATAATGAAATAACTGTATTCGTAATGAAGCTCAGGAACAAAATCAAAATTGGTACCGTAGATCCCTGCGATAAAGGTTAGAGGAATAAAAATAACCGAGAAGATCGTAAGGAATTTCATAATGTCATTCAACTTAGTACTTACGGTACTATGATAGATATTGAGTTGATCTGAAAGAATTTCGCGATAGCTGTCTGATGAATCGCTGGCCTGACTGATATTATCGACCAATTCTTTATAATGCACATAACAACTATCGTCTATCAATTCCGATTCCATTTTCGACAGACTGATGATCATTTCTTTGGCCGGTTTAATATTCTTTCGAAGAAAATTCAATTCTCGTTTATAGGCATTGATCTCATCGATGATCGATTTGTTTGAAATCTGGAGTAAATGCTCTTCAAGATTTTCTATTTTTTCGCCTAAGACACTTAAAATATAAATATAATTATCGATCACGATATCCAGCAGGGCAAATGCCAGATAATCTGTTCCTGCATGCCGAATTCTCTTTTTTTGTTTTCTGATCCGATCCCGAACCGGTTCAAATACATCTCCCTTTTTTTCCTGAAAGGTGATCAAAACATCTTCTGTCATGATCAGACTTAGATTCTCTACTGATATCAATTCACTCGCTTCGTCCATCTTTAGCATTTTTATCGAAATTAAAATGCAATTATCAAATTCCTCCATCTTTGGACGTGCAGTGGTATTCATTACATCGGCAAGGATCAGATTATCGAATTCAAAAACATCGGCGATCTCTTCCATCAGAGCAGTGTTATGCAAACCATCGATATTAAACCAGGTCACGCTTCCTGAATTCTGATATTTTTTGATCTCACTGACCTTTGAAAGGGTATCCTCTTTCATGTCCTCGGCATTATAATCGATCACGCGAAGCAATACTTCGTCGATCTTTTTTTCACCTCGGAACCATAATTCGTCAGGAGATCTCCCGATATCTTGTTTCTGTTTTTTAATAAATCTTGCCATACGCCTTTTTATCAATCCCATCCATCATTGGGTTTTATTTATTGAAAACCGGTATAAATTACTCATTTATCAGGTTAAAAGCTCCTTTTATCAAAAATTCATCACTACTCTTAAAATCAGAATTATTTATTATTTCAGAAAATCCATCTTTGCTTTGCCCTAAACTCACTTCTCTTTTTTCAAATGAAAGCTGATCTCCTGTAGTTCCTGTTTTTACTAATACAAAATTATTCTCGCGTAACTTAACAATAGCCGATTCAGGCAGTGCGATCAAAGTATCGCTGGAACTAAAGATCTCGGCCTCAATATACATACCCGGAGTAAAATATTTAGATTCTTTATCATTCGCTAAATGTCCGTGTAAGGAAGCAGTTCTGCTTTCAGGATCAATATAATTCCCTACTAAATAAACCTCTGCTGCATAATCTTTTGTCGCATCATTTTGCAGTTTGAAATGGATTTCCTGACCCACTTTTACTTTTGGAAGGTCTTTTTCGAAAATGCTTAATTCTAAATGAATATGATCTGCATTGATTATGGTGAGAGCAATATCATCAGGATTAAGATACATTCCCCTGGTAGCGTGAATTTGTGATATATTTCCACTGATTGGAGCTGTGAGGCTTATTTCGGAACGAATATTGGTTTCATTTAAATTATTAGGATTTAAATTCATCAGATCCAATTTCTTTTTTAATGACTCATAACGAACCAGCGTGATTTTATAATCCGCCTCTGCTTTTAAATAGGTTTTTTGAGAGCTTACATTATCCTGAACTAAAATCTTCTGACGTTCATAATCTGATCTCAAATAGTTTAACTGATCTTTCGCTTCCAGAAAATTTTGTTGAATTTCAATATACTCAGGGTTTTCTAATGTGAAAAGAACCTGTCCCTTTGCTACAAATTGCCCTTCTAAAAGACTTAATTTCTTTACATAGCCTCCAAAATAGGCACTTACCGAAGCTTTATTTTCAGGAGGCACATCAATTACACCATAACTTTTGATCGATTGACTAAAGCTGTGCTTTTCTAGTTTTCCAAGGAGCATGTTTGAACCTTCAAACTGCTTGTTAGTTAAAGTGATCTCCTTTTTATTTCCTTCACCTGCAGGATCTTCCTGAAGCTCCGTTTCAGAAGAGTTGCAAGAGATCAATAGGCTTGAAAGGATGAGTATAGAAAGGAAATATTGAATTGAAAAAGTACTTTTATTTAGGGTCAACATATTCTTAATTCATTAAGTAATTTAATTCTAAAATAGTTTGGTTGTATTTATATAGATTTTCCAGATAGGTCATTTCGATCCCCTTGGCATTATCCAGTAACAATATATATTGCACAAAATCGATCTCTCCATTTTTAAAAGCTTTGTTTGAAGTATTGATCAATTCAGACGAAAGGTTTTTTCCACTTTCTTCATAAAAAAGGATGGCTTCATTGTACTTATTTAATTCAGAAAGTAATTGGTAATAATGACTAATAAGTTGCTTTGTGTAATTATCCTCTTCACTTTGCAAAACTTCTCTTTCGATCTTGGAAGCACGAATTTTTGATTTTTGAGCGGAATAGAACAATGGAATTCCAACTCCTGCCTGAAAACCCTGGTAAATTTGAGGGTCCATCCCATTATTACTTCCCTGAAAGTAGGACAAATGAAGATCGGGTAATAATTGTTGTTTTTCAGCCTTTTGTAAACTTTCATTAAAAGCCTGTGCCTTTCTGTAATACTCTATTCCCGGATGATTTAGAGTATCTATCATTTTCAATTCCAATTTGATTAATTTATTCTCTTCAATCGAAAAAGCACTGTCATATTGCATCCATCTATTAAGTTCCAAATAGGATTTTTTCACATTCTCTTCAATTTGTTTTACTAACAGAGAGACCTCCTTTTGCTTGGTAACAGCTGTTAGTTTTTCGAGATAATTGCTTTCTCCCATTTCAAATTTCCGGTTGGCAGCAATCGAAAACTGAAGGTATAAACTATCTAAATAGTGATAATTCGATCCCATATTTTGCCAAAAGAGGATTTGATTGTAAGCTTTTGAAACTTCACGTTTTAAAAAGATCTCATCCAAGCGGTATTTTTCTTTTTCCATTTTCATTAATTGTGTATTCGCCTGCTTTTGGGCGAAATAGACACTTGGAAACTGCATCGACTGACTTATTCCCCATACATTCAGAGCTAAGCCGTTTTTAGCGATATTATTTTCATCATAGCTATAATAGGCTTGTGTCTTATCTAAGTTAAATGCAGTTCCGATAAGCTGATCGCTTTTTTCTACTTTTAACTGAGAGGAATGAAGTCCGCTATTATTATTCAATGCAATTTCTATCGCTTTTTCTAAACTTAAGGACTCGCTTTGAGCACTTAAGAAAAATGGACTAAGGATTAGAAAAAGACTTATTAAAGCACTTTTATTCATTTTTTTTCTTTTTTGTTGATCTTCTAATCGGGCCAGGATCGCATAAATCACAGGTAGTACGATCATCGTAAGAAGCGTAGCTGATATTAGTCCGCCGATTACAACCGTAGCTAATGGGCGTTGAACTTCTGCTCCGGCCGATGTTGAGATTGCCATCGGTAGAAAACCTAAGGCAGCTGCTCCTGCTGTAAGAAGAACAGGGCGTAAACGTTCTTTTGTACCTCTGATAATTCGTTCATTGATGTCTTTTATTCCTCTTTCTTTTAATTCATTGAAATGTTCTATGAGGACGATCCCATTGAGCACCGCAATACCAAATAGCGCAATAAAACCTACTCCGGCTGAAATACTAAAGGGTAATCCTCTCATAAATAAAAACAACACCCCTCCGATTGCCGAAAGAGGGATCGCGGTAAAGATCATCAATGCATCTTTTATCGAGTCGAATGCGAAGTAGAGCATAATAAAGATGAGCACTAAAGCGATTGGAACGGCTACCATGAGCCTGCCTTTAGCACTATTTAAATTTTCAAACTGTCCGCCGTAACTCACCGTATAGCCAATTGGTAATGCAATTTCAGATTGAATGATCTTTTGTACATCTAAAACTACCGATTCAAGGTCACGATTTCGAACATTGACGCCGATCACGATCCTTCTTTTTGTGTTGTCTCTTGAGATCTTTGCCGGTCCGAATGTATATTCGATCGTGGCTAATTCGCTTAGCGGTAAAGAAAAGCCATTCGCAAGGGTAATAGAAGTGTTTTTAATATTATCAATATCTTTTCGATGCTCTTTATCGAATCGGATCACAAGGTCGAATTGTTTTTCTCCCTCAAAAACAGTTCCTGCTGGAAGTCCTGCAAAACCAATGCTGATAAGATTATTTAATTCAGCTACATTCAGCCCGTACTTTGCGATTTTTTGCCGATCGTATTTGACCGCCATTTGCGGAAGGCCATCTACTTTTTCAATAATAATATCCGAAGCTCCCTTAACCCCTTTGATCGCTCTTTCAATTTCCATAGCTTTCTGATGGAGCAGATCAAGATCTTCCCCATAGATCTTAATTGCCAGATCGGCTCTAACCCCGGTAATAAGCTCATTAAAACGCATTTCGATAGGTTGGGTAAATTCGTAGTCGATACCGGGAATAATGGATAAAGCTTCCTTGAATTTATCGGCTAATCCATCCTTTGAATCTGCGGTGATCCATTCACTTTTAGGTTTAAGCGTTATGATCACATCGCTTTCTTCCATCGACATCGGGTCCGTCGGTACTTCCGCAGCACCGATCCGACTGATCACATCTTTTACTTCCGGGAAGGTCTTTAAAATATTTTCAATTTCGGTAGTCGTTTCAATGGTTTTTTGTAGTGAAGTACCCGTTTTAAGCACCGGCTGGATCACAAAATCCCCCTCATCCAGGGTCGGGACAAATTCTCCTCCCATTTGTGTAAAAAGTCCGATAGCCGCAAAAAGCACACTGAAAGCTAAAATGATGACAAGTCTCTTCCTTCTTAAAGCCCATTCAATAGAAGGCGTATAAAGTTTTTGAAGGAAGCCCATCAGACGGGTAGAAATATTTGTTTTCTTTTGATCTGTCGGTTTAATAAATAATGAAGAAATAACCGGAACATAGGTAAATCCAAAGATCATGGTTCCGATCAAAGCAAAACTGAATACCATGGCCATCGGTTTGAACATTTTACCCTCGATACCGGTCAGTGAAAGAATAGGAATAAATACAATAATGATGATGATCTGTCCGAAAACTGCCGAACGC
>Ga0316188_10001185_pt1 | contig 12207 bp, 12 predicted proteins | sample Phiworburrow1_MG_FD_204933 | JGI IMG/M metagenome (GOLD analysis project Ga0316188, IMG submission 204933) | Coastal sediment microbial communities from Maine, United States - Phippsburg worm burrow 1 | ecosystem: Environmental > Aquatic > Marine > Coastal > Sediment | place: USA: Maine...
GCTGCTCAACCTGATGGGCGAGGATGAGAAGCTGCCGGTGGCCGGCCGCGTCATCTGGATGACACCCAAGGGGGCGCAGGGCAAGCGCACGGCCGGCATCGGCGTGCAGTTCAGCGAGCAGGATCGCGGAACCACCCAGCGCAAGATCGAGTCGTACCTCGCAGGCGCACTCGGCGGCGACAAGCCTACCCACACAATGTAGCTTTGGATGGGCCGGAGCCCTCCGGGGTATTGATGAGCGAACCCCGGTTGGAGGTCACCAATGAATGCCTTGCTTCGACTTCTGTTGGTTCTCGTTGCCCTTGGCAGCGCCCTGCCTGCGTTCGCCGCGGAGCCGGGGCAGGCTGCGGCCGAGCCCGCAGCAGCCGCGGCTCCCGCGGTTCCTGCTGCCAGCGTCGCTCCGTCCGCTCAGACTGCCAAGCCAGCGGCTGCCGTCGCAACAAAGCCCGGCGACGGTCAGGAAACGACGGTTGCACGTGTTCCGCCCGGCTACAAGTCCAGGCAGCTCGGCGGTGAGACGGTCTATTGCCGCAAGAGCACTCCGCTCGGCTCGCGCTTTCCGACCGAGGTCTGCATGACCGTGGCGCAGTACGAAGCATCCGTGCGCCAGGCGGACGGCCTGCGGCAGGAACTCACTGGCAAGCAGAAGAGCTACTCGATTTCACAGTAGGGCAGACGCCGGCGCAGCACGTGCAGCAGCTGGCCGTGCAATAGTCGGTGCTTCGTTCCCGTCAGCGGATCAGCGTATCGGCGAGACCGGTCTCGGCAATGCCGCCGCGCAACACGCAGACTTCGAAGCCCCGTTCGCTCAGGATGTAAGCGGCCGCAGAGCTGCGACGGCCGTTGTCGCAGACCACGACGTAGCGGATCGCCGGGTCGAGCGTCTTGATCTTCAGGCGAATGAAATAGAGCGGCACGTTGAGCGACGGCTCCAGGTGCCAGTGCTCGTATTCGCTCGGCAGGCGCACGTCGAGCCACATGCCGCCTTTCGCTACGATCTGCAGGCCCTGCTCGTGGTCGACCCACTGCAGCATCGGCTCGTTGAGCAGGGTGTTGAAATCGTCCTTGGCGAGGCGCATCAAGACGCCGTCGGTCAGCATCGTGACCGTGGCGTTGCGCGTCGCGCCTGAGATCAGCGCTTCCTCGCCGAAGGTCTCGCCCATGCCCAGTTCCGCGAGCCGGATGCCTTCGCGGTTGAGCGGCGTCTCGCGGCTCACCGAGCAGCGGCCCGAGACGATAACGTAGAAGAAGTCACCTTCCTCGCCCTGGCGGATCACCACGTCGCCCGCCGAGTAATTCACTCGCTGCAGGCGCATGAACACGGCCTGCAGGTTGGCCGGCGGGATGCGGTGGAAGGCACGGCTCTGCAGCAGCATGGTCATCCAGTCGTCCGCTGAATCGCCGCCAGCATGCAGTTCGCCGACTTCGTAGATGCCCGTCTGGTCCCAGGTGATGAGGACGTCGAGCATGTCGCTGTCGATGGACAGGTACTCGATCTTTTCGGAGGCCACCCGCGCCGAGCAGCGGCGGGGCAGGAGCGGCGCGAGCGCGTGGCGTGCGTCGGGCGTGCCCCCGCGGATCGTGCCCACGATGCGGCCTTCCGCCAGCAGTTCGACTACCCCGCTCGCGAGGTAGTAAGTCCGCTTCTCAGCGTCGCCTTCCTTGAACAGGAGACGGCCCTGCGGCAGCTCGCGCATGACGGTCTTGCGCGCGAGCGCCCCGAGATTCTCTTTCTTGAGCCCGTCGAGCGGTGAAAACGCTCGCAGGACGCTCAGTTCGACGGTGGTCGGATCGCTGCTCATGAAGGTCCGCTGCAAAAGTTGCGGGATGGTATCACGGCGCGCCGGGACCACCGAAGCTCGACCAGCCCGGATCCGGCCGGAATCGTTCGCCGTGTTTCGCGGCCAGCACCTCGAGGCGCGCCACGACGTCCGCAACGCCACGCTCCCGCGCATAACGCAACGGTCCGCCACGGAACGGGGCGAAGCCCGACCCGAAAATCACGCCGGCATCGATGAGGTCGCCGTCTGCCACCACGCCTTCCCGCAGCACTGCCATGGCCTCGTTGACCATGGCCAGCATGAGCCGATCTTCGAGGTCGTCGGGGGCGCGCGCAGAAGGGTCGACCGGTGGCTTAACCGCCTTGCCATCGCGCCATTCATAGAGGCCCTGGCCCGTCTTCTTGCCGAGCTTGCCGGATTCGACCAGCGGGGCCACGGCGTCAGGCGCAGTTCCGCCGAAGGCCGCCGCAAGGATGCGGCCGACGTGCAGGCACACGTCGAGGCCGACGATGTCTGCAAGCTCGATGGGACCCATCGGCATGCCGAAATTCACGGCCACCTCGTCGATCGTGGCGAGTGGCACGCCGGCGCCGGCCGCGAGCATCGCCTCGGTCATGTACGGCATCAGCACCCTGTTCACCAGGAAACCGGGCGCGCTGCGACAAGGCAGCGGCAGCTTGTCGATGGCCCGGGTGAAGGCGAGTGCAGCGGCAAGGGTCTGCGGCTCGGTCGCGGCCGACTCGACGACCTCGACCAGAGGCATCTGCGCGACCGGGTTGAAAAAGTGCAGGCCAACGAGCCTGCCCGGTGCGGCGAGTTGTTCCGCGAGTGGCTCGAGCATCAGGCTCGACGTATTGGTGGCGAGGAGTGCACCAGGCTTCAACCGGGGCTCGATGCGCGCGTACAGCTCGCGCTTGGCTCCGGCGTTCTCGTAGATGGCCTCGATCACCACGTCGGCTCGATCGATCCCGTGGCCTTCGACGTCGGCCTGCAACCGCGCCAGCTGCTCTGCGGCCCTGCCGGGAACGCGACTGCGCTTCTCGAAGAAGGCACGCGCACGATCGAGCGCGGGTTGCACGAGCTCCGCGCCGCGGTCCTGCAGCGTCACGGTGAAGCCGCGCAGCGCACACCACGCGGCGATGTCGCCGCCCATGACGCCCGCGCCGACGACGTGCACATGGCCGCCCGTCGGCAGTTCCCTGCCGCCCAATCCCTTCAGTCTTTCCTGCAGGAAGAACACGCGCACGAGGTTGCGTGACGTGGGCGTACACACGAGCCGTGCGACCGACTGGGCCTCGGCCTCGTAACCCGTGCGCGGACTCGCGCCGTGGCGGCGCCAGAGCTCCACGATCGCATACGGCGCGGGATAGTGCTCCTTGCGTACCCGTCGGCGAACCTGGTTCTCGATCTTGCCAGCGACGAAGCTGCGCGCCAGGGGCAGGTTCAGCAGGCGCTGGCTGAACGGCGCCCGGCGCCGTGTACGTGGGTGCAGCGCCAGCGCCTTGGCGGCGTCATGCAACCGTCCCGCCGGAACGATCTCGTCGACCAGTCCCAGCTGCAGCGCCTTGTCCGGGCGCAGGTTCTTGCCCGTGAGCATCAAGTCCATCGCCGTCGCCACGCCCACCAGTTGCACGGCGCGCACGGTACCGCCGAAACCAGGATGAATGCCCAGCATCACCTCCGGCAGCCCCAGCGTCACCTTCGGATCGTCGGCGCAGACGCGGTGACGGCAAGCCATGGCGAGTTCGAGCCCGCCGCCGAGGCAGTAGCCATTGATGGCGGCAACGGTGGGGAAGGGCAGGTCCGCGAGCCGCTGCAAGACGCCGTGCGCCGCGCGGATCGACGGCACGGCTGCAGCAGGCTCGCGCACCTGGCCGAACTCGGACACGTCGGCGCCTGCGATGAAGCCACTCTTGCCGGAACGGATGACCAGGCCGGCCGGGCGCTGCTGCTCGGCCTCGCGCAGGCGCTCGTCGAGTTCTTCCATCGCCGCGCGCGAGAGCGAGTTGGCGCTGGCGCCCGGTTTGTCGAAGGTGAGCCAGGCGACGCGATCCGAGTCGATCTCGAGGGTCCACTGGCGTGATGTCGAGGCAGTCGCCGAAGTGTTCATCAATCCTCCATGAACCACGCGGACCGAGGTCAGCCGGTGATGTGGAAATCGCAGACCAGCGGCCGGTGGTCGGAAAACGTGACTTCGGGAATCTCGAAAGAGTCGATCTCGATGCCCTTTGAATACAGGATGAAGTCGAGTTCCAGGCGTGGCTTGCGTGCTGGATACGACGGCAGGCCCGCGACGTTGGCGCTACGCAGTCCGCTCGCCTCCATGAACAGCGACATCTCGTGCTCGCCCCAGAACGTGTTGAAGTCGCCCGCGACGATCACCGGCTTGGCCGAGCGCTTCACGAGGTTGAACACCTGGCGCAGTTGCGCGTGCCGGTGCCGGAACTTGAGCGAGAGGTGGACCAGGAAAACGCAGACGTCGTCGAGTTCGAGTTCGATGATCAGGCGCTTGATGCCGGTGTCGAAGTAGTGGAAACGCTCCCCCTCGACGCGCGGCGCCGCCAGGAAGGCGTTGGACTGCTTGTTCAGGATCGGTACGAACGTGTTGAACGAATTCGCGCCGTACTTGCACTGGTAGATCGAGTAGTGCCCGAGGGAATCGGCGATCACCTCGGCCTGGTTGACCTTGCCGGTGCGGATCGAGCCGGTGTCGACTTCGATCAGCCCGACGATATCCGGGTCCTGCCCCTTGATGAAGCGGGTGATCCCGGCCAGGACGCGCTTGTCGCTGCGGAGGTAGCCGGCACCCGGGATCGGGAGGTGGAAAGCGGCGCCGGTGCCCGTGGCGTAACGGATGTTGTAGAGCAGAAAGCGCATCAGACCTCAATTCTACGGGTCTGGACGCTGATCCGGAACGGAATGCGCTAGGCTAGACTATCGGCGTCCGCCCGGTAGCAAGGATGTCGACGGAGGCTCCGTGAGCAGCATCACCCAGAAGAACCCGATCCGGCTGTTCGTTTGCCACGTATGGGTGGAGGACGAGGATTACCACCGGATCTTCGAGTACGTCGAAAGCAGCCCCAACTTTTTCTATCGCAACACCAGCACGCCGGACGCACGCCCGTCCGGCGACAAGGAAGCCTTGCGCGAGTCGCTGCGGAAGCAGATCGGCGAGGCCGAGGTGGTGATCGTGCCGGCGGCGCTCTACCGCAGGAACGTGGACTGGGTCGAGTTCCAGATGCACTGCGCCAAGGCGTACGACAAGCCGCTGATCGTGCTCGAACCGTTCGGCGGCACGGACACGATCCCCCCTGCGGTGCAGGAGCTGGCGGACGACGTGGTGCCGTGGGATCAGCGCCAGCTGGTCGATTCGATCAAGCGGCAGGCGCGCCACGAAGAAACGACGCGTTTCGACGTGATCGAATTCAAGCTCGACTGAGGAAGGCCGGGACTTCGAACAAGTCGTCGGTGAGCGGGTCGTCGTCGTTCGCGACGATGCGCAGGCGTGGCGCGCTTTCGCTTTCGTCCAGCGCCGACAGCACCATGAACATGTCCAGGATTGCAGTAGCGTGTTCCGCTGCGTCCTTTTCGGACATCTTGCGGGCAGAGGCTTCGGGAGCAGTCATGCCACCGGCAGCAGGCGCTTCGTGCATCGCGGTCCTGAGCCTGGCGAAGCGATCACGAACAGCTTCGGGCAGATCCTGCTCGCGCAGCGAGGCGAGGTGACGACGGTAGGCATCTACCAGGCGCTGCTTAACTGCGCCCGCGCCAACAAGCACCTGCAGCGCGGCGTGAAAGTCGTCCGAATGTGCTGTCATCGCACGCCCCTGACATCTGAAAGATGTTATTTTTCAATCGATTGAATCTGACTCTTAATCCAAAACTTACGAATCTATCCGATACGTAAAAGCCGAGGAGAATCAGCCGTCTACAGCTTGAATATACGCCAATGTATTAGATGCGCAACCGGGGGGGCAGGATGCCAGAGCGGAGGCCGCAAGATCTCCTGCGGTTCAAGGTAGCCGGCGCACCTCGCCGCGGCCGCGCGGGTCGGACGCGGCATCCCAACCTGCCTGCGTGCGAACGATGAGTTGCACATCACCGAGCGGCCATTCGTGCGGTTCCACCCTGTAACCCCGCTGCCGCAATGCCTCCAGGGTGACCGGCGGGAATGCGCCGTCGAAGGTCAGGAGATCGACCGGCACACCCTGGTGATGGAACCGTGGCGCGGACACCGCCTGCAATGCGGTCATGCGGAAATCGACGACGTCGACCAGAACCTGGAACACGCCGGTGATGATCGTCGAGCCACCCATCGAGCCTGCGACCAGCGCGACCCGACCGTCGCGGTCCAGCAGTATCGTCGGCGACATCGACGACAACATGCGCTTACCAGGCTGGATCGAGTTGGCGTCGCCGCCGAGCAGTCCGTACACGTTAGGCACGCCTGCCTTGGCGCTGAAGTCGTCCATCTCGTTGTTGAGCAGGAAGCCGGCACCGGCAACGACCACGCCGCTGCCGAAATCCGAGTTCAACGTGTAGGTGTTGGCGACGGCGTTGCCCCAGCGGTCGATGATCGAAAAGTGCGTCGTATGGCGAGGTTCGGCAAGTCCGGGACCGACGCTCTGCGCAGCCGAAATCGCGTGGGGGTTCACGCCTGCCGCGCGCTCGCGCAGGTAGGCCGGATCCACCAGTCGGCCGATCGGCACGTCGACGAAATCAGCGTCGCCCGCGTATTCCGCGCGATCGGCATAGACGCGCTTGGCGATCTCGGCCACCAGGTGCACGTACTGCGCTGAGTTGTGCTCCAGGCCCTCGAAGTCGCTGGCTCGCGCATCTTTCATCCCCAGCAACTGCAGCAATGCGAAACCGCCCGAACTCGGCGGCGGCGACGACAGCAGGGTCTGGTCGCGCCAGGTGCTGCGCAGCGGTGCGCGCCACACGGCACGGTACGTGCGCAGGTCTTGCGAAGTGATCAATCCGCCACCGCGCCGCATCTCGCTGACGATCAGGTCGGCCGTCTCACCCTCGTAGAAGCCGGCAGCACCGGATTTCTGAATGCGCTGCAGCGTCGATGCCAGCTCAGGCTGCCGGAAGGACGCACCCTGGCGCAGTCGGCCGAAATATCGAGCGAAGTTGGTACGCTGGAAACGCGGCTGTTCGGTAGTGGCCCGCTCAGCCAGCAGCGGTGGTACCTGGAACCCGCGCTGTGCCAGTCGCACTGCAGGCTCGATCACATCGCGCCAGGGCAGCTTGCCGTAGCGCTGATGCGCTGCCCAGAGACCGGCCACGGTGCCGGGCACACCAACGGCTCGGTGTCCCGTCAGGCTCAGGCCTTCGATCACCTCACCCCTGGCATCGAGGTACATGTCGCGCGTCGCGGCCGCAGGCGCCGTCTCCCGGTAGTCGAGGAACTGCGCGACGCCATCGACGTAGGTCAGCATGAAGCCACCTCCGCCCAGGTTGCCGGCTTCCGGGTAGGTCACGGCCAGTACGAGGGCGCCTGCCACGGCTGCGTCCACCGCGTTGCCCCCCGCTGACAGGATGCGCGCAGCGGCTTCAGCGCTGTACGAGTCCGGCATCGCGACGGTGCCGCCCGCTCCGGCCGACCCGAGCTTCGGCGCCGCTGCCGGTCGCTCGGCGGGCTTGACCGTGCAGGCGGACAGCAAGGCGACGAAGGCGAGCAGCAGGGAGCGACGAAGCGGGTTCATGCGGATTCCATCGCGGTAGGCGGGCGCCAGATCCTAACGCAGCAGCGGTGGCCGTTGCCCACGCTTCAGGTGTCCGCCGTTCACATGTCTATAATCGGAATGAATCGACACGACCCAGCGCTCGATTGCGGGGCGCCGGGGTCGGGCCCCTCTCACGCCCGCAGGACCACAGATGACGAACGCTACCGCTGAATCGACCCCTTGCCGCGGCTATGCGGCGATTGATGCGCGCAGCCCCCTGGCTCCCCATGCCTTCATGCGGCGGGCGTTGCGGGCCAACGACCTGCGCATCGACATCCGTTACTGCGGCGTCTGCCACTCGGACCTGCACCAGGCTCGCAACGACTGGCGCAACACCGTCTATCCCTGCATCCCCGGTCACGAAATCGTCGGGCAGGTTGCGGCCGTCGGGCCGTCCGTGAAGCGCTACAAGGCGGGCGACTGGGTCGCGGTCGGTTGCCTGGTCGACAGCTGCGGGGAATGCAGCGAATGCAATGCGGGCCGTGAAGTGTTCTGCCAGAAGGGCTCCACGCTCACCTACAACGGCAAGGATCGCCAGACCGGCGAGATCACGTACGGCGGCTATTCATCGCACATCGTCGTGCGCGAGGAGTTCGTGCTGCGCATGCCGGAGGGCCTCGACCCCGCACGTGCGGCTCCGCTGCTCTGCGCCGGCATCACCACGTATTCGCCGCTCAGGCACTGGAAGGTGGGCCCGGGTTCGAAGGTTGCCGTGGCGGGTCTCGGCGGTCTCGGTCACATGGGCGTGAAGCTTGCCAACGCCATGGGCGCGGAGGTGACGGTGCTCACGCGTTCGGCGGCCAAGGCCGACGCGGCGAAGTCGCTTGGCGCGCACCACGTGCTGCTTTCGTCGGAGCCCGACGCGATGAAGCGCGCGACGGGCACGTTCGATTTCGTCCTCGACACGATTCCCGTCGTGCACGAGCTGGACCCGTACCTGCGGCTCGTCCGCACCCACGGCGCGCTGGTGCTGGTCGGCGTCATCGACACGATCCCGGCATTCAGCAGCCGCCTCGTCATCGGCGGGCGCAAGACGCTCTCGGGTTCGGCGATCGGCGGCATCGCCGAGACGCAGGAACTGCTCGACTTCTGCGCGGCGAAGGGCATCGTCGCGGACTGCGAGATGACCACCATGCCGCAGATCAACGCGGCTTTCGAACGCATGGAGCGGGGCGACGTCCGTTACCGCTTCGTCGTCGACATGCAGACGCCGTAGCTCGGCGCACAAGATACGGACCTGGTCCTGGCCATGCGCACGGGCGAACCGCCGCAATGATCGTTTCCACGACGCTGACCGGGAGCAATGCCGACATCATCGGCGATGCACTGGCTTCCGTGCTGCAGCAGGTCGACCGCTGCATCGTGATCGACACGGGCGCAAAGGACGACACCATCGCAGTCGCGCGCAGGGTGGCGGGTGACAAGCTGCTGTTGCGCGAGTTTCCCTGGAAGAACGATTTCGCCGCGGCCAGAAACTATGCGCTCGAGGCCGCGACCGAAGCGGGCGCAACCTGGGCCGTCACGCTCGACACGGACGAGCGACTGCTGTTCGATCGGGACTTCGACCTGGCGCGCACCCTGGCGCGCACGCAGGCGCAGGTCTGCATGGTCCTCGACGACATCGGCAGCTATTCGAAGGAACGCATCGTGCGGGTGCCCGCGAAAGTGCACTGGGAAGGCCCGACGCATGAATGCCTCCTCGGACGCACCACCGCCGAGACGCTGAGCCTGCGAGGCGTCCGTTTCCACGAACTGCCGAAGGATCCCGAGGCCACCCGCCGCAAGTTCGAACGCGACGTGGCGATCCTCAGGCGCTACACGAAGCAGCATGCGAAGCAGGCTCGGTGGTTCTACTATCTCGGCGCTTCGCACAAGAGCCTGGGCGAGTTCGCGGCCGCGATCGATGCGTTCCGCACGTGTGCCGAACTGCGCGGCTGGGAAGAGGAGGGCGCCTGGGCGTGCTATGGCGCCGCCGAATGCTGTTGCAGCCTGCTGCGCTGGCTCGACGCCGTGCAGTTCTGTGCCGCTGGACTGGCCATCCGTCCCGCCACGGCCGAACTCGCGTGGCTTGCAGGATTCGCGGCTTACAAGGCCCAGCGCTTTGACGACGCCGTCGCCTGGTCGCACATGGCGATCGCCAACGGGCTCTACAAAGGGCGCGGCGCGCAGTTCGAGCGCATCGGCTTCCGGCATCCACCCGGCCTGTACGAAGGCCCGTTCGACGTGCTGCGTTGGGCGTATAAGGCCCTGGGCAACGAGAAGGCCGCCGCGGAAGCGCTGCGCGACTACGAACGCGCAAAACGTGCGCGCGAGGCCGCGCCGGCAGGCTGAGCGCAGTACAAGGGGGGAGTTTGTCGACAACAGCGATGGCCGGCGAGGTGATCCGGCGCGGCATGGACGGCGACGCACCCGAGCTTGCGGCATTCGCCGCCCGTACCTTTGCCGAGGCTTTCGGCGATTTCACGGCCGCTGACGACCTGCAGGCGCACCTCGCCGCGACGTATCGGCCGGACCTGCAGGCGCGTGAGATCGCGGATCCCTCGGTCATCACCTTGCTGGCGCTGCAGGACGCACGGATCGTCGCTTACGCGCAGGTCCGCCTGAACCTGCTGGCGCCAGCCTGCGTCACTCAGCCCGACGCGGTCGAACTGCAGCGGTTCTACGCAGATCGCTCGGTGCGCGGGACGGGACTCACGATGCGACTCATGCAGCGCGCCCTCGATGCGGCGCGTGAACTCGGGGGCCGGTATGCGTGGCTCGGCGTCTGGGAACGCAATGCTCGCGCCATGAACTTCTATCGCAAGGCCGGGTTCGGCGAGATCGGTCTTACGCACTACGTGGTCGGGTCGGATCGGCAGGTCGACCGCGTGTACATCGCGGCGCTGTCGCCAGAGAAACCGGTGACGGCGGCACCCTCGCGCCAACCGCGCCGGACGGAGCAGTCATGAAAAAGTACAAGGTCGTGCAGTGGGCCACCGGTGGCATGGGCAAGAACTGCCTGCGGGCCGTGATCGATCACCCGGCGATGGAACTCGTTGGCGTCTACGTCTACGGCGCCGACAAGGACGGCAAGGACGCGGGGACCATCGCACGACGCGAGCCCACCGGTGTCCTCGCTACGCGCAACGTGGACGCGATCCTCGCGCTCGATGCCGACGTCGTGATTCACGCGGCACGACTCGCGCCACCCTATGGCTCGCACGATGCGGACATCCTGCGGCTGCTGGCTGCCGGCAAGAACGTCATCAGCATCAACGGCTACAGCCGGCCACAGCACTGGGGCGGCGAGCGCCTGGCGGCGCTGGAAGCCGCGTGCCGGAAAGGCGGGACGTCGCTGCTTGGCGCAGGCCTGAATCCCGGCTACGCGGGCGAACAGCTGGCGGTCGTGGCGACGGGGGTGTGCACGGAAGTCGACCATATCGAAGTCATTGAAAGCGTGGATTGCCGACCGGTTCGCAGTCCCGACTATGTCTTCAAGATTCTCGGGTTTGGCGCGGAGCCGAACGCCGTCGACCCGAACGACCCGTCGTGGGGACCGTCGTCCTCGCTCAACGGGATGTATGCGGAAGTCCTGTCGACCATGGCGGAGCGCCTGGGTCTGCCGCTCGAGCGCGTGGACACCGGGCACCGGGTGTTTCCGGCGTCGGCGGACCTGCAGATCGGAGCCGGAGCGATACCGAAGGGCCGCGTCAGCCACTTCAACTGGCGCTGGCGTGGAATCGTGCAGGGCGTGCCACGACTCACGATGTCCATTCACTGGTACATGGAGACGGCCCATCTCGACGACCCGCAGCCACCATTGTGGCGAATCCACGTGCAGGGGCAGCCCGGCGTGCGCATCGCGCTCGACGTGGAAAAGCGCGCCGGGGACACGTCACCGACATCGGCCGAGCAGATTGCCGTGGCTGGCACGGTCATCAATGCGATTCCCATCGTCTGCGCGGCGCCACCCGGGGTCATGACTCGGCCGCTGGCCACCCCGTACCGTTTTGGTCTGGCCCATCCGCTGTCCGGCTGACGGGCCCCCGGTTCGTACCCTGATTCCAGGCTGCAACGCTGCAGTCAGTAGGGGGTTCCGTCCTTGTGGAAATAGCCGCCGCCGCCCGTGTAGCGCCCGGCCTTGAAGGTCATGTCGATGTCCGAGTATTCGCCGCCGTCCTCGTTGCTGCGGTTGCCGGCGACCAGGAACGTGGCGTCCTCTTGCGACCGGTTCTGCAGGCAATGACCGTTGCGTACGCCGGCCGGAAAGCCCGCGCTGTCGCCCGCCACCAGCACTTCTTCGCCTGCGTCCGTCACCAGCAGGAGTTGACCTGACAGCACGTAGACGAATTCGTCCTCGTGCGTATGCCAGTGTCGTTGGCTCGACCAGGCGCCGGGGGCGAGCCGGACGAGATTAACGCCGAGATGTGCAAGTCCGGCCGCGGTGCCGAGCCGCTGCCAGCTGCGGCCGCGACAAGGTTCGTCGAACGGTGACGGGTAGCTGGACCCTGATCCAGCCGGGGCGGACTGCAGATTGATTTTCGGCATGGCGATCCTCCTGCAATTCGTGATGGGCGTAGATTCCTCGGGCGACCGCTTTGCCCCTGACCGGTTTGCGGCTTATTCGGGCGATGACCGCGAAATCGCGGCAAGAATACCGGCCAGGATGCGCGTCGGGGAAGGCGGGCATCCCGGCACCACGACATCCACCGGAA
>Ga0316188_10001186_pt1 | contig 12203 bp, 13 predicted proteins | sample Phiworburrow1_MG_FD_204933 | JGI IMG/M metagenome (GOLD analysis project Ga0316188, IMG submission 204933) | Coastal sediment microbial communities from Maine, United States - Phippsburg worm burrow 1 | ecosystem: Environmental > Aquatic > Marine > Coastal > Sediment | place: USA: Maine...
TTCGCCGAGCGACTCCAGTTTTTGCAGCACCACCTGCTCCTGTTCGGGTTCTACCGCGAGCACCATGCCAACGCCGCAGTTGAAGGTGCGCAGCATTTCGCGTTGCTCGATCCTGCCGGTTTTCTGCAGCCACTCAAAAACGGGTGCGGGACGCCAGCTGCCGAGCTGGATACGCGCGCTGAGCTGTTCGGGTAATACTCGCGGCACATTTTCCAGCAGCCCGCCACCGGTGATGTGGGCGATGGCGTTGATCGAACACTCGGCGTGCAGCGCAAGCAGGTTCTTCACGTAAATCCGGGTAGGCCTGATCAGCGCGTCACCGAGTGACTCACCGCCGCAATCCTGTGACAGGCTGGCGCCGGATACGTCGATAATTTTGCGCACCAACGAGAATCCGTTCGAATGTACACCCGACGAAGCCAGTGCAATCAGGCGGTTACCGGCGCGCACGCGGCTACCGTCGATGACCCGATCCTTGTCGACGATGCCGACGCAGAATCCTGCCAGATCGAAATCCCCGGCCTGGTAGATGCCGGGCATTTCCGCGGTCTCGCCGCCGATAAGCGCGCAACCCGCTAGCTGGCATCCGCTGGCGATACCGTTGATGACCTGCTCGGCCTGGGCAACGTCGAGGTGACCAGTGGCGTAGTAATCCAGAAAAAACAGTGCCTCGGCGCCGAGTACCGCGATATCATTGGCGCACATCGCCACCAGGTCGATGCCGATGCCATCGAGCCGCTCGAAGTCGATGGCCAGTCGCAGCTTGGTGCCGACGCCGTCGGTGCCCGATACCAGCAGCGGATTGCGGTAGCGATCCAGTGGCAACTCGAACAGGCCGCCGAAGCCGCCGATGCTGCCCACGCAACCCTCGCGCCGGGTTGACTTTATCGCCGGCTTGATGCGTTCCACCAGTTCGTTACCGGCGTCGATATCGACGCCGGCTTCAAGATAATTCAGGGATCCGTCGGGATTCATGGTTTGCTGGTTCAGGAAATAATAGTGGTGTGCTATTTTACACGCCTTGCGGTCAAATGTCCGTCGATGAAAATAGGGAAACGATGAAGTTTTTTAAAGTTGTGCTGCTGATTTCAGCGCTGGTCGGGCTGTTGCCGATGCCGGTGGCTGCGGTTACCGTGGATGACCTGTTCACCGTTGAACTGCCGGTCGCGGATCAGACCAGCAGCCTGCGGCTTGAGTCTTTCAGCGAAGCATTCAAACAGGTCATCGTCAAGGTCAGTGGATCGGATGACGCCCTGCAAAGCCCGGCTTTTGAGCGGCCCATCGCCAACAGTGCGCGTTACGTCAAGCAGTTCCGCTACGTCAATCGCAGTCTGCCAGAGGATGAGGAGTACGATGCCGGGCGATTGATCCTGCGAATCGATTTCGATCAGCGATTGATCGAGGGCCTGTTGCGCGAACAGAATTTCCCGGTGTGGGGGCGAGAGCGCCCCAGCACGCTGCTGGTGATTTCCTATGACGTCAATGAAAACATCAAGCTGGTCTCGGATGACGCTACCCCCGACCTGGTTGAGGCGCTCGACCGGGCGGCAGCCATTCACGCGGTTCCGGTGCTGTTTCCGTTGATGGACCTCGAGGATATTGCACTCGTCAGTATTGGTGCCATTGCCTCGCGGCAGTACGAAGATATCGACGTCATGGCGCGGCGCTATGCTCCGAATGCGCTGCTCGTGGGGCAGATCGTCGGCCGCAGTGGACAAGGCTGGCAGGGTGACTGGGAAGTACGTTTTGACGGCCAGGTATTCAAATGGACTTTCAAGGCGTCTGCCCGGCAGGCGGTGGTAGACCAGGTTATTCGTAACCTCGCCAGGATTCTTGCGCTCGAGTATGCGCTCGCCGGGCATCAGCGCGTCGAACAGTCACTGCTGCTGAGCGTGTCTGACCTTGAAGGCATCGAGAAGCTGATCAGGGTGCAGCAGTACCTGAAATCGCTCAACGTAGTGGAGAGTGTACGCGTCGCCATGGTCAGTAAGGACGTGGTCACCTACCGTTTGCAGTTGCGCAATGAAGCCGAGGATTTGCAACGCCTGATCGAATTCGGCGAGGTGCTCGAACAGGAAGACTTTCCGCAACTCAATACCCAGGGCGAGGAGCAGGTCATTTTGAATTACAGATTCATCAACCGGGGCGCAGCCAATTAAGCAAATCGCGTTACCACTGTCGCTGGACCGGCAATACAGTTTCGAAAATTTTGTTGCCGATAACACCGAGCTGATCGTTGGTAGCCTGCAGGCGTTGATACTGGGTGATGGCGAGATGCAGGTCGGGTTGTGGGGTGCGGCCTCGAGCGGCAAGACGCACTTGCTCAATGCCAGCGCAGACTTCGCGCGCAAATATAATGTCTCCCTGCAGATTTACGATGGCTTACAGTTGCGACACTGCGATGCTTCCAGTTTCGAGGGGTTTTATCACTGCGACGTACTGGCGATCGATAATCTCGACGCGATTGCCGGTGACCAGGCCTGGGAGGCCTGTTTTTACCAGGTGATCAATCGATGCCGCGACGGAGAGCATCGTTTCCTGTTCTCGCTCACCACCAGGCCGGATGAGCTAGGCGCTCGCCTGGACGATTTTCGATCGCGCCTGCAATGGGGGCTCCTGTTGCAGTTGCCGACAATCGGCGATGCCGAAATTCGCCAGATTTTGCGGCGGCGGGCTAACCTGCTTGGTTTCGAACTTTCCGACGACGTGATCTCCTATTTGCTGACGCACCATGCGCGTGACCTGGGTGAGCAAATCGATATCCTGCAACGGCTGGACGGCATTTCGCTGTCGCAGCAGCGCCGGGTTACCATTCCGCTGGTCAAACAGGCGCTGCGCGAGCGCGCGGATTAACTCAGGGTGCTGGCCGCTTTTCCCGGCGGCCGCTAGCGTCGATGCACGGCCCCGCGGGGGTGGAGTGGATCCATGCTGGCAGTCTATCCATCCAGCGGCGGGCCTGCCCAGGTCGGCACAACTCCGGATCGAAGACAGGGTGCAACAGGCGCGCTAACCTGCCTGCCGCAGGGTCAGATAGCGCGCGTAGTAAATGCTGGCAAGGAACAGCAGCAGGCTGGCGATGGTGGTGGCCAAACCATACAGTCGCAACTGCGGATTCATGACCAGTTCACTGATGCCGATACAGAAATACACCAGCGTCAAAAAACCAATCCACTTGTAGGTGTAGCGCCGGTCCTGCAGCAGCCCGCGCAATGGAATCAGTAGCGGTAGCCCCAGCAGCAGCATCCAGTAATTGGTCGGTGCGGGCGTTAACCAGGGCAGGGCGAATTGTGCAATCGTCAGGGTCAGCCAGGACAGCAGGCTCGTTGTTTTCAGGAAATGCATCTGGGAGTGTCTGCTTCAGTCAAGCCTGCAGGCCAGGTCGGCGACGCGCTTGCCGAGACTACGGCAGGCGGCGATCTCGTGTTCGCTGAGAGGCTGGCCCTGCTGGCCGGCCACGTGGCTCGCGCCATAGGGAGTCGCGCCGGTGCGGGTCTGGTTCAATGCGGGCTCGGAATAGGGAATGCCGGTTACCAGCATACCGTGATGCAGCAGTGGCAGCATCATGCTGGTGAGCACGGTTTCCTGGCCGCCGTGCAGGCTCGAAGTCGCGGTAAATACCGCTGCCGGTTTACCGATCAGCGCGCCGCCAAGCCATAGTGAGCTGGTCTGGTCGAGGAAGTACTTGACCGGTGCAGCCATGTTGCCAAAGTAGCCCGGGCTGCCGAGCAACAGGCCATCGCAGTTCTCGAGATCGTCGATTCCGGCATAGGGTACGCCCGTCGCGGGAATCGCTTCCTCGACCTGTTCGGTCGTCGCCGATACCGGTGGCAGGCAGCGCAACACGGCCTCGCAATCTGAATTTGCGTCGACGCCGAGAGCGATCGCCTCGGCCATGCGCGCGACACTGCCGTGACGGCTGTAATAGACGATCAGTATGTTATGCAATGAGATCCAGAACCCTGGACGGTGGCCGACCAATGATGGCTTTGTCACCCAGAATTACGATCGGCCGCTGCAGCAGTTCGGGATATTCGCAAATTGCCTCGATGATTTCATCTTCACTGAGGCTGTCATCGTCGAGGTCGGCATCCTTGTAGACGGGCTCGGTGGTGCGCATCAATTCGCGCGCGGAGACGCCGAGCAGTCCCATGATACGCTTGAGTTCCTGTGGATCGGGTGGCTCATCCAGGTAGTCTATAATTTCCGGCACGATATCGTGCGCCTCGAGAATTTGCAGTGTTTCCCGTGATTTGCTGCACCTGGGGTTGTGATACATGATCGGTTTGCCTTGACTCATCTCGAGTTCCTGGAGAATGGAATGCCGCTGTTTTACAATAACGCTTTGCCCTTGGCAATAGTGTCGCGAGGTAATGCAAGGTTGCCTGATTTTGCATCAGGGCTGCAGAGTTCGGGAAAAGAGCGGAATCTGGACTATAATTACCGCGGTATGAGTAATATTTACATTAAAAACTTGCTCTAAAGGGTTGATCGATGTAGTCTTCTTGGCAAAATGGCTATCGAAAATCAAACTAATCTAAATAGATAAAGTTCTCGGAGAAAACAGTAGATGAAACCAACAGAACTCCTCAAAGTCGCTGCGCTTGCGCTTATGACATCAGGCCTGCTTGCAGGCTGTCAGCAAAGTGCGACAGAAGATATGCCCGCTGAACCGATGGCGGAAGAAGAATGTCAGGGCGCAACTCCCGAAGTTCGAAACGCGATCTATGCGGCCAAGCTGAAAAATGCTCGTGCGCGCAACCTGGGCGCTGAATGGGAGGAGAACGCGAAGATCATCGAAGAAGCCGAGCAGGCAGCTGCTGACTGTGAAAACGTCCGCGCCAAGATTCTCGCGAACAAGGCTGAAGACGCTGCTGCTGAAGCCATTGCGGCCTTGCAGGCGGCTGAAACCATGACTGAAACCATGACTGAGTCCGCGCCGGCCGAAGAGTCGCCATATCTTGGTGGTTACCTGGTTGTCAGTGGTGACAATCTGTGGAATATTGCCGGTCAGGACACGATCTACAGCGATCCTTACATGTGGCCGCTGATCTACAAGGCGAATTCGGGCCAGATCAAGGACGCCGACCTGATTTTCCCGGGACAGTACTTCTACATTCCGAAAGCACGTGGTCCGGAACGCGCCGCTGCCATGGCTCACGCCAAAAACCGCGGAGCCTGGACGCTAGGCGAAACGGAAGCGTCCGATCTGGATTATCTGTCGCAGTAGTTGCAGTAATATCAGAGAAAAGCCCGCCCTGTGCGGGCTTTTTTTTTGCTGCGCTCCGGCACCTCCTGTGGTTGGCGTGATGAACCATTTGCTGAAAAGAACCTCTTACCGGAGTCTTTCCCCATAAACTGCGAGCTTGTATGAAACGATTCGCCTTTACGCTGTTGTTGATGACGCTACCCTTCGCGGCGCCGGCAATAGACATGCCACTCACCGCCGTAGATGGCAGCCCGGCCAATCTCAGTGACTACAAGGGCAACTGGCTGGTGGTCAATTACTGGGCTACGTGGTGCCCCCCCTGCATTGTGGAAATGCCCGAACTGCAGTCATTTCATGATGAACATGCCGGCAAGGGAGCGATGGTGCTGGGCATCAATGCAGAATCGATCGGCCGGGAACAGTTACAGACTTTTCTCGAGGATTACTTCATCACCTATCCGAACTTCGTTTCCAGCCCCGGGCAGCAGTCCGAGCTCGGCGTGGTTCCCGGCTTGCCCACGACCTTCCTGGTGACTCCCGAGGGTGAGGTTGTTGCGCGCCAGGTGGGCCCCGTCACGCGCGAGATGATCGAGCAGTTCATCGAGAAATGGCAATCGGAATAACCGGAGTCGCCGGCAATACGCGATGCAAGCGAGCCATTTCCTGCTAATATCAACCAAGGACAATGCTGAATCGAAAACGTGACTAAACCCGCCTGCTCCCTCGACTGGATACTCGATCAACTGGTATCGCAGGATATTGTTGAACAGGAAAAAGCTCAGATGATCAGCTCGCTGGTGTCCGCCAGCGATCGCAAGAATCTTCATCCCCTGGAGATTATTGCCAGGCGGCAATGGAACAACAAATCCAATCCCGATCAAGTGCTGACGCTGGACGTGATGACCGACTGGCTGGCGGCCGAGTCCGGACAGAAGCGCTATCATTTCGACCCGTTGAAAATGGACGTTGCGGCCTGTACCGCGATCATGTCTTATGCCTATGCGTCGCGCTTCAATATCCTGGCCGTCAAGTCCACACCGAGCGAGGTGGTGATCGCGATTACCGATCCGTTCAAGTTCGAGTGGATGGAAGAACTCGAGCGCATTGCCAACCGGCCGATCAGCACGGTGCTGGCCAACCCTGAGCAGTTAAAATCCTTCCTGATCGAGTTTTACAGCGTCAGCAAAGCGATGGATGGGGCGGGCACCAAGAGCTTCGGCGAAATGGCGGGCAATATCCAGAACCTCGAGCAACTTATCGAACTGGGCAGTTCCGGCAAGGTCGATGCCGAGGACCAGCACATCGTCAGTATTGTCGACTGGCTGATGCAGTACGCTTTCAGCCAGCGCGCCAGCGACATTCACATCGAACCGCGCCGGGAGTATGGCAGGGTGCGGTTCCGCATCGACGGGGTCATGCATCAGGTGTACGAAATTCCGGCGGCGATTACGCCCGCGGTGGTCAGTCGCATCAAGATCATGGGACGCCTTGACGTCGCTGAGAAGCGCAAACCCCAGGACGGTCGCATCAAAACGCTGTCCCCGAATGGCGCCGAGATCGAGCTGAGGCTGTCGAGCATGCCAACGGCTTTTGGTGAAAAGCTGGTGCTGCGAATTTTTGACCCTGAGGTGCTGGTCAAGAATTTCTCGGCACTCGGCCTCGAGAAAACCGAGTCCGATATCTGGAATGGCATGATTACTCGCCCGTTCGGAATCATCCTGGTAACCGGGCCGACCGGATCCGGAAAAACCACGACTCTGTACACCAGCCTGAAGCAACTCGCCCGGCCGGAAGTCAATGTCTGCACCATCGAGGACCCCATCGAACTGGTGGAGCCCAGCTTCAATCAAATGCAGGTACAGCACAACATCGGCCTGGATTTTGCCTCCGGTGTGAAGACGTTGCTGCGCCAGGATCCGGATATCATCATGGTCGGCGAGATACGCGATCGGGAAACGGCTGAAATGGCGGTGCAGGCGGCGCTCACCGGTCACCTGGTGCTGTCGACCCTGCACACCAACGACGCCCCGGGCGCGATTGCCCGGCTGATCGAAATCGGTGTGCCCTCCTACCTGATCAATGCGACCCTGATCGGGGTCGTGGCGCAGCGCCTGGTGCGAAAGCTTTGTCCGCATTGCAAGCGTGAAACGGATCTCGAATTACTCGAGTGGCAAGCGCTGATCAAGCCCTGGACGACCTCGCCCCCGGAAAAGATATCACGCTCGGACGGTTGTCTCGAGTGCCGGCAAACGGGGTTTATCGGACGCATCGGCATCTATGAAATGATGCCAATCACCGATTCGCTCAAGCCCGATATCACCGATAGCTTCGACCTGGTCAAATTCCGCAAGGCCGCGATTCGCCAGGGTATGAAGCCGCTGAACCTGGCGGGTGCGCAAAAGGTAGCGCGCGGTCTGACTACCATCGAAGAGGTGCTCAAGGTTGCGCCGCCTCGCTACGATATCTAAGCGCGCGGCCAGGCCCGTCCCCGGGATTCTCCTGCTGCTGTCGGTAGCGCTGTTGACGCAGGCTTGCAGCGATGACGCGGAAACGCCGGCACAGGAAATTCGCCGCTTCATCGACAGCGCAGTCGCGGCTGGCGAGCAGCGCAGTGTTGACGCTCTGAACGAACTCGTCCACGCCAGTTTCGTCGACCAGCAGGGGCGCAATCGCGGAGAACTCGCCCTGCTGTTGCGCGGTTATTTCTTCCGCAATAAGAATATCCACCTGTTCACTCGCATCGACAGTATCGACATTCTGGACGATCGCCAGGCCAATGTGATTCTGCACGTGGCTATGGCCGGCAGCGCGATTGCGGATGTCGATGCTATCGCATCCCTGCGTGCCCGGATTTACCGCTTTGAATTACAGCTGGTAAAACAACAGGAATGGCGGCTGCGCCACGCTAACTGGGCTCCGGCCAGTATCGGCGGCTTCGACTAGTCTCCGCCCTCAGGCCAGGGGTGACTCGCCCTGCGGACGGCCTGTCGCAAGCTTACGCGGCGTGCTCCAGACAGCGTGGAACGCGTGTGAATCTACTGCTTGAACCAGTTACTTTTCAGCGCTGATATCACCTTGTTCGGGTATACCGTCCTGCCGAGGCTGCCATTGTAACGCGCCAGCGCTCGACCCAGGTCATGCGGTTCCATATCCATGTAGTAGCGCAGTATGGTGCAGCCCATGCGCAGATTGGTGCGGATCTTGAACAGGTTTTTGTCGGACAGCCCGATTTCATCCAGCCAGAAAGGCATGACCTGCATCAGGCCTCGAGCGCCTGCAACCGAGATGGCGAATTCATCGAAGGCGCTTTCAACCTCTATAACGGCCAGCACCAGTTCGGGTTCGATCTGGACGCGACGCGCTTCGTAGTGAATCTGCTTGAGCATGTTGATGCGCATTCTGGGATCGTCAACGAACCTTTCCAGGCGGTTGGACATGTCCAGCAGCCAGACCTGCGCGTCGAAGCGATCCTCGAATCCGTAATCGGATTCGATGGCGTCCTTCAACAGGTTGCGAAGTACGGGGTCAGTCGGCGTCTGCGCCGACGCGGGCTGCGCCAGCACGAACGCAACCAGGCAGGCGCAAACGATATGCCGATCTAGCCTGAAGAAGTACATTGTTCTGAACCCAGCCGTGCGATCAGCGTACTCAATTCCTGCAAGGACAAGTCCTGTGATTCTGCGTCGCCGCGTCCCTTGTATTCGAACTGTTGCGCGGCCAGGCCGCGTTCACTGAGAACGATTCGATGCGGTACGCCGATCAGTTCCATGTCGGAAAACATAACGCCCGGACGCAAGGGGCGATCGTCGAGTAACGTTTCCAGTTTCGCCGCAACACACTGCTGGTATAGTTCATCAGTGGCCTCACGGACCGTTTCCGACTTGTGGTAATTGATCGGGCAGATGGCGAGCTGGAACGGCGCCAGCGCCGCCGGCCAGATAATGCCGCGGTCGTCATGGTTCTGCTCGATGGCGGCGGCGACGACACGGGTCACACCGATACCGTAGCAGCCCATGTAGGGAGCCACCGTCTTGCCCTGTTCATCGAGCACGGTCGACTGCATGGCCTCGGAATACTTCTGCCCGAGCTGGAAAATATGACCCACTTCGATACCGCGTAAAATTCTGAGGTTACCGTTGCCATCGGGACTCGGGTCGCCGTCGACAATGTTGCGCAGATCGGCCGTTTCCGGCTCGGCACAATCGCGCCCCCAGTTGGCATTTACCAGGTGCTTGCCATCCTGGTTCGCACCGCAGACGAAATCGCTTAACACGGCAGCGCTGTGGTCTACATACATGGGAATGTCGAGCCCGACCGGTCCGATCGAGCCGATATCATTGCCGAGCACCTGCTTGATGCGGTCGCGTTGGGCCATGCGCAGTGGGCTTGCGACTCCCTCCAGGCGTTCCGCCTTGAGCGTATTCAGTTCGTGATCGCCGCGCAGCACCAGCGCAACCAGGCCGTCGTTGTCGGCGTCGACGATCAGTGTTTTCAGGCATTTTTGTGCTGCAACACCGAGACCATTGGCGAGTTCTTCGATGCTGTTCATGCCGGGCGTATCCACCGTCTGCACGCTGGCTCCAGGCGCGGCGCGCCCGGAATCAGGCGGCAGCGCCGCCACGGTTTCGATATTGGCGGCAAAGTCGCCTGTGTCGGAAAAGGCGATCGCGTCTTCACCGGAATCGGCGAGGACATGAAATTCCTGCGAAGTGCTGCCGCCAATGGCGCCGGAATCCGCGCTGACCGCGCGGTACTCAAGCCCGAAACGATCGAATATGTTGACGTAGGCCTGATCCATAATGTCATAGGAACGCTGCATGCCCGCTGGATCGATGTCAAAGGAGTAGGCGTCTTTCATGATGAACTCGCGCGAGCGCATGACGCCGAAGCGTGGCCGGATTTCATCGCGAAACTTGGTCTGGATCTGGTAGAAATTCAGCGGCAGCTGACGATAGCTATTGACCTCGCGGCGGAAGATGTCAGTGATGATTTCTTCGTGGGTGGGGCCAATGCAGGCGTCGCGCTCGTGCCGATCGCGAATGCGCAGCAACTCTGGCCCGAACTGCTCCCAGCGACCGGACTCCTGCCACAGTTCGGCCGGCTGAAACGACGGCATCAGCAACTCCAGGGCGCCGGCGCGATCCATTTCTTCACGGATGATGTTTTCGACCTTGCGCAACACGCGCAGGCCGAGCGGTAGCCAACTGTAAATACCGGCAGCGTGGCGCCGGATCATGCCGCTGCGCAGCATCAACTGATGGCTGACGATCTCGGCGTCGACCGGGGTTTCCTTCAGCGTGGCAAGGTGGAAACGCGATGTTCTCATAGGCTTTGATTCATGATGATCTGGCGTCGGAATGACGTATCCCGGGCATTATAGATGAACCGGGGTTCAATGCCATGCCGATAGTGCCTGATTGGCCGCGAAGGCTGTTGCTCGATGCGTCGGGCTATTCTCAGGCCGAGCAGACTAGTTGCAGTATCGGTCGACGTCGGCCTCGGCCGCCGCCCTGCGCTCGGCAATTTCGTCGGCGGAAAGAAAGCGCGTGCTGCCATCCGCCTGTTTCAAACGAACGCGACCGCTGTTGGTGATGATCTGCAGATCCTGGCGAGCGTTCTCGCAGACAATCGAGGCCTGTTGCTCGTTTTCCTGCTTTTGCTTGGTGGCGACATCCTTGTTGGTTGCGGCGCCGTTGTCGGAAGTGCCAAGACGCGGCAATGCCTTGCCCGGATTCGATGGCGCCGACTGCACTCTGACGTTTTCGGATTTGGCCGAATTCGGCGGCGCGTCACCGTAGTTAACGTTGCCGTTTTCATCCACCCATTTGTGAATGGTACCCGCACTTAGCGAAGTTGAAACCGTCAATATCAGGTATATCAAGTAACGCATTGTTTTCCCGGCTCTAGACGATAGGTTTACAGTTTACGAATACAAATAATAGTTGTCATCCCAATATTTACCAACTTTATTTAATGTATTGTCTCGGTTTTTATCTGCGCGGGTGTGCGATCGATTATCAATCATTTTTATCCCTTCTGTAGGTATCGATAAATTTAATATATAATTTTGGCCCACTTTAGAGGGTGCCCCGGCAAAATGAGCGATCGCCGACTCAAGGTTTTTCATACTGTTGCCCGACTGCTAAGCTTTACCAAGGCGGCGGAAGAGCTGCACATGACCCAGCCGGCGGTCACCTTCCAGGTGCGTCAACTGGAAGAATACTTCAATACCCGACTGTTTGATCGAACCCACAACAAGGTCAATCTGACGCCTGCCGGGGAACGCGTTTCGGCATTTGCCGAGCGCATCTTCGACCTGTACTCGGAAATGGAAAACACAGTGCGCGACCTGACCGGCGAAATCAGCGGCGCCGTGACCATCGGCGCAAGCACGACCATTGCCGAGTACCTTTTGCCGGCGCTGCTCGGCGAATTCAAGAATAGCTATCCTGACATCAATCTGCGCCTGAAGGTCTCCAATTCGGAAGGCATCGTCTCCATGGTGGAACAAAACGTGATTGATCTCGGCATAGTCGAGTCACCCGTCAGTAACAAGAACCTGATCGTTGAAGTGTGTCACGACGATCAACTGGTCGTTGTTGCCGCACCGGATCATGAACTGGTCAAGCGCGGCGGCAAGGTCAAGGCCAGCGAACTGGTACGCTATCCCTTTGTCAGTCGCGAGGAAGGCTCGGGCACTCGCGATTTTATTATGCAGTACCTGCTGGATGAAAAGGTCAATCCGGGCGAACTCAATTTCTCCCTGGAACTGGGCAGCCCGGAGGCAATCAAGGGCGCCGTGGAAGCCGGCATGGGGATTACCATCATCTCGCGCTCCATCATCGGCAAGGAGCTCAAGCTGAACACTCTCGCCGAGTTGCAACTCGATCCACCACTGAGCCGGCCGTTTTCGTTTGTGCGCCAGCGACAAAAATTCCGGGTAACCGTGATGGAAAAACTGCTTGAATTTGCGCGTTCATATTTTAAGAATAACGGC